>Ga0214921_10012044_pt1 | contig 10408 bp, 12 predicted proteins | sample LL1505_MetaG_FD_177992 | JGI IMG/M metagenome (GOLD analysis project Ga0214921, IMG submission 177992) | Freshwater microbial communities from Lake Lanier, Atlanta, Georgia, United States - LL-1505 | ecosystem: Environmental > Aquatic > Freshwater > Lake | place: USA: Georgia | collected...
TAGAAGCTCAACAACGCGATAGAGAAGCAGCTGAACAACAACGTGCTAGAAAAGCTGAACAACATGAATTAGAAGAAGAAAGACTAGCAGAAGAAAGTCAAAGGTCTGAATTAAGAGAATCAACTGATTTAGACAATACAGATTGTTTTAAGGTACATTACGCAGAAAATTTATCAAATAGTCGGTCACGTAATGAAGATATCTTTCATTTTAAGATACAATTTATAACTGAAAATATTAAAAAAGTTGAATTGGAATATGCAGAATTATCAAACTCTTCTACAACTAAAGAACGAAAAGCTGAATTATTGGCCGAAGAAGAGAAACGTAATAAAGAAGAACAACGACAACTACAAAACAAGCGTGATGATTACAATAAACTAGATCCAACTAATGGTAATGATGTACTTAATTACATTAAAAATCAAATTGGTACAGTAAATATAAAACCCATATTAGCAGCTGATATGAAAGTAAATATAGAACCCATATTAGCAGCTGATATGAAAGTAACAGCTAAGCATATAACACAAAATGAAATACAAATTCAAAATATACATGATAACCCAGATGATTTCAAAACAAGGTTAGCAGATGAGCGAAAACGGTTAATTGAACAATTAAAACAACCATTTGCATTTAGAACAATTAAAACAATTATTGCATTTAATAAACGCATGATGAGTTTAAATATGAATAATGAAGAAGATGATTTTCCAGTACATAGCAATTCAGAATACAATGAGGAAGAATGGTCCGAGTATGTATCTGCTACACCGAAAGCAGTAAAATATACTATATCTAAGTTAGTTCCACTATTAGAGGATGATATTAAAATAACAAAAAGACATATTGAAGAAGTTAAAACACAAGAAAATAATATGTATGATCGTTCTCATGATTTTCAGGTAAGATTAATTAATGAACAATCGCGATTGTTTGAACAATCACGACAACTATCTTTATTTAATCATGATAGAAAAACACATTCTAAATGCACATCATCTACTAATTTAGATATAATTGACAAACAAATGATATCAGCTGCATCACAGTTAGTAAAATTAATGAACCCTTCGACTTCTACAGAACAGAAAGAACAACTATTAGTAGATGAGGCTGAGCGTATTAAGGCCGAATTTGCAAATCTAAACAAAAAGAAAGATGAATATAATAAGTTGGGTGTTGGAAAAGATCTTAATTTTGATGTGCAACAATATATGTGTAACTGTTTTATATCGCCACCTAATATACAAAAGGTGTAAAATAGTTTAGTTAAAAAATAATATTATAACACTAATATTATCCCACGATCCCATTTTTAATCCATATTCAGCCAATGCTTGTGCATAATTATTATTATAATTTTCATTCATTTGTAAATTTATTATAAAATCAACTGCATCTTGATTTGATACAACGTCCCATAATCCATCACATGCTACAATAATAAATTTATCATGTTGACCAACTTTATACCTGTATATTTGAGGTAAATGTGTAACATATGGTGTACATTCAACATCACCAAATGCTCGACTTAATGATAGGTCTTTAATACGCCAATCACTACCATCAAATTCAATCTTACCTCCTAATTGTTCAATACGTCTTTTTTCTTCAGGGGAATTTGGCTTATGATCTTGTGATAATTGTTCAGCTATTGATGATCGGTTACATTTAATAGCTCTTGTGTCTCCTGCATTTAATACCCATAAAATATTTCGATCTCGATTATCAATATATTGTATACATATACATGCAGTTGATCCACAAGATTTACTTTTACGCGGGTATTCTTTAATTAAATTTGTTTGTATTGTATTAAATGTTTCATGAAAATAATTACTTGCTTCATGTTGATCTGAATATATATCATTTTTAAATTTATTAATAAAGTATGCTGGTAAATTATCTTTTAAATATTTACTAATCTCTTTCCCACCATGGCCATCAAATACACCTAAAAAATTAATAGAATTATATTTTTTATTACAACCAGAAAGATTTAGCATATGCACATGTTCATCTTCATTGGATTGACGTTTGCCTTGTAAAGTATGTGAATAAACTTTCATATTACTATTAAACTATAAATTAATTTGACTAAAAAAATTGAATTTAAAAATATATCAATACTTATTTTTATATATTAATATTATGTCAGGTAAATTAGAATTAATTATAGGTCCAATGTGTTCAGGTAAATCTTCTGAATTAATTAGAAGAATAAGACTATTTAATATTATTAATAAAAAAGTTCTTGTTATCAAACCACAAATTGATACGAGATATATTGATAATAAAATTACTTCTCATAATTTTGAATCAGTTGATTGTATTACATTAAATAAATTAAATGATTTAAATTATGATAAAACAATTGATGTAATTATTATAGATGAAGGACAATTTTTCAATGATTTAAAAAGTACTATTCTAAACTGGTTAAATAAATATAATATACACATTATTGTTGCCGGCTTAGATGGTGATTTTGAACGCAATCCTATTGGTGAAATTTTAGCATTAATTCCACATGCTGAAAAATGTTACAAAATAAATTCACTATGTGGAATTTGTAAAGATGGCACTGATGCATGTTTTACTTTCCGTAAAGCTGAATCTAAAAATGTTATCCTTATTGGAGGAACAGATATATATATTCCTGTATGTAGAAAACACTATACTGAATTAAATAAATAATACAGTTTGCTTTAATTATAATAATAAATTACTTTATTATTATAATTTAATGGTCAATATGGGGATCGAACCCATGACATGTAGCTCATAAGACTACTGCTCTACCACTGAGCTAATCGACCTGATGCAAACGATGGGGATCGAACCCATGCAACTTACGTTAGAAGATCTTAAGCCTTCCGCCTTAACCACTCGGCCACGTTTGCTACGACAATGGCAGGGATCGAACCTGCGACCACGTGATTAACAGTCACGTGCTCTACCGACTGAGCTACATTGTCCATAAAAAATAATTTTTCCTTCTATAATATTTTTTTCCTTCTATAATATTTATATAGGAACTCACTTACTATACAAAGTAAATAAATCTTTAAATGAAAATAGATTAGTGCCTTTATATATATTCACAAACTATTGCAACATTATTCTCAACACGAAATGGTTTACCGCATCCATAAATTAAATCATTTACTACAAGCGAATCACATTCTTCTTTACTTGCATGTGGATTAATTTGTTGATTATTATTTTTATATATACCATGTCTAAATATTTTACAATTTAATTCTAATATTTCTACTATTGCATCACAATGTGGGCAAACTACTAAACTAATTTCTGGCATTAATAATAGTAAAGAAAAATTATTTTTGTTAATTTGAACGGGCAAAATAAAAATCTTTGATTTTTCTTATAATGAACATTTCTATTGTAACATCAATTTTTTAATTTTACACCTTTATAGATTTATTTCTTACTAATGACATTGATCTAAGTAAACAAGTTTTGTTTAGCTACTGTGTGTGTTTGATTAAATAAAGATGGTAATGATTGTTTTTATTAGTAGGATAATCTACCAGATTCATTACATAAATAAATCACTTGGATATAAATTTATATCTGCATCGCTCTAAATGAGACAAAAAATATTAAATTATAAATAGTTTTGAATATTTATTCTTAGAAAACAAGCATGAATACTGTTTGGTATTTCATGAATTTTTACATTTTGCGAAATTAATTTACCATATTTTTTAATATCATCAACATTTACTGTATTGTCTTTATTTTCACTATATTTCCAATAAATTGATTGATTTGAACAAAATATATCTACTTTACAATTTACATTAACTTTACTTTTTTGTACTCTTAATTGGGCCAAACGCACAGATCTGATCCACGATGCATACATATTTATTTCAAATAAAGACTTATATCGTGGATTGAAACATAATTCATTAAATTCTTGACACGTAGTCATATTTGGGGTTCCTATTATTGATTTTAGGTTTTTATGTGGAATTATTAATCCTAATGGTGTAACTATATATGTTACAAATTCATCAGTATCTAAAACCGATTTAGAAGACGGATCTAGATAAAAATTAAATAATGGACTAGATAATATGAGACGTTCAATAAAAAGTTCATTTACATTTTTAAATTCAGCATACATTGTTGCAATTAAAGCACCTGTTGAATGACCAAATAAAATATCAATTTTATTTATTTTATAATAACGTATAATTATTTCAATATATCTAAATAAATAATTAATATTATCAAAACTTGAAAACTTGGGATCATGTACATTTGATACAAAAGCAAAATTAGGAAATGAAATGGCATAAAAGTTATACCCGCGCTGATTTAGTTTATATGCCATGTCTGACTGATAAAAATAATCATTATTACCAGCAATATAAAATGCATTTTTTTTATTATGTATATTTACTAATTTTGTACAACAAAATGTTTGTGTCTTATCTGTTTTATGTGTAAAAAAATCATTAATAAAATCTGATACTAAGTCGGTATTTTGTTTTGAATATTCATCTATAATATTTAAGATATGTTGATTAGTAATATTATTAGGATCAATCTTAATATTAAACTTTTTATTTTTTGATAAACTAATACAATCTGGTGTCTTTGATATAATCTCATAATTTTCTAGTTTATAAATTAACACATTATTTTTATAATATTCAATCATAAGTTTACAATAAATATAGCCTCCGGATAGAATTATTAATATATATAGACAAATTAATAATATTTTATTCATTATAATTATAACTAGATTTTTTTAGATTAATTTATAATACTTAATGAATTAATTATATCATTTATTTCAGGGATCATTGATTCTGCATTATATCTTGTAATTATATTTGCATATGTTATAATATTCATTAATGAATTTGCATATTTAGTATTAAAATTATCACTATTTATTAATGTTGTATTGTCTAATGAATAAAATAAAAATAAACACCCTTTAAAACCATCTTGTAAAGATGGCTGGCGTATTATTTTTGTATTAACACTATTTGTATGTACCCAATCTGAATATAATATTAATAATCTAAATAATTCTTCTGGACTAAAAATTTTATTACAATTTAAATTATTAATATATTCTATTAAATCTTTTGTAATTCTTGAAGATCCTATATTTTTAATGCGATTTTTTAAATCTTCAAATAGTTTGCATAATTCTATTATTTTATTTTTCTCAATTACTAATATATCAAAATTAAATATAAATACATAATCATTATCTGATTCAACATAATAATTATCTGGAATATAATATAATTCAGGAAGTTTATCTAAATTAGTTTCTTTTAATTTTATATCTTCAGGATATATATAATTATATATTTGACTTATCATTATATATAATTATAAAATAGTTAAACTTTTTTAATTTATATATATATAAAATAATAATAGTATAATAATTATATGTCGAATGAATTGATACCAGTAATGCAAACTGATATTCCAAATGAAAACTATATTATAGTAAAAGAATCGTGTTTACATAGAATAATAAAACACATAAATAATCAAAATTTTATACAACATTTTAATATTATTGTAAGTTTTTTTACAGAATTATATCGTATTATTACAGGATCATTATTATTATTATCTGTACCATTATTATGTTATGACCATACATGTTATCTTGTTGAAAAAATAAGAGTAAATGATACTTTATATTTTATAACATTAATAGTTAATTGTATTACATTATTATTTTTTTTAATCTTATATTTTATTGAAATAATACGTGAAAATAGATTAATTAAATATTTAGATGTAAATAATAAATTATCAACTGATAATGATGAAGTTGAAAAAGTAATGCATTTATTACCAGACAAATATAAAAATAAAATACTATCAATTGATAAATATTATAAAGTAACATATTATATTTGTATTGGAATTTATGCAATTAATATATTTTTAAGTGCAATAGTTAGTTATTATAATATGAGTGATCATACTGTTATTATATTTAGTACATATACAATTATTATAATAACTAAATTTTTTAATATTTATACTATTGTAAATAATGAAACTAATATATTTTTATCTGCATATCTTATAACTAATGTTCAATTTAATGATATTGAAAAACAATTCAAAATAAATTATTTAGCTACAAATATTGTGTAATAAATACATTAACATAATTAAACCAGATGCATATTTTAATATATTGATATAAATTTTTGTTTTATTATATTTATTATAGTTATTTAATATTTTATTTATATCGCTAATATAAATTTTATTTAATACAATTTCATTTTCAAATTTACTTTTTAGTATTTCTAAATCTAATATTTCTTGATCCATATAAATATATTAGAATATTGTTTTTACACATATTATTTCTAAAAATAATATAAAGAAATATAATAATATTTATACTAATGGAATTCTTTAATGATATTACAAAAATAACTGCAAATAATTTCCCATCAGGAAGTGCACTTACTAATTTATTAGATGAACAAAATTTTAATAGAATATTGGTAACTATTAGAGGTAAAATTATCGAGGCAAATACACGTAATGAAAAATATATTAGAATAATGAATCCAGAATTAGTTGCATATAGTCAAAAACTTGTAGATAATGTTAAAAAATTTCTTTTACAAAAAGAATATATTATTACAAATATTGAAAATGATAATCTAGTTTCTATTGGTTGGAAATTATCTTGGAACAATGAATAATAAAAAAAATGTGCGAATACTAATTCAAATTGCAGTTTTATAAAAATTGATTTTTTATTATAATATAAGTTAATATTATAATAAACAAATGAGAATTTATAATAAATCTACTAATAATAAAGAAAATATTATGCCATTTGATATGCCATATGATATATTATTACATATATTTACATTTTTAAAGAACCGATATAAAAAAAAATTAACCATATTAAATAAATTCTTTTTTACAAATTATCATGTATTTTTGGATACTGAACATACACTTGCCATTTCATGCCATCGTCATAATATGAAAATAATTAATAATTATTTTCATATTAAAGAATTTCAAAAATTAATTTTTTCAAATATAGTTAAAAATAATAATAAAAAACTTTATAGTAAATTTCAACTAAATAATCTTTATCCATCAACATACGAAACACTCATTATAGAATCGTGTAAACATAATAATTACAATATAATTAAAGATATCTATGCTTTTATTCTAGATATTGATTTTGATATTATTTATGTTAAACAAGTTTTCGCAAAACAAAATTACCCATTATTTGAATTATTATATAATTTGCCAAAAGTATATAGTAAAGGACTTAATAGTATTTTTGTAGAAGCATGTGCACTTGGATTAATCAGCATTGTAAAAATAATGTTAAATAATCCAAATGTAAATCCACAGCATTTAGAGAATTCAGCATTATATGAAGCTGTTAAAGAAAGACATTATAATATTGTTGAATTATTAATCAATGACACTAGGGTTGATCAAAATAATAATAATAATGGTGCATTTAGATATGCTGTAGACCATAATAATTTAGCAATGACTAAATTATTACTAAGTGGTCCAAGAATAAATATTAATAATTTGAATATTATTAATATTAAAACTATTATGGCAAATAAAGAAATAAGCGAGTATGTACTTGGTTCAGATAAAATAAATAGTAATTTTATTAATACATGTATTTTTACACATATTATATCTAATGATATTGATATGGTTCGAAAATTTGTATCCCATCCCAAATTTGATAAAAATACTTTGTTTCCACATTATGAATATAATCATATATTATTAAATAATTTCATAAGTATAAATGATATTGAAATGTTAGATATTTTAATAGATAATACGAATAGAGAATTTGTATATGCTTATTTGGCTAATTATTACACAAGATTGTTTGCAAATTCTAATCCTAGTATTTGTTATCAGAATCGTATAAATAATTTTAAAATAATATTAAGTTTTCTAATAAATAAAATAAATGATAATAATTATATTTTAAGTTGTATTATAGATATTTGTAGTTCTAATGAAAAATTAATTAGTTATATTTATGATGATATAATTAATCCAATTCCATTTTTTGATTATGTTTATAATATGAATTATTATGATACCATAAATTTTTGTAAAAAAATTATACAATTACCATCTACTAATATTACAAATATATTTAATGAATTCTATAAAGGTAAATATGTTAAATTAACAAAATTATTTTTAAATTACTTTTAGTTACAGTTTATTTATCTAGTTCATAAAGAAATTCTTTTAGTTTTATAAATGTTCTATTTGAATTGGCATATATACTCATGAATTTATTTATCTTATCTTTAACTTGATGTTTTGTAAATCGATCTAATTTTATCTCATTTTTATATCTTTCAATTATTAATAATTCTTCTTTATCATCATCAATATTTAATACTTGTTTTCCAACTTGATAACTATTATTAATACTCAATTCATTGCCCATTAATTAATTATAATAATATGACTTTATTTAGTTTGTTAACAATACTTTAATAGTTTGTTAAATTACACCTTTTTCACTAAAAAATGGGACAATAAGAAATGCGTAGCATTTCTTATTATTAAACTAAATTAGCAAAGCTAATTTAAGTTTGACACTTTTTAGTAAAAAAAATATAATTGCACCAGTTAAGGCATGATACCACTTGACGCCAATAAATTGGGGTTGGTATCTTTTGTTATATCTGAAAATTTATAATCTCTTCTAAATTTCTCAGGACGGTCTTTAAATTATAAATAATATTTTACTAACTTTATCATATTATTTACTGAATTCTCATCACGATTAATACACCCCATTCTTTTATTTTCCGTTTGATACGTTAGAATTGAATGTATTTTACGTAGTATTTCTTTTTTATCTGGTAGATAAATATTTTCATTTTTTGTTTCAGTTTTACAATTTAATAAACTTGTTCTAAATTCATCTAAATTATATACTTTAAAATGTTGAGCTAATTTTCGTTTTAATCCTAAATTTGGTGTTGATAAGCATCCTCTCATCTGCTTTCCGATACTCCAGTCGCCAAAACATATAGTTGTATTTTCTCCAAATGTTTTCTTAATATTGTTTACTAAATTATCTTCTGTTCTTTTTTTATTTATATGACTATACCATTTATATTTTCTAAAAATTTCTTTCTTATAATCAAATAATAAAATTTCATAAAGCTCATTTTTATGTTTTATATATTTTTTGAATTTTTTATAATCATTCGTCAAAAGAAGAACGTTTAAATAATTTTAAATATTATTGTAAATTATGTGATTACGGGACATTTTCAATAGATTCCTTTAGTATTCATAATAATACAGAAAAACATAAGAATATTATTCATTTATTGAATACACAGAACTCTATTTAAGTGTCAAAATAAATTAGCTTTGCTAATTTATTTTAATAATAAGAAATGCATCGCATTTCTTATTGTCAATCAAAAGTTTTACTTTTGATTAATAAACTCAAATTTTATTTGAGTTTGTTAAATTAATAATATGTGAAATGTAATCCACACCAATCTACAATCCTATCTGGATGCCAAGTGACTTGTATTAGCTCTTTGCGAATAATATCTAGATATTCCTTTGTTTTATTTTGTCGATATTTTAAATATAATATATTATTATAAATTGAAGGACTATCCATTTTATTATTTATTAATGCACTTATATTCCATGGAAACCATTGATTGTTCATGATAATATTTGGTGTAATATTTCTATTTAGATTTAGCGAGTAAAAGTTCCAAGGCCAAGAAGAATACTTATGTATATCATCAAATGTAATACTATCATTGCATGTTAAATTCCACCAGTCCCATGAATAATCCATATTATTTTTAACTATATCTACTGTAATATTTGGATTTTTTGATATAATGATTGGATTAAACAATTTAAAATCTGGATTCTGTTTCACTATATCAAAAGTTATATTTGGATTCATATTTACATTATCAGTCCATGGATAATCATTATCTCTAATAAATTCCCATGATATTGCTGGATTTGCAGATAAATATTCCCAATACCAAGCTTTATCAATATTTTTTTTTACACCTTTTAACATTTAAAACGCCGATTTTTATAAATAATTTTTAAGAGGTTTCTTACGAGACTTCTTATTACTTACATATTTTTCAGGTCTTTCATAAGCACCCTTGAATATATTTTCATAAATTTCAATCTGTATTTTCTTAATTACTTTTTTCATATTATGTTTTATTTCATCATAAGTTAAACCATCATATTTTTGTAATTTTGTTTTTATTACATTAAAGTAGGACTCAATACTGTTTGTGAAATGTTGATAAGGAATGCTATATATAAC
>Ga0214921_10012045_pt1 | contig 10407 bp, 7 predicted proteins | sample LL1505_MetaG_FD_177992 | JGI IMG/M metagenome (GOLD analysis project Ga0214921, IMG submission 177992) | Freshwater microbial communities from Lake Lanier, Atlanta, Georgia, United States - LL-1505 | ecosystem: Environmental > Aquatic > Freshwater > Lake | place: USA: Georgia | collected 2015-05-28
ATAAATATCAACGTATTATGAATATATTTGAATCATTAAATGAAGAACAAAAAGATAAAATTAGATTTGAATTTAATATTAAGCAATCTGTAAATATATTACATAATTAATTTATAAAATGATATTACATATCATTTTATATTGTTGTTCGCTTCGCTCTCAACTAAATCGCGCGAATTTATAATATAATTATCATATAAAAATACATCATTGTAATATTTTCATATAATACAATTTATATGATAAATAAATTTTACTGACTATATTAACTATAAATTATCATAACAGATTATACATGATGAATAGTTATAATTTTTCTTTTAGTTTTAAATATTTTAATTTATATTTTAAATATTTATTATAATATCCACCATATCTAATTACATCTCTACCTAATGGAGCTAATATAGCATGACTAATAGCAAAAGTTTTAAAATCGCTTCTAAAATTACCAATATGATTGTGGCATATTTCTGGTATTCTAAAAGAATTTCTATTTTGATCATTATGTGGATTTAGATCTCGATTAAAAAAAAATAATTCATTAACATAACCTATAGATCCCATGGTATAATTAGTAGATATATAAATGTTACCAACAACTACTTTTTGGTATATTTCTGTTAATAATGTTTTTAAAACATGAAATGATTCGCCAAATCCACAGAAATTTAAATAAATAACAGTTTGATTTATATATGGTACTAGTATAGTATCTCGAGCACCTCCATCTGGATTTATTGGAAGAAATAAATCAAAAATATTACCTTCAGTATTAACTATTGTTATATTATCACTACTAGTCGGAAAAAAATTATTATGCCATCTCATAACATTGACATCAATATCACATATTGTAATTGTAATATTTTCAGCTAAACCAGGAAAATGTGCTAAATGGGCAGGATTACCTCTTGCTTGTCTAATTAGATAAATAATAAAATATAAAGTTCTACCATGACCATCCATTAATAAAATATTACTTTTTCGATTTATTATTAAATCAGAAACTATTGCATTAGATCTTACATATAAATTCTCGATTTCTTCTCCAGTTCTATTAAAAAATAATTGTGAATATGGAATAATACCTATAACTGGAGCTGGAATAGGATTAAGAACAGGAGCAGGATCAGTTAAATCATCAACCCATTGGTAAACAGTTTTTAATCCTAATCTATTTCTTAATTCTATAATTAAATCAGATTCTGATTTGCTTGGTTGTAAAGTAATTTGATTAAGTGCTTGTAATCTAGGAATTATTCTATTTGAATTAATAATATTTTGAACTATATATTTATAATTATGATTATCAATTTGTGAATCAGTAATAAAATGTTGTAAAACATAATTAACCATACGTTGTAAAGCCGTTACATCAGTATTCCAAATTCTATTTGTCCCTGGTATAATTAGATCTAGAATATTTGCTGCAAAATAATCAGGAAAATTAAAAGTTTCAATACGTGCATTAAATATAGCAGGATTGTGAATAATTAATGCATCTATAATAGCAATAGCAATTTCAACTTGAGCTATAATATATAATATAAATTATAAATATTATACTTAAATATAAATATTATTTTATATTTGTTGTTCGCTTCGCTCTCAACTAAGGGGGTGCAAAATTAATTTATATATTTTAATATGATATTTAGGTATGATATTAAAAATTGAAGTAAACTTGTATTACTATAAACTTAATTAATTAATTTATTTTTTAATTCATTCAAAAAAACAATCATTTTCTCTATTTTATGTCCATAATTACCAGGTCCTCCTGGAAAATGATGTATTGTTTTATTACTATGAATATTATGATCATTATTCACAACAAGTGTTTTTACACCTTTAGACATTTAAAACGCCGATTTTATTCCAGATAATTTTTAGTTTTCTTAACTCTTGGTTTAGAAGTCTTAACATACTTTTCACTTCTATCATATGCTCCTTTAAAAATATTAACATATGATTCAATAGATATATCTTTTAATGCCTTCTTAATGTTCTTCTTTATTTCTTCATGTGTTAAACCATCTAACTTTTGTAATTTTGACTTTAATATACTAAAGAAATTTTCAATGCTGTTCGTAAAATGTTGATAAGGAACACTATACAATAATTTATTATTCTTATTAACTAATTCTTTTATTCTTTCACTTCTATGAGAACTCGCATTATCTAAAATTATTAATTTTTTCTTGTACTTTGATGTTATATTCTTTTCTAAAAATTCATATAATCTATCTGTATTTATTCCACTCTTTTCATATAAAGTATATCCTAAAGTTCCTTTGGTTGATATAGCAAATATTCCTGTATATTTCTTGAATACTTCTTGAGATTCCGTTTTTATTACACATCTTTTACCAACATCACTATAACAATGATGTCTTTTCTGTAATGATTTAATACTTGTTTCATCAATGCAAATAATATCATCTAATTTATATTTCTTAATCACTTTGTAAAATTCTTTTAGATTTTTATTTATATCAATATCCTTACCAAATCTCTTAGTTGGTTCGTGTCTAAATCTTGTAATTTTTAAACTTACATTATTATCTTTAACTATTCTTGATAAGTGTCTTTCAGATATATCAATATCAGGAAACTTAATTTTTAGTTTTTCCAATAAATCTTCCATTGTAATTGTTTTATTTATTTTAATTTGCTCTAAAATAAATTTAACTTCATTCTTATGAACCTTATAAGCAACAGGTTTTCTATTATGTCTTTTAATTTCACCATTATTTTCAAACTTATCAACCCAACGCATTAAACTTCTAACAGAACATTTGAAAATTTGACATACTTCTTCTTGTGTATTATCACCAACTAAATAATAATCGACCGCGGATTGTTTATAATCTTCCGTTTTATGATCTGGCATTTATATGATATAAATATATTATATAGTATAAAATAATTTTAATAATAAATTAAGTTAAACAACCATTGTTTTCTTCTTTGATGCTTTCTTTTTGGGTTTTACTTCTTCAATAACTTCATTTTCAATTATAATATTTTGATTTGTTTCTGATTTAATTGAATTAGATTCATCATCACTTAATTCATCTTGTTCTATTTTTATTTTTTTAACAATATTTAATAAATATGAACTTATTTGTAATTTTTTTTGTGAAATTTCATTTTCTAATTTTATAATTAGATTATTATTTACTTCACAATATTCAATTATTTCTTTTTGTTTTTCTAAAGAGGGAACTGGAATTTTAAGTTTTTTAAACTTATCAATGTCTAAATTTTTTTGTGCTGTTCCTCTCGCACAATTATAAATAATTGTTTGGTTTTCATTTAAATAATACGCTATATATTTATGTAATAAATTATTTGATTTTGGTTTAATTGACAAACCACTATCATTTAAAAATAATTTTTGATTTACTATACGAGCACACTTTAAAGATAACGCAAATCTTCCAATTAATATATTAAATCCATCACGATTATATGTATCTGTTGTAAATGTTTCTCTACCGCTACCAAATACAGGATATTTTCCTTCTTTATTATTTTTTTTAACAATTCTTGTTCCATAATTAATTTCACATAATTCATCCAAAGTTTTAATTGTAATATCATCTTCATAAACTTCATCTTCAAGATCATCTTTTAAATATTCTGCATAATTCAATGAATAATTATTTTTAGATAATTCATCAATACTTACACCACCTTCAATTAAATCATACTTTACATCATTATCAGGATTGTAATCATAAAAATGTACTTTGGTTGTTTGATGAGTTTTACTAAATTTATATTCTCTTCCTGTTTCTTTTTGTGTTATTTTTGATACTTTAATATTTGTTTCTAATGCATCTTTTCCTTCACGCTTCTTAATGAAATAAAATACACATGTTTTAATTGTTGTATGTGTAAATGTTCCTGCTGGTAAATATATAACTTCTTTCAAATCACATGTTTTCATTAAAAATTCTCTTACTGCTACTAACGCATTACTTTTACTAAATAATTCTTGTCCTTCTGGTAATACTACAGCACATCTTCCATTAATTTTTAATTGATATATAATTGCTTGTAAGAACAATGGAACGGCACTATTAGATTTAATTGGTAAATATTCATTTCGTAATGCGTGATTAATATCATCGTATGTTAATCCATCTATTCCAAAAGGAGGATTTGCTAAAATTATATCATATTTATTAGTTATAGGATTACGAATACTATCACCTTTTTCTAGTACATCAAACATATGACCTGATGAAATTAACATATTAGATACTGCTAATTGATATGTATCAGGTTCTGCTTCTCTTCCACCTAATCCTTGCTTACGAATAAAATCCCAATCTAATTTAATATTTTTAGTTTTAGATTGATTTATCAAATGTCTTAAACAAGTAATTAAAAATCCACCTGTTCCCATTGCTGGGTCAAAGATCTTTTCAATTGAACCATTTTTATTTATTTGTGGGTCAATTAATTTTACCATCATTTTTTTAACTTTTGGAGGAGTAAAAAATTGTCCTAATGTTTTACCTATCATAACATCTTGAATTACTTCTTCATATGCTTCACCTAAAATATCTGCTTCAATAGATTCAAAATCAAAACTACTTAATTTAGTAATTAATTTTTTATAAGTTGATTGATTTGTAATATCAAATCCTCTTCCTTTAAGAAATATATTTTTAGTTTTAGGATGAACTGCTAAAATATCATCCCATAAATATTTCATATTAGTTGGTATATTATCTTCTTTTTCTTGTGCTAATTTACTAAATCTTACAATTGATAATAATTTCTTTTTATGATTATCAATCATATCATCTTCGATATGACTAAAATCATAATTAAATTCATCAATATCAATAGTCTTTCCAAATTGAGGTTCTAATAATCTTAAATCTAATAAATGTGCTAAAGTTCTTAATGCTTTATCACCTGTTAAATGTTCGTTATCTCTTAATGCATCTAAACAATATTTAAAAATTGTAGTTAAATTAGTTTTATTATCATTCTTAACCTCTTTCGTTTGAGTTATTTTTTGAATTTCATCTAATGTAATACATGGAGTTTTTTTATTCTTATGTTTATCATAATCACTCTTTTGCTTGAAATCTTTCTTACACAATTCACAAACATACTTCGACATTCTTATATATATTATAATAAGATAATTTATCTTTAAATTAAAATAATTCAATTTTTATTTTAATTTTTAAACTAAAGTATTTTTTTCTTAATATTTTTATAAAATAACACCTCTTTTTTTTGCAACAGAAGATATCTTAATTATCTCATTTAATTCTTTTACTTTATAATATTCTACCCATAAACCGTTAGGAGGAAAACTTTTATCTAATTTACATAATTCTTGACAAACTAATGATAAATTTAAATAATTCTTTTTAATTTCAGGATTTTCTTTCAAATAGATATCAATCATTTTTTTACACTTATCCATTTCATAATATATTCTTTCAATACCTAAATAATATATCCAATCAAATTGACCTTTGAATCTTTCATCTGGTTTTGATGGTAATCTAACATCTTTAGAACATAATTCATAATATAATTCTTTACTATTAATTTTAATATTTTTTTCTTGTATAATTTTTCGTGCTTTCTCATATGTAATATCAAGTGCATGTCTTGGAATTGTTTTTAATCTTAACGATTGTGTTAATTCTTCATCATAATAATCAAATTTATCAATAGTATTTATATTATTATCTGATTTTTTACCTGCTTTATTTATTGGAATTTTATAAACTTTAACTTTTGTCATAATAGTTTCATCTTCTAATCCCATTTGATAAATTACTTCTCTTACTTTTTTCAAATCATTATTATCATTATTTTCTAACCAATTATCACGATTCAAAATAGGTAGTATAATTTTAGTAATTTTGTTAGGTTCTTCTTTATTTTTTCTACTTGCTCTTAATGTTGATTGTACTATTCTAATATTTGCTGTCATATTTTCAGCAATAACAACACCGTCTAATTTTGGAAAATCCCATCCTTCACCTAAACAATATACACAAGTAATAATTCCAAATTGTGCTTTTTGAAATTTATCTATAATATTTGTTTGTTCCTTTGTTTTCATATCACTAATATAATTTGAAAAATATAAATTAGGTATATCAAAATAGTTATCATTAATTAATATCTTAATATAATCAATTAATTTAATTGAATTTTCTTTATTATTTGAATATATTAATAAATGATGAGAATTACCATCAAATATACTTTTTAAAGTTGCATAAGCACTTAAAAATAATCTTTTATCATTTTCATCATTAATATTAAATTTTTTAAATTGTTCTTCTAATTGTTCTTCATCTGTAATAATTGTTTGAATTATATAATCACATATAATTTTTTCAGTGATCGCCCATAATAAACATTTTCTATCTATAATTTCACCAAAATAATTTATATTATCATTAGATACAATAGATAAATCAGTATTTGAAGTTTCTAAATTTTTTAAAGTTGCTGTTAATGATAATTGTTTAATTGATTTTATATTTAACATTTCAACATAAGTTTGAGTTGTATTTTCTAATTTCATATTTGAAGATGTTAAATGATGACATTCATCATTGATTTTCATATCAAAAATAATATTTAATTTTTTACTTACTGATAATACTTTATGACAAGAAGAATATGTAGTAATTATAATAAATGATTTATTATTTTTTAAAAAATCTTCAATATCTTCAGTTGTTATACCACCTTTTACTAATAAAAAATTAGTAGTTGGAAATATTTTTTTAATTTCAATAGACCATTGTTTTACTAATAATTTATTAGGAACACCTATAATAATTTTTGAAAAATTTAATTTTTGTGTAATCCATAATGATATTAAAGTTTTACCAACGCCACACATTAAAATTAACATACCTTTCTCATTTATTTGAAAATAATTATATGATTTATTTATAATTATTTCTTGGTCTGCTCTTGGAGTTAATTCATTTACTATTTGATTTTTCATTGGTTTTTCATTTGGTTGAAAAGATTCTGGTTTATTATCATATTTCTTCTTATCTAAAAAATTATGAGTATCATGTACTTCATACTTAATATTTCTTTTATCTAATACATCAATAATAGACTTATGAAACTTCTTATTATCTTTACAATAAAAGTATTCAGTTTGAAAAAACTCATTTCTTTCATTTTTATGTAATTGTAATATTTCATCTTCAATAACTAATATTTCTTCTCGTGTTAATTTATCTAAAAATTCATAATAATAAACATATTTAGAATCACTAAATATTGCTAAATAGTCAATCCATCTATATTCTATTCTCATAGACATTCCAAATTTAATTGTTTCATCTTTTGCTAATTGATTTGTTGTTAATAAATATAACCCAATCATTTTAAGTATATGATATATCTAATAATTAACTAATATTTATATAAATCAATTTTTTACTTAGAAATATATTATTAGATAGAATAATGAGTGTATTTTATGCATATTCTAACAATAGAGATGAAACAAGAATGACATATGAAAAAGTATGTGATAATATAGATAATATTATTGATGTTTGTGATAATGATCTAAATAATTCTCATCAATTATTGAATAAAATTAAAAATCATATAAAAACAGCAGATATATTTGTATGTGATATAACTCCCGATTACATAATAAATAATACAATATCATTACCAAATCCTAATGCTATGATTGAATTAGGATATGCTTTACGCTATTTTGAAAATAGTAATATTATATTATTATTGAATAAAAAAATATGTGATAAAATACCATCAATGTTATCAGGTTTTGAATTACTTTATTATAATAGTGATGATACCGACTATTATTTAGATATAGTTGATAAGATAAAAAGTAATGTTAATAATTATAAATCAAATGAAGGATGGAAAACATTTGATTATTCATTATCTCAAAAATTTTTAACATCCTTACAAGGTATTATTGATATTAATCTAATTGATTATACTATTAGAATCAATAATAAAATAAATCAAGCAGTCATATTATTCCCATGTAATAAAGGTTATACAAGAAAAATTAATGTTATTAGTAAAAAATTAACATTAAAAAATAAAGAAATTTGTCTTTCAAATTATGATAATTTATATAATGATTTACAACATTTAGAATTAATTATAAATTCTAAAAAGGACTCTTAAAATCGGCGTTTTAAATGTCTAAAGGTGTAAAATCTTATTATTATATAAATTATATTTGAAGGCATTATATACTATATATGGTTGGTCATAACAAGAAAAATAATGAGGTCTTTTAATAATATCTTCATTAATTTTATTAAGTAAATCTTTAATTTTTTCACAATTATTAAACAATAGTATTCCACTTGTAAATGCTGATTTATCATCATAATTATTTACTTCATTACCAAATAGCGTTTTTCCCCAATAATCAGCATCACTATGTATTTCACCTTCTTCTAATACATATAAAATATCTTCTTTACAAACATCAAATACTTTATTAATATCATCTTTTACTAGAATATCTGTATCTAAATAAAGTATTTTATTATAGTTTTTTATAGAATGTAAATTAAACAAATCTAATCTTGCTTTACACGCTTTATCAATATTATCATATGTATCATTTATTTCAAATTTTATTTTTTCATCATTAAATAAATGACTTTTTTTAATCTTATTCATAAATGATGTAGATGTATAAACTAATATATTTGTATTTTCATCTAAATTACCATATATAAATATACTTTCTAAAAGAAGGAAAAACATATCAACATATTTTTCTTGATTAAATACACATATAAAAATACAATTCATTATTATATATTTATTATTATATAATAAAATATTAAACGAATTATTTGTCCCATTTTAAATCTTCAATGGTGTAAATCATGATTAATAATTTTTACAATAAATGATATAAAAAATTAATTTATAAAATAATATTTCATATTGTTGTTTGCTATATTTAATTGGTCTTATATGGTGTCATTAAATAATATCAAATCAGATATAGGTCATTACGAGGTGAATCCTTTTTGTTGAATATATAATGAAATCATAGCAAAATGATGATATGATTGTGATTAAAGAATCATACATATTGGTCATGTTACATATTGGTGATCTAATCTTCGTGAAGACTTTAGGGTGAGTGTATAATGACATCATACCATAATTATGATATAATTGTGATTAAAGAATCATACATATTGGTCATCTTATATTGGTCATCTAATCCAGGGTCATAACTTCGTGAAGACTTTAGGGCGAGTTTACGAGCCCTCATTCTTTATTGTCATCTTATATAGGTCATTATTCTTAGAGACATCTCTGCTAATTTATATGGTGTCATTAAAGAATATCATATCATTTATAGGTCATCACTACGTGAAGACTTTTGGGCTAATTTATATGGTGTCATTAAAGAATATCATATCATTTATAGGTCATCACTACGTGAAGACTTTTGGGCTAATTTATATGGTGTCATACCATAATTATAATATGATTGTCATTAAAGAATCTTATATATTGGTCATCTAATCCAGGGTCATCACTACGTGAAGACTTTCGGGCAAATTTATAATCATATCATACCATAATTATAATATGATTGTCATTAAAGAATCTTACATATTAGTCATCTAATCCAGGGTCATCACTTCGTGAAGACTTTTGGGCAAATTTATAATCATATCATACCATAATTATAATATGATTGTCATTAAAGAATCTTATATATTGGTCATCTAATCCAGGGTCATCACTACGTGAAGACTTTAGGGCGAGTTTACGAGCCCTCATTCTTTATTGTCATCTTATATAGGTCATCATTATTAAAGACTTATGGGCTAATTTATATGGTGTCATTAAAGAATATCATATCATTTATAGGTCATCACTTCGTGAAGACTTTCGGGCGAGTTTACGAGCCCTCATTCTTTATTGTCATCTTATATTGGTCATCTTATATTGGTCATCTAATCCAGGGTCATCACTTCGTGAAGACTTTCGGGCGAGTTTACGAGCCCTCATTCTTTATTGTCATCTTATATAGGTCATTATTCTTAGAGACATCTCTGCTAATTTATATGGTGTCATGAAAGAATATCATATCATTTATAGGTCATCACTACGTGAAGACTTTTGGGCTAATTTATATGGTGTCATGAAAGAATATCATATCATTTATAGGTCATCACTACGTGAAGACTTTCAGGCTAATTTACCTATTAATATATCATATTTCTTTTATTTCTACAATTTATTCTTTAATTATTACATTTTATTTAATAAAATTAAATAAATATTTAGTTTTATTAATTCCGCCATTTTTATTTTCTATTTTATATATTATAAAGAAAATTTTGAATTTTG
>Ga0214921_10012046_pt1 | contig 10407 bp, 8 predicted proteins | sample LL1505_MetaG_FD_177992 | JGI IMG/M metagenome (GOLD analysis project Ga0214921, IMG submission 177992) | Freshwater microbial communities from Lake Lanier, Atlanta, Georgia, United States - LL-1505 | ecosystem: Environmental > Aquatic > Freshwater > Lake | place: USA: Georgia | collected 2015-05-28
GCCTGCTGTGCTGCCTGACATACGAGAATGACACGTACTCGGAACTCCGCCGCATGATGCCTGGCAAGGGCGCCAAAGTTCGTGTTCTTGACGACGGCATGGTCGCGACGGTCGTGAAGTCCGACATCATCAACCAGATGGTCATGGTCATCAGTGACGCCGGCAACATGCAGACATTGCCCGTGTCGCAGCTCGAGGTTCTCGACAGGGGGCCGAGGAGCGGCGGCGGTGTTGACTCTGGATCCGGTGGAGAAAAAGGCGCCAGGGGCGAAAAAGGCGAGAAACGCCTCGAGGACCTGTCGGAGGCCGAGGTCTGGGCCGAGGACATCAACCTCGAGGAACTGGGTTTCGAGGCCGCGGAAAAACCTGCCGAAAATGTCCGCGAAAAAGACCGGGACAAAGACCGCGAAAATGCGGGACGTCGTCGCGGGCGCGGTGGTCGTGGTGGTCGCGGCGGTGGCAATGGATCCGGTGGTGGCGACAATCGCGGCGGCGGAAATCAATAAATCATCGCGCGTCGGCGCCGATGACTGACTTGCGTGACGGGATCGCGCTCAAGTTTTCAATCTGTTTGGCGGCCAGCTGGCCGCACGCGGCAGAAACTTCCAGCCCTTTGCTGTAGCGGACTGGAGCAGGAATCGACCGCTCTGCCAGGTGTTTCTGGAACGCCCTGATTTCCTCGTCTCCCGGTCTTTCAAAGGGCAGGCCGGGATGCGCGTTGAATGGAATCAGGTTCACTTTCGCGCGCAATCCATGAATGAACTTCACCAGTTCCTTCGCCTCGCGCGGCCCGCAGTTCTTGTCTTTGATCAGGATATACTCGAGGGTGATCTTGCCGCCCGTCATTTGTTGCCAGTCTGCCAGCGCGGCCTTCAAGTCCGCCAGTGGCCAGCGACGGTTGACGGGCATCAATTCGGTTCGCAGATCGTCACGCGCCGCGTGCAGCGACAGGGCAAGCGCGCATTTGACATCCTTCGCCAGCTCAACAATCTTTGGCGCGATTCCTGACGTCGATACGGTGACGTGGCGGTTTGACAGGCCGAATCCAAATTCCTCTTCCGGGCGCAGCATGGCCCGTACCGTGGTGACCACGTTTTGGTAGTTGTCGAGTGGCTCGCCCATGCCCATGAAGACCACGTGTGAGATCCGGCGCCCCTCGCCGCGCACCATGTTGCTCGCCATGACATACTGGGCAAGGATCTCATGCGCGGCCAGGTGGCGGAAAAAACCAAGTTTCCCGGTCTGGCAGAAACTGCATGCCAACTTGCAACCGACCTGCGATGAGACGCACAAGCTGGTGCGGTTTTCGTACCGCAGGATGACGGCTTCCATGAACTGGCCCGTCGCGGTCTTGAGCAGCAATTTGGTGGATCCGTCGCCGGCGGCGAGCGAGCTGTGGACCTCCGGCAGGAACCAGTCGATGCCCTCGGCGAGTTTCGCGCGCAGGCCAGCTGGCAGGTTTGACATGGCACCCGGGTCCATCTGCTTTTCCGTCCAGATCCATTTCAGCACCTGGGCGGCGCGGTACCCTGGTTCTCCCCATGACTTCAGGAGAGTGGTCAATTGAGCCTGGTCCAGCTCGAGGGCATGAGGTTTTTTTACAGTGTTTTCAGCGCTTGTCATCGTTATCCCGATGGGTTCCAAAGATCGCCGGATTCTAACGTTTATTATGAGAAATTCAAGATTTTAATAAAATGGTTGAGAACGGAAAAATACGCGCAATTTCGGTATGTTGCGCGATTACGAGGGGCGGGGGCGAGGCGGACCAACGCTGGTCCCGGCGAACCCGGTCATTTGCTAGGGTCCGGAAATCCAAGATAAAATCTGAGTACCGTCCAATTCGTCGACTGAGGTCTGACCAGCCATGCGACTTGCCCGCGAGCTGTCAAAACACAATGCACTGCTTTGCATGCGCAACAAGGCAAAGGCGGACATTATTGGCAAAATCCTCGACGAAATGGGCATCGAGCGGGCGTTCACGGACAACACGGCGGACGCTTTCCGTGAGATGAAGCAGCGACTGCCACACATGATCATCATGGAATCCCAATTGCGTGACGGCAACGCCGGCATTGTGCACGATCGCCTGGCCAAGGAGGAGCCGTTTCGCCGGATTCCTCTCGTGGTCTGTGTCGAGCAGAGATCCAAGGAGGCCTTGCTGCCGCTCGTCGGCAAGATGTTCGAGGCGATTTTCATTGGCGACATCCAACCCAAGGCCTTCCGCGCGAAGCTTGACGAGATCCTTTCGACAAGATTGATCGCATCCCCGTTCGGATTCGACCCGATCCGCGCAGGCGTCTCCAACACGGTCAGCAGCCGGTTCAACATGGAAATGATGATGGCGAGCCCTTCACACATCATCATGCGCACGCAGTTCGGAATCGACCACCGCGCGGACTACTATGTCGACGGGACGCTCAAGGGCGAGTTCGCCCGCGCGACGCTTCGCAACGGGTCGCCGTTCTTTTTCGGAAACCAGTCGTTCGGGTCGTTTCCGAAGGCGGACATCACCGGGGCAAATGACACCTTCCAGAAATTGATCGCCCAGACGGTGACGTACCAGGGTTTCAGCAGCCTTTCAGGCAACCGTCAGATCAAACGGGTGATCGTTTACCATCCAGTCGCGGATATTTTCGAGAAACTGCGCCCGGCACTGTCCGTCGCCGGCCTCGCGGCCGAGCATGCCTCGAGTTACGAGGAACTGCTCTCAAGGTGTGTGCCCAACGGTAACCCGCCATTTGTCATCTACTTGCACGAGACTCTCGACGCGACCCATTCCGGCCATCTGGTCAGGATCCTCGGCAAGGATTTCGCGTCCGGCATGGTCCGCCTTATCGTCGCGACGCGCAATCCCGCCGCCACGGACATCGGCAACCTGCGATATGTTCATCCGCAACTGACGGTGGGTTCTGTTTCCAGCGCGATCATCGGTTCGGCGATTGATGTCGATCCGTTGCGCGACATCCTTGACCCGGAGAAAAAACGGACGGGCTGCCATGACGGGTTCTTGAACGCGCGCATCGATGTCCGCGTGTGCGTCATGGATGAGAACGGTGTGATCATCGAGTCTCCGCGGCCCTTGACGCGTGGTTTCGCGCTGACCTTCAAGCACGAAGTGCTCGGGAAATTTTTCCCCGGCAGGACACCGATGCGGATCGAACGCGGGTTTCAGGTCAAGAACACGACACCGACCTTTCAGTATCGTTGTGATTACAAGACCCAGCTTGAGAGCCCGATGGCGCGTTGGCGGTTGCTGAAGGACTCTGTGCCGCGAATCCCGACCAAATCTGAGTGCGTCTTTTTCGACACGGCCGACACGAGGCTGTCCCCGAAAGCCCAGCAACTGGCCGGGATCCTGCGTCAGGCCATCAACGAAGTCATCGAGTACTACACGGGGGACCTCGCGCCAAATTACGAGATCGGCATTGGCGCGCAGCGCATACCGCTCAGCGGCATGATGGCCGTGCGTATTCCCCTCGCGGGACCGGGCGTAAATGGCCAGTTCATGCTCGTTTGCCGCCCGGAGTTCATGGTCAAGTTGTCAACGCGCGTCACCGGTACCCCGCGGTCCGTCGCGCAACAAGACCCGGAAGTCCAGAAGCAAGTCGCCATGGAAATGGCCGACCAGATTTTTGGCAAGTCCCAGTTCATCGCGGCGGCAACCGGGGCCGATGAGTTCGAAATCAAGAACGCCACCGCGGAAGTCCCTTTGATGTTCACCAAGGAGGAGAAGTCCTGGGGGGATGTCGTCGTGATTCCGTGCGCCAGCAAGGACGAGAAATTCTTTGTGGCGGCCTACGTCAATCATGTGAAGCAGGCCGAGGTCCCCAATTTCAAGGCATCGTCATGAACCAATCGAGGCCAAAATCCCTCGTCATCTGGACCGGTGATGACCGTTTCGCCGAGTCCGTCGGACAAATGGCGTCAGCCGCGGGCTTGCGGCACTCACGCCATCACGGCGGGACAAATCGCAAAACAAATGACATGCCGTCGGCGGGGGCGGATGGCGTCATCCTGGCCGACTGCGACCTCGGCATGGATATGATGACCCGGCTCGCGGCGGCACGGCCGGCTCACTCCATGGTTTACGCTTTCGGCGGCAATCGTCGTGAGTTGATCAACGATGTTTTTGGAAAACTTTCCGCGCGTCATGTCCTCGGCAGAAACACGGAACTGCTGCGCCACGAGATGCTTCCTCTCGTGAGTTTATGCACGGGCGCGCCCGGTGCGTGGTCACTTCTTTCGTCGGGTTCTCGAGAGTTGCACGCGGCGCGCCTTTGGGACGGCAGCGGGATCGAGGCTGCGGTCGAGGGGGCAAGACACGCCGCTGAGGGTCTCAACACTTATTCGGAGTTTCCCAACTATGTGGCCACGTGCGTCTGGGAACTCTTGACGAACGCGATCTATGACGCGAGGCGCGGCACAGCCATTGAGTTGCGCCGGGATTCAAAGGAATCCCTGCCCGGCGAGATGCGCACCAACGAACGGCTGGTGACACTGGAAGTCTGCGCCGACGAAGAGAAGATCGCGATCAGGATCCAGGACCGGCTCGGGCGTCTGACTCCGGCGATGGTCCTTCAGAACTGGGCGCGAGCCGACGCGCGGGCGGCGGACCAGATCAAACATGACCATGGTGGCGCCGGGGTGGGGTTGTACATGGTCCTTCATGAATGTGCCCAGTTGATTTTCAGTGTCCAGCGCGATGTATCCACGGAGATTGTTTTCACCTTGCCGGTGGAACGCATGAATCGCGCGTTTTTGACGAGGATTCCGTCCGTTCACTTTTTTGAGATGGGGAGTTGACCAGTGTCAAGCATCAACCTGACAACGACCGCAAAGGCAGACCGCGTGAGCGTGGCTTTCGCCGGCAAGATCGACGAGAACGCCAAGTACGGGACCATCGACCTCGGCGGTAAGTCAATCCTCGAGTTTGATTTTGAGAAGGTCGAACTGATCAACTCAATGGGACTGCAAAACTGGGTCTCATTCATGAAGGGCCTGCCGGCCAACGTGGCGATCCATTTCGCCCGGTGCCCCTTGCGGATCGTCAACCAGATGAACCTTTTCCCCGGTTTCATGGGTGAAAGGAAAGTCGTCGTGGAGAGTTTCTACGCGGGGTACTTTTGCGAAGCGTGTGACGCATCCCAAAATAATCTCTTGACGCGGGAGTCTGTCTTGAACGCGGGTGGCGGCAAGCCCAAGGCCCCGGAACAGAAATGCCCCAAATGCCAGAAGGCAATGGAATTCGACGGTATCGAGGACAATTACTTTGCTTTCTTGAAATGAGGAATGATGAGACGACCGGTCTTTGGCGGGATCAGTGCCAGGATGATTGTCCTGATCGCGGCGATGTTGATCGCTTGCGCCGGGATCTGGCATGCCCGGCAAGCCGGTATCTGGCAGGGCCTGTTGTCCCGCGGATCGGGGAATTCCCGGGTTGATGATCCCGGAATGGAGATTGACGACCAGAGGCGTCTTCGCGCTTTCGCGGTCATCGTTCGCGATTTGCGGATCGGGGACACCGTTGACCAGGCGGTTGAACAAATCGAGCGTGCCTCGGCGGAATCGAGTCTCGTCGCCAGCGCGCACGCCGTGCTCTCGCGGCAATTGGAGACGAAACTCGCGGCCTCCGCGCTTGGGCCAGGGCTGGTCAAGACTTCCGACCGTGCCATTGTGATCTCTTTGCCGTCGGACGTCCTTTTTGAAAAAAATTCCCCGGGCCTGTCGCCTGGCGCGTCCAACGTGCTGCGCGAGATCGCATCGGGAATCGAGCAATTCGGTGACGACTTCGATGTCGAGGTTTCCGGTCACACATCGCCCAGGGAACCCGCAAGTCGCGCCGGGAAGGGCTTCACGAGCGACTGGGTTCTGTCGGCGTCCCAGGCCGGCGTCGTCGTCACGGAACTCTTGAATCGCGGTGTACGCGCGAAGAACATCAAGGCTGCCGGGTTCGCGGACACCCGGCCCCTGTTTCCGCGCCGAAAGCCTGATGGCGCCCTGGACCGGGAAAGCGAGCGACGCAACTGGCGAATCGAGATCGCGCTCAAAGTCCCAGGAAGAAAGGCGGGATGACAACATGAGTCTCGCCACGTCGTGGTCTGGATTTCGCTCGGGAATAAATTCCTGGCTGCGGCCGCGCATTACCATTTCACGCTGGATCACCGGTATTGTCGTCATGGGATTTCTCCTGGCCACAACGACCCTGGGTTATATGGCCCTTTCGATCCTTTCTGAGAACAAGCGTCGTGACTTCTGGGCCATGATGTTCATGACGGTGGAAATTCGCGGGGGCCAGATATCCCGCGCCTTGCAAGAAGCCGCAGGTCTCATCGACCCCGATTTGAGGTCACGGCCAGCCCTGGTCTTGCGACCGCTCCCTGACGGCAATTTCCAGATTGCCTCGGGCCCGGGGGCCGGGGAAAAGGTCGCCCCGCCGGAGTTCAAATTACAGGGCAATTCGATGCGCGCCAGGTATAACCTTCTGTCGTGGAAGGGTCGGCATTACGTGGCTCAACTGGCCGAACAAGGCATGGTCCCGGATGTCCCAGGGCGTGGCGCTGCAGGCAGCGAGGAGTATCTCTTCCTCTGGCCAGTGAATCTGCTACGCCTGTTTGGCGCGGAGGCCACAGCGGGGGGACCCGGAGTTTTTTACGCGGTTACGACAGAGGGTGACCTTCTCGTCTCCACATCCAGGAACATCACGGCGACAAATTTCGCGTCGCGGCGCCTCGTCCAGAAGTTTGTCTCAAATGAGTTCCGACAGGGACAGCTCGAATACCCGGATCCGCAAGGCAACAGCATGCTAGGTGTTTTTTTCGAGATCCCGGAATCAAATATCGTCTTGTTCAGCGAGACACCCAAGGACAAGGCCCTTGGCCCGGTGTACCAGTTACGCAAACGGTACGTAGCCTTGTCTTTGTTGACGATGCTGTTGACGGTTGTGGTGGTGCTGTTCGCATTGCGCCCCGTGGTTGACCCGATGGCGGACCTGGTCCGTGTCGCCGCCGGGATCAGTTCGGGAGATTTCTCGGTACGCCCGGCGTTGAAGGGGATCGGTGAGACCCAAGTCTTGAACATGGCATTCCTCGCCATGGCGAAGGACCTCGAGGCGCGCGACCTCGCGATCAACTTGCTGCACGAGGAGCAGAAAGGCAAGATCCGCCTTGAGGCGGAACTGGCCGTCGCGAAGAGCATCCAGGACAACTTCATGCCGCGTGAGTCGATCGCGCCAGAGTCGGGAGTCCTGATATCCCCGTCTTACACGCCGGCGGCCGAGGCCGCGGGTGACTGGTACAGTTACTCATACGACCCTGCCACGGGTGAATCCGTGGTGGCGATCGCTGACGTGTCTGGTCACGGTGCCGGATCAGCCATGTTCACGGCCATCATCGCGGGGATGTTTGAGTACCAGCGCAAGAGTTCCCTGGGGCGGCCTTTTCCGGTCGAGTCCTTCTTCCGCGGATGCAACCACCTCATCCTGACCCTCGGTCGGACTAAGTGGCACGCGACCATGCAGCTCGCGACCTGGAATCGCGGCAGCGATGAGATCGTCGTGTACAACGCCGGGCATCCCCCCGCGGTGGTCACGCCTTCAAGTCCAAACCCCGAACCTGAGGTGATTTCTCCGCAGTCTCACGTGGTCGGGATGGCTGCGGAATTTGAGCTCGGTCAGCAAAAAGTTTCATTGCCGGTCGGGGCATCTTTGCTCATGTATACGGACGGGCTTCTGGAAGGCGCCAATGCTGAGGGAACGCAGTTCGGCCAGCGACGGATTTTGCGCGCGTGCAAGGCCGCGGCAGAGATGATCCCGGTCAACTTTGTCGAGAAGGTCGTTGGCGACTGGCGGAAGCACCTTGCGGGTACACCGCAAGATGATGATGTCTGCGTCATGGTGATGAAAAGGGTCGCATGAGTTGTTTCTGGAACATGGCCGGCGCGACCGCGATCAAGTCTATCATCGCGCCGGTGATCATTTTTTTTTGCGCCGGATCCGCGTTTTCATCTACCACTTACCTCACATTCACTCCCCGCAAAGTGGCCGGGACAGTTTTATACTGGACGTCGACAAGCGGCAGCTGGTTGCCAGTGCGGGAGGGGGTTCCCATCCCCGAAAAGACATTGGTCCAGGTCGGTTCGAAGTCACGGATTGTGCTTGAGATCGAGAGCCAGTCTGAGATTCGCGGCAGGCGCGCGTCTGTCATCGAGACGACCATCTCCGTGCCAATGGTGTTTCGCATTGAACGCGACCTTGTCCGCAAAATGAAAATCAACCGGAAGGCTTTCGCGACGGCGGCAGCGCAGCAGGAATTTCAGGTCGCGGCCATGGCGGTCCTTGGCGACCTCGCGCAAGGCAATTTGCGGGAGGCGTTCCGATCGTTGTTGTCGATGGCTCTTGGAAGTGACGGCAGTGATGATCCGGACTCCGTGGATCAGAATCTGGCCGGGGCTCCGGATGGGGGTGACGGGCCCGGGGCGTCAGGCGCTGTTGCCCAGACGTCCGGAGGGCGCATAAAGGTACTTCATCCCTTGGCTAACGCTCAGATTCATTTGGACGACATCCCCGGATATTTTCGGATTTTCTGGGAGATACCCGGGAATGAAAAAGACGCGGAAACTCAGGTTTTTTTCTGGCCCGAGGGTGAATCCCGGGGGCCACCTGTGGTTGTCGCGAAGGACAACCACTACAACCTGCTGGTGACCAAACCGGGTGCGTACAACATCCAGGTAGCGACCGTGAAGTGGACGGCGAAATCCAGTGTCAAGAAAGCTTTCTTCCGCAAGGCGCAGGATGCACCGGAAATCGTCCTCAAGACGCCGCCCGGGGATTTTGTTTTCGCTACCGCGTCCAAATCGTCAAACATCCCTTTCTCGTGGGAATTTAGGAATTTTCCCGCTGTTCAGGGTGATGGTGAGGCCAAGACAAACCTCGAGATCGTGATCGCCCCGGATGACAAGGGACCGCCGCGCGAAAAGGTGTATCCCGTGGCCACCGGCGGATCGGCTGTCTTGCCGATCAGGAAACGAGGGACTTTTCTGTGGTATGTGCGCGCGGGCGACGTGGAAAGCGCCAGGTCAAGGTTCACAGTCGCAAATCTCGAGGACGAGCTGGGCGTGATCGCGCGGACAAGAAGTCGTCATTCCTTTGTCTACTTTGACAAGGCGCCTTGACGTGGAACCGCGTCTGGATCAGCACCCGGCAAGTTGGGCACCCAGCGCGGCGAGATCCGCGATCTGTGGCCACGCGCACGTTGTGACGCTGGAAAATCCTGCGGACGCCGCGGCGCGGGCAGTCGTCGGTCCAATGACAGCCGCGGCGATGTGAGCGGGTCGCAGCGCGGAGTCATTTCCGACAAATTCGAGCCAGCCTCGAACCGCGGATGGACTGGCAAAACAAATCACGACTTTGATTCCGCGCAGTCGCCGTGCCAGCAGCGCGCGGGATTCCTCAAGTGAGGCCCCGGTGAGGCGGCGCCCATCGTTGTCCGTGGGGTGGGCGGTGGTTGTGTATACGGGAACCCGGGTGCAATCGATACCATGTGTGGCGAGGACGGTGGTCAGGTCAAACGCGACTTCCTCACCGCAAATCCAGATGACCGGGGTGGATTTTTCCCGCGCCAACTCGCGCGCCAGATCCTCGCTTGTCCGGGAGTCAACACATCGCACGCGCGCCTCTGCACTTTCATCGCCACGGAAGGCCATTATCAGGGCAGCGGCGGTGCTCTTTCCGTGAGTGTAAAACGATGCGTCCGTGGTCAATGCTTTCCATGTTTCAGGGGCCTGTTCGCGGGTTTCCATGAACACGCGCACGGCATTCTGGCTCGTGAACACGACCCGCGTGCCAGGTTTTGCCGCGGACGCGAGCCGCGCCATCGCGTCCGGGGTTCTATCGATACCGAGGCACGGGACATGGAGGATGTCGACGGCAAGCGAATCCAGAATCCCCCTGTCTGCCGGCAAGTCAGCGGCAGACCGGGTCCAGATCATGGCCGGGGACTTGCCGGTTGGGGATCCGGACGGGCCGCCAGCACTTCCGGGTGTGACATCATGCATGAATCGGATTCCTGTGCGGGTGTTTCAGCCGCCGCTTGAGATTCAGTGGCGTAAGATTCAGTTGAGTCGCATGACGTCGGGGACTGGAAGGCGCAGGCGGACCAGGATGTCCGCGGCTCCCTGTTCCGAGAGGCCGGAGAGGATCCGGGACGCGACGGTTCCGGGGGCAAGGCCCTCGGTCACGGCAACGTTGACGCGCGCGGTGGCATGTTCGCCGTCGTTGTTGAGGATGGTCGCCGTGGCGACCCACTGGCGCTGACCGTCCGCGGCAACCTCAATGCGGCACAACGCGCCGAACGGCATGGTGCAGTCGCCGCCGAGAGATCGCAGCACGGAACGTTCCACCTCAACGCAGAA
>Ga0214921_10012047_pt1 | contig 10406 bp, 8 predicted proteins | sample LL1505_MetaG_FD_177992 | JGI IMG/M metagenome (GOLD analysis project Ga0214921, IMG submission 177992) | Freshwater microbial communities from Lake Lanier, Atlanta, Georgia, United States - LL-1505 | ecosystem: Environmental > Aquatic > Freshwater > Lake | place: USA: Georgia | collected 2015-05-28
TATATGCGCAACGCCGGGTGGCAAAAATTAAACCTGAATACCAACCTCAACACCAGCGGCCTGACCAACATCGCAGGAGCTATCATAACAAACTTTCCCAATTTCACCAATCGGGCGGGCGGCATGATCGGGCGCATCTACCCCTACGCCCTTGCTGCTAATATGATCGATTATGCGGACAAGGACAGCACGCCTTCCCTCATTTATGTCAACTCATCCGACCAAGTGACCAATGTCCCTTCCACGGGCTACTATCCGGTGATGGGGTTTGATAGCTATCCTCTTCCCACAATGCTTTTTGATGAAATGACTCTAACAAACAACACCAAGCTGACTGTCAACGGCTATTGGCAATTTTGGAACTGCTCCTCAATGGCCTCCAAAAAAACCAATTACACGTTTAGCTACTCTTTCGCCGACACCCTCGGTTCCTATATCACTAATAATGCGGGAAAGGCAGACACCAGCAACCCTGTCATCGTTAACACACAAATAACAAACCAGCCCATTGTCGGGACGATTACGATTCCAAGCATTCCTGCTGGAGATGGTTTTATTGTAAGGGCCTACACAGCCACCCTCGATTTAACGGGTTTGATTAAAAGTGCGGACCAAAAAAATATCTTCTCAATTATGATTGATGGCACCAAGACCGGGAACCAAACCACGAATAATTCCCTGACTCTCGACAACTCCCTTAGCTACAGAATATTCAATATGCCAAGTTTGGAGAGGCCGGCAAAAAACATAACCAACAACAAGAGCGCACGTTGGTCCGGCGGAATGCCAGGACTCCGCTACGACTACGTGGCCGGCACAAAAACGAGTTTTAAGATCCCGCCCTCAGGCGACCCCCGAATGCTTCTTTATTTAACCAACACGAACGCCAGCGGCTACCTCTCAGCCTGTGATTACGATCTAAATGTTCAGTGGGAGCTCGGATACGGCCAAACATCAAAAAAAGAGGCGTTTCTTGGAAGCCCATACTCGGGCAATCCTACGAATTGGCCAGACGGACCAAATCAAAAGGGTCTGATTGTTGATGGAAAATCATACCCGGAAGCGAAAGCCCCAAATACGGGGTCTTTCCAATCGCAGACTCCCATAGCCCAGCTTTCAAATCAGGGGGCCTATACGAATATTTGTGAATTGGGAAATATTTTCGACCCCATCCAGTGGGTCAGTGCTTCGGTTGACAAACCATCCGCTTGGGTGAATTATGATATCGCCGGTGGTACAACCTGGTCGAGAAATAGTATGTATGGGGGTGGACAGACTTTGCGAATCGGGCGTGCGGAGCACTCACTCTTTGCCTTTACCAACGTCGATTCGGCCAAGACCTCCTATCCAATTCCAAGCATGGGCACATCCTCCGCTGGCTTATTGGATCTCTTTTGTGTCTCTAACTCTTTTAATTGGGAGGGTAAAATTAACATCAATACCGCACCCGCACCGGTCCTGGCGGCCTTGGCCGGTGGGATCAACCTTTCCCTTGACCCAGACATGCAGGCCTCCCAGATGACGAATATGGTGAACGCTTTTACCAATGGCGTTATGCGGTTTCGTTCCCTGTACCCTTTTATCAGCCCCAGCCAACTGGCATTCATCTCCGCCAACTACGGAGCCCTAAATTCGACGGGGGACCGGATATGGACGAATAGCTCCGTCTGGACGGATAATGCCGTCTTCGGCGCCAACACCTTTGGAGGATTAAAGGGGGTTACTAGTCTTAACGACAGCGGAAGGGAGGAATGGTTTTCCAAGATTTATAATCTAGCCACGGTGCAAAGCTTTAATTATCGGATCTATGTTGTGGCCCAGTTGGTCGACACCAACGGAAATCCCCGAGGATCCATGATGCGTAAGTACTATCAGGTTTACCTACGAAACAATAGTCCCTCTCCTTCAGGTCAGCCTGTATACGATGCAATCAATAAAGCAGGACCCAGTGTAAGCCCAAATGTAACTTTCGAAGCGTTCTATTAAAACTTGCCTAATAACCCAGAAATTCTCGTGCAGAGGTTTTTTACGCCAAACATCTCTGTTTCCCGGTGACCACCCAAGACAAGATTTAGTTTACACTCCCTCGCTTTCACCTCCGTCGGGTAGTCCGCCTCACCTGTGATCAGGGTATCGAGTCCCGCCTTCACCACCTGATCCAGATCCCCAAATCCCCCCGTCACGATACCAATCCTCCGGCAAACTTTCGGCCCCCTACCCAACACCACCGCCTTTCTGCCCGTTGCTCGAGTGACCCGGTTAACCAGATCGCTCAACTTCCACCTGCCCCCTTCCACCTTCCACCCTATTTCACGCCCCATGGCTTTTCCAAAAAGCCGAGGATTGTATTTTGCCAGACCAAGAGCGCGCAGTAAGCCTGTTGAATTTCCCAACTCTGGATGCGCATCCAACGGCAGATGCGAAGAATAAATCGCGACTTCCAATCTCTTGGCCTCCTGAACCCGCTTCGCTCTTATCTTCCGATCCAATGTCGAATTCCCCCAGTAAAGCCCATGATGCACGACTAGAAAATCCACCTTCTCTTTTCCTGCTTTACGAATCGATTCTAGATCTGCATCCACTGCCCATCCCACCTTCTTTACGAGCTTGTTGTGGCTCACCTGTAATCCATTCTTTGCCCCCGGGTAGTCTCGGAACTTTTTTGTCTCCAAAATCAGGTTGCACTCCTTAGCCAGCTGACGTGGGGTCATAATTGATTTGTATCCCAAAGATGCTCCGAATCCAAACCATCGGCGCCCACGAATGGGCGCCCTACATATCACCGAGCCACCCTTGCACTTATTCAAGCCAGATGTAGGGCGGGCATCTTGCCCGCCATCAAAATAGCGCCCTACCAAGTTGGAAATTTCAATCTCGTTTGCTTCGGTACGGACGGCCGACCCGGCCGTCCTAGGAAGCCTGAGGGCAGGCGTCCGTACCGTGGACTCACCGCCTTTTAATTCAAAGCACCGGCACGGCTGTCTCTCCAAATTACATACTCATCTTAATCCTAATCTTTATCCTGCCCCTCTTGCTTGTTTCAGGCCTTTCTTCAAAATTCTGATCATGGAACCCTCCGTTGTCCTCGACCATCCCTCCTTCCTCATCGTCGACAAACCAGCCGGTTGGCTCGTTCACCCTACCCGTCCTGACGGCACCTTCACGCTCATCGACTGGCTACGCAACCACTACCAAGAGGAATTCCTTTCCCTCGTCAGCCGACTCGACCGCGAAACCAGCGGCCTCCTCCTTGTGGCCCGTGGCAAAGAGAACGCCTCCCTGCTCGGCAAAATGCAACAACGCCGAGAGATTCATAAATCCTACCTCGCCCTGGTTCATGGACGCCCCCCTGAATCAGGCCACATTGACCAGCCCCTCGATCGGCTCGGAAAACACCAACCTAGCCGGATCTACATCCGCCAAGCAGTGATCCCAGGCACCTACCCGGCCCAAACCGAGTACAAAACCCTCGAAACCCGTAGACACCCTGATTTTAATGAGATCAGCCTAGTCGAGGCTTCTCCCAAGACAGGCCGCCTCCATCAGATTCGTGCACATTTCGAATTTATTGGATTTCCAGTTGTAAATGACAAGATTTATGGCAAGAATGACCAGTTTTTCATAGACTATATCGATAAAGATACTCAAAATAATAGGAAAACGGCCCGCCATAGCCTGCATTCATCAAAATTGTCCTTCTCTGTTGGTTCAGAAGCGATTTCACAGGAAATTGGTCTGCCTGTGGATCTAGCTGAAATTTGGAACGCCTCTGCACGGGTAGGGGCAGTTATCCCCAACCGCCCGTGATCAACGCGCAGTGCCTCAACACGGCCCGTTACAGATAACGGGCCCTACCAAGCTCGAATTATGTACGTCGGATAATCGGTAGGGGCGGTTATCCCTAACCGCCCGTGATCAACGCGCAGTGCCTCAGCACGGCCCGTTACAGATAACGGGCCCTACCTAGCTGGAATTTAAGTTTGAGCTCTGAACCCGATCGTTTATGAAAACGCCCATGCCCTCGCCCATCTATCGCCTCCCTCCCTTCAAGGTCGACAAGATCATGCTAGCCACGGCTGAAACCATCGACTGGGGCCTCAAGCTCCTTGGGATTCCACCCCTCTGGAAAGAGACCCAAGGCGAAGGCATCAAGGTTGGTGTCCTCGACACCGGCATCGCCCTGGAACATCCCGACCTTTGCCCCGCCATCCTCGAAGCCCGCGACTTCACCCGCAGCCCCTCTGCCGCTTACGACGCCCAAGGCCACGGCACCCACGTCTCCGGCATCATCGCCGCTCGCCACAATGCCCACGGCATCGTCGGGGTTGCCCCAGCAGCCAAAATCATCATGGCCAAGGTCCTCAACGACGAGGGTTCCGGCACCTCCCAAGACATCGTGGCCGGTATTCGTTGGGCCACAGAGTCCGGGGCCGACATTCTCTCCATGAGTCTTGGCAGTTCGGAACCGGACGAGGAGATCCACCAAGCGCTCCTCCTCGCCATCTCCAAGGGCATCTTCGTCATCACGGCCGCCGGCAATGAGGGCCCCGACCTCGACACGGTGGGCTATCCCGCCGGCTTCCCCGAAATGGTGGCCGTGGGCTCCATCGATCGCCGCAAACGGCTCTCTCAATTTTCTTCCCGCGGCCGTCAGGTCGATGTCGTTGCCCCAGGCGATGAGATCACCTCCTGCTACCCTCCCCGCGGCTATGCCGTTCTTAGCGGAACCTCCATGGCCACCCCTTTTGTCTCCGGCGTAGTAGCCTTGGCTCTGGCCAAGCACCGCAAAATGGGCGGCAAAACACCTCTCCGTACTCAGCAGGATCTGATCCAACACCTATGTCGCACCTCGGCCGATGCCGGCCCCGCCGGCTTCGATCCGTTGTATGGATGCGGGATTCTGGATCCGGCGAAGTTGATTAAAGAATAGGTGATATTTGGTAGGGGGCGGTTATCCCTAACCGCCCGTGATCAACGCACAGTCCCTCAGCACGGCCCGTTAAGGATAACGGGCCCTACCTATCTGGAATTTCATTCGATTAACTACCGGTAGGGCAGGGTCGATGACCCTGCTTGGGTTGTCTGTAGTGCCCCGCTCCGCCGGGGCCTTGGACGCGACGGAGCGCGTCCCTACAGAGGCTCAAGGATTCGATACTCAACCGTTCTTTAGGGCCCAGCTCCGCCGGGGCCAAAGCGATTATCCTTGAGGCGTGGCTTGCTGCAACTGCACGCCCTGGAGCGGGATTCTCGAAACAATCTTGCCGTCATAGACCACGTCCAGCGAATACTGCCCCGGAGCCGGCAATCTCAGCCCCGCGATATTGAAAATAAAGTTCTGGCTCCAGAAAAACGCCTGGGCCGGTGGTTCCCCCATGGTGAACTCAATTTTGGGCCCCCCATCCGGCAGAATTTTTTTTCCGTCCTGATCAATAAACGAAAGTTGGATGGTGTGCTTTCCCTCGTCTCCGGTACGAAATAATAGGCGCAATGCGATGGAGCAGTGGGGATGCACCGCGGGATATTGCCGGGCGCAGATAGTATCGAACGAGCCCAGGACGCAGAGCTTCCCCTGATAGTCGCTCGCCGAATCAGCAATCAAGGCAGTGAGAACTTCCATCCGTAAACCCTAGCCGATTTTTAGATAAATTGGTAGGGCAGCCTCGATGAGGCTGCCGCGGCAGGGTCATCGACCCTGCCCTACCTAACCTAAATTTGGAACTCCCTTCATCTTCATCTTCATCCTAATCTACACAAATGGCTTCACCGTTTCTAATGTTCATCATGGCTGGTGGGAGTGGCGAACGCTTCTGGCCCCTCAGCCGCAAAGCGAAACCCAAACACCTCCTCAAACTGGTTTCCTCCAAAACCCTCCTTGAGGAAACCGTCCTCCGCGTTAAACCCCTCGCCTCTAAGCCTTCTCACCTTCTCATTCTCACCAATCACGAACAGATTCCCGGCGTGCGCCAAGCCCTGCCTCGATTCCCCAAAGCCTCGCTCATTCCCGAGCCAGCCAAACGGGACACCGCCCCTGCCGCCGCTCTGGCCACCGCCCTAGCCCTCCGTAGCCACCCAGACGCTGTGCTCGCTCTTCTTCCAGCCGACGCAGTCATTGGCAAACACCCCATCTTTCGCGCCCAATTAGCCGCCGCGGCCCGGGCTGCTGCTGTCTCTCCATCCTTCATCACCTTGGGCATCAAGCCCTCCTACCCTGCCACCGGCTTTGGCTACCTGCACCTCGGGCTGAAGACGCTGGGCAAGGTAAAAGGCGGACCCTTTCTCCAGGTTCGTCGCTTTGTCGAAAAACCCTCGCTGTCCAAGGCCCGGACCTACCTCAAGTCCGGCCAGTACGCCTGGAACGCTGGGATCTTTGTCTGGAAAGCCTCCACCTTTCTTGCCGAAGCTCGACGCCAGCAGCCGGCTCTGGCCAGATTCATCGAAAAGTTTCCCAAGCGTGGTTCCTATGCCTCTTATCTGAAACGTGAATTCCCCAAACTGCCGAAGATATCGGTCGATTACGCCATCATGGAAGGCGCCAGGTCCGTCCTCGCCCTCAAGGCCTTTTTCCCATGGGACGATGTGGGCTCTTGGACCGCCCTCCCCGCCCATCTGCCCACCGACAAGCAAGGCAACACCTTCCGCGGTCCCATACTTTCCATGGAAAGTCGAAACACCCTCGCCCTAGCGGAGGGTGGACGCCCCATCGCCCTTCTCGGGACGGAACACCTCGTGGTCGTCGACACCCCCGATGCCCTCCTCGTCTGCCCCAAGCACCGGGTGCAGGAGGTGAAGAAGCTGATGGCAAATTTACCACCCAACGTTCTGTAGGGCCCCGCTCCGACGGGGCCATGGCCGCGATGGAACGCGGCCCTACAGAGTTTTGAACCTTGAAACCCCCCGCCCCTCTCCTCTCTCCGACTGATCCCTTTCCAGATCCCGCCAAAGCCAACCGAGACGGGTTGGTCGCCATCACCCGCGATCTGAAGCCAGAACGCCTGCTCGAAGCTTATGCAAAGGGAATCTTTCCATGGACCGAAAATCCGGTCACTTGGTGGTCGCCTGATCCCCGTGGGATCCTTCCCTTGAATCAACTCCATGTGCCTGCCCGACTTGAACGAACCCTACGAACCAAAAGCTTCACCTTCACCATCAATCAATCCTTCGATGAGGTGATTCGTGGCTGTGCCCAACCTGCCAAAGGTCGAGAGGAGAGCTGGATCGGCCCCGCTTTTATTCAGGCCTACGGAGAACTCCACCGCACGGGGCATGCGGTCTCTTTTGAAGTGTGGCGGGACGGCAAACTGGCCGGCGGGCTTTATGGAGTGAAGATTGGAAACTTCTTTGCCGCAGAGTCGATGTTCCATCTTGTACGCGATGCCTCATCCGTTGCCTTGGTCTTGGCCGCACGCACTTTGCAATCTCAGGGTTGTCGCCTGTTTGATCTGCAGATGGTCACCCCGCATACGGCGAGGTTTGGAGCAACCGAAGTTCGAAGGAATGAATATCTAAAGCTTCTGAAAACCGCACTTGGTTAAGGACGCGTACCCTTACGCATCCATGCGGATTGGCCACATTTTGAAACTTGAGCACGGTCCGTTAGGGACAACGGACCCTACCTAACTTGCCGGCTTCCAACTATCCGGCATGCGAAAGAGTAGAGGGCTGACTAACAAAACGATTAGCGGCTTGAACCAGACATCCGTTGCCAGATAGATCGTCTTGCCCATCCCATCACACATCAGACCGATACAGGCGGTCGCAAGGATTGCACCCTTCCACCTTTCCCCTTCCACCCCCCTCCAATAGCTGACGGCAGCAAACGCGAGCAGGGGTGAGATAAGTACATAGCTGTTGGTTTCCGCCCGGGGGTTAAACACCGTCAGAATGATGCACGATCCCACCCACAAAGCCCAAGAGGCCCTGGGAACCTGGCCTCTGCGGTATTTCCACCAGCAGAACCACAAGGCCGCAAGAGAGGCCAAGCATCGGGTGATAGCCTCCAGGCGAGTCGGAGTTGTCACATTGGCTTTTTGGAAAATGCCAAAAACGTCACTGACCCTAAGGTTTTCCGGCGTATAGGAGTCAAACAGCTTGTGAATGAAACCGGTTGATTGATGCCAGGCATAGGTGAGATCCAGGTGCAGAAATCCAAGAGCCACCGCCCCGATCATTCCCCCCAGCAAATACCCGCGCACCGGGGAGAAAACAGCAAAGGCTAAAAGACAGGGAGCCAAGGCAATCGGTTTTAGAATTAGGGCTGCTGTTAAAAAGAAGATGGCGACCCGCCATTTTTCGTCTCGCAACGACAAAGCAGCAAGAATAAGAGCTGCGGAAAGGGAGAGATTAGTCTGTCCGTTGTTCAGTGAAGCCAGGGATGCCGGAACCGCCAATAGAACCATACCCAAAAAGGCAGGGGCGGATGATTCCAACGGCCCGTTCTGAGCCTGCAAAACCCCCGCGAGTCTCCACAACGCCCAGCCAAAAAGGACGAAGCCAAACAATCGCCATAAAATCTCACCCAGGACAGCGGGCTGTATGAGGTTGAAGGGTGTGAATAGGACGGCAAAGGAGGGCGCGTAGAGAAAACCGTGAGTTCCGGACACATAGATATTTTGGCAAGCCCACCAGTGGGTGGAGGCAATTCGGTAATTCGGCACCACTCCTGTTCGATCGGGATTCAGAATCAGGTAAAGGGACATTCCTGCAAAAACCAAGCCAAGAACGGTAAAGGCGAGAATATTAAAACGGTTCCGCATGGTGGATTTCACGCCAAGGAAGCCAAGGAAGCAAGGAATGATCGGGCTAGGACTAAATGGTATGACGGGCTTTGCGATCCTGACCTACCAAACTTGGGTTTTGAAGCACAGTAACACCGGTAGGGGCGGTTATCCCTAATCGCCTTACTCCCGGCGAGCACGAATGGTCGCCCTACATTCCCCTCCAAGCCTCAAGCCCATGTAGGGCGGGCATTCCTTGCCCGCCACATACCCGGCGACCACGAATGGTCGCCCTACATTCCCCTCCAAGCCTCAAGCCTATGTAGGGCGGGCATCCTTGCCCGCCTTGTCCCCCGGGGCCATAAATGGTCGACATACCCAAAAACAAAAACCCCCGGGGCCCTTTCGGATCCCGGGGGTTTCCAAACTGACTAAGCTCTAAATGTCTTTAGAAGCTGTAGACAACTTCAGCACCCGCGTAGTGAGCCGGACCGCCTGAGCCGCTGACCGCTGGCCCATCCGTCGAAGCAGAAGATCCGCCAACGGCCCCTGCACCCCAATCTAACCTGTACTCCGCACGGATCATCATGTTCTCAATAACATTAAAACCCGCAGTGATTGTGTATTCCCAAAGATTATTTCCCGTGTTGTGTCCAAAACCATCGTTTTGGGTTGTTTGCGCACCATTCACGCCAAACTTGCCCGCATTGTTTGAACCCAGGAATTCCGCCCGGCTTGCGAGGCTAAACCAGTCGTTGAACTGATATTTTGTATAGGCGGCGGCCCCGTACCAAGTCGTGGCGCCGGCGGCCCCGGAAAAAGTTCCGAGAATGGCATCGAAAGCCAAAAGAAGCTTGTCGTCAGCAAATTTGGGAGACCAATTCCCCCAACTGTCGTAAATCAAGGTGTAGCCGTTGGCGTTAGCTGCACCATAGGCCGCATAGATGGGCTCCGAATTGTCTGGAACGGAGTAGGAGGTGTCGTTCTCTGAAGCGGTGCTGTACTGGAAGTTATGGCTCCAATTTGCGTTTCCACCCGGTGCAGTGATGTTCAGGCCCGCCAGGAGAGCGACACCATCTCCTTGACCCGAAGTCGTGGTCATATTATCGGAGCCCGAGCCATTGGCTACACCCAGCTTCCCATCCAAATATTCGTCGAATTTATAGCTCGAGAGGACGCCTGTGTAATAGAAAGGTAACTGGTTCCAAAGCAACCCGAAGGTCACATTCATATTCACCGGACGCTCCAAAGCCTCATAGCCGAGGAAGGAAACAAATTTTCCCACATTAAAATCCCAACCGTTGCCTACGGGAGCCCGAAAGGTGACGAACGCTTGCTCTAAGAAAAGCGAATTCGAGTCTTGATCGGCATTGTCAATGGATCCGTTCGCCGAATCACGGTTTTTCATGAAGTTCGCATCTTCACCGATCATCACATCCATGCGGAAACCCGCCTGAGCCCTGTTTTCATCCGTCAGGGCCTTTGCCAGGGCCAGTTTCACGGCGTAGAGATTAAAATCACCTTGTTGGGCCGAGTCATCTCCAAGACGCCCGTTCACGGTGGAGCTGGTCTGGCTTGTGCCAGTAAAATTATAGCTGTAGCCCGTATCCACATAGCCGCTCAGCACCACCCCTTTTTGGGCTGTCTCGACAAAATTATTCTGCACGAGCTTTTTGGTGTCTTTGGCAGCTA
>Ga0214921_10012048_pt1 | contig 10406 bp, 12 predicted proteins | sample LL1505_MetaG_FD_177992 | JGI IMG/M metagenome (GOLD analysis project Ga0214921, IMG submission 177992) | Freshwater microbial communities from Lake Lanier, Atlanta, Georgia, United States - LL-1505 | ecosystem: Environmental > Aquatic > Freshwater > Lake | place: USA: Georgia | collected...
AGTTAATAGGAGCAGGTCTTGCAGCAATAGCATTGGGAGGAGCTGGAGTGGGTATAGGAACTATATTTGGTAATTACTTGTCTGCAGCAATAAGAAATCCATCAGCAGCTCAAAAGCAATTTCCTACATTATTATTAGGGTTTGCATTGGCAGAGGCGACGGGTTTATTTGCTCTAGTTATTGCATTATTAATACTTTTTGCATTTTAAATTTCGTAATAAGTCTAAGCTTTGAGTTAATTAATGAAAAAATATATAATTTTTTTTATTCTTTCGTTATTTCTTGGACAAGAAGTAATGGCAAAAGAGGGAATGCCTCAACTAAATCCTGAGTTCTGGCTATCTCAAATATTCTGGTTAATTATATTTTTTGGTTTCTTGTATTTTTTAATTCACAAATTCTTCAGTCCTAAACTTTTCTCATTAATAGATCAGAGGGCTGATTTTTTAAAATCATTAATAAATGAGACAGAAAATAATAAAAATCAAATTCAAAAACTAGATAACGAATATAATAAAATAATAAATGAGGCTAAAAAAAATTCAAAAGAAAGTTCAGCAAAATTAAATGATGAATTTAATGAAAAAATATCCATTAAAAAAAAAGAGTTTGAAAATTACTTAAGTGCTGAGACTGCTAAAGTAGAAAATGATATTAATCATTTTAAACAGCAGGCATTAGATAATATTTCCGACATAGCGTCTGAATTTTCAAAAGAACTTATTGAAAAAATAACCGGAACAAAACCAAACGATAGTAATTTGAAAGCGATAATTTCAGAAATATCTAAAAAACAAAAAGAGAGCAAATATGTTTGATGCGGCTTTTTGGGTAGCAATTTCTTTTATATTATTCTGTTTAATACTTATTTATAAAAAAATTCCTCAACTTATTAATAAATTATTAGAAAATAAAATAGATGAAATAAAGTCTGAAATTGAAAATACAAAAAATCTAAAGTTAGAAAGTGAACAATTGCTTAAAAAATATAAAGATAAAATTCAAGATGCTCATATCGAGAGTAAAAATATTCTAACTTCTGAAAAAAAAGATGCAGAAAATTTTATAAGAGAGTCTGAAAGCAAATTTGAACAATTAATGATTAATAAAAAAAAATCATTACAACAAAAATTAGAACAAATGAGAATTGCAGCAATAAAAGATATTCAGCATATTTCTAATAAAATTGCTTTAGAAGCAGTTAGAAAAATAATATTAGACCCCGCAAATATTGATAAAATAAAAATTATTAATCAAAAAAATCTAGAAAAGACTTTCGTTCAAATAAAACAGACTAAAATATCTTAACTTTTAGAGTGAGATCCATCACAAAATGGTTTCTTGTTAGTTTTTTTACAGCTACATAAAAAATAAGACTTATTCTCTGTAACAGTAAATTTCATTGGTTGAAAATTTGTGTTTTTATGAGAACCATCACAAAAAATTCCATCCTTAGAAAGGCCGCATGCGCACCAATAATAATCTTTTCCCGTCTCTAAATTAATTTTTTTTGAATTTTTAATAATCTTTTCTTGCATTGTGCTATAACATAAATTGTATCCTAAATTATTTCAATGAACAAAAAATCAACTTCAAATGCATGTAAATTTATGAATATTTTTTATATTTATTGGTTTGGTCTCTATAAAACTTCCTCATATAATACTAAATTCAATATTTAAAAATTTTAATGGAACAAAAAATTGTAAATATATTTCTAGCAAGTCCAAGAGGATTTTGTGCTGGTGTAGACAGAGCTGTTGAAATCGTAAAAAAAACTATTAATAAATTTGGCGCTCCAGTTTATGTTAGGCACGAAATAGTGCACAATGAATTTGTGGTCGAAAATCTAAGGTCGCAAGGAGCAATATTTGTTGAAGAGCTCTCTGAAATTAAAGATAAATCTAGACCTGTTATATTTTCTGCTCATGGCGTTCCTAAAGAAGTAATTAATCAAGCAAAATTAAATAATATTATTTACATAGATGCAACATGCCCTTTAGTGACAAAGGTTCATAGAGAAGCTGAAATTTTAGCAAAGGAAGAATTCAATATTATTTTTATCGGTCATAAAAATCATCCTGAAGTAATAGGAACTTTAGGGCAAATAAACAATAATTATATTACATTAATTGAAAGTAAAGATGATGTGGAAAATTACTCTCCTAAAATTAAGAATAATAAATTTGCATATATAACTCAAACTACTCTTTCAGTAGACGATACTTTAGAAATTATTTCTTTTTTAAAAAAAAAATACCCTTTAATAAAAGAGCCGATTAAAAGTGACATTTGCTATGCAACAACGAATCGTCAAGAAGCTGTTAAACAACTTGCAAAAAAATGTGATTTATTTTTAGTTGTTGGAAGCAAAAACTCTTCTAACTCGCAAAGATTAGTAGAAGTTGCCAAAAGATTTGGTTGTAAAGAAAGTATCCTAATACATTCTGATCAAGAACTACCTGTTGATAAAATTAAAAACTCCACCAATATAGGTATAACTTCTGGTGCATCAGCTCCTGAAATATTGGTTGAGAATTTAATTCAACAAATTAAAAATATTATCAATATTAAACTTGAAGAAGTAGTTACTTCAGTTGAAAAGGTTTCTTTTAAACTTCCTACAATGCTTATTAAATAATGGCTGTTTATACTAAGTTAGAACATCAAGAAGTTAGACAGTTCTTAGAACAATACAATATTAATAACCTTAAAGATTACAAAGGAATTACGGAAGGCGTAGAAAATACTAACTATCTTATTAAAACTTCAGAGCAAGATTACATCCTTACTATTTATGAAAAAAGAGTTGATGAAAATGATTTACCGTTTTTCATAAATTTGCTGTCTAATTTGTCAGAAAATAAATTCCCTTGCCCTAAACCTATTGCAAATAAAAATAACCAAAAAATTAACAAAATTAAAAATAAAAATGCTGCTTTAGTAACTTTTTTAAGTGGCCAATCTAAGAATAAAATAACTAGTGAAGAGTGCTTTGAAATAGGCAAAATAACAGCTCAATTGCATGAGATAACAAAAAAATTTAACGTTAGTAGAAAAAATAATTTATCTATTGAAAGTTGGCAAAATATTTTTGAAAAAACTATTAAGCAAAAAATAGATTTAGACGAAACTATTATTAAAAAAACTAATAATTACTTAAATTTTTTAAAAGATAATTGGCCAAAAAATTTACCACAAGGTATTATTCATGCGGATTTATTCCCAGACAATATATTTTTTACAAATAATAAAGTTTCTGGAATCATAGATTTTTATTTTGCCTGCAATGATTTCTTTGCTTATGAAATAGCAATTTGCATAAACTCTATATGCTTTGATAACAATTCTACATTCAATATGACTAAGGCTAAAAATCTTATAGATGGATACTCTTCTGTAAGAACACTGAGTGAAGATGAAAAAAAATATTTACCAATTCTATCTATGGGAGCGGCTATGAGATTTTTTTTAACAAGGTTATATGATTTTTATCACACAGATAATAAAGCAGATGTTAAAATTAAAGATCCTTTTGAATACCTCAAAAAAATTGAATTTCATTCAACTATTAAAAATTTTAACGAATATTTTATTTAATGGATGAGATTGTAATTTATACGGATGGTTCATGCCTAGGCAATCCCGGAAAGGGGGGTTGGGCTGCTGTAATTATCAATGATAATAAAGAAGAGGCTATATTTGGATCTGAAAAGGAATCCACAAACAATAGAATGGAATTAACAGCAGCTATAAATGCTTTATTGAAAATCAAACAAGATAAAAAAATAAAAATCTATACCGACTCTAAGTACGTCAAAGATGGCATTGAAAAATGGATTAATAATTGGAAGTTAAATAATTGGAAAAATGCCAACAAAAAAGATGTAAAAAATAAAGATCTTTGGACAAAATTGGATAGCCTGATTAATAAAAAGGAAATTTCTTGGAACTGGGTAAAAGCTCACTCCATTAACGAATATAACAACAAAGTAGATATCCTTGCAAGGAATGCTGCTAATGCAAACGATTAACTCTTATATAATTTTTAATTTTATTTAAATTGTTAGGCAGCACCTTATAAAATTCTCTTTTTTTAAGATTTTTACTAATCCCACTAGGTATCTTAGGATTCTTTCTTAATATTTTATATATAGTTTCTCCAAATTTTGCAGGATGAGCTGTTTCTAAACAAAATAAATTCTCTGATTTTTTGCTATGATTTAGATAATATTCTTCTAAAGCCTTTAATCCAACAGAGGAATGTGGATCCAATATTTTGTTATTATATTTGTAAACTGATTTAATAGTTTTTTTAGTATTTTCTGCATTTACTGACTTGGAATAAAAAATATTTTTAATCTTCTGTAAAACATTTTTATCTATCTTATAAAACCCTTTGCTACTGAGTTGCTTCATTAATTCTGATATTTTTTTAGAATTATTATTATAGTAAGAAGAAATTAGTCTTTCAAAATTACTCGCTACTTGTATATCCATGCTTGGGGAGATACTAAATTTTACTTTAGAGGGTTTATAAATTCCATTTCTCAAAAATTTATATAAAAGATCATTTTCATTTGTTGCAATAATTAATTTAGATATAGGCAAGCCCATTTTGTAAGCAATATAGCCAGCATATATATCTCCAAAATTTCCTGTTGGAACTGAGAAAACGCTTTTTTTATTTTTTTCAGATAAACGGAAATGTGAATAAAAATAATAAACTATCTGCACAACTATTCTTGCCCAATTTATTGAGTTGACTCCTGACATGTTAATAGATCTTCTAAAGTGTAGATCATTGAACATTGATTTTACTAATGTTTGACAGTCATCAAATGTACCCTTAACCGCAATATTAAACACATTTTTTGAATTTACTGTAGTCATAAGCTTTCTCTGCGTTATCGAAACTTTTCCGCTTGGATGTAAAACAAAAATTCTTAAATTTTTTTTATTTTTTACAGCATCGATAGCTGCAGCTCCAGTATCTCCTGAAGTTGCTGTTACTAGGTTAATTCTATTTTTACTTTTTAAAAGAATAGTTTCGTACATATTGCCTATCACTTGCATCGCAATATCTTTAAAAGCTAAAGTTGGACCGTGGTATAATTCTACTAAATTAATTTTTTTTACTCTTGAAAATTTCACTACATTTCTACTATCGAATTTTTTATAGGAAATTTTTATAATTTTTTTCAACTCGTTTTTTGAAAAAGTATTACCTGTATAAATCTTAATAATTTCATAAGCCAAATCATTATAATTTAATTTTGACAATCTTTTTAAAGAAGAGTTGGAAAAGCGTGGTATCTTCTTTGGGATATATAGGCCCCCATCATGAGCAAGCCCATTCAAAAAAATATCAATAAAATTATAAGTTTTTTTATTATCTCTAGTGCTGATGTATTTCATTAAACTTTCTTCCTATAATATAAAAAAAAAATTATAGTAACCAAAGCTAAGCCATACCATGTTATAGCATATTGCAAATGATTATTTGATAAAGAAATCTCATAATCGTTAGAGACAATATTTTTGTTTGTTTTTGAAGTTTGAATAATTAATAATGGATAAATATTCTTATTTAGAGATTTTTTCAAATTATCAACCTCAACTGAATATACAAAATCTTCTTTAATATTATTGTTAGGAGTAAATAAATTTTTTTCTCTTATTTTCTTTGTGTAGCCTTCAATGATATCATCATTAAATAAAGTATTTTTTATTAAATTGATCTTATCTTTTCTAATCCATCCTTTATCTACCAAAACTACTAATGAACTATTAACTTCATAAGAAACTATAACCTTGAACCCAATCTCTCCTTTATTGAGATTATATAAAAATATTTTTGATTTTAAATCTTTTTTCTTAAATAAAACTTTTGTGTATTCTTTATCTATATTAACGTTAAAATTAATTGAATTTTTTTTTAGATTATTTTCTAAATCAGAAATTAGATTATTTTTTGAGTATAATCTTAAAACTTGCCATGTCCCTAAAGAGAGAACGATCAATATAAAAAATATAAAAAATATATCTAATGATTTAATTTTGAACAAAACTGTTTATTAACTTCCCCAAATATATATTGAAGCAAATAAGAACAGCCAAACTACATCAACAAAATGCCAATACCATGCTGCAGCTTCAAATCCAAAATGATGATCAGGCTTATAGTGCCCTGCTTTTGCTCTAAAGTAACAAACTGCTAAAAAGATTGTTCCAACAATTACGTGAAAACCGTGAAAACCTGTGGCCATATAAAAGGTTGATCCATAAATCCCTGTGCTTAATTTAAAATCAGCATGAATATATTCATAGGCTTGGAAGCAAGTAAAAATAGCTCCAAGAACCACTGTTAATAAGAGACCATTTAATAATCCTTTTCGATCATTCTCTAAAAGAGAGTGATGCGCCCAAGTCACGGTTGTTCCTGATAAAAGTAGAATTAAAGTATTTATTAAAGGTATATGCCAAGGATCTAAAGTCTGTATGCCTTTTGGTGGCCAAACACTTCCTATAACTGCATCTGGGAAAAGACTTGAATCAAAGAAAGCCCAAAACCAAGCAACAAAAAACATTACTTCTGACATTATAAAAAGTGTCATTCCATATCTAAGACCAACTTGAACTACTGGTGTGTGATCACCTTTATGTTCGCCTTCAATAACAACGTCTCTAAACCACATAAACATAGAATAAAGAGTTAAGGCCAATCCAATTAATAACATCCAAAAAGATTTTGCATGCATGTAATAGACCGCCCCAAAAGCTAAAACTAAAACTGAAAAAGATGAAACGATTGGCCAGATACTTGGGTCAACCAAATGATAATCATGTCCTTTTTTATGACTGTCTGACATTAATTTTTGTCCTTCTTAAAATTAGCTACATCAAAAAAAGTATAAGATAAAGTAATATCCTTAATTTCCTTCGTAGATAAGTCATCTACTATTGTTGGATCAATAAAATATGCCATTTCAAACTCTTTTGTTTCTTTAGGTTTTAAAGTTTGCTGCTCGAAGCAAAAACAGTTAATTTTATTAAAATATTTACCAGCAGAATCGGGGGTAACATTAAATGTTGAAACCGCAGTTGATATTTCATTTCCTAAATTTTTTACTTTGAACTTAACGGTTGAAACTTGACCAGGTTTAATATTTTCTTTTATTTTTTCTGCCTTAAATTCCCAAAACAAACCTTTGGCAACGTTAGTATCAAATCTAGTAGTAATATTATGATTTATAATAATATTTGGAACTTGTTTAGAAACTTTTGTTGTTCCTCCAAATCCAGTTACTTTGCAAAATAACTCATAAAGCGGAACAGAAGCATAAGACAATCCTAACATTACAAAAAATATAACTACTAAATAAATGGGGTTAATTTTATTTTTAGTTTGTAGACTCATAGAGGTCTAACAAATATCCCATTTCCTATATTTAAAATTGTAAATATAAAAAAGAATATTACTAATAATATTAATATAATTGCTGTGATATAATTTTTTTTCATAAAAAAAATTTAATAAAACTTTCAATTAACAATAAAGTAAAAATTAAAAATAAATATAAAATAGAAAAAGCAAATATTTTTTTGGAGAATTTTTCTGTATCTTTTTTATTATTGGCTATGAATAATTGAAATGTTAAAAAAATGTAAAAGGCTCCTAAAATAATAGTTGGCACTAAATAAACTAAGCCTGCAAAATTAAAATAAAAAGGAAGTGTAGTTATAGGAAATAATATAAGCGCATAAGCAAAAATATTTTTTTTAGTAAAATCCACGCCGTGTACAACTGGAAGCATTGGAATTTTAGCTTTTTTATAATCCTCAGATTTATATAAAGATAACGACCAAAAATGAGACGGCGTCCAAAAAAATATAATTAAAAATAAAATTATTGGTTCAATCGACAGACTATTATTGGCAATAGCCCAACCTATAACTGGTGGGAATGCTCCTGCCGCTCCTCCTATTACAATATTCTGAACACTTCTTCTTTTTAGCCAAATTGTATAAACAAAAATATAAAAACCGATAGTAACAGCCAGTATTGAAGCTGATAAAATATTTGAAACTAAATACAGTCCTACAATAGAAATTAAGCTTAAAGAAGTTCCAAAATACAATGCTTGAGCGTTTGAAATTTTGCCAAGAGGAATTGGTCGCAAACATGTACGAGACATTACGGCATCAATTTCTGAATCATACCACATATTAAGAGCTCCAGCTGCACCCGCTCCTAATGCTACAAAAAATAATGCTAAAGATGATGTTGTAAAATCAACCTGCTTATTTGAGATAATCAAACCTACAAAGGCTGTAAAAACCACAAGGGACATAACTCTTGGTTTCATTAAATTGTAAAAATTTTTAAGAACTAAAATATTTTTACTTTTTTGATAATTAGCAAATGTAGTTTTGTACACTTTAATTTAATTATTTAATTTTAGGCAGCTCATTAAACTGATGGAATGGAGGAGGCGAACTCAAAGTCCATTCTAACGTAGTTGCTCCTTCTCCCCATTGATTATCAGGAACTCTTTTTCCTCTAATAAACGCATGAGCTACTAATGCTAAAAAAACTAAAACTCCAAATCCAGAAATATAAGAACCAATCGAGGAAACATAATTCCACCCAGCATAGGCGTCTGGATAATCAGCGTATCTTCGTGGCATTCCTGCTAACCCTAAAAAATGCTGAGGAAAGAAAACTAAATTAACTCCTATAAATGTTAACCAAAAATGTACTTTTCCTAAAACTTCTGAATATTCATATCCAGACATTTTTCCAAACCAATAATAAAATCCTGCAAATATCGAAAATACTGCACCCAACGAAAGCACATAGTGAAAGTGAGCGACAACATAATAAGTGTCGTGAAATGAAGTATCAACTCCAGCATTGGCAAGAACAACTCCAGTAACTCCCCCAACTGTAAATAAAAATATAAAACCAATGGCCCAAAGCATTGGAGTTTTTAAAGTAATTGATCCTCCCCACATTGTAGCAATCCATGAAAAAACTTTAATGCCTGTAGGCACTGCAATAATCATAGTTGCAAAAACAAAGTATGCTTTTGTATCTACGCCAAGACCAACTGTGTACATGTGGTGAGCCCAAACAACAAAGCCTACAACTCCAATAGATACCATTGCGTAAGCCATACCAAGATATCCAAAAATAGGTTTCTTTGAAAAAGTTGAGATAATATGACTAATCATTCCAAAGCCTGGAAGGATCATAATATAAACTTCTGGATGTCCAAAGAACCAAAATAAATGTTGAAATAAAACTGGATCCCCTCCTCCTTTGGGTTCAAAAAAAGCTGTTCCAAAATTTCTGTCCGTTAATAACATTGTAATTGCGCCAGCAAGAACTGGCAGAGACAATAATAATAAAAATGCTGTTACTAAAATTGACCATGCAAAAAGAGGCATTTTATGCATCGTCATTCCTGGAGCTCTCATATTAAAAATTGTAGTTATAAAATTAATAGCGCCAAGAATTGATGAAGCTCCTGCAAGGTGCAAACTTAATATTGCAAGATCCATTGCAGGTCCTGGCTGGCCAGCTTTTGAAGATAATGGAGGATATATTGTCCAACCACCGCCAACTCCTGACCCGCCTGGAGGACCCTCAACAAAAATAGAAGCAATTAATAAAGCAAATGCTGCGGGCAATAACCAAAAGGAAACGTTATTCATTCTAGGAAATGCCATGTCAGGAGCGCCTATCATTAAAGGAACAAACCAGTTTCCAAAGCCACCTATCATTGCTGGCATCACCATAAAGAAAACCATTATCAAACCGTGACCTGTAACTAGAACATTATAAAGATGGTAATCACCTTTTAAAATTCCATCGCCCGGATACATAAGTTCCATTCTCATCAGAACAGAAAAAGTTGTTCCAATAATTCCGGCTATAATTGCAAAAATTAAATATAAAGTTCCAATGTCTTTATGATTTGTCGAGAATAACCATCTTGTCCAAAAACTTGGATAATGCGAATGATCTGAACTTGTATTGGCCATTTATTTTTTCTCCTTTATTAAATTTTCTGCAACAACATTGTTTTCTGGATATTTTGCAAACTTAGCTTTGGCTTCTTTTAACCAGTCATTGTACTGCTTTTCTGAGACTACTCTTACTGTAATTGGCATAAATGAATGTCTAGATCCGCATATTTCTGAACACTGTCCATAATACACGCCTTCTTTTTCAGCCTTAAACCAAGTTTCATTAATTCTTCCTGGAACAGCGTCTCTTTTAACTCCAAATGATGGAACTGCCCAAGCATGCAATACGTCATTGGCTGTAATTAAAACTTTAACAACTTTATTGACTGGAACAACTACATGATTGTCAGTTTCTAAAAGTCTTGGTTGAT
>Ga0214921_10012050_pt1 | contig 10406 bp, 6 predicted proteins | sample LL1505_MetaG_FD_177992 | JGI IMG/M metagenome (GOLD analysis project Ga0214921, IMG submission 177992) | Freshwater microbial communities from Lake Lanier, Atlanta, Georgia, United States - LL-1505 | ecosystem: Environmental > Aquatic > Freshwater > Lake | place: USA: Georgia | collected 2015-05-28
GGCGGCCCCAACAACGGGATAGTCTGGAACAGGGAGGAAACAGAGTCCGGGAGGGATTTTGCCTATTCAAAAACTGGGTGCAGGAAGAGGAGGAGTGCAAAAAATCGGAAACAGGGAAGAAGTTCTTCATATCTAGGTTGTCTGAAGTTCACCTTAGATCGCTAGATGGAAATTCCTAGGGCTATTCATTTTGCCATCAATTTGTCACAAAGCAGGGAAGGGCAGGGGTATGGCCAAAATTCTGACGCGAAAATGTCACAATAAACCCGTTGCGAAATCGAAGAGGATGACTAAGAATTATTCAGTGTTCGGAAAAAAATTTAAAGAAACACAGACAAAAAGGAGAATACAAAATATGAATCGTAAAGCTCAAAGCATTGCATTGGCGATTGTCACGATGGCCGGAGTCCTGTCCCAGGGCGCCCAAGCCGGCATTGCCACCCCCTCGGCTATATTCACGAAGGCGCTCGCCACTGGAAATAATTTCATCGCGACCCCCTTCGCCCGATCTGAAGAGGGCGTTGGAACGATCACCGCCCAAAGCGGGTCAACACTCACGCTTGCGCCTTACAGCGGCCCGACGTCTTACACCACTTCGTATGCCCAATCTATAACCCAACCCGAGCCCTATATTTTGGAAATTCTTGATGGCGAATATATCGGATTCAGCGCGCTCGTGACTGCGAATACTACAACTACGATGACGCTGGCTGGAACCATACCCACTGGAATGGTGGGGTCAAAGTACGTCCTTCGTAAGGATTGGACAATTGCCTCCCTGTTCGGTCCCGCTGCGTCTAGCAACCTGACATTTCTTGACCAAGAAGCTGGGGATACGGACACGAACAGCGCCGATCAAATCCGAGTAATGAATGACAACGGATCGCTCGGTTCGGCTTATATCAGGGCCAAAACAGCTGACGGTACATTCAAATGGCTCGACGCCTCGGAACAGGTCGCGGACAATGTAAGAATTCCGTTTGGCAAAGGTATTTTCGTAAAGGCTCTTGACCCAAAAACCGTAACCCTTTCTGGGATTGTTCGTGGGACAAGGACTCGGATGGACATTGTTGGGGGAACGAAAATCAACCTTCTTGCTAACCCTGTTCCCTTTCCCATTAAGTTGGCCGATTGTGGATTGGAAATTACCGCAGGCACGGGCTCAGCAACTGCCGACAACCTCCGGCTTTGGAGCGGTACAGGTTGGGTGAGCTACTGGAGGTCCACAGATGGTCTCTGGTATTCTGGAACATCAGCTGCAGATAAGGTTTCCGCTGCAAGCGTTGAAATACCAGCTGGTTCTGCGTTCTTGATCAAGCGCAACGGCAATCGCGGAAGTCTTACTGGGGCTAGTGCCCTGAAATTTGCCGCTGCAGCTGTAGCTCCTTAATTGTAAAGGTAAGATAACGGAGAGCCTAAAATGTCCTGCCAAGCCAAATCCAAGCACAGTCTGATCCACCTTCGGGGAGCGACCAGAGCTGTGCTTGGTTTGGTTATTCTTGGCGTAATAGCCTATTCGCCTGTCTCGTTAAGAGCTGCGACAATCAGCTTGGCTGTATACGGTTTTGGGGGTGAACCAGGATACCCGGCTCAATTAATTTCTTCACCAACTGGGACTACATTAAGCGGTGGCACAGCGTATGTGGGTGCATTCATGAATGGCTCAACTGAATTACAAAAAACCACCATTGCAGCTCTTTGGAATAATACAAAAGCGGGTTTTGACGCGATCTGGGCTAGCTTTGTCAATGTCGCATCGGGAGCGGTGAACTCAGGCGCATTGAGTGTCTCGGCTAAACCAGACACCCAAAATGTGTCCGGCAAAAATTTAGTTGGAAAAAGTGTTTATATCCTTGTTGTAGACAATTCAAGCGCGCCCACATCATTCCTTTTGCTTGCAACGGATGGGGCAGGTTCTCCCTCCGGGGCAGGTTACAAATTTGCTGACTCGGCCGATCCGGTTTATAACGATACTACCATTGAGGTTACCGGTGAATCATACCAGCTAACCTTGGATGGCTCGACGGATACCTATGCTGCCACCACCACCACTATAGTTGGCTCCTACAGCGCCGCGAGTGACAAGTGGACGATGGCCAGTATTCCGGCGTCGGCTTCGATTGCATTAAACGGAAACAGCAGCGTGGTTCACTACTGGGGAACTACCTATGTGGATGCTGGTGCAACACAAGTTGTTACACCAGTGATCAAGGATATTTCAAACGTTACCATTGTTGATTTTGCCACGATGTCCAGCAAGCTCGGAACCTACACTGTTGCATATACCTCAGGCGGAACCACCGTAACCCGAACGGTTACCGTCAAGCTCCTCAATCCATCGGCTGATGATGACAAAGATGGGCTGTCGAACCTACTGGAATACGTCTTGGGGGGCACCCAGGGTTCCAATGACTCGGCTAAGCTGCCAGTCATTAGCATCGTTGGGTCGGAAGTTCTGCTTACATTCACCGCTCGATCTGACATAACCCTAACGTCAGATGTTGCCCTCAGCTTTTTAACTACGACAACGCTTTCTAGCGCCTTTCAGCAGGAAGTGTTGACCAAAAAATCGAGCGTAAATCAAACGGGTATTCCAGCGGGCTATGAAAAGCAGCAGTGGGTTATAGCTTCCACAACTACACCTAAAAAGTTTGCTCGGTTACAAGCTTCGGTTTTATCCGCTTTGTCTACGGGAGTATAAGTCATCAGAATTCAACAACTAACAAATATGAAAGGTACAAATCAAAATATGAAACAAATGAATCTAATCAAAAATATGGCTCTATTCGCCATTCTATACGCAGCAAATGCTGTTCAGGCAGGCACGATCGAAGCCATTGCTGCCCCATCTTCCGCGACGTTTAAAGACAACTCGGGTAACCTCTTAAACGGGGCCTATCTAACGATCGGAAGTTTCGGTAATCGCACTTCAAGTGAGGTTGCAGATCTGTTCCGTGGGGTTACATCAGCTTCCGACGTCGGTTCCCTGCTTCAGCAGAATTACACATCACTCATTACCCCTGGATACTTCACTTCCTCGAATCAGTTTATCATCAATAACGGTGATGGCTACGAGCCCATTAACCTAACAACTTTCAACAATACACCGATTTACGGCGTAGTAGCGAAACAGTTGGGCGCTGATCTATTTCAGATCGGTGTTTTCGGTGCTTACAACTTCACCCGTACAGGATCGTCCGGTTCCTATGTATACAACCCAACATCTCAAATTTCGTTTGCTTCCTTAGCTGCCGGCGGTGAATTAGGAGTAGATACTTTAAATTTCAAGATGAGATCCACCTTGGGAGCTTTGGCGGTAGACGGACTCGGCAGCTCGACTCTTCCCGCTTCAGGTGCAGCTGTGTTCAGTTTGAGCAGCGTTACCTCTACCAGTGTTCCTGAACCCTCGTCCTCGGCTCTTATGCTTCTCGGTGCAACTGCTTTGGTGGCTCTCCGCCGCCTGCGCAAAAACGTCTAAAGCCAATAACCAAACACTAAGAATAGGAATCCAAAACTATGAAAAATAAAATCATGCTCTCACTTATGGCGCTCTTCACGCTAGCCGCGGCTAGCAACGTTAGAGCGACTAAATTCGTCGATGTTGCAACCCTTGGTGATGGGGTATCTGTCACTAATTCAACCGGAACCATAAAGGTCAACGCAACCATATTATCGCGAAGCCAGCGGTGGACACGTGATCGGGTTTATATTTTGGCAAATAACGTCATCGTCCCCGATGGAGTTACCCTCACCATTGAAGCAGGAACCCTGGTTCGCGCTGAGTATCCTACGATTGGGCAAGGAGCTGGCGCGGAAGCCGCACTTACTCCAGCGGATCCAGGTGCCCTTGTAGTTGCTAGGGGTGGCCGCTTGATTGCCAAAGGCACAGCAGATTCTCCCATTATCTTTACCTCCTTTGACGATGTGAACGTCCCTGGTGGCATGGAAACTGTCCCCCCTATTGAAAATATTGGAGTTACTGGCACCCCTGGGAGTGCTCGGGTTACTACGAATACTGTTGTCACAACGGCCACTAATGGCGTGACAACTACGAACAATTATATCACCACAAATACGATAGCCGGGGTGCAAAAGATTTATCGTACTGGCGGAACTTATACTGGCGCGACTTCAAACAACAGCCCCACCTATAAAGGTGAATACGCTTATTCAGGCGGTTCCCTCGATCCCACGGTTGCAAGAAATTATGACAAAACCTGGAACACCACTGGTTGCGCTTTCAAATATGACGGTCTTTGGGGTGGGATTGTTCTCGCTGGGAAAATGACAGTCAACACAGGTTACGCTTCGGGAATTAACGCAATTACCTCAGCTACTATAGACCCCACCGTTAACACCACCACCGGAGTAGTTGGAGCTGCGGTTGGCTGCACTGTCATTGAGGGCATGGCTGGTTTTCCCCCTTATTCTTTCGGCGGTGGAGATGGTCCCGCTGGCAACAATCCGAATGTACCGGATGATTCCGGATGCCTCGCCTTCATTCAAAACCGTTATGGTGGTTATGTAATCGCTGCGAATAAAGAGCTTAACTCTTTCTCATTCTACGGAGTCGGAAGAGCCACGGTGTGTGAATATAACGAGGCAATCAACAACGCGGATGACGACTATGAATTCTGGGGCGGTGATTTGTCGACCAGACATTGTATCTCAGAGTTTGCTGGTGATGACGGACATGACACCGATATGGGATATCTTGGCACGTCCCAAAACTTCGTCCAGATTCAGAACGACGGAATCGGCACAGATGGAACATCCTTGTCAGGACGCGCTCTAGTCAACTATGGAGACAATTTGACTGAGACTGACGGCCCAGAGGGAGTCAACTCGGCTGTTCCTTACACTAGGTTTACTATGGCGAATGCGACACTGATCGGGCGTGGATATGGTGTTTCCAGTTACGGTCAAAATACTATCTTTAACGACTCGATTGCAAATACTCCATTTGCTGGACCGTGTTTTAGAGAAAACGGAGCTGGGTTGATTTATAACACTATTGTTATGGATGCGCCGCATGGTCCAGTTGCTATTGTGGATATTGTAGGGTCAACAGTGAACACTTACACGAATACAGGCAATTCATCTGTGAATCGCTTTGTCGGTGTCAGGACCAACGGTGGCTTCGATGCTGCTGGACGTGCCGCTGACCTAAGTACATCGGATAATAGTGCGCCCAGCGGGCCTGACGGCGGATTCTACAACACCTGGTTCTATCGGAATGGTTACGCGGTCAATAACAACCTTACAAACGGTACAAGGGGCGTTTATACTAATATGGCTACATTTAAGACGGCTTATGATAGCACTAACTTGCCTGCATTCGGTTCAAATAACTATACGTTCATGACAAAGCTAAAGTCCAGATGGGAAGCCGGTGGTGACTCTACTCAACAAACTGCTTATAGGGTCACTCCTCAATGCGTCATTGATGTGTTGACGAATACCAATAATGGGAATCAGTTCAATAGTAACCCTGGTCTTACCGTTTCCCCTTTTCATCGTATCAGTGGTATTGATCTAAGGATCACTGCCAACGGTGCGCGGGATGTGGTAGATGGTGTGGCGATGCCTAACTATCGTGGGTTGAACTCCGACCTCACCTATGTCGGCGCAGTAAGGGATAATATGTGGATGAGGGGCTGGACCTACGGCGATCAGCTGGGAATTTATGCTGGCTCTCAGATTGATCCTGAGGTCGTGGTATCGGCGGACCAGTTCAACCATGCCAAGGTAACATTTGGCGGGACCTCGGGAGTATGGTACACGATTGAGAGATCGACAGACAACAAGAGCTTTACTACGATCGCTACCATCAAAAATGCAGAGACTGGGAATAATAATTACATCGATGATGAGATATTAATAGGAAATGCGCCTATTTTCTATCGCGTGGTTGCCCAGTAATTGATCGAGACAATATTGATCTGAAACAGGGGGTGGGCTGAAAAAATCAGCCCGCCCCCTTTTCTTATGAATTCACTTATCCGTTTATTTTCCATTTGTTTGGGTTTTGCTTCTATGGCTTCTGGCCAAGCGGTCCAAAAGGTAATCGACCCTTTGGCACATAACCAACGGGCCATCGAAAATGCTTTGCGATGTTTACGCACGATTTCAGGGGATTCCTATCGAATTGCTCTTACGGAAAATTGGATTTCATTGAATTTGGCTGAAATTGGATACGTTGATGCCTCCCTCAAAGTACTTCGTGAATCGGCTCCCCACTATCTTTTGGTGTATGGGTGTGCGGATAGCGCGTTAGCTAGCTTGCCTTATGCTGATCATGAGGATTCTTGTTCATTAATCGAGTTGGGTACTGAGCTTCTCCCCTATACCCAAGGTCGAGGAGGGGAAGGTGTGCAGTTGCAACTCCTGAAGCTGGCGTCAGTTCTTGAAGAACCGACTTCAATAAAAAAACTCCTCGATGCAAAGAGAATTACTAGCATTGATATGACGGAGAGTTTGGCTGAATTTTTGCAGGACTACAAGCCAAGCATGTTGAATCGATTTCTCGACTCGATCATGCCATCCAGACAATGGGAGATAGCTCCGAAAAATCAGAATCACGAAGTTTTCCTTCAGTGGACGAAAATTAGAAATGCGGATTTATACACAGCAAGACTCCTTATGAAGGTGGCTGAATCAAGAATCTGGCACCAAAGCCCCTTTCCAAAATATTGGGTGAATTATGCCTTAACAGGGGTTCGGATAGACAGCATTGGAGCCTACCCGGAATTGGTCTTGCTTGGAATCGCCGAACTGTCCCTTCAAGAAAAGAATATAAAACATACAATTGATCTAATTAATGAAACGGGAAAGAGGATACAACGATGGCCGCCTCAGTTTGAATCCGTTTATCTAGTGGAAAGAAATATGGCTGAATTAATCGCCAAATTGCCAAACAACGAAGCTTTGCGTAAGGAATCACGCGATCGCCTTGTGAAGAGAATTGAACAACTCAATCAAGGGATCGACCCATACGGCCAATGATCAATTTGCCCCTATTAGCTGAAGCATGCCACCAAATTGGTGAAAATGCGCTCGCCCAAAATACATGGGCCAAGGCAGTCACCCTTTGTAGTCTCAATCCAAACCCTGAGAGCCAATCGATCGGGCTTGCGCGAATTTGGATTAGTTATGGGCGAGCCAATGTAGTGCCTGAAGAAGAAATTGCGAATTTGCTCGCCCAAACTGAAGCGCAATTGCCGCTTGCATACTCGAAGATACGGTAAAGAAAACTTTCGGATTATTTTTGGGGCATTTTTTACTAAGTGTTGAATCAGTATTTGTCAAAACCAACCGTATGCAATAAGCAAGGAATGGCTTATTAAGAAGCGACGAAAAAGCAAAGCCTGATCTTAAAAGCTGTAGGCAGCGCTCATACTGAGATCCCAACCCCTTGTATACGAGCTGTAAATATATTCTGTTCCGTTATAGGTCTGAGTTCGGCTAAAGACCGGGTTAAGAAGATTCTTTCCGCGGAGTGTCAGTCTCCAGTTATCCGTTAATCCTTGTGTCACGTTGAAATCCAAAGATGGTGCGGGCTGTTCATATATATCGGGCAAATAGTTTGTAGCCGCACCGGCTACAAAAGGCTGGCCGACTGCATAAAGAAAGGGCCCCGTAACATTATAGTAGAGTCCGGCATAAAATTTGTACTCATCATTGTCGTAGTTAAGGCCTGCATTGATGATGTAGTCTGGTTGTCCCTGAAGGGGGCGATTCGATGTGGACTGGCCGTTGGCTTGAAGAATATTTGCCACGTCGTTGGGAAGGGGAACAGAGCTTTGAATCTGAGAATAGTTAAAAAAGATTGAAAAGTTCTTGAGCCAAGTCGCGACCTGATCAAGTCGTTTGCGGGTTTCGATTTCGATGCCATAGACTTGGGCAGGTTGGGCATTCGCATATTGAAGGTAGTTGATTTGGAGCGTCTCATTATATTTCGACTGCTGCTCCATGGGTTTCTGAATATCCTTATAAAAAAGGCTGACGGCGATCACCTCTCCGGCCCTGGGGAACCATTCGGCACGAAAATCATAATTGTTTGCGTGCGAAAGCTGCAAATTGGGATTCCCCAAGAAATATTCTGCAGATGTGAAGTCTTTCGTTAGAACAGGCCCGAGCTCCTTGAACGAAGGACGAGCCAATGTTTGGGACCAAGCCAAACGCAGGTTTACATTGTCGGTGAGATTAAAAGTAGCACCGACAGCGGGCAGAAGATCCAATTGTTCGATTTTTGCGATGCCGCTGCCACCTGCGACAAAATTTGGGTATTCGCTGGGTGGGAATAAAAGCGGGGGGAGTGGAACTCCTCCCTTGATATTGATGTTGGTATTTTCAAATCGGGTGCCTCCCACAAGGTGAAGTTGTGGAAATAAATTAAATTCCGTCATGACGTAACTTGCTGTCACTGCTTGTTTGGCGTCATAAAATGTCCCCGTGCTGGCGCCGGCTTCTCCTTGCTGATTAAATAGAGAATAACTCATATAGGGGTCTCCCGGTCCGGCAGTAGGGTCGACCAAACCGCTCCGTTCCTTATCCAGAAAAACATCCGCCCAAGTGGATCCGTTTGTGGGGGTGTACGATGTGTAGCTGGGTGTATTATATCCCCCATAGACGTAGTTGAAACTGGCCTGATCGTAGCTTCTCTGGCTGTAATCCGTATAGAAGCCGGTTTTAAAGGCATCGGTACTCTCTTTTTTCTCAAACATCGGAACTGTAAAGTCAACAATTCCGTAGTAGCTGTTTTCTGTGAGCTCTCTTTGAAAGCGAAACAAGGTCGGGTTAAAGACACTGGTGGCTGGCACGCCGCTGGTTCCATCAATTTGAGAATAGGTGCCATTATCGAGAGAATAGGAGAATTGACGTTGATCGGGCTGTTCCAAATTGGCTTGCCCCAAACCGCCATTCCAATTGATTTTAAGATTTCGCAGCTCCTCAAAACGATCCTCTCCCAGAAGTTGGAGATAAGACAACGACCGTTGGCCATAATCGATGATTTGTTGTGTATTCACGGAATTCGGTCCAACCACAGAATTGCGCTGCACGGCGTTGTCGTCGGCTCCCCTGTTGTACATTAAGTTCATCGAGGCTTTGTTGTCCTTGTCCCACTGACCTGACAAGCCTACTAAGCCTCCCCATAAGACTTCCTGTTTTCCCTGCGACTGTTGCCGAGAACTGTAACCTGGATCAAAACCCGTGGGTGTAGGGGACAAAAAGAGGGTTCCCCGCTGCCCATCATCATAAAAGGAGTACTTGTTCCGGTAGCTGAAAGCCCCAATGACACCGACTTGTTCGCCGTCCGGACCCAATTCAACCGAGTCCCCACCTTGAAGGTTAAATGACATGTTGGGTGGGGGCGTCTTGGTCGTGAGTCCTATTACCGGGCTCATTTGTCTCATGGCTGAATCAACCCGGTCAGCGGCTTCGAGTGCGCCAGGGACGCCGCCCCTAAGAAAGTCAGGTCGTGGGGTTACAGTGTCAATCACGCTCTGGGGGATCATACGGCTATTGGCTTTTCCGCCAAAAAGACCCGTTCCGCCTCCGCTATAGGTCAAGAAATTTGGGTTGAAGGTTGTTTGAGAGTTGTACTCCACCGATATGCCGGTGCCAAAAGATGGTTTGTCTGGGAATGTTCGGGTACAGATATCCACGCTACCGCCGGTGAAGTCAGCAGGCTGGTCCGGGGTGAAAGTTTTATAGGTATTTATGCTTTCCAGAATGCTGCCCGGAAAAAGATCGACGTTGATGGCCCGTTTATCCGGGTCGGTAGAAGGGAGTCGGCCTCCATTGAGGAGTGTATTTACATAGCGGTCAGGCATGCCACGGACGGCCACGTATTTGCCGTCTGCCACCGATGTGCCGACCATGCGTTTCATAGCATCCCCCGCGTTGGCCGCACCAAGGCGGGAGATAAAATCCTGGCCAATCATGTCCATCACGGCCGAGGCGTTTTGCCGCTCTGCGAGCAGGCCAGTTTCCGAGGCTTTTTCAATTTCACCTGGAACCACAAGCTCTTCCATCTCTTCGACCTCAGCTACCGCCTCAAAGCGCATTTCATTGAAGGAACCGGAAGCGACCGAAATATCCGGAACTGTTTTGGGGATATAACTAGGGGCTCGCGTTTGGATCGTATAGACGCCGGGAGGGACTCCCGAGATTGTGAAATTTCCCTGATCATCAGTGACCGCTCCAAAGGGAGAGCCCATGATCGTTACGGATGCTTTTGCAATCGGTTGGCCAAAGTCGGAATCAACCACTTGCCCTCGAATTCCCCCGAACTGCTGCGCAAATGCAGGGGCGGACAAAGTGAGGACGAGAAATGTAAGTTTGACGGCACTTCTAGACATAGGCCGGAGAGCAAAACGAAAACTTTCTTTGATGTAGGAACC
>Ga0214921_10012054_pt1 | contig 10404 bp, 9 predicted proteins | sample LL1505_MetaG_FD_177992 | JGI IMG/M metagenome (GOLD analysis project Ga0214921, IMG submission 177992) | Freshwater microbial communities from Lake Lanier, Atlanta, Georgia, United States - LL-1505 | ecosystem: Environmental > Aquatic > Freshwater > Lake | place: USA: Georgia | collected 2015-05-28
TGAACTAAAGTTGAATATAAAATTAAATGCGTGGCGCAACGCGCTTCAATGCGATGTTTAATATCTTCAATAACAGCGCCGGTTTGCGAAGTTATTACGCCAATAATTTTAGGAAAAAATGGTAATTTCTTTTTGTGAATTTCGTCAAATAAACCTTCCGCTAAAAGTTTTTGACGACGCTTTTCAATCATCTCCAAAATCGCGCCAACTCCGGCGATTTCTAACTTCTCAACAATAATTTGGTAATTAGATCGACCTTCATAAGTTGTGATGCGACCAGATGCGCAAACCTGTAAACCATCAGCAATTTCAAAATTAACTAATTGCGCCGCATTGCGAAAACAAACGGATGAAAGCGTTGCCGTTTCATCTTTTAACGTAAAATAAAGATGCCCAGAAGTTGCGCGCTTAAAACCTGTGATTTCACCTTTTATGCGGACATAGCCGAAAGAATCTTCAACAACTCGTTTGATCGAGCGCGAAAATTCCATCACTGTAAATTCGGGAATATTGGTCATTTATGATTATTAATCTCTTGTAAAATTTTGATATTTCTGATTTTACAATCAGAAATAATTAAATCATAGTTCGGAATTTTGGGTTATTATCCCTTAAGACAGAATATAAGACAGAATAAATGTCACCCTGAGCTTGTCGAAGGGTGATTCAAGGCTTCGATCTTAGAATCACCCTTCGACAAGCTCAGGGTGACATCGAGTTTTTTTGTGAATCAATTTTGTGAATCAATAGATAATCAGCGAATTTTAGTCGAATTTAAGGTTGATATTTTGCATTAGCTTACTACTTTTCTTTGATATATTTTCATTTCATTTTTCCCCCCAAAAATTCGGAGTTAGTTTGTTGCATAAAATAAAATCATTTAAAGTTTCTGGTATCGACTGTTTGCCCATCGTAGAAGGTGGAAAAGGTGTTGGAATCACTACTGGCGTAACCGCAGGACATTTCGCAAAAGCCGGCGCAGTCGGAACTTTTTCCGGTGTGAATGCGGATTATGTCGATGAAAACGGTAAATTTATTCCCTTAGTTTACAAAACTCATACTCGTCGCGAAAAGCATGAAGAACTCATTTTAGACAGCATTCGCGGCGGCATTTCTCAAGCCAAAATTGCTCACGATATTTCCGGCGGCGTTGGTCGTATTCACATGAATGTGTTGTGGGAAATGGGTGGCGCAGAACGTGTTTTGCACGGCATTCTTGAAGGCGCTAAAGGCTTGATTCACGGAATAACTTGTGGCGCTGGAATGCCTTACCGCCTTTCTGAAATCGCTGAAAAATATAAGGTTTATTATTACCCAATCGTTTCCTCAATGCGCGCCTTTCGCGCTTTGTGGAAAAGAAGTTATCACAAAGCTGTGAGTTTACTTGGCGGCGTGGTTTATGAATGCCCTTGGCGCGCTGGTGGTCACAATGGCTTGTCAAATGCTGAAAATCCAGATGCCTACGAAGATCCATATCCAAGAGTTGCTGAATTGCGCAGTTTTATGAATTCTGTCGGTTTAAACGAAGTGCCAATTATTATGGCTGGGGGAGTTTGGCATTTAGAAGATTATGAACATTGGCTCGATAATCCCGAAATCGGACCCGTCGTTTTCCAATTCGGAACTCGTCCAATCGTAACTCAAGAATATCCAGTTCCAGATGTTTGGAAGAAAAAACTTTTAACTTTAAAAGAAGGCGATGTTTATTTAAACCGTTTCAGCCCTACGGGTTTTTATTCTTCTGCCGTTGAAAATGATTTCATCAAAGAATTAAAAGGTCGTGAAATCAGACAAGTTGAATATCGCGCCAAAGCTGTGGATAATTTCACCGCCGAAATTCCTTTCGGACATCGTGGCCGCGTTGTCTATATCAAACCTGAAGATAAATCAAAAGTTGATGAATGGATTCAAGCTGGCCAAACCGAAGGCATGAAAACTCCAGACGAAACTTTGATGTTTGTTGATAAATCAAAATCGGCTCAAATTGTAACTGACCAAATTAATTGCATGGGCTGCTTAAGCCAATGTCGTTTCAGTAATTGGTCCGACAAAGCAGAAATGAATTATTCGACTGACCGCAAAGCTGATCCAAGAAGCTTCTGCATTCAAAAAACTTTACAAGATATTCGCCAAGGAATTGACGTGAATAATCAATTAATGTTTTCTGGGCATAGTGCTTATCGCTTCGCAACTGATCCGTTTTATGCCAATGGTTTTGTACCAACGATCCAGCAGCTAGTGGATCGGATTATGAAAGGGAAATAAAAAATGCCAAAAAACTCCAAAACAAAATTTATCTTCATCACCGGCGGCGTAGTTTCTTCACTGGGAAAAGGTTTGGCGTCAGCATCTCTTGCGACGCTACTTCAAGCTCGCGGTTATTCAGTTAAATTGCGTAAACTTGATCCATATTTAAACGTTGATCCGGGAACCATGAGCCCAACTCAACATGGCGAAGTTTTTGTTACTGAAGATGGAGCGGAAACCGATTTAGATCTTGGTCACTATGAACGCTTCACTGGCGTTGATGCCAAAAAATGTGACAACGTAACTGCGGGACAAATTTACTCAAATCTTCTTTCCAAAGAACGCAAAGGCGATTATCTCGGCGGCACTGTACAAGTGATTCCGCACGTTACCGATTTAATTAAAGATTTCATTTTAAACGGAATTAAAAATGTCGATTTCGCCCTTTGCGAAATTGGCGGAACCGTTGGCGATATTGAAGCTTTGCCATTTTTTGAAGCCATCCGCCAACTTGGATATGAATTTGGACAAGAACGCTGCGCTTTTCTACATCTGACACTTTTGCCTTACATTGAAAGTGCCAATGAATTAAAAACCAAACCAACTCAACATTCCGTAAAAGAATTACGCGCGATTGGCATTCAACCAAGCGTTTTATTATGTCGCGCTGAACGCCCGACTACCAAATCACATTTAGAAAAAATTGCTAAAATGTGTTCGGTGCCACTAACTTCAGTTATCGCCGCCCCAAATGCTTCAAGCATTTATGAAGTGCCGCTGATTTATCATAAAAATGGTCTTGATACTGAAATTTTAAAATTCTTCAAACTCGATTATAAAAAGAAGCCCGATTTATCAAAATGGATCGCAATTAAAGACGCGATCGAAAATCCAAAACATGAAGTTAACATCGCAATTGTTGGTAAATATACCGACTATCGCGACTCATATAAATCGCTTTTAGAAGCCATCGATCACGCCGCTTTTTCACTGAAAGCCAAGGCTAATATTATTTGGGTTAATGCCAGAAATACCAAAAGTTTGCCTAAAAATATTGATGCCGTTTTGGTTCCGGGTGGATTTGGCGAAGATGGCGTTGAAGGCAAAATCAGCATTATTGCAGAAGCGCGCACCAAAAAAATTCCGTGTCTTGGAATTTGTTACGGCATGCAAATGGCAGTTATCGAATATGCGCGCAATGTGCTTAAAATAAAGGATGCAACTTCCAGCGAATTTTCCAAAAAAGGCAGTTTTTTAATTGGAACCATGCGCGAATGGCAAGATGAAACTGGCAAAAAAACCAAAAAAGCCGGCAGCGATATGGGCGGTACAATGAGACTCGGGGCTTATCCATGCCAAATTTCTAAAGGAACTTTAGCAGAAAAAATTTATGGCAAAACTACAATTTCTGAACGTCACAGACATCGTTACGAAGTGAATATTAATTACAAAGACCAACTCGAAAAAGCAGGATTAAAATTCTCTGGCATGTCGCCAGACGGCAAATTGCCTGAAATTGTTGAGATTAAAGATCATCCATTTTTTATCGGCGTACAATTTCATCCTGAATTAAAATCAAAACCATTTGCAGCGCATCCACTTTTTGTTTCTTTCGTTGCAAGCGCAATCAAACATCAAAATGCTTAGACAGGCTCTTAAAAAAACCTTTGGAATATTATTAATTTTAACTTTTAGCGCCTGTGATTTTCAGGTAATTTATAAAGAAAAAGTTAGAGGAGTTGCAATTACTTACGCTCAAGATTTATCAGCAATTCGTATCAAAAAAGACCGCACTAAACTCAGTCAGGAATTAAAAAATAATCTTTATGACATACTAAATCCTGACTACATAAAATCCGAACCAAAATATTTTTTAATCCTCACCGCAAAATCAGGAATTAGCTCAACTTTCACTACTTTTACTGGCGCTTCGGGTCGTAACCGCGTTACTCTTGATGTTACTTATACTTTAAAAAACCTTGATAATGCCATAACAATTTCCTCTGGCACAACTTCTGTAAATGACAACTATGATGTAACTACCAATCGCTACGGAAGCTACACTGCTGAACAATATATCTTGACTAATCTAACAAAAATCGCTGCTCAAAATATCAGAAATTCTTTGGTAAATGATTTTATTGAAACAAGAAAAAAATGTGAGGGCTTAGTAAAATTGAAAGAAGGTGAGAAATTTACTTGCCCATTTACCGAAGAAGAAATCAAAGAGAGAGCTGGGCCAAAAAAGAAGTAAAAAAATTACTAATCTTTTTTTAGTCAAACAACCCTTCAAACATCGCCAATCCATCTTTTGAACCAGTTTCTTCGTCAATTGCCCTTTCTGGATGAGGCATCATTCCAAGCACATTTCTTTTATGGTTAAATACGCCAGCAATATTTAAGGCCGAACCATTTGAATTAGATTCATCAGTCAAATTTCCGTCAATATCGACATATCTAAAAGCAATATTTCCCTCAGCTTCTAATTTTTTCAAAATTTCGGCATCAGCAAAATAATTTCCATCCATATGCGCGATTGGAACGCGAATAACCTGATTCTTTTTATATTTTTTCGTAAAAGCAGAATCAGAATTTTCAACCCGAAGTGAAACTTCGCGGCAGATAAATTTGATTTTTTTATTACGCAGCAAAATACCGGGAAGCAAACCAGCCTCAGTTAAAATTTGAAATCCGTTACAAATTCCTAAAACTCGCACCCCTTTATTTGCAAGTCTTTTAACTTCCATCATTACGGGTGAAATTGCAGCCATCGCGCCGGAACGCAAATAATCGCCGTAAGAAAAACCACCCGGAACTACGATTAAATCAAGATTATCATCAAGTTTAGTTTCTTGGTGCCAGATTTTTTGAACTTTACTGCCAACTTTTTGCAATGCTGTTAAAGCATCGCGATCACAATTTGAACCGGGAAATGTAATTACTGCAGATCTCATTTAGATAGCCTCGTAAGTGTAGTTTTCAATAATCTTATTTACTAAAAGCTTATCGCAAATTTCATCGACAATTTCTTTAATTTTAGCCGGATTGGTTTCGGCAATTTCAAGTTCTACAACCTTTCCCTGTCTAACTTGGGAAATTTGATTAAAGCCCAAATTTTTATTTAAAGAACCTTCAATTGCTTTACCTTGCGTGTCTAAAACACCTTTTTTTAGAGAAATTAGAATTCTGATTTTCATTTTTTTATTTATTAAATATTCATAGTCACCCTGAGCTTGTCGAAGGGTGATTCAAGTTTCGGGCTTGAATCACCCTTCGACAAGCTCAGGGTGACTTGAGAGTTTTTTATTTCTTAAAAAGTAATTCCAAGCCTTTTAGCCACATCACTGTAAGCCTCAACCAAACCGCCAAGATCTCTCCTAAAACGATCTTTATCTAATTTTTCTAAAGTTTTTTCGTCCCACAACCTGCAACTATCAGGGCTGATCTCATCAGCCAGAACGATTTTAGAATCTGCATCAAATCCAAATTCGATCTTAAAATCAACCAGTTTGATGCCGATATTTTTAAACATTGCGCGCAAAATTTCGTTAATTTTTAGCGTATGTTTTTTGATTTCTTCTAATTGTTCGCGAGTCACGACTTTTAAAACATTAATCGCATGATCATCGTTAATCAAAGGATCGCCAAGCGCATCATCTTTCAAACAAATTTCAAAAACTGGCGCTAATAATTCAGCCCCTTCTTCAATTCCAAGACGCTTCGCCATTGATCCAGCAGCCACATTTCTAACAATAACTTCCAGAGGAATAATTTTAACTTTACGCACTAATTGTTCACGCTCGTTTAGTCTTTTTACAAAATGCGTTGGAACTTTCGCCTTTGCCATTTCAAGCATAATATATTCTGAAATCACATTATTCAAAACGCCTTTCCCTTCAATAACCGCTTTTTTTAGGGCGTTAAAAGCGGTGGCATCGTCTTTAAAATATTGGATCAAAAGATTTTTATCTTCCGTCGAAAAAAGTTGTTTGGCCTTTCCTTCGTAGATTTTTTCTAATTTTTGCATTTGTTAATTTTTTATTTTTTAATTCCATTTTGCCAAAGGCGGAAGCGACATCAGAATTGCTTCCACATTGCCTCCCGTCATTAAGCCAAATTTTGTACCACGATCGTAAACTAAATTGAATTCGGCGTAAAGTCCGCGCTTTCTAAGCTGCTCTTCGCGTTGCCCATCATTCCATTTTTCTAACATGTGGCGTCGCACCAGTTTTGGAAAAATTTCTAAAAAAGCCAGCCCAACATTGCGAGTGAAAGAAAAATCTTTTTCAAAATCACCAGAATTTAAATTATCGTAAAAAATTCCACCCACGCCACGCGCAACTCCACGATGTTTTATAAAAAAATATTCGTCGCACCATTTCTTAAATTTTTCATAATAATTTGGATCCGACTCATCGCAAACTTTTTTAAAAGCTGCGTGAAAATCGGCGGTATCTTGAGCAACTTCAAACATCGGATTTAAATCCGCGCCGCCGCCAAACCAATTTTCTTTTGTGCAAATAAAACGTGTATTTATATGAACTGCGGGAACTAAAGGCGATTTCATATGCGCCACCAAAGAAATTCCGCTCGCCCAAAATTTTCCGGTTTCGGCAGCGCCCGTAATTTGTTTTCTAAATTCTTCGCTAAATTCGCCGTAAACTTTAGAAAAATTTACTCCAACTTTTTCAAAAACATTGCCTTTCATCAAAGACATTTCGCCTGAACCGCCATCGCCTGATTTATCTGGTCGATTCCAGTTTTTTCTAACAAATTTTCCGGGGTTTTCGGGGTTAAATTCAACTTCAATTTTTTCAAATTCGGCGCAAATTTTATCACGCAAATTTTTAAACCACTGCGATGTTACATTCTGCTTTTCTTCAATATTCATTTCAAAAATGGATTGCTTAATTGAGACGCGGTTTTGATAATTCTAGCCATAAATAGATCCTGAAACGAGTTCAGGATGACGGAGTTTTTTTAGGCTTCAAACTTTACCATATCGTCATCCTGAACTCGTTTCAGGATCTATTTATACTTTATAAGTTTAAAACATAACTTTCCAAAATGAATTTAAAATCAAATTTTCTTGAAGAATTCCGCGCGCGCGGATTTTTCGCGCAATGCACTCACGAAAAAGAATTAGAAGAATTAATGGCTAACGTTTCAATCTCGGCTTATATCGGCTTTGATTGCACCGCGAGAAGCTTGCACGCCGGAAGCTTAATTCAAATTATGATTTTGCGCCTTTTACAAAAACACGGACATAAACCAATTATTTTACTTGGCGGCGGCACCACAAAAATCGGCGATCCAAGCGGAAAAGACGAAGCGCGGCAATTTTTAACTGAAGAAAAAATTCAAGAAAATTTAAGCGGAATTAGAAAAACTTTAGAAAAATTTATCAGCTTTGAAGGCAAGAATGCCGCGGTTTTGGTGAATAATGACGATTGGTTAAAAGATTTAAATTATCTTGATTTCTTGCGCGATGTCGGCCGCCATTTTTCGATCAATCGCATGCTAACTTTCGATTCAGTTAAAACGCGGCTCGAGCGCGAACAGTCATTAAGTTTTTTAGAATTTAATTACATGATTTTGCAGGCTTATGATTTTTATGAACTAAATAAAAATCATAATTGCCGCCTACAAATTGGTGGTTCCGATCAATGGGGAAATATTGTTAATGGCGTGGAATTAATAAGACAAAAAAACATATCAGCTTGGACAACTTACTCCAAAAAAAAACATCCAATACTTCAAAAATCTTGTGCGGTTTCTCCCGCGGTTTGGCTGGATGAAGACACTTACCAATCTATCACCGATCCAACTTTCGGACTAACCTCGCCTCTTCTCACAACCGCCGAAGGCAAAAAAATGGGTAAAACTGCTGATGGCGCGGTTTGGCTGGATGAAACCATGCTTTCGCCTTTTGATTATTTCCAATATTTCAGAAATACTCACGACGCTGATGTTGGTAAATTCTTAAAATTATTTACTGATTTAGAACTTTCTGAAATTGCCGAATTAGAAAAATTAAAATATCAAAACATCAACCAAGCCAAGGAAATTCTAGCTTTTGAAGCAGTTAAAATTTGTCACGGCGAAAAAACTGCCAATGAAGTTTTGCAAAAAGCGCGTGAAATTTTTGTGGCAAAAAATACGGCGGCTTTTGAGGAGAAAAAAATTTCTTTAGGAGAAGAAAAAACTAAAAAATTAGTTGATATTATTTTTGAAATTGGCGCTGCTGAATCGAAAGGTGCGGCGAAAAAACTAATTGAAGGAAAAGGTGTCAAAATCAATGGCGAAGCGGTTTTAGATGTTTCGCATTCTATAAATAATGGCGATAGTTTTGACTTATCGGTTGGGAAGAAAAAGTTTTTTAAGATTATAATTAGTTAAATTAATTAAAGTCCGCATGGACCCGTCTTCGGTAATTATACCTTGATTCACAAAAAAAACTCGATGTCACCCTGAGTTTGTCGAAGGGTGATTCTAAGATCGAAGCCTGAATCACCCTTCGACAGGCTCAGGGTGACATCTATTGTGTGTTAAGGGATAATCACCCCGTCTTCACGACGGGTCGATGCGATTTACAAACAACATAAATATTTAAAATAAACATGAATAAAATTCTTGGAATCGGCAACGCAATTGTTGATGTTCTTTGTAAAATTGACGATCAATTTTTAGTAGAAAATGGCTTGGTGAAAAATTCAATGTCCTTAATCGACAACGAAACAACTCAAAAACTTGCCGATTTAAAATCAGAAAAAATCACTTCCGGCGGATCAGTTGGAAATACCATCGCAGCGCTTTCGCAGCTTGGTTGCGCGGCATCATTCATCGGCAAAGTTGGCAATGATGAATTTGGCAAAAAATATATTAGCGAAATCACCAAAACCGGCGCCGAATTTGTGAGTAACGAAACGCATCGCGATTTTTCAGCAAAATCATTTATTTTAGTTACGCCCGATGCCCAAAGAACCATGTGCACTTTTCTCGGTTGCGCTTCCGAAATTAGCGAAAATGATATTGATGAAAAAGCTTTTGAAGGCGCGTCAATTCTATATTTAGAAGGATATTTATGGGACGCGCCCAACACCATCAAAGCGTTGAAAAAAGCGATAAAACTTGCCAAGAAAAATGCTGTGAAAGTTGCATTTTCTTTATCTGATTCTTTCTGCGTTTCACGTCACAAAGATGATTTTTTATCATTAATTAAAAATGATTTGGATATTGTTTTCGCCAATGAATCCGAGGCTTTACAGCTTTCACAAAATTTAGCGGAATTATTTTCGCATAACGAAAAATTAATCGCCGTTATTACAAAAGCTGAAAAAGGCTGCGAAGTTTTTTTTGAAAAAAAATCATTTTCATCACCCGCCAGCAAAATTTCAAAATTGCTTGATACAACAGGTGCTGGCGATGCTTTTGCGGCTGGCTTTTTATATGGCTTGATTAATGATTTTGAACTTGAAGAAGCGGCGCATTTCGGAAATTTAATTGCGGCAAAAATTATTCAAAAATTTGGCGCAAGATTTGAAGAAGAGGAAATTCAAGAATTTTTTAGGATAAGATAATCATGATACTTTGGACAAAAGAAGAATTAATTGAAGCCTTATCTGGCGAGCTTTTAGAGCATAAAATTGCCGATAATTTAGCAATTGATGAAGTTGTAATCGATAGTCGAAAAACTCCTAAAAGCGGATTATTTATTGCGCTAAAAGGTGAAAATAATGATGCGCATAATTTTCTTGAACAAGCTGCAAATAATGGTTGCAGGATTTTACTGGTTCACAACAAATCTGCTTTAGAAAAAACTAAAAACTGTGATTTTCTTTTAGTTAAAAACACCTTCGAAGCGCTCTATAAATTAGCAGAATTTTCGCGCAAAAGAAGCGCAGCAAAAATCATCGCCATTACTGGTTCAGTTGGAAAAACCACCACCAAAGAAATGTTAAAATTAGCATTTTCAGTTTATGGAAAAACTTTCGCGACTTATGGCAATCTTAATAACCATATTGGTTTGCTGCTTTCACTTTGTAATTTTTCAAAAGATTGCGATTTCGGAATTTTTGAAATGGGTATGAATCATTTAAACGAAATTAAACCTCTTTCAAAATTGGCGCGCCCTCACCTCGCAATTATTACCAATGT
>Ga0214921_10012056_pt1 | contig 10403 bp, 7 predicted proteins | sample LL1505_MetaG_FD_177992 | JGI IMG/M metagenome (GOLD analysis project Ga0214921, IMG submission 177992) | Freshwater microbial communities from Lake Lanier, Atlanta, Georgia, United States - LL-1505 | ecosystem: Environmental > Aquatic > Freshwater > Lake | place: USA: Georgia | collected 2015-05-28
AAAATGAAACTTTCGAACTCATTTTTGTTTATTTTTGTACATTTTGGATTTTTTTATGACCATTTTTGCTTTGATACTCTTTTTTTTCCTTAAAAACCTTATAATTTCTTTAAAAAAAACAAATTTATTTAGTTTTTAAAATAATTTAGGAAAATTGATTTAGTTTTAATTTAGATTTAAATAAAACTAAATTAGAAATAAAAGAATATCCAAAACCTAAAACAAATATGTACAAAATTTAGCAAAACCTTAATCCAAAAATAATAAATAATAATTACTTTTAATTCGAAACTAATTTAAATACATTATGTATATAAAATCATAAGTCATCTATAAAAAATACAATGAGTACTCTTAAAAAACAACTTGTGATAACAGATGAAACCGTCTTAGCATTTTATCGAGAGAACCCAAGCATAGATATAACTAGTATCAATCTACTCTTTATCGATGTACTAAAGAAACTCTCGACAAACCTTACCGAAACACTTGCTAATACAGTAAACACAAAAATACTCAATACATTAACCCAACTAAGCGGGAGTATTTCCGATATTAAACATGAACTATCGAATATATCGCGCGATATGATATCCCAAATAAACACAAAGCTACACGAGAATAAAAAAGAACATCTGGAAACAATCGGTATTCTTTTATCGAATAACTCACTCTCGAATTATGAGAAAATCGGGAGTATTATAGACAAACAAAACGAAACACTCATAGCCAAAACAACATCTATTATATCTGAAGTAGTACCAAAGACACACGAACAATACAATCAAAAAATAGAATCCACTATTTCTGGTCTCTCGAATGTTATTTCCGAGAGAACAACCCAATTGGTCGAAGCATTAACAAAAGAAAATCCAGAGAACGCTATCAAAGAATACTTGAAACATATAGAAACCTATATGGATAAAACCGTACAAACCATACAACAACCTATATATGCATTCATACAATCTAGTGAACAACGAACCATCGTAGACCTACAACTATTAAAGGAAAAAATACTCTCGCAAAACACAAGTCAAGAAACACTTACCGTAGAAATTCGAGAGTTCTTAAACAAGTACAAATACAATTCCTCTATGAAGGGCAACGTTTCCGAAACCGAATTGTATTTTATTTTACAGCAACTGTTCCCGTCGGATGAAGTATTGGACTGTAGAGGCGAGACCGCGACATGCGACTATAGAGTGAACCGATTATACAAGACCAAACCGACCATTTTATTCGAAAATAAAGACTATACACGTTCCGCAAACACAGAAGAAGTCAATAAATTCTGTCGAGACCTCGCTACACAACGCATCCACGGTATTTTTCTCTCGCAGAATAGCAATATTACCTTCAAAAGAGACTTCCAAATAGACATTGTGGATGGATTGATACATGTTTATGTATGTAATGTAAAGTATAATCGAGAGAAGATACAAATAGCCGTCGATATTATCGACAATCTCTCTCAAAAAATGGAATATATAACCCAAATGACCGCCGAAACGTCGGGATTTCATATTTCAAAGGAGGATTTGGACAGTTTAATGGATGAATATACCGATTTTAACGCTAAAAAATCCCAATTGGTCGATATTGTACGTAATTCCACCAAACAAACCATCGAAAAAATCGAAGAACTCCAGTTTTTTGCTTTAAAACGCGTTCTAACCCGCAACGGAGTACTACAATCCGATGATGAGTTTAAATGCCGTTTTTGCAACTCATTTACGGGGAAAAATCGCGCGAGTTTAGGGGCTCACGTACGCGGATGTAAGTTTAATCCCGCGAAAACGGCCAACGCATAGACGTTTTTATAAGAATATCGAGAGTATCAGGTAGGTATAACTATATAAATAATAGTAAAATTATTATTTATACACGATGGGAATATATTCAATAACCTACGAAGATAAATCTTCTACGGTTATTCCTCGAACACCTACCCTCGTTCCTCGGTTCGGCGTTCTCGCAATTTACTACGTAGCTCCTTACGTCGCTACTTCGTAAATACTACACTCCCGTTTTTGTTTTTTATCCCACTCGGTTTTTATAATAGAATATACTTTTTCAACCAATTCAACCTTGTCTACACTTAAATGTTCGCACTGTTCTTGTGAAAATCCATCCCATTGTGATAATATATCTATTTGTTCTTTACTAGATAATTCGTTATCCAAACAAGTTTCCCAATCAAATTTCGCATACCAATGGTCGGGTGAACCAGAATAATGTAGATTATATCCTTCTAATTTTTGTATATCTATTCGGATAGATAAATGAGCCATTTTTGTATTCATATCATAATCAAATTTCACGATTGGTATTCGTTTATTCAATTTATTAATTGGACAAGATACGGCTAAAGATGGATTTTCTATAATGCATATTTTATAAAAAAATACGGGTTCTTCATTCGCCGAAACATTTATTCGTTGGGTGGTTTCGTCATAAACAAATTTCCACTTGGTATTCATAAGTACAACATCAATAATGATTGGTTCGCCTGTTTTTTTTATAACTATGGGCGATAAAATAAAATAGGTTGGTTCAAATATAATAAAATGACCTTCGGCCTCCAAAACAACTGCTACATGACCATATTCGGGATAACCATCTTGAACAAATCGTAATGGTAATGTTGCGGGAACAATTATGGCTTCTTCTATAGAATATGTTTGTAATTGGCGTATAACCATATATGCGAATGCTACGCAATTACCCGTATTCTGACGACTGACGATTACATCTTGGTGTTCTAATGAAACTACATCTTCTAAAAAATAATATGGTAATAACGAATAGGTAGACGACTTTATAATTTTTTCAATAATTTTACTTGATATAGAAATTAATTCGTTTACATCTATAGAACAAATCTTTTTTGTATATTCTGTATTCAGAAGAGGAGGTTGTGTCGCGTCTCTAATTTTCGGTTTCATATACGTATGTATGATATGTTATTTTTATTATATTTATGGGAATTGTAGTATTTACGAAGTAGCGACGTAAGGAGCTACGTAGTAAATTGTAGTATTAGCAGTTAAGCTACGCAAAAACCTAACGGCTACTTATCATCGAGCCCTCTTTTATCATCGAGTGCCCAAAAAATTGATTTACTTTTTAATTAGAACCTCGAACCACAACTTTACCCATAGAATATCAAGAACACCGCGCAATCACTCAAATATCATACTCAAATACTCTCTCGAAACAATGCCCGACATCCGTTCATTCTTTGGTGGTGGTAGTCATAAAAACGTCTATATTCCTCCTATTTCGACGGACGAACAGACCAAACTTACCCGCCAGTTGTATGTCCAGTTGTCCATGGCGTCTTTATCTGGTATGAAATGCGACTTTTCGGAAAAAAGAGCCAAGTTGGCCAACTCGAAGCTAACCCGCAAGGGCTTCACTGGTATTAACACGGCGCCGTTTCTGAAACCCGTCGACGATTCCGCCAAGATAATAGAGACCGCTACCGTCTTGTTCAAAGCGTCCGCTCCGCAAGCCGTCGACGAGTATATCTTGTCGTTCAAAGCCCATCCTGATGTATTGGTTGAGAAAAACCGACTGTTGGAAACGGCGGTTTGGTGTAAAAATGCCGAAGACTATATAGAGGTCCACGCTAGATTGCAGTTTCACGCGATGATGTCGATGCAGTCCAAGGTAAGACACTCTCGCGAGCGTATCGAGGAAACCCTACGCGACCAAGCATCAGCCGACATTCGAAACAGTCTTCGCCACGATATGGACGTCCACGTAGAAACATCATTGCTTCTTCGTACGAACCGTATCCCCGAGGTATTGGTTGATATCATATTCTCGTACATTCCTACCGATATGCTTTTCCGTGTATCTATGCCCAGTGTATCCGATATGGAAGGCACCTTAGCCAAGGCCAAACTCTCGCACGTTAAGCATCTAAATAAGATTATTACCGATAAGTATTCGGGAATAGGACGCGACGAATCGATTTACCGTATCTTTGGCTCGGCGAACAAAGACAAGGTTATTCCCACGACCTATGTTCCCCCCACTTGCTACGGCTGGGGGCATTCCAAACCCGCTGTTAAAGCCCAGTTCGTCGAGAACGTCGTCGCGTACGTCCAAGCTTACGACCATTTCTATAAGATATTTATGAAAGTCGCCGAAACCGCTACTGAACCAGTACGTCGCGCTACTTACGCCAAACACGCGACCCGTTTCCGCAAAGAAATTACCTACATCATCAAGTTCATTAACCTTTTAGCCAAACTCAATACCAAGACCAAGACCAAGAAATCCAAGACCCCCGCGAAATAAACCAACCAAAATGTATATTATATGCCTTCGTACATTATATGTTCTCTGTAATCACTTATAACTTGTATGTTTTTTTGCTGTATTTTATACCGCAAAAAATTGATTTTTTTTATTCCGACGAACCTAGTCAAATACTACAATCTATTATATACAATTTACTACGTAGCTCATTCTTCGCTACTCCGTAAATTGAGGACGACGCATTCATTGTCGAGCTCATACACAAATATTTATCCAAATAAAACAACCAACCGTCTAATATTTCGCGACATACTCTCCCGAATTACCATATAAATTCATCCATATTCCCGACAACAGCATATTATCGGCATCTTCCATACGCATATGTTTATCGTAATATCGACTATTTCCCACAATATCCGCCAAATGCAAGAGAGGCATCTCGCGACGTTCACTATATTGTTCGCATAAATCGCGCAATTGTACCAAATGCTGGAACCCCCAACCTTCACGGCGATTACTCTCGGGAATTTTATCGCGGATTTGGAGTTTGCGGGCGAAAAATTCGGGGTAAGGTGTAAACAAACATTTTAATATATGTAGATTTGACGGTTTACTAGGATGTTTGAAATTGTGTCGTCCTAACCAATACGGGTTCGAAAAATCGCGAATACAATGCATAAACCGATTATAATGACCATTCATATATCTCTCCGCCTTGCTCTTCTCGGCGTCGGGTTTTTCCGTAAAATAAACCGCATTTTTTTGCTGGAGAAGCGCTTTCCCGCCATTGGTTCGCGTTTCGGGCGTATCGTCAATCATGCTCAACGATTGAATACGAAGGGCTTTCGTATCTCCCATATTATCAAACAATCCATTGTCTTTTCGACGTAATCCGAGAGTAAGCAGAAATTCCGTCGTCGTCAACGCCAATCGCCAATCCGTATTATTAAACGAATTCTCGTATCCCGATACTTCCACATCCGTACTATGTGCGCAGAATTCCTTCAAATAACTCGTCACCACATTCCACGATTCGGGGGCTTCTCTCGCGATTACTTTCCGACTGGTATCGGTACTATTATGGTCTATCAATACCGCGCAATCAAATAGGGGCGCGTGATGGCGGATCCATTGGGTTAGCAACGCTTCTTCGTTATAGAAATGCGAGAACAATATGGTTTTATGATGGAGAGACCGAGAGTTGTATCGCGTATCGATTTCTTCGTAGACTTTGTATGTCTCGCCTTCGGCGGATAACCGATAAATGGCTTTTCGAGGATATGGAACAATCAAATACGTATCCATTCCTTTGCGGATATTGCGGATTTTCTCCATGATTTCCGTCAAGAAATTCCACGCAAATACTACTATCGCCATCGGTTCGCCATATTCCGCCAATTTACCAGGATGCGTTATCAAATATTTGGAATTCGTAGCATAATATCCGTGCTTTTTCGGCGAATCGTCCGCGATAAACTCCAGCGGGATTTGACCCATATAGTTCAATATAGTCATCCCTTTTGCCGCCGCGCCGTATCCCACCAATCGTATTCCCTGTTTCGTAAACGCGCGAACTTCATTCAGCAACCACTCTCGCAATCCTTTGATTTTTTCCACATAAATATAGTACGCCAAGTCCGTATACAGTCCAAACTCGCGCTCGTAAATGTACAACGGGTCCATTTCAACTTGGTACGACGACTGTAGTCTCATGCGGAACACATACGATACTCCGTGAATATCCGCTTTTTCAATACAATCAATAGCCAGTCCAGCCAGTTTCGCAGCGGTCCACATAGAATAAATAGTAAAAAACGAGAGGTGTTCGTGATAAATGGTATCGAATTGCCCGTATTCCACCATATTACATTGCGAGGTCTGGATATACAATCGCGTGTTTTCGTTCATCACATCCTTGCATTTCTTCAAAAAGATGACTGGATCGGGTACATGGGCGCATACATTTTGCGCAACGATAACATCGAGAGACGGATACTCGGGAGCAGGATCGACACCCCAAAACCCAATCGTAATATCGTGTCCTTTTTTGCTCGAGATTTCGTAAATGTTTTTCGCCGCATCATAGCCATATGTTTTCCAACCACGTTTCTTGTATTCGTCCAATAGAGAACCGTCATTACACGCGATTTCCAATACATTCCCCATTTGTCCCGGCTCGACCCCCGATTCTCCAATACTCTTGTCTGCGAAATCCGAAAAGTATTGTCGCAACGTAGCCGATGTACCACTCAAATAAATGTATTCCGAAAACATATCTGCGGGTGGTATGGTATATCCGAGTTGTAGATGAAAACACTCTCGACATCTATCCAACGTTAAAGGATATTCCGAGAGTGTATGTTCGGTAGACGAAACGTAATGATTGGCGTTGGGTTGGTTTCCGAAATCCATCACGCGGTTCATTGTGGGTTGTTTACATACACGACAAATCGCGTTATCTGGGTTAGAACCCAAGGGTTTCAAATATTCGGGAGAATAGCAGATACGTTGTAAATCCGTTTTCAAATCGTCTATAATACGCACATTCGTACCTTTCCAGACAATACCAAACGCTTGTTCTATCTTTCGCATATCCATTGAAAACCCAATTCCCTTTTGTGTTTCGGGAGTATCCTTATACACGATATTTGCGCCCGTTTTACAACCGATTTCGTTCGCGATTTTCGATATAGTACAATTGAATGAACCCACATTATAAATACTGTTCCCCTTTATTTGAGACCGTCTCTCGATCATTCGTTCCATAACGTTCAATAAATCGCGGTTCCATAAAATCGTTCGTGATTGGTCTGCTCCAAATACGTTCACTGAACCCTTCAATACTGCCGAACGGAGCATGGCTATATGTACTAAATCGGTACGTTGAGTAGGAGACAACCCAATAACCGTTCCAAAACGCAATCCGACAGTATCTATATGTGAAATCGAACGGACGTTTTGTTCTCTCAAATACATGGAATACGTATATTCATCGTAGAGTTGCGTTTGTAAGATATCGGTCTCTTTCACTGGATGAAGACCCGAACCTTCATATAACGACGCGGTACTAGCATACATCAAGAGTGCGCCCGGTTTCATATGTGTCGATACACTCATTATATCCACCACATTTTCGTTAAACTTGCGACTCTCGGGTTGGTTCAAACATTGAAGACGGCCAGACAATCCAGCCAAATAAATAACTATATCGGCCGTAGATATATCCTCAATAGATGCATGTTCCAACGGTTCGCTCATTGTTTTTTTATCGTATCCCAATACAACCAGATTTGCGTTTTTCGAGAGCTCTCGAAATAAAAACGACCCTATATATCCCTGATTACCAATAATAAGTACACGCATATTCGAATATATGTTGATTTGATATTTATACTTATATTATTTTACGCGTGTTTGTATAAAAATTACAAAAAGTACAATTGTGTTTTTTGTGTAGTATTTACTACGTAGCTCCTAACGTCGCTACTTCGTAAATACTACATTATCCTACGAATATAAATCTTCTTCGGATAATCCTCGAACACCTACGTTCGTTCCGAACTCCGGCGTTCTCGCAAACCCCTTCTTTTGAAAAACACCTCAATAAACCGAACGAACCCTACCAGAAAATATATAAAGACCACAGTATATATTTTTATACATTCTACTACTTTCGGTTATAAATTATGACCATAATAAATACGGAACCAGAAGAAATACAACAAATCAATATAGCGTCATTAACGGACTATATTTTACCCGAATCGAGAGACGTCTTTTTCGGCAAATGCGGTAAAGAGCATTTCCGACTATTAGCCTATTTGTCGACACAGTTCCATAATACCAATATAATCAATATTCGTACAAACGGTGGATACGAAGCACTAGCACTCTCCTATAACGAGACCAATACCGTATTTTCATTCGGACCGACAGACCAATTAGCGAATACAACGATAGAAGACCGACCCAATATTCATTTCATAACCGAAGATATTTTGGATACACCAGGCCGAATGAAATGGCGACAGACCATACTATCGTCCGCGTTTATTTTCGTGGATATCGAACCACATAACGGGACAGTAGAGCACGGCTTGTATTTGTATTTATCCGACATTGGGTATCGCGGGTTCGTCATATACGACGATATATGGTATTTTAAATCGATGAGAAACCAATTATGGTACAAAATTCCCGAGAGCCAACGGTTCGACTTGACGGAAGTCGGGCATTGGTCCGGTACTGGTATAGTGAATTTCAACGAGAATATACAATTCGATAAACGCGACAACTCGCATTGGACCCTCGTTACCGCCTATTTCAACCTGACGAAATGTCCCGACGCCAGCCCCGAGATTTGCGCGAGAGACAAAAACTACTATTTTTCACACGCGATTTCCACGTTATCGATGCCCTATAATTTGGTCATTTATTGCGACCCAGAAAGTCTACCGCAAATCCAGCAAATCCGTCCGACGTGGTTCGCCGACAAAACGCGGTACGTGGTTCGCGAATTTGACGACCTAGGGTTTTGTAAAAACGACGAGCCCTTGCCTCGCCGGTTCCGTGATTACCGCGAAAAAATCATCCAAAACCGTCGCGAGAAACCTTACCATTTCGATAACCGAAACACCGCGAGTTATTATTTGTTCTGTATGGCGCGATACGCCATGTTGAAAGAAACCATCGAGTCCAATCCTTTCGGGAGTACACATTTCGCGTGGATTAATTTTTGTATTGAACGTATGGGCTACCAAAACTTGATACGATTGGACGAAGCGCTGGCCGTAAACCGCGACCGTTTTTCTACGTGTTATATCGATTATATTCCCGAAACTCTCGTAAAAGATATCGCCGAATATTTCAAGTTTGGGAGATGCAGTATGTGTAGCGGTTTTTTCACGGGAAACGGCTATTATATGTACAAAGTATGCGATTTGGTCGAGACGAAATTCTTGGAATATCTATACCAAGGATACGGCCACGCCGACGAACAACTCTTTTCTCCCGTTTATTTCGAGAACCCGCATTTGTTCGAGCATTATTACGGCGACTATTTGCAAATGATTACCAACTACAAATACATATACGACAATCCCAAAGCGCCAGTATACAACTTTATAAAAAACAGTTTCGACAACCATAATTTCGCGAAATGTCTCGAAGGATGCCGGTTCTTACGTACATCCATTGATTTGGGGAAATGCGAATTGTCGCAAGAGTATATGGGTTATTTGGGATATTATACCGACGTAGCCAGACAAAATATTCATTATGTTCATCCTACGTAATAATATAAATATATTTCGTAATTAATCACTACTATGTTTTATCAGTATTGGTGGTACTCTTTTCCGTATATTGCTAGCGTTTACTTTTTCTCGCATATCGTATGGTTGATAATGAACGAGATATCGCATACCTTTCGAATGCGCGAACTTAGACAATTATCCGAAACGTTGCGAGAGACAAGTCTTCGATTGAATAAACTTGTGAATGATCGCGACCGTTTATAATTACTTAGCTCCTTTGTCGTTTTTCCGCAAATACGTAGTAAATTGTATTATTTACGTAGTAGCGAAGAATGAGCTACGTAGTAAATTGTATTATTTGCGTAGTAGCGAAGAATGAGCTACGTAGTAAATTACAGTTGTGGCCACAAACGCACCCAATTATCGTGTATATATTCGTTTAGTAATATAATATATAAACAATGCCGAGTACTCCCCCGCGTTCACCGTCTCCGTCACCTTCGAGCACACCTTCCGCGCCAACCCAGAATACCATTTATGTTGTACAAAACACGCAAGGCCCCGACGCATCTGGAAACGAAATCACACATACTACTTTCGATACCATCGATCCAGCAGTGGATTTTCAAGTGAAAGAAGATTTGACCGGGATTGTCGAAGCGTACTATGACGATACGCAAGAAACCGAAACCGCCAAAATACTTACCGATATAAAGGACTACGCCAGCAAAATCCAGTGTTCCGATTTCCACGGAAAAGGAACCATCGACGACTACTCTCAGTTATTCAATGCCGCCGCCAAAATAGCCAACGAATCCAAACAAATGGTATTGGACGTCGATATCGACGGGTTCAACGAATTCGCCAACGCAG
>Ga0214921_10012057_pt1 | contig 10402 bp, 8 predicted proteins | sample LL1505_MetaG_FD_177992 | JGI IMG/M metagenome (GOLD analysis project Ga0214921, IMG submission 177992) | Freshwater microbial communities from Lake Lanier, Atlanta, Georgia, United States - LL-1505 | ecosystem: Environmental > Aquatic > Freshwater > Lake | place: USA: Georgia | collected 2015-05-28
AATAACGATTATAATATGGATAATGATGATAATATTTATTCCCACTATTATCAAAATATTGCGGATAATAGTAATATCCGTGATAATATTTTCCACCACTTGTCGGATTGTCCGATTCAAAATTTGGTTGATTATTCATTATCTATTATCTATTATAAATATGATAGATAATAAAGAAGTGTAACTGTGCGTAAGCGTAAGCGATTAGTATATCACGTAAGCATCTAATATGTGTTGTTATCAAAGAACCATCTCATAGATAAATAATAAGGCTGACTATTCACCATACCATCACCAATTGTTTTCAAGTTAGGCCCACCAGATACAATGGATTGTATTTCATTCACACCAATACTTGACGAATAATAGCGAAGAGCAGATATGAATCCGGAAAATCCTCCATTCATTGTGACAAACACATCTCCGTAATTCTGTTTTGGAACACCAGAGAGAATATGTCTGCGTGCCAATTTTCCGTTAATATACACATCCAATTCGTGCTGTTCGTTGACACGTAAAATAACATTTACCCACTTATTTAATGGAATGTCTTTCACTGTGACTTGTTCGTTAATTTCTTCAAATGTATTCATCACCACAACAAGGTCATTCTTATTTGGCGCAATATACAATCCGGGACCATTATTAGGAAAGTTCATTCCATAAGGTTGTGTCTTAATATTAATATTGTCGTTCCCTTTATGGAAAATGTGCTTATATTCATTATCCTTGTATGTCATATCGTCAATGTAAATCCATACAGACCAGGTAAATCCCATACCTTCCGTTTCATTTACAGAGCGTAAAATAGGTATAGCACCTGTAGCAGTCGGGTCTTGAGGAATTTGTATCATTTGTTTTGCGTTTGCCATACCATTAATTAAAATAGGATTAGGTGATGGCGAAAACAACCATGAAATAAATGAAATACCAGAACGTAAAAAGATGACAAAAAAGATGAGGACAAAAATAATAAATGCGAATTTGGCGACCATACTATTTGAATTCAAGAATTCGCTTGAACCATCTAAATATACGTTTGCTGGAACAATAGATGACATTTCAGGCATAGAAATAGATGGCATAGAAATAGATGGCGATGATATAGGTGACATTTCAGTCAATATTGATGCCGATGGTTTAGAGACTTCCATTATATATATTACTATATAATGAAATAATATTTTTACCTTGACATATGATTATATATATTCGTATGTATAGCTAGCTAGCTAGCTTATTGACACATTTGCTTATTATACATCTTCATTAGATTTCAATGCTACCTCTTTCAGTGTTGTCTTCCATAAAAGAGAATTTTAATCGGTATTTATTGAAGAAGTTACCTAAAGAACTACCTCCATATCCACTTTTGTAAATTTCATATGCCTGTTGTGGATTTGTTGAATTCGCCCAATATTGGAAGTTGGAACTCCATCCACTAAATCCACCATTAGGAGTAATAATAACTGGCGCAGCCTTTGCTATTTTGGCAACACCAGGAAGCAAACAAGTGCGAACCAACTTACCGTCAATGTATACATCTAAGGTGCGACCATATAAACTGACAATCAGATTTACCCATCGTTGAAGTGGGATGTTTTGAACTTTACATCTGTGAATAATTGGTTTTACATTGGATGTGTCATTTGAACCAGATGACTGTTTTGGATAACACGCGACAGAAACAGTCAAATCATTATCCATAGCACCCAATTCAATAGAAGGACTTGGATTTTTGTCACCATCTAATCTTCCTAAAATCGTCTTTTTCTCTCCAAACTTATAATTCCAATCTTCAACATAAAACCAAGTAGAATAAGTATAGTTGATAGAATTGGTATTTGATGGAAGGCTGGATGCTTCAATAGTTTGTGGCTTCGTTGCTTCCATCATAGAACTTAATTGTGTTGTCTTTGGAAAGAAATATCCAGCAACCACATATATAACAATCAAAAGAACTATAACTGATAAAACGATTTGATACAACTCCATAATATATATACTATAGATTAAGAAATAAATACATTTTTTGTTTGTTGTTGTTTGTCGTTATCCTTTTATTGTCTAAAACAATGGAACTGCCTTGTTCCTAAGCAGTTTATATGCCGTATTTATTTTGCCTTGCGACAAGATGTGTTTATAATAAACGACATTACAAATACCGCCCTGAATTCCATTTTCTTGTCCGACAATTACATTTTCATACGTCATATATGGCGAAATTTCAGGCGTTGAGCTTACTAGATTTCCGTTAATAAATACGTCCATTGTTCCTGCGTCATAATTCACCACAATATTATTCCATTTTTGGAATTTGATGTCTTTTGTCTCGTATAAAGTTTTCATATCACCTTTTCCAGTTTCACATTGTACGCGCAATGTATTTTTCAGTGGATTGTATTGTACTAGTGGTTTCTTACCATAGTCTAGGATGGTCGTGAATTTCGTATATGCTGGCCCCGTATTTGGCGGTTGTGGATTGATATAATACCACGCCGACAACGCATATGTGTATTTAAATCGGCTATTTTCAATATCTTCTGGTTTGGCAACGGCCTTGTCTTTTACCTTGTGTAATGATTCGTATGAACCGAGAGTTCGCTTGCGGTTTAAATAGATACATTCGTCTAGAAGATTTATACCGTCGTGTGTTGTTATGCCGTGAAATAATTTAGGTAATACAAAGTAGAGCATAATCAACACGATTTCTATTGCTAATACAATCCATATTGTTTTTGTGGTTATCTGATATTCTGCTTTGACGAATTCAACTATATCAATTATCAGACAAGGAACATAGAAGATGATATTTTTCAATAGGGAAAGAAGCAATACGTGAATACGTGTTTCATTTTTGTCTGTTTCGGTTGCGCCGTCTCTTAATATGATATATATTACGGAAATAGCACCTAGAACCATCATTATATTCACGACTTGAATGAATATGTTTTGAAATGTATCTACGGTTAAATCATTATTTTTGAGGAAGATAGAGAGAAAATAAATAGCCAAGACAGAGGCGATTAAATAAATTAATAAGTATCCATTTTCTTTAATGTATTCTTTATATTGTTCGAATAGCGGAAGCTTTTTATACATAAAAAAACTGGGTGAAGAGCCACGTTCTATTTCTTTATTTACGCGAATGAAAAAGAATGTCATCAATGTAAATAATAGAATAAGTAACATAACTAGAAATGTGTATATTGGATAATTGTCTGCGACTTCATACGGATTGTAATTATAAACAGATGAAATGATTGCTATATTTACAATAACGGCGATTATCCCAAATATTTGGGGGTCTTTATATGTGCTTTCTAGTATCTCGGATACTTTTTGTTTTAATCGTTCCATATATACTTTACTATAATCACTTTAGAAAGTTATTTTTACGGCATATGTTATAAATTTTCAAGTGCGGTTTTTTTGCCGTGACAGTTTCTACATAAAGCAACTAAATTGTCTATATGATTAGAACCGCCTGAATCTAGGCGTATTTTATGGTCTACTTCAAACCACGCAGGCAATTGTTCTTTACAGTCGTCGCATTTCCACCCTTGTTGTGCTGCGACATATTTCTTTTTTGTTTCACTGACACTGCGTTTAGTTGTTCTTGCGCTTGGCGCCGAAGGCGTTCCATACGCCGCTGACGCTCCATACGCCGCTGACGCTCCATACGCCGCTGACGCTCCATACGCCGCTGACGCTCCATACGCCGCTGACGCTCCACCACCTCCCGAATTCATCATTCTTCTCTCTTGTGGGCTTATATCAGCTCCTCCTCTTGCCAGGTCTAAAATAGGTGCGAGGAAATGAGTAGTATTTCGGTCTATAGGTAAATATTTGACAACACTATTTGCGTGAGTGAATAATGTTCTTGACTGGTCTGGATATTTTTTTAAAAAAACGTACGTTGAAATGCCTATAAAACCAATACCAATCATTTGGTAATATTTCTTCCAATTCTTCATCAAATCAATATACTTATTATCGTAATAGGTGTTTGCTATGAAAAAAGCAGTTACACCAAATATAAGTAATTCAAATTTCATTTTTGTTTATTATTATATTGAATTGATATAATAATATTTAGCACATTGGCTTACGCCTTACGTATTTGTATAATACAATGCCGCACATACAATTATCATCGCAATTATAATAGAGAGAAAGATGATTTTCTCTCTTCTTTTTTGTTCTTCAAGGTTTTTTACTGCGACAGGTTTGTAATTCTTATAGTAAGCAACCATTGCTTCATCCATCGTCATTTCTGGTATTTTTAATGCGACATTTATTTTGTTATGTATAAAATGCATCCATTTAATAAACGATTCACGAGAGTCTAGATAAGGTGTTACTGGATATTTATCTATAAACTTGCTAAATGAATTTCCAATGTCTTCTATCGGAAGGAATAATGGTAAATTTTGAATAAAGTCGTAGTATTTTTTCTTTGTAACATCATTCGGATTTAATGGATATGAAATGGCTATGGTATGTAAAACGAACCAATAATGTGGTCCCCATACTTTTGGGTCTAGTGTCATACTACATTATAATTATGGAAAAAAGAAATGAAATATACCGAAAATGTAATATGCGAAAATGTAATATGCGAAAATGTAATATGCGAAAATGTAATATGCGAAAATGTAATATGCGAAAATGTAATATGCGAAAATGTAATATGTCAAATAAAATACATAAAAACGTATATCTATCACTGTAAATGACATAAACATATAATAATAATTACAATAGGTATAATACAATAAATATGTTAAAAGCATTTCATTATTGTAATAATTGTGGTAAAACAGGACACGCATTTCATCAATGTAAATTTCCGATTACAAGTATAGGTGTTATAGTTTATAGAAAGGACGCTAGTCGGCAAGACGCTAGTGGTTGTAATACAGACGGCAATATAAAATACCTGATGATAAGCCGAAAGGACAGTTTAGGTTTTGTTGAATTTATTAGAGGAAAATATCAATTATATAATGAAATATATTTAAGAAACATTATTGATGGTATGACAAACAGTGAAAAAAAACGATTATTAACAGACGATTTCAATACATTATTGAGTAGCTTGTGGGGAGGAAACAATGTAAATATTCATCAATATAAAAGTGAAGAACTCATATCATATGAGAAATACAATAAATTGAAAGAAGGTATTACATTAGAACACACGTCATATAGTTTGAAATCACTTATTGAAGAATCTAAAACATCGTGGGAAACATCAGAATGGGGATTTCCAAAAGGAAGACGTAATTATCAAGAAAAGGAGTTGGTCTGTGCTTTGCGCGAATTTCAAGAAGAAACCGGATATAAAAAGAATTTAGTTAAAATTATACAAAATTTATTGCCTCTTGAAGAAATATTTACTGGGTCTAATTTCAAGTCATATAAACATTGTTATTATGTCGGTTGTATGGAAACATTTGAAGAACCGAGCGAACATTTTCAAGAGTCGGAAGTAGGACAAATGGGATGGTTTAGTTATAGTGAGGCTTTAAAGCTTATTAGACCTTATAATATAGAAAAGGGTGATATTTTGAAAAAAGTTCATCAGATTGTAACTACATATAATATCATATAATAATGTCATTTTGTATAGGTGTATGTATAGGTGTATAGGTAAATCAATGCTGTATAGGTAAAACAATATATTCTTCTAATAGTATTATATATTGTTTCATCACTCAATGAAAGGTGAAATGAAAGGCGGTTTATTAATAAAACAATATTTTACAGATGAAAACGCATTTAAATTTTTTATTAATCATTCCAATATATCCTATTTTGCGAAAGGTTCAAATGGTTTCATATTAAAATGTGACTTGAAATCAGGTATTGAAACGCCATATAAAAACATACGATTACATACCGAAAAGAACCCAGTAAAAACGATTATCGTAAAAGTAACCATTTTAGATAATAAAAGTAATGAAGCAAATATTTCATATAAATTAAATGATAATATTAGCATTTACGCCGGGTCTACTGAAGAATTCAATAACGAAGCTAAGTTACAGACTGAAATATTTAGTAAAACATTGGATTACGCAGACCCTATTTGTCCTTCTATTGTTTTCACTGGTCTCTATCAAGACAAGGATAGTAAAAATAAGGAAATTTTAAAATTATTATATCAGAATTTTACTGCGACACAGACAACTGAAAAACAAATAGTAGGAAGTGTGCTTCATTTGTTTGAAAAAGATAAGGATGTGTCATATGGATTGATTGGTATGGAAATTCCGCAAAATTACGAGACGATGTTTTATGCCAAACAAAATAGAAATATATCATCAGAAAATTATTTTATGATTGAGTGTATGGCACGTTATAAGTATATTAAATTGGCATTTAAAACCGGTTATTCACACAATGATTATCATATAAGTAATTTTTTAGTAAATACGAATAAGAAGGATTTACAGTTTGGAAATGTCATTATTATTGATTTTGGTTACGCGATAAAAATACCAGATGTTATAATGTCAAAAATGAAAGAACTTTATATGAAGAACAAATATGTTGATATTTTAGATATTTTTTATAAAGATAAACAATTATCAAACCGTTTTAATTTTACAGACCATTCCGAATTATATGGATGGCTTGCTGGTTATGATAAACATAATAAACAAACGAAAAATATAACAAAAATAAATAAAACAATTCAAAAAATAAAAGAAAAATATGAAGCTGATGAAAAGAAAAGAGTAGTTTTCACATATGATACATCTCGTTTATATAAAATGAAAGGTGGTAATGACGATGACACAGATGATGAAGAAACGGAAACGGACGTAAGTGACACAGATGCAAGTGACGCAGACGATGATGATGACAAAGAAGCAAGCGGGGCAGAGGAAGATACAAGCGTCTTAGAAGAACACGACGAAGAAGAAGTAAGTGACACAGAAGAAGACAAACGAAGTAGTCCAGAAGAAAAAGCACAATCAAATAAAAATTTGGACGAGGAATATGAGAGAATAATGAAAATAGAAAACGAAAAACAAAGACAAAAAGAATTACATGATTTCAATATGGAAAAAGAAAATTTGAATACTAACTATTTCATAAATCAAGATGAAAAAGAATATAGTTATTTATATCCACATTTAAATGACCCAAATTTCAATATAAAAATCGCAAATAAAAAGGAATTCAATGATACAAAGTATGATGGAAAAATCGTGGATGATATTGAAAAACACGCAGATATGTTATGTAACTCTGAATTTGAAATGTCTCCACATCAAGCATTTGTTCGAAACTTCCTTTCATTTCAGACACCATACAATAGTTTATTACTTTATCACGGATTAGGAAGTGGAAAAACTTGTTCGGCAATAAATGTCGCCGAAGAGATGAGAGATTATTTAAAACAAATGAATATCTCTCAGCGAATTATTTTTGTTGCTTCTCCAAACGTCCAAGAAAACTTCAAAGTTCAATTATTTGACGATAGAAAGTTGAAATTAGTGGATGGCATTTGGAACATACGTGCTTGTACTGGAAATAATCTTTTAAAAGAAATTAATCCAATGAATATGAAAGGTTTAACAAAAGAGAGAGTGAAAAGTCAAGTCAATCGCATTATAAATGCCTCTTATATGTTTCTTGGATATATACAATTCGCAAATTATATAAATAAATTGACGCAAGTTGGTAGCGGTTTAGATGATACAAAAAAGCGTGCGTTTATACGAATGAAACTGAAAAAGACATTTAATAATAGTCTTATTATTATTGACGAAGTTCATAATATTCGTAATTCGGATGAGAAGAATAAATTGGTCGCAAATGCGATTACAAAAGTTGTGGAAAATGCTGACAATTTACGTCTTCTTCTTTTATCGGCAACGCCAATGTTTAACAATTATAAAGAAATTATATGGTTAATCAATTTGATGAATAAAAACGATAGACGACCATCTATTCAAATAAAAGATGTGTTTAACAGTGACGGGTCATTTAAAGTGGATAAAAATGGAAAGGAAATCGGTAAAGAGTTGCTTATACGCAAAGCGACTGGATATATATCATTTGTTCGTGGAGAAAATCCATACACATTTCCGTATCGTATATGGGCTTCTGAGTTTGATAAACCGAATACATTTTTATATAGTGGTGATGACGCAGAGAGAAATGAGCTTGGCATAAGAATGGATGACATAAGAATGGACGACGATGTCGTAGAAGAAGAAGAAAAGAAAATGGTAGAATATGACAATATTGAGTCTGAAATTCTTGGGAGGGCTACGCCGGACATTGGGAGGGACATTCGTATGCCACCCACTATACAAATGAATAATGAGAGAATACCAAAATCCGATCAATTAAAAATGTTGCCTATTTATTTGGTGGAATTAGGTGAATACCAACAAAAAGCATATGATTATATTGTAAAAACATATTTGAAGCAACAGGATGAAAAGAAAGAGAGAAAATTAAAAACACGACAACAAGCGCAGCAGACACAAGCGCAGCAGACACAAGCGCAGCAGACACAAGCGCAGCAGACACAAGCGCAGCAGACACAAGCGCAGCACACCGAAGGCGAAAAAGCGCAGCAGGCATCAGACATAGATAAGGAACCGTTACCAGATGTCTTTGAAGAAGACGAAGACTTTGAATTAATACAAAAGCCAGTTGCCGAAGTTGTTGCTCCAGAACAAGAACAAGAAGAAGAAATCGTACCAGAAGAATATGAAGACGAAGAGATAGACGCGGTAAAATATACAGATTTACAACGCCCACTTGAATGTTTGAATATTGTTTATCCGTATGAAGAGTTTAATATAGAGAGAAGTGATTATGCGATTGACACAAAAGTATTAGTCGGCAATGAAGGTCTTACACGTATTATGGATTTCAATAAACTTTTGAAGACGAATTATAAATATAAAAAGGATAAACCACATATGTTCTCTCCATCCGAATTAGGTAAATATAGCGCAAAGATGAAAACCATTTGTGATAAAATAATGAACTCAACCGGTATTGTTCTCGTATATTCCCAATTTATTGATGGTGGTATTGTTCCTCTTTCTCTCGCATTAGAAGAATTGGGATTTTCTAGAGCCGGTTCGCGTCGTTCATTATTTGCGGCAGGTGAAGTTGATAAGCACACTAATAAAGAACGCAAATTTAAATATATAACAATCACAGGTGATAAAGCCCTTTCTCCAGACAATGGTGCTGACATAAAACTTCTAACAGATATAAAAAATAAAGACGGCAATGAAATCAAAGTTGTATTAATCTCTCAAGCTGGAACAGAAGGTATTGATTTTAAATATATTCGTCAAGTTCACGTATTAGATGCTTGGTATAACTTAAATCGTATAGAACAAATTATTGGAAGAGCAGTAAGAACTTGTAGTCATAAAGACCTTCCATTTGAAAAACGCAATGTGGAAATTTATTTATACGGTTCTATTCTATCTAGTGATAAACAAAAAGAAGCAGCTGACATTTATATTTATCGTTTAGCAGAGAGAAAAGCAATACAAATCGGTCAAGTTAGCCGAGTTCTTAAAGAAACCGCAGTTGATTGTATTTTGAATTCAGGACAAATTGGATTCACCGTTGAAAATATGAAAAAAACAGTAAAACAAGAGCTATCAAGTGGTAAAATTCTTGAGAATTATCAAATCGGTGATAGACCTTACACTTCTACTTGCGACTATATGGATAAATGTATGTATTCGTGTAAGCCGAATATTGCTGATGCTGATGCGGCTGCTCCTGTATCATTAGACACGTATAATAAAGTATTTATTATGACAAATACAGACAAGATTATTCAGCGTATTCGCGACCTTTTTAAAGAGCGCTTCTTCTATAAAAAGAAGGAATTGATAGCATATATTACTGCTGTGAAACCTTATAAGTTAGTTCAAATTAATGCGGCTTTAAATAAGATTGTAGAAGATAAATATGAGGTATTTAAAGACAAGTATTTTAGAGAAGGACATATCGTTAATATAGATGATATGTATTTATTTCAACCGATTGAGTTGAATAACGAACATATATCTCTCTATGATAGGTCTGTTCCACTTGATTTTAAGAGGGAAGTATTGAATATAAGACTACCTAAAACGATAAGTGAATCAGAATACAAACCGCCCGTTTTAAGACGTGTTATACAAAAAGTCAAAGCGCAAGTGCCATCGCAGGCACACATAGAAGCGAAGCACATAGAAGCAAAGCACGCAGAAGCGAAGCACATAGAAGCAAAGCACGCAGAAGCAACGCACGCAGAAGCAACGCACGCAGAAGCAAAGCACAACGAAGCAAAGCACGAGGAAGCGCCATCACTTGAAGAAGCCGAAAAAGAAAAAGATATCATCTTACACAAAAAATC
>Ga0214921_10012058_pt1 | contig 10401 bp, 9 predicted proteins | sample LL1505_MetaG_FD_177992 | JGI IMG/M metagenome (GOLD analysis project Ga0214921, IMG submission 177992) | Freshwater microbial communities from Lake Lanier, Atlanta, Georgia, United States - LL-1505 | ecosystem: Environmental > Aquatic > Freshwater > Lake | place: USA: Georgia | collected 2015-05-28
AGACGGTTTTGCAATTCATGCACCGTTGCAAAATCTGCTGCACCGTTGGTTTGCGTTCTGCCAATGAGCCAGACCATGTCGGTGGGTGACTTTAAAAGTGTCATGCCCTTGGGCACCTGGCCATCCCATTGGGGGCCTACCAGTAAATAAGTGGCCCCTTGATGGCCTGAAGTTCGGGTGCCAGGTGATGCAAACACATGGGTCCATGCATCCATGAAGGGCATCAACTCATAACGCTTGTCGTTGGCGGGCATTTCAAACACCCACGGCCCCTCTTTCATGCTCAAGAATGCAGTGGTGTAGAGCGTGTCGACATTGGGGCGCACCACCTCTTTAAATTGAGCGTTTGGAAATTGCCTGATCCTGCGCAATTGATTTTCGGGACCTGAGTATTTGGCGCTGTGAACGCGCGTGGTTTCCATCATGACCAATGGGTAGCCATACAAATAAGCCTCAGCGCCTAGCACGATCTTGTCTTTGATGACAAGCAGCAGGGCAGTGATGACGGCCACCAAAAACAAGGCTGCAAGGCCTAAGCGTTTCGCAATCATCATGGCTGATAGACGGTTCTAAACCCCAAGTGGCTGACCGCCAAATCTTCTTCTTGAGGCTGCCTAGATCCTGCGCGATAACGCATGCAGTAATTGGGGGCACATAAAAAAGAGCCACCCTTGATCACGCGTGCTTTGGGATCTGAATTGGCTTGAAGCTTTTTAAAAATGGGCGGACGTTGTGCTTCATCTGGGTCGAGCCCTTGGTTTGAACTTGTAACTGTTTGGCTGGACACTGCAGGCCTGTCGGCTACAAATGCATCGGCGGTGAGCTCCCAGACATTGCCAATCATGTCGAACAAGCCGTAAGCATTGGGCGCATAGCAGCCCACAGGTGCGAGGCCTGAAAAACCATCTTCACTGGCATTGGCCATTGGGAAAATACCTTGCCATGTGTTGGCGCTGGCAGGTTGGTCGTGTTGGCCAGGCAATTCCTTGGCGCCAGCGCGAGCCGCCCACTCCCACTCTGCTTCCGTGGGCAAACGATGGCCCTTCCATTGGGCATAGGCTTGCGCATCTTCGTAAGTGATGTGAACCACAGGAAATTGACCGTAGTTGTCAATGCTTGACGTTGGGCCCGCAGGTCGTTTCCAGTTGGCGCCTGGCATGTATTGCCACCACTGCCTAGGGTCATCTCCGTAGGTGAGTTTGGTAGGAACCTTAAACACCACAGCACCAGGTTTGCGCATGTCTTCTGGCAAGTTGGCGATCAATTGTGGGTTGACCGGTCGTTCTGCCACGGTGACATAGCCAGTGGCTTTCACGAAGGCTGCAAATTCCAAATTGGTCACCTCGGTGCGATCCATCCAAAAACCCTTCACTCGCACATTGCGCACTGGTTTTTCTTCGGCGTAAACGCTGTCTCCCATATCGAAGATGCCCTCCGGAATCCAAACCATGCCGGGTCTAGGGGCAGCGTTAGACGAGGGTGGTAGCTCGCATTGGAATTTGGCCGGCATCGCTTGTTTGGCGGACGCGTCATCTCTTGTCAACCAGAAGGCAGAAGCGCCTAAAACCAAAATGATGGCACTGGCAATAGACCATTGGATAAATTTCATCACGACACTATAAATGTAAAGCGCAGTGCACTTGCATTTAGCCCAGAAGGTTTTCAAGCAAAATAGGACCATGAATCTTTTTGAAACCAGTCGACAAGTGACCGTGCTAGGCGCAGGCATGGTGGGGGTTTCATGTGCCTTGGCCTTACAAGCCAAGGGCTGGCGCGTCACCTTGGTGGACCAAAAAGCGCCTGGCGAAGAAACTTCCCATGGCAACGCGGGCGTGCTTTCGCGCAGTTCTTTCTTGCCATTCAATCGACCTGGTTTGTTGCAAAGTTTGCCCTCGATGTTGCTCAGATCTGGGCCGCAATTGAAGATCAGAGCCAGTGCCCTGACTCATTGGCAGTGGCTTTGGCAATTTCTTTGGCACGCCAAACGTTCTTCTTTTGAAGTGACCACTGTGGCACTAGATGGGTTGATTCAGTTGTCATCGGGCACACACCGAGCGTGGTTAAAACAGGCCCGTGTTGAAAACCGATTGCGCGATACAGGCTGGCTTTGGTTGTATGCCAATGCCGCCGCATTTGAATCGGGTGCTGTCAGTCGTGAAATTTTGCAAGAATTTGGTGTTTCTGCAGAAGTTTTCAACGCGCCATCGCTGCAGGCATTGGAGCCTCATTTGGCGCAAACATTCAGCCATGCACTGTGGGTTAAGGATGCTGCATCGGTCGATAACCCTCGCGCCGTTGTGAAGGCTTATGCGACGCAGTTTTTGGAAGGCGGCGGGCACATTGTGCAAGCACAAGTCCGTGCCATTCAGCAGCAACCCAATGGCTGGCAATGGGTGAACCCAGCAGGGGGCGTGAATTGGACGCCCAACTTGGTAGTGGCCTTGGGGCCTTGGTCTGAAAGTTTGCTTGAGGCTAGCCATTTAAACTCTCAATTCAAAGTCAATATGGGTTTCGAGCGAGGCTACCATCGCCATTTTCAAGCGCTTGATGGCGTTCGTTTAGGGCGCCCCATTTATGACTTGTCTGGCGCTTATGTTTTATCACCCATGAAAGACGATCAGGGCGCAGACATCTTTCGACTGAGTACTGGCGTTGAGTTGGCCGCGCGAGACGATGCACCCAATTTGCAGCAGTTGGAAGCTGCAGAAAATGCAGCTCGGCGTGTCCTGCCCATGAAATTTGCCGTGCCAGGATCAGATTGGTTGGGCTCTCGCCCCACCACGCCTGACAGCCGCCCCGTGATTGGCGAGATGCCCAACTGTCCAGGTTTGTGGTTGGCCTTTGGGCATCAACACATTGGCTTCAGCACAGGCCCAGGCACGGGTGTGCTTTTGTCTGAATTGATGTCGAGTGAGGCGACCAGCATTGACCCACGGCCATTTGCGCCGACTCGGTATTAGAGGATCGGTTCAGTTCAGCAAGGCTTCGGCAAACTCACGCGCGTCGAAAGTTTGCAGATCATCAAGCTGTTCGCCCACGCCGATGAAATACACGGGAATGGCTTTTTCGCGGGCAATGGCGCAGAGCACGCCCCCTTTGGCGGTGCCGTCCAGTTTGGTCACTATGAGGCCGGTTAAGCCCAAAGCTTCGTCAAACGCTTTCACTTGCATCAAGGCGTTTTGACCGGTGTTGCCATCGATGACCAACAAGACTTCGTGCGGCGCAGTTGCATCTGCTTTTTGCACCACTCGTTTGATTTTTTTCAATTCTTCCATGAGGTGCAGTTGGGTGGGCAGGCGGCCCGCTGTATCGACCAACACCACATCTCTGCCGCGTGCTTTGCCCGCAGACACCGCATCAAAACTGACTGCCGCAGGATCGCCGCCTTGTTGGCTGATGATTTCAACGGTGTTGCCCTGAGCCCATACCGCCAGTTGCTCGCGGGCCGCTGCCCTGAAGGTATCGGCCGCTGCCAACAACACACTGGCGCCCTGGTCAGCCAAATGGTGCGTGAGTTTGCCAATGGAAGTTGTTTTACCAGCGCCGTTGACACCTGCCACCATGATGACCATTGGTTTTTGATTGCCAATGTGAAGTTGCTTTTGCAAAGGCAAGAGTAAATCTGTAATGGCAGTTGTCAACAATGCTTTGACTGCGATGGGCTCTGTGACTTTTGCAGCCTTGACTCTGGCTTTCAAATCTTGGAGCAAATGCTCAGTGGCCTTCACGCCTGTATCTGCCATGAGCAAAGCTGTTTCTAGTTCTTCATAGAGGGCTTCATCAATTTGAGTGCCCGTGAAAACAGCGGCAAGGCTGCTCCCCGTTTTTTGGAGGCCAGCTTTCAGTTTGCCCAGCCAAGTTTGGCGTGGCGGGGCTGTTTCTGAATCCGCGGGTGCGGGGGCCGAAGTTTCAGCGAGCGTGGGCTTGGGCGAAGAACGAAAGAGACTGAACATAGAAGGGTAGGTGGTGAAGTCCCATTCTATGAAAATCTAGCTTGAAAACGGGTGTGTCTGTTTAGATATGGCCCAAAAATCTTGGAACATGTCGCATGTGGAGGGACAAACCCAAGGCAGCCATGTGGTTGCTGTTTCGTCCTAAAACCTTTTCTGCCAGTGGCAAAAACACCCGTTCTTCTGCGTCAGCATGCTCTGTATAGCGCCGAACCAATTGCTCCAACTTGGCAATGTCTAACTTAGCTTCTTGCCCCTTAGCAACCCTTTTCAAGGCGGGTTCTAAATCGGCCCACAGCTTTTCCAATGTGCGATGGTCTTTCACCAAATTTTGAACGAGTTGGTTCACGAGTACGCGTTCCTCCCCATCTTGAGCACTGTGTTGGACTGCGGGAAATAACTCTTTTTCTTCTTCTTGATGGTGCGCATGCATGCCATGGTGAAAGTATTCAACCGATTGGGTGGCAATGCGTTTTGCCAACATGGCGGGTCCTAGCAGGTCTGGCAACGAGGACAAACGATCAATTTGATGCAGGATGCCGATGTGGCAGTGGCTGAAATTGGTCAGAGGCTCATCGGTATTCACTTCGTAGCGTTCAGGGGAGATGGAGACGTTTTGGCTCATGACTTATCCTTCTTCATTCATTCGATGGTTTCACTCTAGGCGTTGTCTTGGAAGTCGCCAAGTTGAAACCGGTCTTTTTTTGATCCACATCAAGCAGTTGGCCAACAACCCGTTAAGCTTCACCTCATGCGCACGAAACAAGGTCCCATCACAAGCACCGGATCGCCCTCGCACGAATTGCGAATCATTGGGGGTCAGTGGAAACGCTCCAAAATCAAAGTCATTGATCGGCCAGGACTGAGGCCAACCCCCGACCGCGTTCGAGAAACTTTGTTCAATTGGTTAGGCCAAGACCTCACGGGCTGGCGCTGTGTCGATGCTTTTGCAGGAACTGGCGCATTGGGATTTGAGGCGGCCTCTCGCGGCGCCCAATCTGTGTTGATGTTGGAGCAAGACGCACAACTGGTGACCTTGTTGTCAGAGACGCAAAAGCGCTTGTCTGCCAGCGCAGTTCAGGTGCAAAAAGGCGATGCCCTGGTGGCATTGACACGCATTGCGCCTGGCAGCCTCGATGTGGTCTTTCTCGACCCACCCTTTGAAGCTACTTTTTTTGAAAGTGCGCTGCAGTATTCGGCCAAGGCTGTGGCACCAGAAGGATGGGTCTATTTGGAAGCTCCCACGAAATGGGCGGCTGAAGCCCTTGCCCCCTCAGGCCTGGTGCTCGTGAAATACATGAAAGCCGGTGCCGTTCACGCACATTTGCTGCAACGCCCATTCGAGGGATAATCCTTCCAAACGATCAGGAGCCCCCATGAGTCGCTCAGTTACCGCTGTTTATTCTGGAACCTTTGACCCACTGACACTGGGTCATGAAGACGTGATCTATCGAGCGTCTCAAATGTTTGACAAAGTGGTGGTGGCCGTGGCCACCGCACATCATAAAAAAACGCTGTTCACACTGGACCAGCGTTTGGCCATGGCCCAAGAAGTGACGCAAGATTTGGGCAATGTGAGTGTCTTGCCTTTGACCGGTTTGTTGTGTGACTTTGTGCACACCCAAGGCGCGCGTGTCATTGTGCGAGGCTTGCGCTCGGTCACCGATTACGACTACGAAACACAAATGGCTGGCATGAACCGCCATTTGGCGCCCGAAGTTGACACCGTGTTTTTGCACACCAGCGCCTCTGTGCAGCACATTAGCAGCACCTTGGTGCGCGAAATTTCCACCTTGGGTGGCAAGGTGGAGGGGCTTGTGTCTCCGGCGGTTTTGAAGGCCCTGCAAGCCAAGCGTTAAATGTCGGCCGCTTCCACCATGAAGCGAACGCGTTTTTGGCCTTGCCATTCGTCCACATCCAATCGGAATGCCAGTTTCACGCGTGCTGGCAAAGGCGCTATTCGGCCAAACCAAATGCCATCCACCGGTTGACCTTGGTGCTTGAGTTTCAAGGCCAAGTGTTTTTCTCCCACCAGTCTTTGAGAGACAACTTCAAGCTCTTCGCTGAATAAAGGCGGAGCAAAACCTTGACCCCAAACTTCTTTGTGCATCACATCAATGAACTCAACACGCCGGTATTGTGCGTCTAAAGGCCCGTCGGTTTCTAGCTTGCGTTGAAGGGTGGCAGGTGACATAAGCGCTGCGGCCACTTCCATGAAGCATGACTCAAATAATTCCAAATGTTCTTCTTCAATGGTGCAGCCCGCGGCCATGGCGTGTCCGCCAAAGCGCAGCAAAATGTGCGGATGCTTTTTGGCCATAAGGTCTAGCGCATCGCGCAAATGAAAACCTGGAATCGATCGACCCGAGCCTTTTAACTCATGCTCTTTGCCGGGCGCATTGCTGGCTGCAAAGACAAAGCAGGGCCGGTGAAATTTATCCTTGATGCGCGAAGCCACGATGCCGACCACCCCTTCGTGAAAATCGGGGTCGAAGACGCAAATGGCAGGCGGCGGTTCATCGCTGTCATCAAACAAGGACTCGGCGATTTCCATGGCTTGCTGGCGCATGTCGCCTTCAATGTCGCGACGCTCTCGGTTGATGGCATCAAGCTGCCTGGCCAACTCATCGGCTTTGTCGGTATCGTCGGTGATCAGGCATTCAATGCCAAGGGTCATGTCTGACAAGCGACCAGCGGCGTTGATGCGAGGTCCCAATGCAAATCCAAAATCAAAGGTGGTGGCCACTTTGGCTTCGCGGCCAGCGGCTTTGAACAATGCCAGCATGCCAGCAGGCATCGAGCCTGCTCGAATGCGTTTCAAGCCTTGTGCCACCAAGCGGCGGTTGTTGTTGTCAAGTTTCACCACGTCGGCCACTGTCCCTAGCGCCACCAAGGGCAGCAGTGCATCGAGTTTGGGTTGTGACTCGGCAGAGAAAATGCCACGCTGTCGCAACTCTGCCCGCAGCGCCAACAACACATAGAACATGACGCCCACACCCGCCAAAGACTTGCTTTCAAATTCGCAACCGGGTTGATTCGGATTCACAATCACTTCTGCAGTGGGCAGGGTGGCTGCAGGCAAGTGATGGTCGGTGACCAAGACCTGCAAGCCCAGAGCCTGCGCTTGCGCAACACCTTCCATGCTGGCGATGCCGTTGTCGACGGTGATCAAAACATCGGCACCCGATTGCTTTACTCGATCTGCAATGGGGGCGGTCAGGCCGTAGCCATCGACCACGCGGTCGGGCACGAGGTAGCTGACATGCTTTGCTCCAAGCATGCGAAGACCCCGCACGCCCACTGCACATGCTGTGGCGCCGTCGCAATCGTAATCAGCCACGATGCAAAGGCGCTTGTTGGCGGCAATGGCATCTGCCAACAAGCTGGCTGCTTCCTGTGATCCCTTGAGTGTGGTGGGTGCCAACAACTTGGCCAAGCCATCGTCTAATTCTTCAGGACTCACAATACCGCGAGCCGCAAACAAGCGCGAAAGCAAAGGATGAATGCCAGCTTGTTCAAGGGCCCATGCACTTCGGGGCGGTACATCCCGCGTCAATATTTTCAGACTCATAGAACAGAAACTCCGGAGGACAGGGCGCGCAATTCTTTACTGACTGAAACAGGTTGAATCAGTCGTTGCAGCTTGTTGAGCCAAGTGACTGGCTGGGGCCGATAGTGCCGCCAAGATGTTTCACTGCAAAGTGTGAGTGAGACGTCGTGATTTTGATCTAAGGCTTGACACATCGTTGAACACAGCGTGGCGTCAATGTGTTCCCATGCCAATTGCCGAAGCTTGGCGTTGGATGATTGGGCAGTTTCACGCAAATCAAGCGCAACCACAAAGTCTGGGGCATACGGATAGAGTTGGTCTAGTCGGCGATGCAGCCAAAAAGAATTGACGCTCCAGCGGCCCTTCAAACTGCGCTCGTCGTTCACGGGGTGTTGGTACAGTAGCATTTGCATTTCACTTTGCAAGCGTTGCAAAGTTTTGGCGCGCTGATGTTCTGGCATCCATGGTTTGATGTTTTGACCCACAACACGTTCAATGCTGGCCAAGGGCAAGCCATCCAACAGATCCCCTGTGACGCGCCAAACCAAGGGGCTTTCATAAACCACTTGAAGCCCGTCTTCCTCGAAGTAGGGTTGTATGGCAGACAAGAGTTGTTTTGATTCGTCTTCGTTCAAAGCCAACTCTTGGGGATTCAGCAAAGTGACTTCGTTCATGCCGACTTGCCAGTGACAAGGGGTCATGATGGCTTCTTTTCCCAAGGATGGTTTGGCACCCAAGAGTTGCGGGGCCGCTTCATGCGGCATGAGAAACGCACTGGCGCCTTCAGGGGCGGTACTTAATTTTGAGACGCATGCCATCCGGCTGAGTAATTTTTGCAAATTGGGCAAATACAATGTGTCTGGTGCATGGCTCATTGCCGCGCGCAGGGCCTCAGATTCAGGGGCAGCGTAAGCAATCACCCCATGAAGGATGGGTGCGCGGCCCTCATTGACCTGAGGTGTTGTGGTGCTTGGCAAAGCTGCTTTCATGGCTGTATTGTCAGGGATGACACAATGTCCCTTTCAGACAGTCGGCTTGCGGCGCCATCAGTGCCTTTGAAAGTGACCTTGAATGCGTTTTGAATTTGCTTACGAGTGGGTGTTGGGTTGGCGCTATACCCGCGCAGGACGGGCCACGCGTCGCAATGGCTTCATCTCTTTTATTTCTGGGGTTTCCATGCTTGGCATTGGACTTGGCGTGGCCGCCTTGGTCATTGTCTTGTCTGTCATGAATGGCTTTCAGAAAGAAGTGCGCGACAGGATGCTCAGCGTGGTCTCGCACATTGAAGTCATTTCTGCAGATGGTGGCGCCTTAGAAGATGTGAGCGGTACGCTTGCGCAAGTTCGCGCCAATCCCAACGTCATTGGCGCTTCGCCCTTCATTTCAGCGCAGGCCTTGTTGGCCAGGGGTGAAGACATGAAGGGCGTTTTGGTGCGAGGCATTGACCCTGCACTAGAGCCTGGCGTGGTTGATTTGTCAGTGGACTCGCAGCTCAAAAATTCAGGCGTTCCCGGCATCAACGCACTGGTTCCTGGTCAGTTTGGCGTGGTGCTTGGCATTGATTTGGCCAGGCAGTTGGGCCTTCGAATCGGCGATCCCGTGACACTGATCGCACCCAATGGCCAAGTCACACCCGCGGGTGTGTTGCCCCGCCTCAAACAAATGCAGGTGGTGGGCGTGTTCAACTCGGGCCACTACGAATATGACGCAGCCTTGGTCATGATGCATGTGGCGGATGCCGGCAAAATTTTTCGCATCGAGGGACCTACCGGCATTCGTTTGAAAATTAAAAATTTGCTTGAAGCGCGGGCTGTTGCGCGAGAGCTTGCGCCTGCATTGCCCATGGGCATGGCTTTGCGCGATTGGACGCAGCAAAACAGAACCTGGTTTGCGGCCGTGCAAGTTGAAAAACGCATGATGTTCATCATCCTCACACTCATTGTGGCCGTGGCTGCCTTCAATTTGGTTTCAACTTTGGTCATGAACGTCACCGACAAACGCGCCGACATTGCCATCTTGCGAACACTGGGTGCCAGTCCTCAAAGCATCATGGGCATTTTCATGGTTCAAGGGGCGATGGTGGGCATCATGGGCACTTTGGGTGGCTTGCTTTTGGGTTTGCTGGTTGCATTCAACATCGATGTCATCGTGCCGGCCTTGGAAGCCATCTTTCAAGCCAGTTTCTTGCCCAAGGACATCTACCTGATTAGCCGCATGCCCAGCGATCCTCAAATGTCTGACATCTTGCCCGTTGTGCTTATTTCATTGGCCTTGTCTTTTGTGGCAACGCTCTATCCCAGTTGGCGTGCCAGCCAAGTGAACCCCGCTGAGGCTTTGCGTTATGAATGATGTCGCCCATTCGCCGGTGCTGGAAGTGCGTGGTTTAAGCAAGCGCTTTGACGAGGGCGGCTTAAGTGTCTCTGTTTTGCAAGGTGTTGACCTCACAGTTCAAGCTGGCGAGACGGTGGCCATTGTGGGCGCTTCAGGCTCGGGTAAAAGCACCCTCATGCATTTGATGGGCGGCCTAGACTCACCCACCCAAGGCCAAGTGCTTTTGCAGGGCCAAGATTGGTCTGGTTTCAATGCCTCAGCGCAAGGTTCAAGGCGCAACAAGTTACTGGGCTTTGTGTATCAATTTCACCATTTACTGCCTGAATTTACCGCCCAAGAAAATGTGGCCATGCCACTTTGGATTCGCCGTGAATTGAAGGATTTGGCCAATGCCAAGGCTCTAGAAAGATTGGTGCAAGTGGGTCTTCAAAATCGTGCGATGCACAGGCCTGCCGAACTCTCGGGCGGAGAACGCCAGCGGGTGGCCATTGCGCGCGCCATGGTCACGCAACCCGCTTGTGTTTTGGCCGATGAACCCACTGGCAACCTAGACCGCGCCACCGCAGAAAG
>Ga0214921_10012060_pt1 | contig 10401 bp, 11 predicted proteins | sample LL1505_MetaG_FD_177992 | JGI IMG/M metagenome (GOLD analysis project Ga0214921, IMG submission 177992) | Freshwater microbial communities from Lake Lanier, Atlanta, Georgia, United States - LL-1505 | ecosystem: Environmental > Aquatic > Freshwater > Lake | place: USA: Georgia | collected...
ATACTCCAACACACACTTCAATAATGGACCACTTAACCCTTCATATCGGCTTTTCTCTTCTCCATACTCATAATATCTTTTCACTTCACACAACATTAACACATAACTTAACACTTCACTTCTACTTCGTCTCACTTCAACCCTCTCACCGGATTTACATTCGTATCCTTAATGACCGGCAATTTGTTCATTATATACTGCCCACACGGACCACAATGGTCTTCGTTCGATAAATCGATTTTGTTATTGATTCGCTTATCGCACTGCTCGATATTCCATCTCCCCAATATTTTCTTTTCACTCTTTACGAATCGATTGAATAGGTGTTTGATACGGTCCATCATACCAACATACAGAACAGGTCTTTATATTTATACACTACGACTTACAAGATTCCACCCTTGGATGAACATAAATAGATAACCATAGACTATATACAAATCCAAAATGCGACTTTTACTTCAACTTATCGCCTCTCTCTCACTCTTTAGCGTCGGTAGAACTGATGACGTGTTGTTTTCAAAATGGGCAGACCGTTTTGGTATTCAGTTTGCGAACGAAACCCAACGTTATACCGTCTACCGCAAATGGTTGGACAACGATATTTTTATACGTGAAACCAATTTGCGCAATTTGTCCTACACATTGGGACACAACCAATTTTCCGGAATGGATATCGCTGAATTTAGGCAATCGCGAAACATCCGTCCATACATTCCACGTTCCGTTCAGCCCCCTCAATCTCCGGTCGATTACATGGTAAGCGATTCGGTTGACTGGGAAGCCAAAGGCGCGGTTTCGCCGGTAAAAGACCAAGGACAATGCGGTTCGTGCTGGAGTTTTTCCACCACTGGAGCACTGGAAGGCGCCGTTTTCATCAAAACCGGCAAGTTGTATTCGTTTTCCGAGCAACAATTGGTGGATTGCGATACTTTCAAGAATGGCGGCAAAGACCACGGTTGTAATGGCGGGTTGATGGACAATGCGTTTGCGTGGATAGACAAAAACAATGGGTTGTGTTTGGAAGCCGATTATCCCTATGTGTCTGGAAAAACACAAACCGCAGGAACGTGCCAAACCACGTGTTCGACCATTTCGGCAAGCGATGTTCAAACCTATGTGGACGTCGAACCCAAATCCGACGATGCGTTTATGCAGGCTGTATCGAAACAACCCGTTTCGGTCGCCATTGAGGCAGACCAGCGCGAATTTCAATTGTATAAATCCGGTGTGTTTACTGGAACCTGCGGAACCAATTTGGACCATGGCGTCTTGACCGTCGGGTATGGGAGCGAAAACGGATTGGATTATTATCGCGTCAAAAACAGTTGGTCCACCAGTTGGGGCGAAAAAGGATATATCCGACTTGGTCGAGGTGTCAAATATAACAATGGGGGCGGCCAATGCGGAATTTTAATGAGTGCGAGTTATCCTTTGGTGTAATGGAATACCTTTGGTGTAATGGAATACCTTTGGTGTTAGACGCTGTCTTCGCAAAGCGTTGCTTTGCTCAGCCAGACGTTCCCACTTTATACCCCCATAAAATTGATTGTATTGTTTCGTGGTTATCCAAACAATATAAACATACCAGCACATAATCTATACCCAAATACAACCAAACAAACAATACTCCCGAAAATGGTCAAGAATACACACGGAGGCAACAAATCGAAAGGAATGGCGCGTAAGAATATGGTTGACCATTCCGAAAAACGCAAATTGCGGCTCGCGAGTTGCGATTTAGAGAAATACGCCGTGGTCACCAAAATGTTAGGAAACGGAATGTTTTATACTACCACCAACGAAGGCGACGAATTGCTCGGTAGGATTCGCAACAAATTCAAAGGGCGGTCGCGCAGAGGCAACGATTTGACGATGGGAACAATGGTTCTTGTTGGGTTGCGCGAATGGGAAGCGCCTAAATTCAAAGAGTGTGATTTGCTGGAAGTATACGACGCCAATGAAATGAAACAAATCCGACAAATGGCGAGCATCGATACCCGCGCGCTACAGCAATATTTGGACACGAAAATTTCCACTGGCGGAGGCGGAGACACAGCGGCAGACGACGGCATTGAATTTTCAACAGATGCCGGTGTCGATTATACGGAAGATTTGTTGCCCGTTTCAAAAGAATCCGGAACCACTATCAAAATGGCCGAGGACGAAATCGACATCGACGACATCTAACCCCCAAAGCCAAACCAATCCCAAAAAGGATTGCGTTTGGCACACCCCTTTTTTCATCTTGTCCGTCAAATACTTATTTATTTCCAGGAATCGCCATACTATAAATAAGTTTTCGACAAAGAGGACACGATGGACGCGACTGTCCCTCGGAACTCTCCAAAAATCCGGTAAAACAAGAATGACAAAACGAATGCTGACAGTTGGTCAATACCGTTTGTCTTTTTTTTGGGGAGTCTAGACAAATCGGGCAACGAATATTACCTTTCCATACTTTCGGAGGACATACCAAGACCATCGTTTCGATTTCCCATTCTTCGGGTTCTTCGCTACTATCCGAGTCGGCATCCGTATACTCAATGTCATCTATCAAACTATCTTGCGGTTCCGCTTCATTCAATCGTTTGCGAATATGGTATTTGACTCTCTCGCAAGAACTCCCGATAATCTCCAAATACTGAAAATACCGGTTGTTCAACATCTCGCTCGCCATACACACATCGTGTTCATAACGGTCCACTAGTCCACACGTATATTCGCAATACGGAATCGGCCTTTCGCTATATTGCTTATTTCGTATGTGTATGATAAGACACTCCATCATCGATTGCTGAATAGTCAAATCGCAATCGAAATCCAACGGACATTCCGGAGAGTCGGGTCTATCAAAACACTGATACATGATTTCGGTCAGTTCACACGCAATCGTCTCGTGTGTTCGATTATAGTAAAATTCCGCCAACGATTCCAATAAAAACGCTTTCTGGATTCGTTTCGGGATTGGTTTTCCTTCCGCCAGTTTCCGCAATACCGGGAGTGGTTGGGTTTTCAAGAGAATCATCAACTTTTTGTATGATACCGTATCGTTCAATGCAGTTTCCAGTTCATTCATTCCATTCAATGGTATATAGAGTTTACATAAAATTGAATTGATTTTTATTACGTGCGCTAAATATCAAACATAATTGAATATATACAAACCAAAATGTCAGAACAATGCGCCATTTGTTTGGAGGAAATCCAACAAACCAATAACTGCACCACTCCTTGCGGCCACCACTTCTGTTTCAAGTGTATGATTCAATCTCTACAAACCAATACTGCCTGTCCTATGTGCCGCAACGAACTAATACCGGATTCCGATATAAAACAAGAAAACGATGATGATGATGATGAGGAGGACGGCAATTATGAGGACGATGAAGATGATGACGGCGAATCGCTCGAATATGATAGCGACGATGAAGAAGACACTCGCGTCAACATCGATTCCGTATTGACCGCGTTTGAATCGCGCGGGTATGGTCTCAAAGACGCGTTGATGTTGCTCATTAGCGGGTCAATGACGTATGACCCTCGGTATTCACGCGAATACCGCAATCAAATCGAGGACGATTTCGAAGAAATATTCGCCGAAATCGTCAAACAAAAACGTGAGTTGTCCGAAATGGAAGCCGAAGACCGACGACACACCAGTGTGGACACCGCGGAAGTGTTCACCGAAGATTCAAAACCACTCTAAACCTTCTGTATGACCACACACACACACACACACACCCACACCCATCTAAAACAAAAACAACACATAAATTCGGGACTGGAGATGGGGCGTGATATTATATAAACAAAAACGGAACGTGGTGGGGATTCTCCCAAAACGTTTTTTTCCCGTCGTCAATGATGGATTGATAGGTTATGTTATTTAGGCGTAAATATTCGCGCAAACGACGTAAACGAATGTCAGCATCGGTTTCCCACGAAACTTCGCCGTCGTCCATCGGTATTTCAAAGGTTTCCGTCATTTGTATCGAGAATTTAGAGACGGTGGTTCTCTTTCCGAAAAAAGCGTTGATACCACACACCGAAACAAGGATACATAAAGAAATCAAATTCATTGCTTGATTGTATATACAAATACGCCTCATTATTTATTACCTTTTCCTATTGTGAATTGTAAAGACCCACGTCTTCCAGCACATATATCCCGTGATATCCGATAGACGCAAATCCCATTATCAGGAGTATTTCGTAAATGTATCGCGGCGTATCGGTTCCTTCGTGGCCAATATACATCAGTATGGGTCCGACGTAGAATATATGAATCCAATTGACCCAGGGATTTCCACCAGCCATCCATCGTTGGTAGGTTTTAATCGAATGGTATACCCAAATAATGACGCCTAAACCAAACAAAACGGGAAATAACCATTGGGGTATTTGGTTGCGTTTGATTCCCACATACAGAAACAGACTTCCGACTATCAGCAAATGGAACAAATGAACAAACATATGCTGGCCCACTTTTGGCGTCGACATTTTGTTTATTTAGTATATATTATAGACGCAAAAGGAAATGGCTCTCTTTCACTACGACAATACCGAAACCAAACACCATCGCGGTCGCCGAACCGTTCGCCGAGTGCGCATCCAAGGAGGAACCGGCTACAAGAGTGTTACCCAATTCGTCGGAGGCAAACGCCGCGGAAGTATCAAACACAAACTCCGTTCGGAGGAAATCGCCCAAATCCGGAAGGGGAAATTCATTCCCGGATTGTTCCGCGACTGTAAGGTTTGTTCTCGCGCAATGAAACACACCCGCAAAATGCGTTAACTTCTGGCGTTATTCCCGTTTACTTCGCTAAGAGAATATCAAAATGGATTATATCATACACGCAACAGTGGAGTGTGTATGATTCATACACTCGCTTCTTTTTGGATACCATCATTCAATTTACTCACCGTCCATAATAATGTGGTAGGTCGAATGGACCTTTCTACAATGGAACACGTCTCACAATTTTCGTCGAAATAATGAAGTTTATTATCAAATTGCCACATCCATTCTCCTCGTAAAGTGTATAATGACATTGCAATAAGATTTGGGTTTATAAAAATACCAAACAACAACGGTAGCATATTATACAGATTCGGTTTTGCGGGAGCGCCAAAATGAGTAGGGTCTATTTTGCTAACCATATAGTAATGATATGTAAAGTCTTGTTGTTTCATTTTTTGAAAACCGATACTTTCGATTTTATCAGGAAGCGTTTGACCGGACGCATCGTAAAAATACCAACCGCCATAGGCGCGTTCAACCAAATACGCGCTCAGAGTGTTTTCGCATATGTTTTTATTCATATGTAGCGTTGTGGTAAACAATAATTTATAGTTAGAATCGGGTCTGTAATATTGTCTCACGAAACTCATGACTGTTTGAACTTTGGCTTCCGCTTTTTTCTCTCCACTTTTGGAACAAGGATAACTCTGAATTATGTGTTCTATCGAACCCCAAAACGTAACAATGTCATATTTACCAATAAATTGCGGTTGAAGTTCATTATAAGTTCCCAAATATACATCCAAATTCTGTTTTTTCAATGCTTCCACTTGTTCGTTTGAAATGGACATGCCGGTTGTTTGAATACCCAACGAATTACAATATTTGATAAAAACGCCGTTTCCACATCCTATATCTAATATTTTCAGATTTTTGTATTCGTGTGGCTCAATGTTCAAATACATAAAAAACTTGTCGTATTTATTTTTGGTAAGGATTTCATTCGAAACTTCTCTCGATTCCTCTTCATTCATAAGCGATGTATCATCGGTTAGGTCTTTCAAATAAATGCCTTCGGTAAAATTTAAATTATTATTCTGATTTTGAATAAAATAGGTAGTGGCAATATCGTAAAATAATTTCGTTCTAGAATCGCCATCGAAACCGTCTATGTCGAACATCATGAAAAGAATTTCGTTCAACAGTAGAAGAACGATTGGGCCAAGTAGAAATAATTTCTCATTAAAATGATGCGCTAAATAAATAAATATAACCCACACCGTTAGAGTAATCAACGTATTTACATTTGTTATAACACAAGTCGATTTAAGAATAAAATAGGTAGCAATTTGTAGAAAAACGATGAAATATAATAAATACAAATATTCCATCGTTCGTTTATGGCATATCATTACAATTATTTCGGAGAATCATAACGCAGCCAAAAATAAAATCAAAGAAGTTTTTGTAAGAAGATGTCCTCATACAAAAGAATACATTGTTGTCCGGCGGCGTGTTTACGCGCCCATACTCACTCGCACAATCAGCAAAAAGACTACGGTGTGGAGAAGAATACCGGTCATCGTAGGACTACCACTGGCGTCGGCAATTTTGCCTAATAAACCGCCAAAGATGGATTGGGTTAGTTTGTAGGTGAACGGATTGACTACCAAGAAAAACAGAAAGGCGGAAAAGATGGAAATACTCCACTTTTGGTTGCTTGATGGGGGAGACGATGCCATTTTCGTATATATAGTGTATATGTATTTTTTTGATTCGTCTGTCAAATACTTATTTATTTATGTCGACTCCCCAAAAAACGCGTTTACAACTCACATAATTGTAGCCGGATTTTATTCCGAATGTTTTCTTCGTCTTCAAACATAAACATCTTGAACTCGTATGTGCGATAATTCTCTAATTCCACCAGCGAATTGACGCGCGATACCAGCCGAAGCCCGGATAAATACACGATATAGGTATAGGTCGCATCGGCACGCACCATTTTATCAAACACAATCCCTTGATGCGGTTTCGCCAACCAATCGGGACGCGAAACCACGGCGCGCAACACTTCGCAATCCGTCTGGACTTTGCGAATCGAACGCATTGTGGTATTGATGTATTCCATTTGGGAATGCGTCATCCACTGATTTCGAAATTCGCACGCGTCTGCGCCGATGACGGAAATCATCCCCGCCGCTTCCATAAACAGGATTTGATTAAGCAAATCCACCAATCGACGTATGGGACTGGTTATGTGGACATAGGTTTTTTTCGCCATAACGGCGTGCCCTAAATCCGCGTCGGGGTGATACATCGTATATTGACAAGTCGTATTCCGCCAATTGTGAATGAATCGCCGCGTTTCGGTATCAAGCGTTTCCGGTATTGCTGCCGAAATCGCGTCGGGTTCCGGATTGGTCAGTGCGGCGGAACGGAAAATGCCCGTTTCGCGGTTGGCTAAATAGGCGCCACACAGGACATTCGTCTGTATCATCCAGAACGCAACCACGTCGTGGCTATCGACCACCGACTTGTCCGCGCGTTGCGTTGCCACCAACAACGCTAAATAATCCGCGTCGGCGGCCATTTCGGGAGTTTCATAGACGTAATTATGGGCTACCGATACAGCCACGTTCCGGAACTCGGCCGTATCCGCCAACACCGTTCCGTCGGGCGTTATTTCCACCGACATACAGAACGCAAACCGCGTTTGACCTGCTTCCAGACTACACAGCGAATCCGACAACACCGTGGGCAACATCGGGCGTTTCCGGTCGGGCAAGTAGATGGTGGAGACGCGACGACTGAAGGATTTCCATAAACCCATGGTTTCGAGCCACACATAGACGTTCGCAATGTATACCGACACCACCATATTTCCATTTGTCGCGTGGGGAGATATACTGAACGCGTCGTCGAAATCCACCGAACCGGCGGGGTCAATGCTAAATACGCGAACGTCCGGACCCACCGTCGCAATCCGAAACGCGGGATTGGCGGCGATTTGGTCAATGTATTCGTCTTTGGTATGTTCCCGCAATACCGCGCGCGTTTTATCGGTCATTTCGGCAAGGGGGACGTGGAGACTCCGGCAATACAGTTGGTATTCGTAAAAGACGTCAATGCGGTCCACGTCGCCGAGCGTTTCCACCAGGAGTCCGCGGGGTTGCGCGTCGGTCCATTGGTCAAACGAAAACAGGACGTATTTGTTTCGGATGGATTTCGAAAACCGGAGTTGGATTTCATAGGGTATCAAGAACGCGGGCAAATGTTTGTCGTCGGGAATACATTTATACAGCAACCGTTTTTTGTTTTCCGTTCTCCCGAAAGTGCGGTTCTGTTCCAGCACCAACACACCCGCAATGATTTTCTGTGTTCGAACCGTCGAATGGACCACCGTCAGTTCCCCGTCGACTACACGCACCGTATCGCGCGTAAACCATTTGCGTTCTATCGGACGGACCGATTCCAATTCGGGAGATGACAATCGCGTGTATTTTTCGGGGTCGACGTAATACCACGAGGTATAATTGCGGTCGGAAACCATCAGTCGATATTCCATTGTTGGGGTTGAATTGTTTGTTTTTGTCGAGAAAAGGATTTATAGGATATATTCGGGAGTTATGTTTATGTATTTTCCGAAAAAAACATAAACGGTCCTTGGCAATAGTGTCTATTGACTCCGGGAAATGCCGCCAAAACGATTCTATCGAAAAACAACTGCTGCCAATACGCAAAAGACAAAGACTCCCGGTAAGTTCGTCAAAGCGGGAGTCTGGTTGGTTATTGTGGAATCGCCGTCGAAATGTAAGAAAATCGAGGAGTATTTGGGCGACCAATATCACTGTATTGCCTCCAAAGGCCACATACGGACGATTGACGGACTCAAATCCATCGATATCGATAACGGATTCGCACCCACGTTTTCGCTGATTGCGGAAAAAAAAGACCACGTCGAAACGATGGCGGCCATTATTCGCCAATTCCCTCCCGAAAACGTCTTGCTTGCGACCGACGACGACCGCGAAGGCGAGGCGATTGCGTGGCATATTTGCGAAGTGTTTGGACTCTCGATACATACGACCAAACGCATTCTTTTTCACGAAATAACCAAAGACGCCATCCGCGCCGCCGTCGACCACCCCACCGTCATTAATATGCCTCTGGTATATGCCCAACACGCCCGTCAAGTGCTCGATATGGTCGTCGGATACATGATTTCGCCCATCTTGTGGAAACACATCTATAACGACAAAACCAACGGACTCTCGGCGGGACGATGCCAGACCCCGGCTCTCCGGCTCATCTACGAAAACCACCTCGAAGCCAAAACACACGTCCTCCATACCGAATACCACACGGTCGGCTATTTTTTCGAGAAGGCAGTCAAGTTTTCACTCAATCGTCGCTACACGACTCCCGAAGAAATGGAATCGTTTTTGGCGAAGTCCAAGATGTTCGAACACCGCCTCGCGATGGGGTCGCCGAAGGAATCGACGAAATCGCCGCCGTTGCCCTTTACGACATCGCGGCTTCTCCAAACCGCCAGTTCGACTCTCCATTATTCGCCGAAAAAAACAATGGAACTCTGTCAACAATTGTATCAGAGCGGACTGATTACGTATATGCGCACCGACAGTTCGAAATATTCGCCGGTGTTTTTACAACAGGCGGCGGCGTTTCTTCGCGCGCAAACCAATTCGGACAAATACATCGGGACTCTCGCGAATATTGAAAACCGCGATGTGGCGAATCCGCACGAAGCCATTCGCGTGTCCAACATAGGACTCTCGACGATTAGCGACGAAAATCGATGTTTGGTATCGATGTATCGGTTAATATGGAAAAACACCGTTGCGAGTTGTATGTCGGCGGCAACGTATTTAGTCCGTCAGGTGACGATAACGTCTCCCGACCCCGAGGCGCAATACACGCATACGTTGGAAATACCGGTGTTTTTAGGATGGAAACGCGCATCGTCGTTTTTGAACGAAACGGGATCCGAAAAAGACGCTGAAGCCGCCGAACAACAAACCGGAATGGCGTTGTATTTCGAATCGGCAGCGAGTCGTCCAGTTCCTTTACAATATATCGAGAGTCAGGTTAACGCGGAGAGTCGGCATAGTCATTATACCGAGGCTTCGCTCATTCAACGTCTGGAGTCATTGGGCATTGGTCGTCCGTCGACGTATGCGAGTATTGTCGATACCATCCAAGACCGCGGATATGTTCGACAAAAAGACATTGCGGGACTCCCGGTCAAATGCCGCGAATACAAATTGACGCGTCGAACGGGCCACATCGAGACGATTGACACCGAACGCATCTTTGGCGCGGAAAAACGCAAACTGGTCATCCAACCCTCCGGCATCGTCGTCCTCGAATTCTTGGTTCGTCATTTCGAGTCGCTGTTTTCGTATGATTATACCCAACAAATGGAGAGTCGACTGGACGAAGTCGCCGAGTCGGAACAGCAAGCCAGCGATAAATGGAGCGCGATTTGTCGCGAATGTTATGAGCGAATCCAGACGCCCAAAACCATACTCTCGAAAACCAAACGCGAAACGTATCCGATTGGCGAAGGCGCTGAATTGGTGTTTCATTCTACGGGAGCATCGGTCAAACAAACCCAGGCGGATGGAACGGTGGTC
>Ga0214921_10012061_pt1 | contig 10400 bp, 9 predicted proteins | sample LL1505_MetaG_FD_177992 | JGI IMG/M metagenome (GOLD analysis project Ga0214921, IMG submission 177992) | Freshwater microbial communities from Lake Lanier, Atlanta, Georgia, United States - LL-1505 | ecosystem: Environmental > Aquatic > Freshwater > Lake | place: USA: Georgia | collected 2015-05-28
TACCTGCGGATGCGGTTCTTCATTCTCAGCCTGATTTTTTTTCAGCTGAGCAACAAGCCGGGCGTGTCCCGGCTTATTTCATTTATGCAGGATAAATCGCACCAAGCACCCTGGGTCCTCTGGCGCCTGTGACCGCCGGTAGATTACCCGGTAGGTTCAAACTGGTTTGGCGTGCCAGCCAAGCAAACGCTGCGGCTTCCACTTGCAACGGCGGCAAGCCATGTAGCTCAGTGCTTTGGACAGTCATACCAGGTAAGAATTGTTGAAGCATATGCATCAAACAGTGGTTGTATGCGCCACCGCCACAGACCAGCACACTGGCCGCCGTGGGCGCGTATCGCCTTACATCATTTGCACAAACCTGTGCGGTTAAAGCCGTGAGTGTTGCTTGAACATCGGCAACCCCTGTGTTTGGAAAACCAGCCAACTGAGCGTTGAGCCAATCAGCATGGAATGTATCCCTGCCGGTACTCTTAGGTGGTGGTCGGTGAAAAAAAGGCTCGCTCAAACATTGGGTCAATAAATCTGGAATCACTTGTCCAGAGGCTGCCAAAGCACCGTTGCGGTCAAAGGCTTGGCCGGTATGTTGCTGGCACCAGTGATCCATCAGCACATTACCCGGGCCGCAATCAAAACCTGTCACTGCCAAGTCCATCAAAACGCTGAGGTTGGAAATTCCGCCGATATTGAGCACAGCCACAGTATGACCAGGCTGACCAAACGCATGTTGGTGAAACGCGGGTACCAGTGGTGCGCCTTGACCACCGGCCGCCATATCTCTGCTGCGGAAATCAGCCACCACACGAATGCCAGTCAACTCTGCCAGCAGCGATGGATTGTTGATTTGTAAGGTGTACCCGATGCCGTCATGCAACCCGGGTTGGTGTCTGACTGTTTGCCCGTGCGCGCCTAGGGCTGAAATAGCTGTTGGCTGATAACCAGTACTTGCCAGCAGATCTTTCACTGTCTGTGCATAAATATGCGCGAGTTGGTTGGCAGCCAGTGAAGCGATATGCAATTCATCGGCACCGCTGCTGTTCAGATGAAAAAAGGTTTGACGCAAGGAATGAGGAAAAACCTGACTGCTGTGGCTGAGGACGCGAACACCATTTGAAAAATCTACCATGACCGCGTCCACACCATCCATTGATGTGCCTGACATCACGCCAATAAAAAGCGTGGACATGGTTGGAATACTCAGGGTTGGGTATTGGCAACTGCCATAGACGCCGAGGCCAATTGTTTAGCGACGTCCGAGGCTTGGCGGTTGAATTGATCGCGCGCGTAAGCAGGTACAGGAATAGATTCACTTTGACGCGCCAGTTGCTGGGGGTCTTTGTGTACGCCATTGACGCGGAATTCAAAGTGCAAATGAGGTCCGGTGGCCCAACCAGTAGCGCCAACAAGGCCAAGCGTTTGCCCTTGTGACACAGATTGACCGCGACGCACCAGCATTTTGCTTAAATGGGCATAGACGGTGGCGTGTCCATTGCTGTGTTTGACAACGACCGCATTGCCGTAACCGCCCATATTGCCAGCGCTCTCGACCACACCAACGCCGACATTGCGAACCGGTGTGCCTTGGGGTGCTGCGTAATCAACCCCAAGGTGGGCACGCCAAGTTTGAAAAATAGGATGAAACCGCATGCTAAATCCGCTGCTGACGCGTGAAAAAGCCAGAGGAGATGCCAGATAGGTACGACGCAGACTTTGGCCAAGCAGGTTGTAATAGCCACCAGATTTGGCTGGATTCTCTTGAAACCACATGGCTTGATGCGATTTGCCCTTGTTAACAAATTCAGCAGTCAATACTTTGCCGGGCTTGAGCATTTCCCCATCTGCTTCAAGGGACTCATAGGTCACGGTGAAACGATCGCCCTTGCGCAATGCGCGATGAAAATCAATATCACCAGAGAAAATTTCAGCCAATTGCACGGCAATGCTGTCAGGTATGCGCGCATCATCAGTTGCAGCAAACAAAGACGTTTGAATCAAGCCGCCAGTCAAGCGCACTGAAGGTTTGAGTTCACCTTTGTCGCGCAAAGCAATGAAACCTTGGTTGGTGTGTTCAATCACCAATCGTTGAAAAGAATCGTTACTGTCAGTCGCCCAACGCACTGTCAATTTCAACAGGTGGTTGTCGTCATCCACTTCGGCACTCAGCATGCGTGCGCCTTTGCCTAGCAGACCTTCGCGCACCAAGGGGTGATTGCGCATAAAGTCTGCGGCTGGTTTGTCAGATATGCCCAATCTGGCGAGCATGGATTCTGCTGTGTCACTGGCACGTGATGTACCTGTCCTGTAAAGCCGAAGTTTGTCTTTGCTTAAACTGTTGATTTGGCTGTCCAAAGTGAGATTGCTGACGGACTCAACCAATTGCTGAATGGGTACTGCAGTCGGATTGACTGCACTGAAACCGGCAACAGCAAACGCACCACTGGCCAAAAACATAGCGAGCACACCCATGCGCATCAACCATGAAGAGGTGGTGGCGGTTTGATCTGTTGGATTGGAATTCTCGATGTGCGGCAAAACGGGTGTCCGGTGGGTAAAGAGACGCAGATCAAACTGGCCGCTTTAGAATGAAAGAAAAAATCTGTTGCCGCGCCGCTGGGACGTGGCTCAAAAAGCAAGAGTATACAGGCCATGCCTGATGGCAGCAAGCCCAAAATCACTTATGAATCAAGCATCTAAGACCGAAACCTCCGTATCTGCACAAGTTGAACAAGCGCTGGCTGTGTCGCTGCGCGGGTGCGAAGAATTGCTACCCAGGGATGAATGGCTTAAAAAGTTGCAACGCCACGAAACATCCGGCCAACCATTGCGTATCAAACTAGGCTTGGATCCGACTGCACCCGACATACATATAGGTCATACCGTGGTGCTGAACAAAATGCGCCAGTTGCAGGATCTGGGACATCAAGTCATTTTTTTGATCGGCGATTTCACTTCGCTGATCGGCGATCCTTCCGGGCGCAACAGCACACGTCCGCCTCTGACGCCTGAGCAAATCCAACATAACGCCGATACCTATTACAAACAAGCCAGCATGGTGCTTGACCCTGAGCGAACTGAAATTCGCTACAACAGCGAATGGAGTGAGCCTTTGGGTGCCAGCGGCATGATTCAACTGGCTTCCCGCTATACGGTGGCACGCATGATGGAGCGAGACGATTTCCACAAACGTTTTCACGGCGGTCAATCGATCAGCGTGCACGAGTTTTTGTATCCATTGATGCAGGGGTATGACAGCGTAGCGCTCAAGAGTGACCTAGAGTTGGGCGGCACCGATCAAAAATTCAATTTGCTGATGGGGCGACATTTGCAACAGGAATATGGACAAGAGCCGCAATGTATTTTGACCATGCCTTTGCTCGAAGGTTTGGATGGCGTCGACAAAATGTCCAAGAGCAAAAACAATTACATAGGCATCACTGAAGACGCCAACACTATGTTTGCCAAGGTCATGTCGATCAGCGATGTGTTGATGTGGCGCTGGTTCACCTTGCTGAGTTTTCAAAGTCTGCAAGACATTGACAAGCTGAAAGCTGAGATTGAAGCCGGGCGCAACCCGCGTGACGCCAAGGTCATGTTGGCCAAAGAAATCACAGCGCGTTTTCACACGAAGGCATTGGCTGACAGCGCCGAGCAGGATTTTGTGAACCGCAGCAAAGGCGGTATTCCTGATGAAGTGGCAGATGTGCATTTGAGCGGCGCACCGTTGGGCATCAACGCCTTATTGAAAAACGCAGGTCTGGCGCCATCAACCAGTGAAGCTGGAAGATTGATAGAAGGCGGCGGCGTTCGCATAGACAGTAGCGTGGTCAGCGACAAAGGCTTGAAGCTGGACGCAGGAACGTATGTGGTGCAAGTCGGAAAACGCAAATTCGCGCGTGTGCATCTCAGTATTTGATTTCGCGTGAAGACAACCGGTATCCAACCCATGAATGCATTGAATCACTGGTTATTGAAACTCTCGCCTACCACTTTGTTGTGGACCTCGGTGGTGGTGGCCATCATCACCATCATCATGAAAACAGGGGCTTGGTACATCACCGATTCGGTCGGCCTGTTATCTGACGCCATGGAGTCTTTTGTGAATTTGGCCAGCGCTATTTTTGCGTTGATCATGGTCACCGTAGCGCAGCAACCTGCGGACGAAGAACATCCTTACGGACATCACAAAGCTGAATATTTCTCCTCGGGTTTTGAAGGTGTGCTGATCATGGGTGCAGCTGCCGCCATCATCTGGGCATCTATGCATCGCATCTTTGATCCGCAACCGGTGGTTGAACTGGGTTGGGGTTTGACGTTGTCAGTTGCCAGTTCGGCATTGAACGGTTTACTGGCCTGGGTCATGTTCAAAGTGGCTAAAGCACAGCGTTCAATTGCGCTCGAAGCCGATGCCAAGCATTTGGTGACCGACGTCTGGACCTCAGGTGGCGTGGTGATCGGCTTATTGTTGGTGCTCTACACCGGTTGGCTATGGTTGGACGCGGTGGTCGCCATGGGCGTAGCAGTGAATATTTTGAAAGAAGGCTTTGATTTGATCTGGCGTTCGTCCCAAGGTTTGATGGACGAAGCGGTCGGTCCTGAAGTGCTGGCACAAATTCACGAAGTGCTGGAAGGGTTTGAGCACAAGCGCGGCGAGGTGCAGATCATCCGCTTTGACCACATCACCACACGCCAAGCCGGACAACGTCGCTTTGTGGACATGCATATGCACATGCCCTCCAGTTGGTCACTGGGACGTGCAGCGGCTTTGCGCACCAGTGTCGAGCAAGCTTTGATGAGTGCGGTGCCTGGACTGCGTGCCAGCATTCAATTGCTGCCGAATGATGTGGAAGCGCATTTTGATGATGTGCGGGATTTGAAATAAAACCAAGTGTTAAGTCATAAACAAGAGTCTGGGCTGTCATTGGTATTTGTCAGCATAACTTTGGCTTCAGTAGCTTACACACAGATAATGCACTGATGACCTCCTCCTTTCGCACGCTCTCTCTTTCCCCTGACACTCTCAACAATTTGGATCAACTCGGCTACGCCGAGATGACGCCTATTCAAGCGGCCAGTCTACCCTTGGCGTTGGACGGACAGGATGTGATCGCGCAAGCCAGTACGGGCAGCGGAAAAACTGCAGCCTTCGGTTTGCCGCTGGTGGAAAAGCTCACCGCCAACTTTCATGCGGTACAGGCTTTGGTGTTGTGTCCGACGCGTGAACTCGCTGATCAGGTCACCACAGAAATACGCAGACTGGCGCGTGCCACGGCCAATATCAAAGTGGTGACTTTGTGCGGCGGTGTGGCATTGCGCGGTCAGGAGCAAAGTTTGCAGCACGGCGCGCACGTGGTCGTGGGTACGCCCGGACGCATTCTGGATCACTTGACCCGCGGTCATTTGCGCTTGGATTCGGTCAAAACCTTGGTGCTCGACGAAGCCGATCGCATGCTGGACATGGGTTTTTTCGACGACATGAAGCAACTTATTCAGCAGTGTCCGCCCAAGCGCCAAACCTTGTTGTTCTCGGCCACTTACCCCGAAGGTATTGCCAAGTTGTCGGCGCAATTCATGCGCGACCCGCAAACCGTCAAAGTGCAAACCGTGCACGCGGCCGACAAAATCCAGCAACTCTTTTACGAGGTGCGCGAGGACGAGCGCTTGCATGCGGTGTCTTTGCTGCTCAACCATTTCCGGCCCGAGTCCACGCTGGCTTTTTGCAATACCAAGCAGCAATGCCGTGAATTGCTGGCCGTGTTGCAAGCCCAAGGTTTCGACGCGCTGGCGCTGTACGGCGAGCTTGAACAACGCGAACGCGATCAAGTGCTGGTGCAATTTTCCAATCGCAGTTGCTCGGTGTTGGTGGCTACCGACGTGGCTTCACGCGGTCTGGACATCAGCCAGTTGAATGCGGTCATCAATGTGGACGTGACGCCAGATGCGGAGATCCACATTCACCGCATTGGTCGCACCGGCCGCGCAGACGCGCAAGGCTTGGCCTTGACCTTGGCCAGTCTGGATGAAATGGGCGCGGTCGGACGTATTGAACTGCTGCAAAACATGGAGTCGCAATGGGTCAAGTTAGACACGCTGACAGCGACACCTGGCGGCAGATTGAAAGCACCTATGCGCACCTTGCAAATCGTCGGCGGACGCAAGGAAAAAATCCGCCCAGGCGATGTACTGGGTGCGTTAACAGGTGAAGCAGGTTTTAGTGCAGCGCAAATCGGCAAGATCAATGTGAACGAGTTTTCTACGTATGTCGCGGTGGAAAGGTCGATTGCTTCAGAGGCGGTGGAGCGTTTATCCAAAGGCCGCATCAAAGGCAAAACGGTACGCGTGCGTTTGATGGATTGACCGCTTCATCCGTGGTAAGGATTGACAATCCCTAACCCGGCCAATATTTGCACTTCATAGGCCTCCATGGCTTTGGCATCCTTGAGCGAGGTTTCATGGTCCCAGCCCTGGGCGTGTAAAGCACCGTGGACCAGTAAATGCGCGTAATGCGCTTTCAATGACTTGCCTTGCTCTTTGGCCTCTTTCGCAATCACTGGAGCACACAACACCAGATCAGCCATGACCACAGGGGACTGCTGGTAATCAAACGTCAGCACGTTGGTGGCGTAGTCTTTGCGGCGGTAACTGGCGTTTAAAGCGCGGCCTTCATCTTCGTTAACGATGCGCACGGTCAACTCTGCATGGGTTGCTAAGGCATGACGCAGACAACGCGCTACCCAATGCCGTGGCAATGCCGCACGGTGCCTTGCCGCATAGGCGATATCGCCAAATTGCAATGACAAGGACAACTGTTGCATTGCCATGCGTCAAACCGCTTTGCGTTGCTTGTCGTAAGCGTCAACGATGCGCGCCACCAAAGGATGGCGCACCACATCTTTGCTGGTGAAATGCGTGATACCAATGCCGTCAACCCGCCGCAAAATGCGTTCGGCATCGACCAGTCCGCTGGGATGACCTTTGGGTAAATCGATTTGGCTGACATCGCCGGTGATCACCGCTTTTGCACCAAAACCTATGCGGGTGAGAAACATCTTCATTTGCTCAGGCGTGGTGTTTTGCGCTTCATCCAAAATGATGAATGCATTGTTCAAGGTGCGTCCTCGCATGAAAGCCAGCGGTGCGATTTCCAGCGCACTGCGTTCAAAGGCTTTTTGGACTTTGTCAAAACCCATGAGTTCATACAGCGCGTCGTAAAGCGGGCGCAAATACGGATCAACCTTCTGTCCCAGATCGCCGGGTAGAAAACCCAGTTTTTCACCAGCTTCAACGGCAGGCCGTGTCAGGATGATGCGTTGCACCGCGCTGCGCTCCAAGGCATCTACCGCACTGGCGACCGCCAGATAGGTTTTGCCAGTGCCAGCCGGGCCAATGCCAAAGCTAATGTCGTGGCTGGCGATGTTCTCCAGATACAAAGCTTGGGTAGGTGTGCGTGCGCGCACGTCGTTGCGGCGGGTAGACAAGGTATGCCCGTCATTGCTTGTGTGCGCGTCGCCTGCCAGCATCAATTGCACGTGTTCTTTGGAGATGGGTTTGGCCGCACGCTCGTACATGGCTTGCAACACTTCCAAGGCGCGGTTGGCGTTGGCTTTAAGCCCGTCTATTTTGAATTTTTCGTGGCTGTGAGAAATCTTGACCTGTAAGCCGGTTTCTAGGGTGCGTAAATGTTCATCCAATGCGCCGCATAAATTGCCCAGGCGGTTATTGCTGCTGGGGCTGAATTGGTGGCGAATAATCAAAACACAGACCCGCTGAACAGGCATACCGCACAAGCGGTATGGAATTGATGGTGAACCATGGTGCGTGAGAGCATAGAAAAATGTTGTCGTTGACTGCTAAGGTTTCAAAGCATACCCCATGGCCTAAAGCCTGTTCTCAGGCCTGTTCCCATTCGCGCTGATAATTGGCATTACACAGCATCAATGCTTACATAGACATGATTGGCAAACTCAGCGGCATACTCATTGAAAAAAATCCACCGCAAGTGGTGGTGGACTGCCATGGCGTGGGCTATGAGGTCGATGTGCCTATGAGTACTTTTTACAACTTGCCCGCTGTCGGCGAAAAGATCAGTCTGCTTACCCATTTTGTGGTGCGCGAGGATGCCCAAATTTTGTATGGCTTTGCCTCCGCCGAGGAACGCGTCGCCTTTCGGCAATTGATCAAGATATCGGGTGTAGGTCCTCGCATGGCGCTGGGCGTACTCAGCGGTTTGAGCGTGGCCGAACTGGCGCAAGCCATCACCTTGCAAGAAGCGGGTCGACTGGTGAAGATCCCCGGCGTGGGAAAAAAAACGGCAGAGCGTTTGCTGCTCGAACTCAAAGGCAAGATGGGCAGCGACTTGGGTGCGAGCGCTTCACCGCAGGCGTCTTCAAGCCAAAACGATATTTTGCAAGCGCTGATGAGCTTAGGTTACAGCGACAAAGAAGCAACTGCAGCATGGAAACAATTACCTGCAGACATTGGTGTGAGCGACGGCATCAAGCAGGCCTTGAAGGCCTTGGCCAGATAAACCATGAGCATTCAAACTGACAACTTCGGCGACGATTTCAAACCGGATAACCGTGTGGTATCGGCCGCGCCTGTCAGCCCCAGAGAAGAGGCGATTGAACGCGCTTTGCGCCCCAAATTGCTGCAAGAGTACGTGGGACAAACCAAAGTGCGCGAGCAGCTAGAGATTTTCATTGGCGCGGCACGCCAACGAGACGAAGCGCTGGACCACGTGCTGCTGTTTGGGCCACCAGGTTTGGGTAAGACCACGCTGAGTCACATCATCGCCCAAGAGCTGGGCGTGAATCTGCGCCAAACCAGCGGGCCGGTGTTGGAAAAACCCAAGGACTTGGCTGCGTTGTTGACCAACTTGGAAAAAAATGATGTGTTGTTCATCGATGAGATCCATCGTTTGTCGCCCGTGGTGGAAGAGATCTTGTACCCCGCGTTGGAGGACTATCAGATCGACATCATGATCGGTGAAGGACCAGCGGCGCGCAGCATCAAACTCGATTTGCAGCCGTTCACGCTGGTGGGTGCCACCACACGCGCTGGCATGTTGACCAATCCCTTGCGCGACCGTTTCGGTATTGTTGCGCGGCTCGAGTTTTATTCTCCCGAAGAGTTGTTGCGCATCGTCATGCGCAGTGGCGGTTTGCTCAAAGCGCAGTTGCATGAAGACGGCGCGTTTGAAATCGCACGTCGCTCGCGTGGCACGCCGCGTATTGCCAACCGCTTGTTGCGTCGGGTACGTGACTATGCCGAGGTCAAGGCCGATGGCCGTATCAGCCAAGCCGTGGCTGAAGCCGCCTTGGGCATGTTGGATGTGGATGCCCAAGGTTTTGATTTGATGGACCGCAAATTGTTAGAAGCAGTGATTCATCGCTTTGATGGTGGCCCCGTGGGTTTGGACAATATCGCGGCCAGCATTGGCGAAGAGCGAGACACCATCGAAGATGTGATTGAACCGTTTTTGATTCAACAAGGTTTTTTGCAGCGCACGCCGCGCGGACGCATTGCCACGCTGGCGGCTTACAGGCATTTGGGCGTGGCTGCACCGGCATCTGCGCAAAATGCGACAGGTTTGTTTGGTGCTGACATCGAATAAATATCTAACGCCTGCCGATTCAGGTGCTGCTTTCCTCGCGCGTGACCGTATCCAAATGCCGCTCATCTGCCCAACCAACCAACTGCAGACCTTGCGGTGTCCAAAGTAAACGGTTGATGGCTGTATTTCGCAAACCCCAACTGCGTGCAGCTTGCAAATCTTGCCGCGTAGCCATGCGGTAGAGAATGTCCAGTACACCGCCATGCGTGACCAAAGCGATTTGCTCGCCCAAGTGTTGGCTGGCAATCTCATTGACCATTTGAGTTACGCGCTCATGCAGCATCACCAGACTTTCTCCCCCATTTTGGGGTGTCCATTGCGGGTCACGCTCGCGCCACTGGGCTGCTTCGTCCGGATATGCCTGTTGTATTTCATCCCAGGTCAGACCTTCGAAAAACCCATAATGCCGCTCGCGCAAAGGTGTGACAGGTCTGACTTGCAAGGTGTGCAGCGAAGCAATCTGCTGTGCTGTGACAAATGCACGGCTTAAATCGCTGGCATAAATGGCGTGTATTTCTTCTTCTGCCAATGCTTTAGCCACTTGAGTGGCCTGCCATTGACCTTGTGAATTCAAGGCAATGTCAATTTGTCCCTGGATACGGGTAGCCACGTTCCAGTCGGTTTCGCCATGTCGAATAGCCAATATGCGGGTCGAGTTCATCATGTGAAGTGTATTCAATCACCAGCCAACAAAAGGGATAAGTATTTAAAATAGTACGACCGTTCTTTTTTTGATAGACTGCACGCATGACACATTCAGTATCCCTGCTAAAAGACGCAGACAAAACCT
>Ga0214921_10012063_pt1 | contig 10400 bp, 7 predicted proteins | sample LL1505_MetaG_FD_177992 | JGI IMG/M metagenome (GOLD analysis project Ga0214921, IMG submission 177992) | Freshwater microbial communities from Lake Lanier, Atlanta, Georgia, United States - LL-1505 | ecosystem: Environmental > Aquatic > Freshwater > Lake | place: USA: Georgia | collected 2015-05-28
CGATCACCGACCGCAGCTACGTGATCCGGGCCGGCAAGGTCCTCTGCCACGGCTCCGCCGAGGAAGTCCTCAACCACCCCGACGCCAAGAAGTATTACTTCGGCGAGAGCCACGGGGTGACGGCGGCGTAAGCGGCGAAACCTCAGATGCGCCGGGGCGGCCCGTGTCCTCTCGTCGGACGTTCACTCCGGCCCTCCAGGCCTCCGTTCACTGCGTGTCCGCTGCGCTTCGCCATCCCTGGCTTCGCTTGCTTCCACAGCCCGCTCGAGGACACGGGCCACCCCTCCCGATGCCGAATCCGGCGATTCGTCCGCGTTTGGCCGCAACAATCGACTGCTGTCACGGGACCGTCGCCGGGCTAGAATTTGCCGTGCCGTGTGGCCATGATTGGCCATGGTCGTCTCGTAGGCCCGCGTGGTGACGTCGATGATGGCTTGCGGAATTCTGTCCATCACACGGCGGCTGGGAGCGGTCATCGCCTTGTGCGGAATCGCCGCGGCCGCGGAGCCCCCGGCATCTGACCCGGCCGACCTCGAGTTCTTCGAGGCCAAGGTGCGGCCGCTCTTGGTCTCGCGCTGCGCGGAGTGCCACTCGGCGGAGGCCGGCGACCCCGAGGGGGGGCTGTCGTTCGATTCCCGGGCCGACTTCTTCGCGGCCGAGGGCGTGGCGCAGGCAGGCAAGCCCGACCAGAGCCTGCTCGTGCACGCCGTCCGCTACGACGGCGACCTGCAGATGCCGCCGGAGGGCAAGCTGCCGGCCGCCGAGATCGCCACGCTCGAGGAGTGGGTGCGCCGCGGCCTCCCGTGGCCCGACGACGGCAAGCGGGCCGCGCTCGGCGGCTTCGACCTCGCCGCCCGCAAGGCGGAGCACTGGTGCTGGCAGCCGCCCCGGGCCTCGCCCCCGCCGGTCGTGAAGAACGACGCCTGGTGCAAGAACCCGATCGACCGCTTCGTGCTCGCGCGGCTCGAGGCCGCCGGGCTCGAGCCCGCCCCCGAGGCCGACCGGGCCGTGCTCGTACGCCGGGCCGCGGAGATCCTCACCGGCCTGCCGGCCGATCCCGCCGCTGTCGAGCGGGTCGGTGCCGACCCCGACCCGGCCGCCTTCGACCGGTACGTGGAGACGCTGCTGGCTTCGCCGCACTACGGCGAACGCTTCGCCCGCCACTGGCTCGACGTGGTCCGGTTCGCCGAAACCCGCGGCCACGAGTTCGACTACCCGATCCCGAACGCCTGGCGCTACCGCGACTGGGTCGTGGAGGCGTTCAACGCCGATCTTCCCTACGACCGGTTCGTGCGGGAGCAAGTCGCCGGCGACCTCGTGGCCGATCCGCGGCTCGACGCTGCGGGCGCCAATCGCTCGGTGGTGGGCACCGGCTTCTGGTACCTCGGCGAGGAGGTCCATTCGCCGGTCGACATCCTCCAGGACGAGGCCGACCGCACCGACAACCGCGTCGACACCTTCGGCAAGGCCTTCCTGGGGCTGGCGCTGGGCTGCGCCCGCTGCCACGACCACAAGTTCGACGCGATTTCCGACGAGGACTACTACGCCATCGCCGGGATGCTGATGTCGAGCAGCTACCGGCAGGTGCCCTTCGAGTCGCTGGAGCACAACCGGGCGGTGGCGGCCGAGGCGACGGCCGTGGCGACCGACCAGCGCCGCAAACTCCTGCCGCTGGTCGCCGCCGCGCTCGCCGGCCGGGAGGCCGAGGTCGCGGCATTGCTGCCGCCCTCCGCGGCCGTCGCCAAGGCCGCCGCCGACCGGAAGCAGGCTGCGGCCCGCGCCGCAGGCGAGACGGTGATCGCCGACTACGGCCGCGGGCCCGGCGGCACGCCGGTGATCGGCGACACGGCGGCGTGGGAAGCGGTGCCCACCGGCGAGCCCCTGCTCGTCACGGCCGCGGACGCGGCTGCCCGCGTGCGGCTCGCCGCCAGCGGGTTCGCCCGGAGCGACGAGGTCTGGTCGCGGACGACGTCACGGGGCGAGCGGGACACCGGCGGCGTCGGCAGCGTCGATCGGGCCGGCCGGGTGCTGCGGACCCCCAAGGTCCGGATCAACCAGGGCGTGATCTGGCACCGTGTCCGCGGCAACCTCCAGATCTTCACCACGGTGGACAGCCACGTCGTGATCCACGGGCCGCTCTACGGCGGCACGGTGATGAAGGTCGACACCAAGGGGGAATGGAAGTGGATCCGGCAGGATCTCCGCCGCGATCTGAAGTGGGGTGAGACGGCCCACGTGGTGCACGTGGAATATGCCGCGATCGCCGGCGAGGCCGCGGTGGCCGAGGTGGTCGCGGCGGCCGACGAGCCCGTCCGCGTCGATCCGCTCGCCCTGGCGATCCTGGAGCGGGGCGGCGACCCGGTCGCGGCCGGCGGGGCCCTGTTGGCCGAACTGCTCGCCGCCTGCCGCGCAGGCGCGGTCGACTCGCCCGCGCTCGCCGCCCTCGGCGATCGCCTGCTCGCCGCCCCGGCGGTCGACTGGGCGGCCGGGCCGGCCAAGCATCTGGCCGAGGAGACGGCCGGTGGGGCCGCGATCCGGGCCGCGGTGTTCGCCAAGGCCAAGCTCGAGTCGGCGACCGCCCCGGCGATCCTCGACGGCAACGGGATCGACCAGTTCGTGCTGCTCAAGGGGTCGGCGGCGCGGCCCGGGAGCGTCTCGCCGCGGCGGTTCCTGGAGGCGATCGACGGGGCGAGCCAGCCCGCCTGGCCGCCGGGCTCGTCGGGACGGCTCGCTCTGGCCGAGCGGGTGCTCGACCCGAAGAACCCCCTCACGGCCCGGGTCGCCGTCAACCGCATCTGGCACCACCTCTTCGGCCGCGGCCTCGTGCCCACCACCGACAACTTCGGCAAGCTCGGCGAGCCGGCGGCCGACCCGGTCGCCCGGGCCCTGCTCGACACCCTCGCGGTGCGGTTCATGGAGGAGGGCTGGAGCGTCAAGCGGCTGGTGCGCGAGATCGTCACGAGCGCCACCTGGCGGATGAGCTCGGCCCGCGCCGCGGCCGCGGCGGCGCAGGATCCGCGAAACCTGCTCCTCCACCACCACCCCCTGCGCCGGCTCGAAGGGGAGGCGATCCGCGACAAGATTCTCGCCGTGTCGGGCCGGCTCGACCCGAAGCTCGGCGGCCCCGGCGTGGAGGTGTTCCTGACCGACTTCCAGGACGGCCGCGGCCGCCCCGGCGCAGGCCCGCTCGACGGCGCCGGCCGCCGCAGCATCTACACCACCATCCGGCGGAACTTCCTGCCCGGCTTCCTCGTCACCTTCGACATGCCCGTGCCCTTCCAGGCCATGGGCCGCCGGAACGTGACCAACGTGCCGGCCCAGTCGCTGACGATGATGAACGACCCCTTCGTGGTGGAGCAGGCCCTGCTGTGGGCCAGGCGCGCGCTCGCCGACGCGGCGCTCACCCCGGAGGACCGGATCCTCGGCATGTACCGGTCGGCCTTCGCCCGGCCGCCGGCGCCCGAGGAGATGGCGGCGGCACTCGAGTTTCTCGCGCTGCAGACTCGGGCGCATGGCGGCGACTTCGCCACGGACCGGCGTCAGGAGGCCGCCTGGGCCGACCTGGCCCACGCGCTGTTCAACGCCAAGGAGTTCATCTTCGTGCCATGACGCGTCGCTCCCATCACTGCGGCCGGTTCCGCCCGGCGCCGCTCTCCCGGCGGCAGCTGCTTGCCCAGGCGGGCTGCGGCTTCGGGACCGTCGCGGCCTCGGCGCTCCTCCACCGCGAGGCCGCCCGGGCCGCGACGGGCGTGGTGCCGGCCCTGCACCACCCGGCCCGGGCCACGAGCGTGATCTTCCTCTACATGGACGGCGGCGTGTCGCAGGTGGATTCGTTCGACCCCAAGCCGCGGCTCGAGCAGGACGCCGGCAAGGATCCCCACACGCTGTTCAAGGTCGATGCCACGCAGTTCAACAACGTCGGCAAGGTGCTGCCCAGCCCCTGGAAGTTCAAGCCCTACGGCCAGAGTGGAATCCCCGTCAGCGACCTGTTTCCGCACATCGGCGGCGTGGTCGACGAACTGGCCGTGATCCGCTCGATGACCAGCGAGTTCCCCGAGCACACCAACGCCAACTACTTTCTGCACACGGGCAGCGGCCTCCAGGGGCGGCCGAGCATGGGGGCTTGGACCACCTATGGCCTGGGCAGCGAGAACGACGACCTCCCCGGCTACGTCGTGGTCAACGGCGGCCTGATCCCGCCGGGCGGCCTCGACAACTTCACGAGCGGCTTCCTGCCGGCCAGTTTCCAGGGCTCGGTGATCAAGCCCACGCCCGGCGGCCTCGCCAACGTCAAGCCGCGCGAGAAGTCCCCCGCACTCCAGGAGTCGAAGCTCGCGTTGGCCCGCCGGCTCGACCGTTCGTTCGCGGCCCGGCTGGCCTCGGCCGGCGAGGCCCCCGACCCGCTCGAAAGCGCGATCGCCAACCAGGAACTCGCCTGGCGGATGCAGTCCGAGGTGCCGGCCTTGCTGGATCTCGCCGGGGAGACGGCGGCCACCCAGCGGGCCTACGGGATGGAGAGCGACTACGAGCCCACGAAGATCTTCGCCGCCGAGTGCCTGCTGGCCAGGCGGATGGTGGAGCGGGGCGTGCGGTTCGTCGAGCTCACCTGCCCGCGGGTCGGCGGGGACCGCTGGGATCAGCACGGCAATCTCCGCGCCGGTCACGAAAACAACGCCCGGGCGGTCGATCAACCGATCGCGGCCTTGATCCGCGACCTCCGTGACCGGGGCCTCCTCGAGAGAACGCTCGTGGTCTGGAGCGGCGAGTTCGGCCGCACCCCGTTCGCCCAGGGAGGCGACGGCCGCGACCACAATCCCCAGGCCTTCTCGCTCTGGCTGGCCGGCGGCGGCGTGAAGGGGGGCACGATCGTGGGGGCGACCGATGACTACGGCTACCGGGTGGTCGAGAAGAAGTTCATGATCCACGACCTCCACGCCACGATGCTCCACCTCCTGGGCATCGACCACACCCTGCTCACCTACCGCTTCAGCGGCCGCGACATGCGGCTGACCGACGTCTACGGCCACGTGATCGACGAGGCCCTGGCCTAGAGCGCATCCGTGTTGCCCGTAGCGACGCTTTGGCAAACCAGATGGGGTAGGCGACGGGGGTCGGCGAACGCTCGAGGAGCCTATGGCCGCTGCGGCCATCAGCGACGAGACTTTTGCCGCCCCCGAGCCGGCGACACACGTAAGCCGGACTTGCTCTAGGCGATGGTGGCCGGATCCGCCGGCAGGTATGCTGCCGCGACCTCTCGGAGCCCCATCATGCCCGCCCGTGCCTCGCAGCCTCTCCGCCTCGTGCTCGGTTTGATCTGCTCGCTCGCGGCCGCGGGGCCGATTGCCGCCGCCGAGCCGGCCGGTCGCTCGGCCACGCTCGAGCAACCCGCCGCGGCGACGATCGCCCCCGAGGAGGCGGTCTCCCGCGTCGGCGAGGAGGCCACCGTCGAGTTCGTCGTCCAGGCGGCACGCAAGCTCGACGACAAGGAGGTCTGCTTCCTGAACTCGCTCAAGGATCACCGCGAACAGGGCAACTTCACGGCCGTGATCTTCCGGGCGGCGCTGGCCCGGTTCGCGGCCGACGGCGTCGCCAACCCCGCCGAGACGTACCTCGGGAAGACGATCCGGGTCAGCGGCACGATCGCCGAGCGGAACGGGCAGGCCCAGATCGTGGTCGAGAGCCCGACCCAGGTCCAGGTCGTCGAGGCGAGCGAACCCGTCAGTCCCGAACCGGCAGACCGCTGAAGGCGGCCTGCGGCACGAGCGCCGCCAGTTCGGGAAACAGCGGCAGCTGGCCGGCCTCGGTGGTGGTCTCTCCGGCGCGGCCGCGCTGGACGCCGATCGCGTCGTGCGTCACCAGTTCCATCGTGCCGTCGAGGTGCTCGACGAGCGCCGTGCAGTGCTCCACCCAGTCGCCGCAGTTGTAGTAGGCGATCCCGTCGATGGTGCGGACCGCCGGCACGTGGATGTGGCCGCAGATCACGCCCGTGCAGCCCTCCTGCCGCGTGTAGCGGGCCACGAAGTGCTCGAAGTCGTTGATGAAGTTGACGGCCGTCTTCACCTTCGACTTGAGCATCGAGCTGAACGACCAGTAGGGGTAGCCGAGGGCCCGTCGGGCGGCGTTCATCCAGGCGTTCAGGTGGAGGGCGACGGTGTAGGCCCGGTCGCCCAGTTTGTAGACCCAGGCCGCGTGCTTGGTGAGGTGATCGAAGACGTCGCCGTGGATCACGAGCAGCCGCTCGCCGGAGGGCGTCTCGTGGATGAACTGGTCGGCCAGTTCCATGTGGCCGAAGGCATGGGGGGAGAACTGCCGCAGGAACTCGTCGTGGTTGCCGGTGGCGTAGTAGACCCGCGTGCCCCGCTTGAGCATCCCCAGCACCCGCCGCACGACGAAACTCGAGGTGTCGGTCCAGAACAGGTTCCGCTTCAGCTTCCAGCCGTCGATGATGTCGCCGACGAGATAGAGCCGGTCGGGCTCGAAGCGTCCGAGAAAGTCGAACAGCTCGCCGGCCCGCGAGAAGCCGCAGCCGAGGTGGACATCCGACACGAACAGCGACCGGACCCTCATCGCGCCGCCTCCATGCGAGCGGGGGAACCGCAGGCCCGCAGCCGGGCCCGTCGAGGCAAGAGGCTACTGGCGCGTCGCAGGGGCGGGCTGCGCCGAAAGCCGTGAGAATTTCGTGAGCCCGGGCGGCCCCGGGAGCCCGCCGGAGCGAGCCGGGCGTGGCTGACCTCAGCCGTCCCGCGTGGACAGACTCTTGACCGTCAGCACGGCCCCGACGCTCATGAGCGCGAGCCCCAGCCAACGGGGCGGCTCGACGACCTTCCGCAGCGCCGGCGCCTGCCAGGAGTTCGGCTGCGGACCGCCGCCGAGGCGGGCGGCCACGAAGTGGCTCGACCGCTCGTTGAGCGTGAACGACTCCACGACGCGGAACTGCATCCCCAGGAGGAAGAGGAGCAGCCCGGCCAGCAGCAGGCGGTCACGCGACAGGGCCATCGACGCACTCCGAACGCGACGCGGGTGGTCCACCACCCGCCGCCCTTGAAATCGTGCCGGGACGGCCCCCGGCTCCAGCCGCCGCCACGGATGCGCGGTTTGCGCGGGTATGCCAGCGGTAGCGGACGCCCGGCCCGCCCGGCTCGGCCCCGGCAACCAGGGCAGGCTGGGCAAGAAGCCGACGAAGGTTCCGAAAAATCCTGTGGATCGGGTCGTGACGGTGACGATGGAAATGACGCCGGCGGGAGATGCGCCGGCCGGCACCCCACAGGATCCGTTCGTGACCGCCTCGCTGCAGACCGAGAACATGAGCCGGACCGTGCGGGTGCTCGGCGCGCTGGTGACCGCCGCGGCGGGCATGGTCGGCGCCGGGGCCGACGAGCCGACGGCTCCGGTCATGGTCGAAGCCGTCCCGGTCGAGGTGGTCCCGGTCGAGGTGGTGTCGGAAGAGGCCGTCCTCACCGTCGCCGACGAAAGCCCGCTGGCCGGAGGGCTCCTGCTCGAACCCGCCGGCGACGTGCCCCTGCCGGCGGCGTCCCCGACCCCGACCGCGGAGCGCGGAGAGACCGAGGCCCTGCCGCCGCCACCGGCGCGGGTCGTCGAAGACACGCTGATCACGGTGCCCGAAGTCCTGGATGTCTCCGGCCCCGACGGCCTGCTGCTCGACGACGGCGCGCTGGACGAGATGCCCTTCGAGGCCTCTTCCGGCCGCTGGTTCTGGAACGGCGGCTGGTACGTGGGCGGCGAGAGCCTGTGGATGGACCGCAGCCGCAACAACCGCACGATCATCGCCGCCGACGTCGGCACCCCCGACGTCACCTACACCACCTTCGCCCAACCCTTCGACGTGGCGCCCGGGGCCCGGGCCACGATCGGCAAGTCGCTCGGCCGCGACTACCTCGATCGCGACCGGTTCTTCGAGTTCGTCTACTACGGCGGGATGTCCTACGAGGATGCCGACGGTTGGAACGCCGTGGGAGCCAATACGCTGGTCACGCCGCTCGATATCAACGCGCCAGGCTTCAACCGGGCCGGCGCGTACACGACGAACATCAGCTCCGACTTCAACAGCTGGGAGTGGAACTACAAGCTGCGGCGGCGGCTGGGCCGCGACCAGCTGGTGATGTCGCCGGGCGGCAACTGGACCCGGCACGCCGAACGTGGCTGGCTCCCGGGCCTGATCGTGGGCGTCCGGACGGCCAACGTGAACGAGGACTTCGCGCTGACGAGCACCCGGCCCGGCGTGAGCACCGACCAGTTCGGAGGCCGGTACCTGATCAACACCTCCAACTGGCTGCTGGGCATGAACCTCGGAGGCGAGCTCCTCAGCCAGAACGAGTTCTACTACTGGGGACTCCGCGGCCGGGCGGCACCCGCTCTCTCCTTCGCCAACGCCTCGCAATCGGCCGTCGGCGTCAACACGACCTCGACCGGACCGGGGGGCGTGACCAACTTCGCGGCCGAGGCCGGCCGCACGGGCGCCGGCTTCCTCGGCGACCTGACGCTGTTCGCCGGCTGGCAGATCACCCCCAACTTCTCGCTCCAGGCCGGCTACGACTTCCTCTGGGTGGCCGGCATGGCCACGGCCACGCGGCAGTTCAACCTCGACCAGCGGGACACCAACGCGATCGACGTCGGCGGCCAGACCTTCTACAACGGCGTGTCGTTCGGCTTCTACGGCAGCTGGTAGGCGGCTCCGGTCAGGACACCGCCCGCAGCGCCACGGCCACCGCCTGCCCCGTCGAGCAGAGGTTGACCTTCACCGCCGTCGCCGGCCGGCCCGCCAGGGGCTGGCCATGCACGACGTTCACGGGGCACTCGGGATCCGGCGAGCGGTAGTTGAGGGTGGCCGGCACCAGGCCCTGCTCCAGACCCATCAGGCTGGCCACCAGTTCCACCGCGCCGCCGCCGGCGCCGAGGTGACCGAAGCTGCTTTTGGGCGCCGTCACCGGCACCGCCCCGAGCTCCGCGGCGATCGCCCGCGCCTCGGCCCGGTCCATCTCGACGGTGCCGACGCCATGGGCGTTGACATGCCCCACCTCGGCCGGCGCGAAGCCCGCCGCCGCGCAGACCGCACGGATCGCCTGCCGCAGCGACTGGCCCGTCAGGCCGGTGCGGCGCGCCCCGGGCTCGCAACGGACCGCCGTCGCCACGAGCGCCCCGCGGATCCGCGCCCCGCGGCGCTCGGCATGCTCGCGGGACTCCAGCACGATCGCGCCGGCGCCCTCGCCGTTGACGAGCCCGTCACGCTCCAGGTCGAAGGGGCGGCAGGCGGACCGGAAGTCGTCGGCGCGATGCGACAGAAGCGCGTCGCCCCGGGCCACCAGCGCCGTCGGGTGCAGCCGGCAGCCGGTCCCGCCGGCGAGCATCACGTCGGCCCAGCCTCGCTGGATGACGCTCGCGGCCTCGGTGATCGCCAACAGGCTGGAGACGTCGCCCAGCACCATCGAGTTGTTGGGGCCGCGGGCGTCGTGGGCGATCGCGATGTGGGAGGCGGCCATGTTGGGAAGGTGCTTGAGCAACCAGAGCGGATGGAGCTCCTCCTGGATCGCCTCCGACCAGAGATGGAAGTCGAACCGGCCGTCACACGCGCTGCGGCGGTAGGTCTGGGCGAGATCCTCGAGGTCGGCGTAGATCATGTCGCTGCCGAACACGACGCCGACCCGCTCCGGCTCGAGGCTCCCCTCGGCGATGCCGGCGTCGGTCATCGCCAGGTCGGCGGCCGCGAAGCCGAGCTGGATCTCCCGGCTCATGACCTTCAGGCTCTTGCGGGGCCGGACATACTGCTTGGGGTCGAACTCGGCGATCTGGCCGCCGAAGCGAACCTTGAGGGAGCTGGCGTCGAACAGGTCGACCGGCCGGATCCCGCTCTCGCCGGCGCAGAGCGCCCGCCAGAAGTCCTGGCAGCCGATCCCGATCGGAGACACGACCCCCGCGCCGGTGATGACGATGTCTCGTGGCTGATCCATGACGTCCTGACACTAAACCACCGCCCCGGCCCGCGGATAGTGCCAGCGGCCCGCGCGGCCGCCAGCGGCCTCATCTTCCCCCATTGCGTGGATGGGAGTCCCGCCACTGTCTGGGCTCGACGGGCTGCGGGTCTGCCCACAGCCCCAGCCGCTGCCGCCGGGCCGCCGCCTCCGCGGCGATCAGATCATCGTCGGTCGCGAAGCCGCCGAAGGCCCAGGCCCAGCCCTCCGCGACGAGCTCGCGGTTGAGATCCCGGTCGTCGATCCAGAGCGTGCCCAGGAGCCGGCCGTGCTGATCGCGGGCGGTGCCCTCGACCCGCACCCGGCCGGCGGCCAACTTCCCGGCGAGCGTGCGGCGGGCGGCGTCGCCATACGCCTGGCCGTGCTCGGGCGCGTCGATCCCCTGGAGGCGGATCTTCTGCGGCCGCCCCTGCT
>Ga0214921_10012064_pt1 | contig 10400 bp, 3 predicted proteins | sample LL1505_MetaG_FD_177992 | JGI IMG/M metagenome (GOLD analysis project Ga0214921, IMG submission 177992) | Freshwater microbial communities from Lake Lanier, Atlanta, Georgia, United States - LL-1505 | ecosystem: Environmental > Aquatic > Freshwater > Lake | place: USA: Georgia | collected 2015-05-28
ATAAACTATTCCTTTTCTTTTTAATAGAGCATAATAATGTCCACTATTAATACTACCATGATGTTCTATTTGAGTAACTAAATCATATTTAAGAGCATCACCATACCTAGATATAAAAGTTAGTTCATTAGGATGATGTAGATTGATTTTCTTTTCATATTTATTAAATACAACAACTATATTATTAGGTATAGATGACAACTTAGTATCATTAATTACATTTTTTTTGCCACATTTCTCACAAACAAAATCAGTTAATTCTATAGTTTCTCCTAAAATCTCTTTATTGAGATCTGATTTATCTTTTGATGAGTCAAATGCTCTAAAACAATAATCTATATCTATATTAACTGATTTTTTACCACAATTTTGACAAATAAGAATTCTTTCATATTCAAACTTAAATGCACTTTCCACTCCTAGAATATCAATTAATAAATCAAATATTTCACAAACCGATTGTTGTCCTGAAGTAACAGACATAAGATATGGATCATTAGTTGTTCTTAATTCATTAATAATATAAGATGATATACTAGGAATAGTAGTTCTATCCATTTTACTTATATTTCCATCTTGTATTAATGATTGTGCAGAATTCATGATTGTAATCATAGTTGATATAATATCTTTCTTTATTTTGATAAACTTTTCTTTATCTATATTCTTATCTAACTTTTTAATAATATCAGTATTATTAAGATCAAAATAATCATTAATTTCTTCTAAACTACATTCTAAATCGTTAATTATATCACAAGAAAATAATAATTGCATTATTGAATTGAGATAACAATTAGTATTATTATTTTTTAATCCAAATGGTGGTAAAGTATATAACTCGGACATTTTAATAATATCATTGATAACTATAAATTAGATGTAATCAAAAAATAAAATATAGTTTAATTAACTTATATTAGTCATTAAGTATTTGTTAAATTCTCTAAATAAATTGATATTATTAATAATCTTATTCATTTTATCAAATAATTCATTTAGATCTATCAAGTATCTAAGTTTGTCTTCTAAGAATTCTATAATTTCATCTCTATCACTAATATCATTAATATCAGTTAATATATTAAAGGTTGAAAATTGATAATAATCATATTTTTCAAAAAATTCTACTTTTAATCTTATAAATTCATCAGTGAGCTTATTAATATTAAGTTTATATATATTTTTTCTTTCATCTCTTTCTAGATATTTTTGTTTAATTTCTAGTAACTCATTAATGTTTTTATGTGTAAATTCATTATATGTATCTTTCCATATTTTAGTTAATTTAACATTTGGAACAATATTAATTTTAGCATAAATAGAACTATTTGTATTTACATTAACTACTTCTAATATAGATAAAGTATTCTTATTTTGAGGTATATTATCTATAACTCTACCTGCATCAGTAAGAATATCATCTAATATTAAATTATCTTCTTCTTCTAATTTATCATCTGTTTCTTGTTCATCTCTTTCTATAAATAATTCTTCATCATTTTCTTCTATTTCAGAAACAGAAATAGTTTTATTAAGTATTTTATAGAACTTACTAAGTCTACCAATATATAATAGTGAATTATTACCAAATATTTCATCCATAATAATTCTTAAATTATTAATTTTATCTTTAAACATTAATTTAGCTCTAAGTTGTTCTTCCTTCTTAGTAGCTTTATTCTTTGAAAAGTATTCTATAACTGTTTCTATTAATTTTGATGCATGTCTCATTGTTAATGTTTCAACAATACTAGATTCCGCATCATTAAGATTATGTTGTAATTTTATAGTATTATCTTCATTTCTTTCAAAGAAAAGATATGAAACAAATTTTGCTAACATTCCTTTAAGAGCACCATTTAAATATTGTTGTAAATGAATCTCCCTATTATCTTGTTTAGCTATCTCAGGATATTCCATAAGATCTCCAACATTATATTTAATAAATGAACCATCTATTTTAGTAAATTTAGTTGGTTTAACTATAACATACTTAAATCTTTCATATACTTCAGGTAATGCTATATTTCTAGCTTTCATTCTTTCAATAAATTTATTGATTCTTATATTTTTCTTATCAGGTCTATAAGTAGCAGATTGTACAAAATCGTCTACATCCCATTTAGTACTAAATATTTTACCTATTTGTTCAAACACTATATCAAATAATTTATCATTCTTAATAATAATAGGTTTTGATTGAATATTATATAATCTTAATAAAGTTTCATAAGATTCTTTAGATGTAAACTGTATAGGTTCACATTGTATTAGTTTAATCATTTTAGATTTATATTTTTGATTAATTGGTTCATATAATTCATCAAAATTATATTTATTACAAACTGTAATAGTTTTATCGTAATAAATATATATATTCTCTGATGAATAACTAATACCTTTTGTTTGTATATTCTCTTGTAACATTTCATAAATTACATTTTCACCTATATAGTGTAATAATTTAGTTTGTCCACGAGTTACTATAGCTAAACCCTTAATCTTGTATAATTTTTTCTTATAATTAACAGGTTTGAAATTAGGTACTAATCCATTATCAAATTCTTGCTTAAGATAAGCATATTTTTTCTTTGAAGCCCAGAATGATGGAAATCCAGTAGTATCATGACTTAACTTAATATTAGTAGTCTCAGTCATTTCAACAAATAATTCATTACATCTATCTTTTAACCAATCACCAGCTTCTTTACTTAAATAACACATTTTACTATAATATTGTTCTTTAGTTATAATATTACCATTAAATTGTTCTTCTATTTCTTTGAATGTCTTATCTGGAGCTGCTACATACATACTGTCTGTATCTCCATAAACAATTAAGTATCCATTACTTTTTGCTACAACATGAGCATTTTTAAGTAATTCTTGTCCAAAATATGTTACAGAAGCAGCAATTAGTAACTCATAAAACATTCCTTTCTTATCTCCAGTAATACCATAGAATGTATTCATAAATATTTTAACTGTTAATTGTTCTGCATCTGCAACTTTATATTGATAATCATTTTCTTTATAGTTATCTAGTAATAATATATCATTTTTAGTAAATCCAAGAATAGTGTAAACTTCTTCAGGAGTTGGTTGTTTTTGATTAGTTTTAATAAACTCATCTGTAGCTAAGTCAACCTTTTCTTGTAATTTAATAGTATGTTTAATATCTTCTTCCATTACTTCTAATCTTTTCTTTAATTTAGCTCTTGTTTCCATGAGATATTGTAAAATAAGTACATAAACACCTTTAAGTTCATCTTTATTCTCATGAAAAACTACATATCCTTCTTCAATTTGATCACCTACAGGTATTTTTAATTCTCTAGCTCTAATTTTACCTTTATCTATTAAATTTTTGATATAAGGTTTATTTCTACTTATCATTTCCATAGATTTATTATAAGCTCTCATAATAGAAGGATATAAAGATACTACATCTAATTCTTCTACAGGTTTCTTATTATATAAACCTCTAACACGAGGTTCTACTACATATGCACCAGTAAATTTACCATCAAATTTCTTTATATTTCTATTATGTTCAAATATTAGATGTGGAGAATGAGCCATAACTAAATTTACTACTTTCTTCGCATCTGCTCTTGCAAATGAATGTATAAGATTAACAAAAGAAGATTCAGACTTATTTCTATATTTCATTATAAATCCTTCTTTATTCCATAATCTAAAACATAAAGCACTATCCATTTCACAATATACAATAGCATCTCTTATATCATCTAAAATAGAATCTAATACTTGATCTCTATTACTATCATCAATTGTTAATAATTGATCTACAGTACTAAATAATCTCTTATATTCCATATCTTCTTTTTTACCTAAGTTAAGTTTCTCAAGAAAATAGTTGAGAGAATACTTATCATCATCAGGATAAGTCCTTCTAAGTATTTGCATAGTATCTACACATAGAATTCCTGGAATATTAAGTTGATTAACATCTGTATTAGTAGATGCATTAATCTTAAATTTAATCTTTCCATAAGTATATTTATACGAACTATTAGGATTAGTTTTATTGACGTAATTTTTAGCAAATTGGTTACATGTAGTAGATCTAATAAATTCATCATATATATTAAAGTTAACTAATTTACTAACAATAAATGGTATATCATAATTACCAGTATTATAACCTGAGATTATATCTGGTCTCATATTACCCATTAACTTAGTAAATTCTATTAATAATTCCTTCTCTGAATTAACAAATGTAGTTAAATTAACTCTATTATAATTATTTCTATTTCTATGTGCATAATCTGATGCAGATTTTTTATCCATAACAATTTCAGGAGATTTATTATCTCTTTTACTTGCTATTCTTCTTATATCTTCACCAGTAAATTTACCATATGTATTAAATATAGATACAACTAAATCAGGATCACCTTTAATATCTGTTCTATGGCTTAAATAGAACACACAACTTATAAGAAATATAGAATCTGTATCAGGAAAATCACACCCATTTGGTACTTCTCTACTAGTTTCAGAATATTGACTAAATCTTGTTGTATATGTTTCAATATCAAAATACATAATCAATAAACTAGATTCTTTAATCGCTAATTGATTAATAGGTTTAATATCTTTGTATTGTTCTGGTATAGTAAATTTATCAGCAACCCATTTAATAGCATATCTATTTGGATTACAAGGAGCATAATGAATATCTGATAAACTACAGGTTAAACATAATATTCCATTAACTTGTTTAATAACTCTATAATTAGTAACTAAATTCCAACTAGATAAAGATATATTATTTTCTCTTGCTAATTTGAATATTATCTCACCTGGAGTTCTTTCATCGCTACCTATTATATATTTATCATTAGATGATTTAAGTTCTATATTTGGTGCAAATTCTTTAGCTACAGGTTCACTAATTATCATAGATGATGATATGTTTGATATCACATCAATGGCTTTGATTCTATTATCAAAACAGTCAAAATAACATCTAGCATAAAATTTTTGTTCATAGAAGAATTCCCTAAATGGTTTTTTCCTTACTATTTCTAATTTTCTACATCCATTATTCATCAATATACCTTGTAAAGCTAGCTTTTCAGCTGCTATTACATTTGATTGTAATTCTATATCTATAGTTAATAATATATCTGTGACTTCTATAACACATTTTTGGAGGTTTTCTAAACTACCATAAATATAGTGTTTATATCTCTCTTTTTTCATTATAGAAGGTGTATCTGTAATAAACATAACCATTATAGGTAATCGTTGTTCCAATACACTCGTAACATCAGTATCTCTATATAAATCACTTCTGTAAAATTCGTTCATCAAATACTATTATATATAATACAAATTGAATTCAATTTTGTTACAAATTTATATAATTTATACTATATTATTAACTATAAAATAACAAAAAATAAACGATATTTATCGATATATAACACATAAAATATACTATATTAATGAAATATTACATATATACTATTATTAATTTAATCTGATATCCAATCAGGTACCTTTTCTTTAGTCTTAATTCCGTTATCAAATGCAGGATTAGAGTCAACTAATAAAGTACCACAATATTTAATAGGTTGTTTACTATAATCAACTAATGTAAATATTCCACGTTTGCTAGTATAAATTAATAACCATTTAAAATTTTCCCAAAATTCCATTTCATGTTGATCGTTAATACTACCTATATGACATATTTCATGCATTGCTACAAATTTTAGTAAATTTAAATCATGAAATTTACCATTAGTATCCCTTAAACACATAATAAATACTTTACCTTTATCCATTACATATGCTGTATCAGCAGGTTCTCCATTAGGTAATGTTTCACCATTACTTCCAGGTTCTCCTTCTTTAATATAATATCCTTCTTGAATCTTACTAGGATTATATCTACTTATAAGATTATCAATAAAATATGTAACTTTACCAAAATTTTGACCATTATTTCTTTCAGTTTTTAATTGTCTTATTATCTTGTAAAAAAACTGATTAAGTGAATCTAATAATTTAGCTGCAGTATCAGGATCTTTATCTTGAATAACTTTGTAATCTATACCATCTACGTGTTTTGTTAATTTAGATGTAAAAATAGATTTATTAGATTTATAAAAAATCAATAATATAGTAATAATTAAAACTGTCGCTATGGTACATAGTGTAAACTTTTCATTATTTGTTATTCGTCGAGATTGGAATGTAGAATCCATTGAATTTCCACTTGATGAGATTTCGATTTATAATATAGATAAAGTATCAGATCTATTAAAAAAAGTTCAATTGATTTTAAATGTTAATCCTAAAAGATTTCACGTGAGAGGATTAACAATTCCATTTGATAAATGGCTAAAAATTAATAAAATAACTGAAGGAAAAGAAGTAATTGAAGAAAATGTTAATGTAATTAATCAACTTAATGAATCTAATACTGTATCATCTAGTAATATTAATTTAGGATTCTCTAATTCATCTAACGATAATATTTATCCAACTTTAGTATATAAAAAGAATATAATTAACACAGATATACCATTACATGCATTTTATCAACAAGGTATTTCTATTATAGCAGATGTACCTTGTGACAATCAATATGTTTTATTTAAAAAATTAGTTATTGATACTACAGATAAATTTCTATCTGATTTTGCTCCACTTAATCAAGCTGTAGTTATATTATTAGATGATTTTGTAGAAGAACAATCTCAATCATCTAGACATATTCTACAAGATTCTTTTATATTTGAGAGAGTTTTCGAAGGATTTATTAAGAAATATTTTCCATTAATGAATATAATAGATTTTCAGAGTTATCTTAGTGGTAATATAGATAATTCTATCGAAAAAGTATCCAATATTATAGAACAAGAATATAAGATATTTGATATTTTAAATAAATTTTCATCTAAAAAATCTATAGATTCTATTAAACTTAATAAATTCATAAGTTCTGCTACCTTATCAGTAGATAAATCAATTACTCAATCAAATCTTAATTTAAGAAACCTTTTTGACAAGTTACATATAAGTCCATTATCACAAACTAAAGATTTACAAATATATATGTTATATTATGAATTACCTATAGAAAAAACAGTTAAAAAGTATATATTACATAAATTGAGATCAAATTCTCAACAATTTAAAATATTAGCAAAATTTAGAGAAGGATTAACTATAGTAAGAATAGTAGATAAACAAATAGAATATATTAATATTACTGAAGATGGTAATTGGTCAATAACTACTAGTTGGAAAGAAGAAAATAGTATGATTGTAGAAGATATCATTAAATATTGTATCAAATCTTCATTAAATGTTATAACTCATATTAATACATTAATTCCTTTCTTTGCTAAAGAGTCTATAACAACAATGACTAATAGTAATAATAAAATAACTAATATTACCGTATCTTTATTATGGACTAAAACACTCAATTATATAGAATTTAGAACATTAAGACAACAATTTAATGAATTTATTATGGGTGAAATGGCAGAGAGTAGAACATCACCAATTTTAGAAGTAATGTGGTTTAAGGGTGTTATTAACCCATGTGTTATTAAGATATTCCATAGAGTAACTGATGTTAAAATAGATATAATAGAAACATCTCCAAAAGATTATGAAAATATTACAGGTATATTAATACCATTTTTTGCATTCATTAATGAAAAAATCAATAATTTACCTAAAACTAAAGAATCTAATGATCAAAAGTTAATAAGAAAATTAAGAGAACAAGATTCTCAATTATATGATAAACTTAAAGAAGGAAATATATATTCAAAGAAATGTCAAGGTATTAGACAACCTATAATTTTAACTGATGAAGAGTATTCTAAATTAAAACCTAATCAAAAAGAAGAAGTATATAAATATTGGAATTTTACACGTAATTCTCCAGCATACTATTCATGTCAATTAGATAAATCTACTGGTAAACATTTAATCATGAGTTTTTTAACAGGAATACATGAAGATAATTATTGTGTTCCTTGTTGTAAAAAAAAAGAACTTAATGAATCATCGAAACATCATGAAAGAGATAAAGAATGTCTAGATAATCATACTTATTCAAAAGTAAATAAATCTACTTACTCAGGTTATATTTTTGTATCTAATAAAACTATTACAGAAGGAAGATTAGGTTATTTACCTAATACTATTATTGATTTATTAGAATCCAAAAATGATGCATTCAAACAATTAGTTGAAATAGAATCAAGTGATGAAGAAGATGAAGATATGATGGAATCATCTGATAATTTATTTGATGAAAATTATGACGATATTTATGATGATGAAGATGAATATGATAGAGAACTTTTTGAAGATAGTTATTCAAATAAATATACTAGAACAGATGAAACTATATCTGGAGGTAAAAAACATAAGCATAGATATGTTAGAGTTAATATAGGTGGTTCTGTTATGAAATTACCAGTTATTGGTAGTAATGATTCAGATAATGTTGATAAAAATGACTCTAGTGATATATTTAAATCATTAATTGATGAAACAAATATAAGAGAACAAGAAAGACTTAAACAAAAACAAATAGAAGAAGATCTTTTTGTAGAAAATCAACAAACAGATAAACAAGATAAAATAGATTGTAGTATAGTACCTATGTTAAGTATAATGACTGGTGGATATAAAGTTAAAAAAGAAACTCCAGAATTAAAAGATAGAGAAGTTAATTTACATAATGGTGTATCTGCTACTTATGCAGATACAAATGTAAGTCATTTTTATGCATATGGTACAACACAATATTTTAAAGCAGTAGATAATGCTGGTATAGTACATGTATTAGTTCACGCTATGGATATGGATATTTCAGAATTTATTAATGGTATAGTTAAATATCTAAAAGAAACTGAAACATCTTATTCATCACCAATGTTAATTGATGCGCTTATTAATATTTTTATACAAAATGTAGACTTTTATGATTGGGATGCCGATTGGGTTAGTATATTTGCAGATTTAGTATTAGAAGTATATGATATTAATATTATTATTTTCAGACCAAATAGTGATTCAATAAGAATAAGATATAATATGTCACCTAAAATACTTATAATTCAATATGATTTTGAAAAAAGTACAGAATTTTATCCTATTTATAGAATTAATACTAACAAATTCAATAAATCAGGAATAATAGAGCAAAAAATATTTCCTTCTATTGAAGAATTAGATAAATTACTACCACAAAGTACATCAAATGATTTAACTGCTGTACAAAAACTCAAGAATATTAAGATTAATAAACAATTAATTAATATATCTAATAAATGTTATGCTGTTATAGCAGAAATAGATAATGAAGAATGCTATATACCTGTAGTTTATTCTTATTTAGTTAGTAGAATACCATTAGAATATAAAGTATTTAAAAGATCAGATTATAAATTATCTTTATCTGCATCTAGAAAGATAACAAAACAACTTAAAGGTAAAGTTAAATATACTATATGGTTATTATCATCTACATATAAAGTAACAGATATTAAAAATACTTTAGGATTAATAACCAATATATCTGATTCTATTAAACCATCATTAACATTTATAGGTTATTGTCATGATGATATGAATGTATATTGTAATGATATGAGTGATTCTGATTTAAAACAAATGGATGAAGAGTTATATAATTTACCTAGATATATTACAGATGTAGATTATGATGATATTAACCAAGCTATACAACAAAATAAACAAATAAGTGATAAAATTATTGATATATATTCTGATGGATATTATAACCAACATTTATATAAATTTATTAAGATAGAATTAATTAACTTAGTTGATTCAGGAAAGATCCATTTTGATACCGTTAGACAAATGAGTGTAGATCAATTAGTTGATTTAATACCTCATGAAGTTGATGATAAAGCTAGAACTGATTCTAATATAATCATTTCTTGTACAAAATCTGAGTTAAAACATTGTTCTGGTACTAAACTTAAAGTACCATCTAATTTTAGAGATTATTGTGAATTATTATATCACGAAATTCATAATCCTGTTGTTAATTTTATGGATAATCAAAGATCATTAGTTATATCTATATTACAGTTTGAAAAGATACAAGGAGAGAAGATTACTATTACTATAGATCAAGGTGTTGATAATTGAGTTATTAATTTTAATCAATTATTAACATAAGAAGATTACTATTACTATAGATCAAGGTGTTGATAATTGAGTTATTAATTTTAATCAATTATTAACATAAGAAGATTACTATTACTATAGATCAAGGTGTTGATAATTGAGTTATTAATTTTAATCAATTATTAACATAAGAAGATTACTATTACTATAGATCAAGGTGTTGATAA
>Ga0214921_10012067_pt1 | contig 10399 bp, 8 predicted proteins | sample LL1505_MetaG_FD_177992 | JGI IMG/M metagenome (GOLD analysis project Ga0214921, IMG submission 177992) | Freshwater microbial communities from Lake Lanier, Atlanta, Georgia, United States - LL-1505 | ecosystem: Environmental > Aquatic > Freshwater > Lake | place: USA: Georgia | collected 2015-05-28
TTTCAAACATTTTTTATTACATTTATTTTTTGCAAGTAACTGGGGTTTTGAAAAAGATTATAGCTTTAATGGCCCAATTTGGTCTGTTTCGGCTGAGATTTTTAGTTATTTGGTATTCTTTTTAATTATAAAAACTTTTGGCAAGTCTATACTAGTTAATATTTCTGTAATAATTATTTGCGTACTTTTAAGAATATATAAGTTATCAAATCCTATCACTGATTGCTTGACAATTTTTTTTGTTTGTGGATGTTCGGCAATCATTTTTAAAATTGTTAATTTATCAAAATATAGAAAAATAGTTAATCTTTTATTTTTTTTTACTGCAATAGCGATTCCAATATTAGTAATTTCATTAGATCTAACAAAGCATAAACACTTTATTTATACATTTGAGTTTATTTATATTCCTTTAATTTTATTTGTATTTTCTATTGAATTAAATTTTCTACACAAATTTAGAAAGATAATAGAAATATTCGGGAATATGACATATTCAAGTTATTTGATTCATTTTCCTGTGCAGCTTTTTATTAGTCTTTTCTGTTTATATTTTAACATTAAAATTAATTATTATAGTAATTTTTTTTTTATGATTTATATTTTTTTAATATTATTTCTGTCTTATTTAATTTTTAACAACTTTGAAGATCCTTTAAAAAAAATTATACGAAAAAAATTTTCAAGTATCTAATTTTTAATATAAAGATAAATTTCATTATCAAAATATCTCATAATTTTGTCAGAATATGTATAGCGAACACCTTGTGGGATTATAATTTTTTTAATTAATTTTAGATTGTCATTAGAAAATCTTTTATCTGCTATTATTATCTCATCGTTATTGAGATTTAAGTTTTTAAATCTTTCTTCTAATTTATTTTCATTAAAAATAGGTCTTCCATTATTTCTAGGATATGTGCTTATAATTAGATTTTTTTTATCACATATATAGCCAAAAGTTCTGTCTATACTGTAATTGATAATCTTATCATAGGAGCAAATTAATGATCTCATTTCTTTATAATATTCTAAATGCTCTTTTGTAAATTTATGATTACCAAAAAATTCTATTTCACTTTTAAAATATAATTCTTTATCTTTGGCTAACTTTCCATCAATAAAATATCCTATTGCCGGAAAATAATTTGTTCCACTGTAATGATGCCAATCATTTGCTTTATTTTTGTAAGGAAATAGTGGTAAAAAAATAATAATAAGAAAAATTCCAATTATTATTATATGTCTTTTATTCTTAATAAATTTATTTAGAAAATAAGGTAATACAAAAAATATACTAATACTTGAGTTGATATTTCTCCAAACCTCATATTGATTAAAAGATTGTATTATACCAAAAAAACTTAAGAGTGAAAAAAAAATTATATGACAATTGTCATTACAAATCTTTTCAAAAAATTTTTTTCTAAGAAATAAAAGAAATACTATTCCGCAGTTTAATAAAAAAATTATAAAATAATAATGTCCTTCAATACGTGTTGGAAAAAAGAAATGATATGCAAATTTAATAATGCTATAGAAAAATGGATTTATTTTATAATTATAAATTGTATTGCTTATATCTTGATATTCATTAATTCTACCTATTCCTTGTTCAAACCATAATCTCAAGTTATTTTGTGCTAATAGTAAAAAAAAAAAGATTATTATTGTTATAAAAAAGAATATAAAATATTTTTTATAAATTGATGGTATTTTTTTTTTTTGAATTAGAAATAATAGAAAAAAAATAATAAACGCTGGAATAATATGCAAAATATATGTATTTCTAAAAATTATGCTTAAGGTTAAAAAGCAAGAACTAATAAATAATATAATATTGTTTTTTTTTGCTGTATTTAAATAATAACAGGATAATACCAAGCATAATCCTGAGTAAAAATCCGGCCATGGAGTTTGTGGGTATGGCAGTAAACAAAAAATAACAAAAAGTATTGATATTGCTATTATTCTATTGGATATTTTTTTTAAAATTAAATAACTAAAAAATAAAAATAAACAGTAAATAACTGAGGTAATTATTCCTATTGTGTAATAATCAATTTTGTAAAAAATATTTATTAAGAAATATAAAATTGGCTGTCCAGGCCCCCAAAGGAGAACTATCTCTTTAAATAATTTAAATCCATTTATGTAGTCTATTGAGTTGCTAATAACTGACCCCCAGTGCCATGGGTCAGTATGATATTTAGAGTAAGTACTTCCTAAAAATATAGAATATAAAACTACGCCCGCAACACACAAAGAATCTAAAATATTTAATTTTATTATTCTTTTTAAAAAAAACATTGAAATTTTAAATTTAATTCTTAGAAAATAAATTGTAATAGAAAATACATCTTATAGCACTAATACCATCCTTCCAATTAATTTTTTTCCCCTCATCATAAGAACGTCCGTAGTATTTTACTCCAACTTCGTATATTCTTATTTTTTTAATTTTAGATATTTTTGCTGTCACCTCAGGCTCAAATCCAAATCTATTTTCTTTTAAGGTGATAGACTTAATAACTTCCGATTTAAATATTTTATAACAATTTTCCATATCCGTTAAGTTTAAATTTGTGAACATATTTGAGAGTTGAGTTAAAATAAAATTTCCTACTGTGTGCCAATATAATAGTACTCTTTTTTCACCAGAACCAATAAATCTAGAGCCATAGACCACATCCGCATAACCTTTTATTATTGGATTTATTAATTTGGCATAGTCCGAAGGATCATACTCTAAGTCCGCATCTTGAATTATAATTATATCACCTGTAGCTATCTTAATCCCCTGACGAATACAGTATCCCTTCCCATAATTTTTATCATTTATCGTCAAGTGATTTATTAAGTTTGAATTTTCTTTTAGAATTTTTATAGAATTATCTGTTGAATTATCATCAATGACAATTATTTCTTTCGCGAATTCTTTATTATCAATTACTTTTTGTATTATTTTTTTTATAGTTTTTTCTTCATTATAACAGGGTATGATTATACTAATTTTCATTTTAAAATTTGATATTAAATAAATTTTTTCTATACATTGAATTATAGTAATTTATCTAATATTAAATAAAATATTACAATAATTATTAACGTCAGAACGCAGCAGTAAAATTACGGGACTGTATTTCTGTTAATTTTTTTATGCCAATAATATTAAATTTATTTCTATCATTTTTTATAGGTGTTGGTTTTTTTTTTTTAGGAAAGTTTTTATTAAATTTTTTTAGGTTATTAAGTATTATTAAATTTATTTCAAATCCGATTTATCAGTATCCAATTTTTGGAGTGGTAATTTTTATATTTATTTTATTCCCATTTTTTTTATTAGGTATTTTTCATGTTAATTTATTTAAAATATTTACCTATTTAATAGTCTTAATTGGGTTAGCGGGAGTTTTGTTAAATATTAATAATTTCACCACTTTTATAAATGAATACAAAAAAATATTTTTAAATGTTAACTTTGAGAAATTATTAGTTTTAATATTAATACTTTTATATTTTTTTATTTCTTTGGCGCCTGCAACAAGTGGCGATTCACTTTCTTATCATTTAACTGTTGCCAAATATATAATTGCTAATGGCTCGTTACCTTTAGATGAGATGGATTTTGAGGGCAAATTAGCTGGGATTGGTGAGTTTTTAAATGCTTTTGCTATTTCAATTGATGCAGAACAATTTACATCTTTTCTGCATTTTTTTGGCTTAATTTCTATCCTTGGTATTATAAAAAAATTCTCAGATTATAAAAATTTAAGTTCTAATAACAAATATATATTAATGTTATTAGTTTTATCCTGTCCTTTGTTAATTTTTTTAATTTATTCTTCAAAACCACATTTTTTTTATTTATCATTAGTTTTCTTTGCTTGTTCTTTTTTGCTTATTTTGAATAAAATTAAAAATAATACAAAAGTTTTTTTGAAAATATTTTTTTTAACCAATACAATGTTGCTAGTAGCCGTTAATGCCAAGATTAATTTTTTGTTAAGTTTTTTTATTATTAATATAATTTTTTTATATAATTATATAAAATTTTTTAAAAAAAAATTTTTTTTAAAGTATAGTTTTTATATTTTATTTTTATTTGCTTTTGGCTTATTGCCTTTTCCAATATGGAAGTCGATTAATTATAATTACCCATTTTATTATTTTTTTATAAATCCACTTCCAATTAATATTCCAGTTTATATAGATTTTTTAAGTTATTCTAAAAATTATTTGTCTGAGAAATTTCCGATAATATTATTTTTACCATCTAGACCAGGGGATTTTACTCAGACTTTAGGTGTTGGCTGTTTGTTAATATATTTTTTCATTAAAAATAGTTTTAAGAATAAAAAAATATATATAATAGCAATATCTTTTTTTTGTTTGATTGTATTTTTTTTTGGTCAAAGGACCTCAAGGTTTTACTTAGAGATTTATTTATTTATTATTTTGGTTTCACCAGAATTTTTAAAAAAAATTAACAATAGAAAACTTATTTTAATTTTTAGCTACGGGATTTATTTACAATCTTTAATTGTAATACTAAGTTTATCATGGGCTGTTATTAATATATTTCCAGGAAGTATAAGCTCTAATCAGAGAGAAAAAATTTTATCAAATTTTGCCGATGGGTATGAATTAATTAAGTGGGTAAATTCCGCAGTACCAAAAAATTCTACAATAATTATTGGGCATAGATCTACCTTTTTTCTAAGTGCAAAATATATCAGCCCACAACCTTTGGGTTATATGAAATATAATTCTGTTTATAAAAACTACTACCTAGACCAAATTAATAAAAAAAACCCAGAATTTATTTTATTCTACGGCTCTCAACCTAAATTCAATTATGGAGAATTTAATTTTAAAGAATGCGTTGGTAATTTGTATGCCAAAAAAGAAAATGTTGGACATTTTGCTAGCAGAAACCCTTTTAACTCTCAAAAAATAAAATATAATGGTTACATTTATTATTTTGATAATTCTAAAATACCTAACTGCGTAAAATCTAATTAATTTTTTTTATCACTAAAATTATATTTGAAGTTAATCCAAATATTCTAATTTTTTTTACATAAAATTCTTTAATATTTTGGTCTATGCAGATTTTTCTTAACTCATTTATTGTTAGTAGATTTAAGTTTTCCTCTTTTGAAATAAACTTTAGGCCAATAATTTTTAGAATGGATCTATGTAATTTTTTTGGAAGAAAATGTATAAAAGGAATAAGTGTATGAAAATCAATTGGAAAAAATCTATTTGGTGTTTGTATGAAAACAAATTTTTTTGATATCCGGTATAATTCTTTGATAAATAAAGATTGATTATAAAAACTTCCTACATGTTCAATAGTGGCATTGCTATGAACAATGTCGTAATAGTTACTTGGTAAATTTGTTTGTCTTCCGTCACCTTGTAGAATTTTTAGAAAAGGATATTTTTTTTTTAAACTCGTTAATTTTTGATTAGAAAAACAAGTTATTTTTTTTTTGTAAGGGTAATTATGTAAAAAATAGTTTTCATTTAAAGAGTCGACCGCTGTTGTACCTATATCTATTACTTTAAAAGTTTTATTGATAATTATATTTTCTAAAAATATTTCAAATATTTTTTTTCTATATTTCCTCAGAAAGTAAGAATAAAAAATATTATTAAAATAAGAATAGTTTTTTTTTACTTTATTTTTTATTTTAATCATTTTTATTAAATAATAATTTATATATATCTATTATAATTAATAGATAATTTTTTTTAAAACCTGTGAAAAAAATATTAATAATAGGAAAGAAAAGTTTATTAAGCTCTAATATTGAAAGATATTTGAGTAAAAGATATTTTGTAAAAAGGATATCTTTTTCTAAAATTATTAAAGATAAAAATTTTATACTAAATTTTGATCTTGTAATAAATTGTACATTTGATCTAAAAATAAAAAACTACAAGGAAACCTCTGATTATATTTTAGCAAACTTTTTAATTAATAAAAAAATTATATATATTATGATTAGTACTTGCAAAGTTTATGGCTTAAGTAAAAAAATTTTTCTCTCCGAGAGAATTAAATGCAAACCTAATTCACATTATGGAAAACTAAAATTTACTATCGAAAAAAAAGTTATACAATTATTAAAAAAAAATGCTTTAATTTTAAGACCTTCTAATATTCTTCAATTTGATCTTAGAAAAAATAGTAAATTAAAAACTTTTGTAAATAAAATGCTTCTAGATTTAAAAATTAAAAATAAAATATTTATCCCAATAAAAAATTTTACAAAAGATTTTTTGCCGATTATTTTTTTTAACGATGTTCTTGATCAGTTAATACAAAAAAATATTACAGGAATTTATAATATAGGAACTGGAATTGGATTCAGCATAGATAAATTTGCAAAATTGTTAATTAAAGGATATGGCAAAGGAGAAATATATAAAAAGAATGATTACACTGATAATGTAATACTTAACATAAACAAATTAAAAAAAAAAATTATATATAATATTTCTAAAAGTAAAATTAAAAATGAAATTATCAGATTAGGAAAAACTCTAAGGTTACATGAATAAATTCTTTATAACTGGTGGCGCGGGATTTATAGGTTCCCATATTTGTGAAAAAATATTTAAAATTTATAGCAATTCTCAAATTGTCATTTTGGATAAACTTACTTACGCAGGAAACTTATTTTTTTTAAAAGATATTATAAAAAGTAAAAGAATAAAATTTATTAATGCGGATATTATAGATTATAAAAAATATCATAAATACCTAAAGAATTCAGATGTTGTAATAAATGTAGCTGCAGAAAGTCATGTAGATAGATCTTTTGAAAATTCATTACTTTTTACTAAAACAAATACATTGGGAGCTCATATATTAATCCAAAAATCCCTAGAATATAATATTAATAAGATAGTTCATGTTAGTACAGACGAAGTATATGGTGAGATTAAAACTGGTTCTGCAAATGAATTGTCTCAACTTAATCCTACAAATCCCTATTCTGCATCAAAAGCTGCGGCCGAAATAATTATTAACTCATATAGATTTTTTGCAAAAGAAAAAATTATTACTGTTCGTGGAAATAATATTTATGGGACAAGACAATTCCCAGAAAAACTTATTCCAACTTGTATTTATAATCTGCTAACTGAAAGAAAAATAAAAATAAATGGAGACGGTACTAATGTTAGATGTTTTTTATCTGTTTACGATTTTATTGATGCTATTTTATTATTGATTAAAAAAAAAACTAACGGAATTTACAATGTAGGAAATCATCATGAATATCGAAATTTAGATGTTGCTAAATTAATATGTAATTTGCTAGGAAAAGATTTTAAAAAAGAAATTAAATTTGTTAAAGATAGGCCATTTAATGACAAAAGGTATTCAATCAATACCGAAAAAATAAAAAGGATTGGTTGGAGACCAAAAAAAAGTCTTATGAATGACTTACCCTATATAATAAGTTGGTATAAAAAAAATTTAAAATTATTTAATTTATAATAATTAAGAAATTTAAAAGTTATTTTATTTAAAAAAATCTTAATTTTAGCAGAGAAATAAGCGAAGCTAATATATGTTTAAATCTCATTTTGGATGTATCAAAATTTCTTGGATGAAGAATAATTGGTATTTCAATAATTTTATAATTTAATTTTTCCAAATAAAATAGACTTTCAATTAAATAAAAATATGATTTATTTTTTGATAGAAAAAAATGTTTACTTTTAATTTTTGTAAGATTGTACGCTCTAAAATTTCCAGATGAATCTAAGTTAGTATTCAATAAAACTCTAACAATATAGTATCGTAACTTTGTTAGAAAAATCCTATAAAAAGACCATTTTTTTAAAGATTCTTTATAGTAAAATCTATTAGTTGATACAATATCGTATTTTTTATTTTTAATAATTTTTATCATCTTTGTAATTTTTTTTGGATCATGCGTCCCATCAGCATCCATTGTAATACATGCGTCATATTTTTTTTGTATAGCATATTTAATTCCATCTTTTATTGCAGAGCCTATACCAAAATTTTTTTTTTTAAAAATAAAATTAATTCTTTTAAATTTTTTTTTAAATTTGATAATTTGTGATTGTGTGGTGTCCGAAGAATTATCATCCACAATCAAAACTGAATATTGTTTTAAATATTCTTTAAGACCGTAAACTAATTTTTTAATAGAATTTTCTTCGTTAAGTGTCGGTATAATTATAATAACTTTCACGACTATTTATTTATTGATAATGTTGGCAAAGGAAATATTATTTTTTTTTTGTTATTAACAGTTGGGTTTTCTTTTTTAAGAATAAAATTTTTAAAATGCCAAGGTAATACTAAAAAATAATTTAAATCTTTATCGGTTTTTTTAATCTTAGAGTAGATTGGTATTAAGGTCCCAGGTGTAAATGTGTTATTTTTGTCTTTGTTAATATCATAAATGTAGTCTATTAATTTATTATCAATGCCGCACCATTGAAGCAAAACGTTTCCTTTTGTTGAAGCTCCATAACCTATTATTTTTTTTCCATTTCTTTTTATTTTATTTAATAGAGTTAGTAGTTTTTCTTTTTGTTTTAAAATATTATTAAAGAATTCTACGTATGTTTTTTTTTTATGATGTCCAAACATCTGTTCATACCTAAGGTAATAGTTTAAAAGTTTTGTACACTCAGTATATTTAGATTTTTCTTTAGCAACAGTCAGCGCAATACTGCCTCCGTTTATATCGTTTTTTTTTATATCTATTATTTTAAAATGAGCTTTTCTCATTATAAAATTTATGGAGTGGATAGAATAGTACTCTAGATGCTCATGACAAATCGTGTCATATGAATTTTTTTTAATCATATCTATCAAATAACTTTGTTCAAAATGCCATAATCCTTGGTCATCAAGAATTTTGTAAACATCATTTGAAAATTTTACAGGGTCTTTTAAATCGTAAAACATTGAAAAACTTGTGATGAGTTTTGCTTTTTGGTTTCTGAATATATTATTAAAACTTGTATACGAAAAAAAATTAGAACATTTAATAATTTTTTTCTTATAAAATCTAGAAAATTTTTTTATAGTAGGATCAATACCTATTAACTTAAATTTTTTTTGATTAAACGAATTTAAAAAAGTACCATCGTTGGATCCAATATCGAGAATAATATCATTTTTTTTTAATTTTATAAAATTACATAATAATTTTTTTTTACCAATAATATGTTTTTTCATAGACCTATTAAGAGATGTTCGATAACCATAATTCGCTCCGTACATTTTTTTTGATGAAAAATTACTTTCAAGCTGAACTAATTTGCAAAATTTGCAGATAACTAATTTTAATTCTCCTTTTGGAACTTTAGACTTGATATTTTCAGGGAATATTCCTGTATAAAATAAGTTTCCAAGCGAGAATAGTTTATCTAATTTTTTGGATTTGCAACTTCTGCAATTAAGTATCTTCATTTATCTATTTCAAAATTTATCATTTTTTTTATTAATTTTTCAATATTGGTATCAGGTTTCCAATTTAAAAGTTTTCTTGCTTTTTTATTATTACCTCTAAAATTATATAATTTATCATTTCTATAAAATTTTTTATTTGTTTTTAGAATTTTTTTTTTATTCATAGCATCAATGACTAAATGTTCACCATTCTTTTTTATCCAATAAATATTAATATTAAGTATTTTCGCAACTTTATTGATAAATTCTCTTGCTGTAATTTTTTTTCCAGTACAGAAAATAAAATTATTTGCTTTTTTAATTGTTAAAGATTTGTAAATAACCTTAACGTAGTCCTCTGCATTACCCCAATCTCTTTTTGACTCTATGTTGCCTATTTCAATTATTTTTTGATTTTTATTTTTTTTATGATACAAGAGCGTTTTTATTATTTTTTTCGAAAAAAATTTATCTTTTCTTAAAGGACTCTCGTGGTTAAAAAGTAAGCCATTCACTGCATAAATATTATAATTTTTTTTATACATGTTTACATAATGATATGCTGATAGTTTTGCTATTGCGTAAGGAGATTGTGGCTTAAATTGAGAATTTTCATTTATTAGTTTATTTTTTTCTTCACTAAACAATTCTGATGACGAGGCCTGAAAAATTCTTGTTTTGGGAGTATATTTTTTAATACACTCTAAAATATTTATAACTGCTGAGTTATTAATTTTATCAGTAATTAGAGGATTGCTATAAGACTCTTCCAGTGAGGATATGCCAGCTAAATTAAAAAAATAATTTGGTTTAATTTTTTTAATATATTTAGAAATATTTTTAAAATTACTAATATCGCAATTAATTAAATTTATTTTCTTGTAAATTTTTAAAAAGTTAATGTTTTTAAAATTTTTATTATTATAAATTCCATATACTTTAACT
>Ga0214921_10012068_pt1 | contig 10398 bp, 2 predicted proteins | sample LL1505_MetaG_FD_177992 | JGI IMG/M metagenome (GOLD analysis project Ga0214921, IMG submission 177992) | Freshwater microbial communities from Lake Lanier, Atlanta, Georgia, United States - LL-1505 | ecosystem: Environmental > Aquatic > Freshwater > Lake | place: USA: Georgia | collected 2015-05-28
TCATAGATACAGGTTCATGCTGGGACGGTCTGAGTCGTTCTTTTTGATCAGCTTGTCCACCACATCACGGTTGACCGTGTAGGGAAACGTGAGTTCAAACGATTTTTCTTTTTCATCAAACAGCTGCGTCCCAGGACGCATGAGACGATGCAGATTCAACTTCGTGTAAATGGTTTCTAAGCAGCGTTTCAAATTTCGCACACCCGATTCTTTTTGCGTGTGGTTTTCCACAATGTATTCTACCACTGTGTCGGGAATGATAATGTCACCCTCTGCAAAAGCGACTTCGGCTCGGATGCGAGGAATCAAGTAGTTTTGCGCAATAAAGGTCTTGTCCCTGGTGCTATAGCCGGTAGTGCGAATTTTGTACATGCGGTCCAGCAGCACGGGATTTACGCGGCTCTCGTCGTTGTAACTGAAGATGAAGAGGCACTTACTCAAGTCAAACGTCACCTCTGAAAAGTACTTGTCGTGGAAATGCGCATTCTGCGACGTGTCGGTTAAGTGTGTGAGGATGCCGACAATTTCATCGCCCTTGGACGTCTCGCTGATTTTGTCCAGCTCGTCAAAGTAGATTACCGGGTTGCTGGATTTGCATCGCATGAGAATGTCCACGATTTTCCCCCACATGCTGCCTTCGTATGTGTAGGAATGACCCTCCAAGAAGCTGCTGTCAGTTGCACCTCCGAGCGCAATGAACTCAAAGTCACGCCCCAGAATCTTGCTGATGCCTTCCTTGACTAGTGACGTCTTTCCCGTGCCGGGTGGTCCGTGAATGGCAACCGCCGTGCCGATTGCGGCAGGGTTTGCGATCCATTGCCCGACCATTTGCATGATCTGCATTTTGGCGTCGTTCAGGCCGTACACTGCCGCATCCAATCGGATTTTAGCGGAGGTCATAAACTCATGACATCGGTCCACACCGTCTGCTATCGTGATTGGCAGATTTTTGTGTCGGTTGAAGGGGATCCGCATGAAGGCATCCACCCAGTTCTTCAGCTTGCAGTACTCGCCGCAGCCGGGCTCCATGTACTGCAGCATACCCACTTTGCGTAATGCAACCGCCTTCATCTCGCGCGGAATATCGGATTCCAACAACGTGAGTTTGTAGGGCTTTTCAATTTCGGACACCTTGGCCACTGCGTCCATTTCTGCAATCATGGCACGTTGTTCCGAGAATGTGAGGTGCTTTTTGAAGTAATCCAAGTCATTGGTGGAACTCTTTCTGCGCAGCAGTTTGCGAAACTTCTTGGAGTTCTTGCGCTTCTGTTGGTGCGTGAGTTCGTCCAGCTCTTGCTTAATTTTTTCCTCGGATTCTTTAAGCGTCTTGAGTTGCTTGGCAACAATGCGATTGCTTTTGTCTTTGGCAAGCAATTCTTCGTATGTTGCACGCAGAGATTGCAGCATATTCATTTCTACAATGTGTTTTTGTTGCAAGTCTTCCAATTCCTCCATGTTGTCATCGCTGCTATCCGATGAAGACGAATAGCTGTCGTCGTCCTCATAATATTCATCATCATCATCATCATAATAGCTATCGTCTTCGTCTTCGTCGTCATACGTGCTCCATGAACTTTCCGAATCAGAGCATCCAGGAACGTAATCCTCATCACTATCATCGTCATCGTCATCGTCGTACTCGTTTGTAACGATTGCTGGAGGTGTTTTTTTGGAAGCGGCGGCAGCGGTCTTTGACGAAGCGGCAGCGGTCTTTGACGAAGCGGCAGCGGTCTTTGACGAAGCGGCAGCGGTCTTTGACGAAGCGGCAGCGGTCTTTGACGAAGCGGCAGCGGTCTTTGAATCAGTTGCTGAAGCATTTGGGGGGGTGTTTCCAAAATCCAAACGTTTTGAGATGTCTCCGCGGTCGTCCGCGTCAGATCGGGGTTCAACCTGAATGATGATGTTGTATTTTGACTGTTTCGTTTTCGTTTTTGCTGATCCTGATTTTTTTGGGGCATGCTTTTTAGGTGCATTGGGTGTTTTTGATGAAGGTGAAGACAGTGGAGTCTTGAAACTATCCGCGTTGTCACTGGATGCGAATGCACTCGTAATGATTGCATTTGCAACCGGATCTTCTGTTGTCGCATGCGTGGCTGATGTTGCGGTTGTCGCATGCGTGGATTCTGCTGCTGCTGTAGCCGTCGCTTCTTGGTTCGTAACTTTTCGGGCTCGGGTTTTCTTTGCTGCCTTTGCTGTAGATGCGACTGCGACATCTGTCGTGGCTACCAATGAATTAAGTGCTTCAAGCGCAGCCACTTTTTTAGTCATGTGTTTTGACGGATACAGCTGAGACAATAGCTGATTCACTTCCAAACGTTCGGCTAAATTGTCAGTTTTGGTCCTTTTCTTTGTGGTGGTTGTCGTTGTCGTTGCGGTTGTCGTTGTCGTTGTCGCTGGCGCTGTGGTTGTGGTTGCGGGCGTGGTTGCTGTTGCTGTTGCTGTTCCTCCTGGTGTTTCCACTGATTCATCGTTATCATCCGTCGCATCGCTTTCTGGATAAGGTGGCGGCGCGTTCGGACCTGGACCATTCAAATTGCTCTTGTACGTATGTGCAGCATCGTCCTGCTTTTTGGTTTTCTTTGTGGATGTGGCCCTTTTTGGAATTGTTGAAAGAGTAATGGGCATCGTCTAACTGTTTGACATTGCATTGTGTTTATATTCTAATTTTTGTTTTCAATTTTTTTTTAATTGCGTGTTGCGAAATGTTGATTTTCAATAAAAATTGATTTCAAAACAATCTAAATATTATTTAGTTAGTATAAGGAGGATTCATCAACGTTATACGTGAAAGAGCATCAAGCAACAATAACAAACATGAAGCAGTTCAATTCAACAACCACCTCCACAACGAAACCGCGTGTGTCAAAAATCGTTGGAATTCAGTTTAGCATCTTGTCTCCGGAAGAAATCAGAAAAGGCGCGGTCACCGAAATCACGAGTCGCGACACCTACATTGGCAACAAACCTGTGCTCGGTGGTTTGTTTTGCCCTTACATGGGCGTGTCCGAACCGGGAATGCTGTGTCCCACCGATGGTCTTGACTATATGAACACACCTGGCTATTTCGGCCGGATTGAGCTGGCCATGCCGGTGTTTTATTACCAGCACCTGAACACAATTCACAAAATACTGCGTTGCGTGTGCCTGAAATGCAGCCGACTCCTCATAAACAAGGAAGAGCACAAGCAAGCACTGAAAATGTTGCCGGACGAGCGCTGGGCATACGTGTTCAGCGTGGCGAGTAAAGTCAAGCAAGTCAAGCGCTGTGGCGACGACAATCAAGAAGGTTGCGGGTGTCTCATGCCTAAGAAAATCCGAAAAGAAAATTTGGCAACCCTCATTGCAGAGTGGGACAGCGACGGCATCAAAGGCATGAGCGAAGAAGACGCCAAAAAAATGAACATGCATCTCACACCCGACATTGTTCTGAAAATATTTCGCAGGATCAGTGACGACGACGTCACGTTCATGGGATTCAGTCCCACCTTTTCCCGCCCGGACTGGATGATTTGCCAGGTGTTGGCAGTTCCGCCACCAGCAGTGCGTCCTTCCATCAAAATGGACGGGCAGCAGCGCAGCGAGGACGATTTGACCCACATTATTGTCAACATTGTTAAGGCAAACAAGACGCTCCAAGAAAAGATACGCGATGGCGCGCAGGCCAACGTCTGGCACATGGTTCTGCAGTACTATTGCGCCACTCTGGTGGACAACAACATTCCGGGCGCGGCGCCCGTCGCCCAGCGTTCTGGACGCAAGCTCAAATCCATCAAGGAGCGATTGAACGGTAAAGGCGGCCGCGTGCGCGGCAACCTCATGGGCAAGCGCGTGGATTTCTCTGCGCGTTCGGTCATTACACCGGACCCCAACCTCTCTATAAGAGAACTCGGCGTCCCGCTCAAGATTGCGAAGAATATCACAAAGCCGGTCGTGGTGAACGACATGAACCGGCGGTTTTTAACCAAACTCGTGCGCAACGGTCCCGAGGAGTACCCCGGCGCGAAGATCCTAGAGCGCAAAGGCGGCGAAAACATTTCGCTGCGATATGCCGACCGTGAGAACATCGTGCTTTACAACGGCGACATCGTGCACCGCCACATGATGGACGGCGACGGCGTGCTTTTCAACCGTCAGCCCACGCTGCATCGCATGAGCATGATGTGTCACATCGCGCGCATCATGCGCCAGGGCGACACGTTCCGCATGAATGTCGGCGACACCAAGCCTTATAACGCCGATTTTGACGGTGATGAAATGAACATGCACATGCCGCAGGACGAGGAAGCCGAGGCGGAGCTGAAAAATCTGGCAGCCGTGCCGTACCAAATTATCAGCCCGGCCAAAAATCAGTCCATCATCGGCATCTTCCAGGACTCGTTGCTCGGTTCCTATCGTTTTACCCGCCCGGGCGTCTCGTTCACGCCGCGCGATGCCATGAACCTGCTGATGGCGCACAACGGCATTAATGAGGGTTTATTCGCTTCTCACGCGGAGCGCATCACCAGTTTTCAAATCCTCTCGCAAATCATGCCGTCATTCACCATGAAGTACAAGACCAAGGGCTTCGGTGAAAACGACGACTTCGCGACGTCACCCGGCGTGCTGGAGATCGTGGACGGCAAGTACTTGCGCGGGCAGCTGGACAAGGACGTCCTGGGTGGAGGCAGTAACGGCCTCATCACGCGCACATGCAACGACTTTGGCAACATGGCCGCCGCAGCATTCATTGACGACCTGCAGAACATTGTAACGGAGTACATGAAGAGCAGCGCTTACAGTGTCGGAATCAGCGACTTGATTGCCAATCGCAGCACGAACGAGCAAATCACGCAGTCCATTGCTGCGAAAAAGAAGGAGGTGAAGAACTTGATTGACCAGACGTATCTCGGCATATTTGAAAACGCGACGGGCAACACCAACGAGGACGAGTTTGAGTTCCAGGTCACCAACATTTTGAACAAGGCCACAAACGACTCGGGCAAAATCGGATTGAAGAGTTTGGACAAGGACAACCGCTTTGTCACCATGGTCAAGGCGGGTTCCAAAGGCAGCGATCTGAACATTTCGCAGATGATTGCGTGCCTCGGACAGCAGCTCATTGACGGCAAGCGCATCCCCTACGGGTTTGAGAACCGCACGCTGCCGCATTTCACAAAATATGACGACTCGCCGGGGGCGCGCGGCTTCGTGGAGAACTCCTTCATTTCGGGTCTCACGCCGGAGGAGCTCTTCTTTCACGCCATGGGTGGTCGCGTGGGTCTCATTGACACCGCAGTGAAATCCGTGACATGGGAAACCCCCGTGGTCGTCGTTGAAAATGATGAGCCCAAGTACGTCAAAATTGGCGAATGGATTGATGCGCACATTTCGTCGTCATCATCAGTGCAGCGTATGACGGAGCAAAACATGGAATATTTGGAGCTGGACCATCCTGTCAAGATTGTGACAATGGACTACGATGGCCATGTGTCCTGGGAAACGGTGAGTGCAGTCACGCGGCACGATCCTGGAGAAAAATTGTACAAGATCACGACCAACGCTGGGCGCTATGTCACCGTGACTGCCAACAAATCACTGCTGGTTTGGAATGCGGAACTGGGTGAGTTTCGCGAGAAATACACGGACGAAATCAAGGTTGGCGATTTCGTGCCAGTGGCAAAGAATGTGCGCGATTACCGTGCAGATAAAGGAGATTCATATGCTGAATTTGAACGTGGCAAACACGATGGCAATTCCATTGATACTCACATTCCGGCTGAGTCTTACATCGCAGGAAAAGAATACATCAAGGGTCTCATTGGGTCGTACTTTTCAAAAAATGCATTTATTTCATCTGTATCATCCACTATTGAATTCACGTTTGGCGAACATCGCCTCGTGGAAGACTTTGCGTTTCTCTGTTCTCGTTTGGGCATTCACGCAGAGGTTTCCATAGTGGATGATCCATGTTGCGCTGGCTGGTATTCACAACTCACAATTCGTGGGCAAAACGCAAGCCAATTTGCACAGCAAATTACATTTGACGATGCAGAGAAGGACCAGCTTTTAAAATCAATTGCATGGACATCTGCATTAAACAAGGTGCAGCAGCACAACGACGTGGTTCTGGATGCAATTGTCAGCATTGAATACGTTGATCCGGCACTGCATCCCAAGATGTATGATTTGACCATTCCTACTACGCTCAACTTTGGTCTGGCGAATGGTCTCCAAGTGCGCGACACATCTTCCACAGGATATATCCAGCGCCGACTCATCAAGGGCATGGAGGATTTGAAGATTGAGTACGACATGACGGTGCGCAACAACAAGGGCCGCGTCATTCAGTTCAGCTACGGCGAGGACGGCATTGATCCCGTCAAAGTGGAGAGCCAGATGATGCCGCTGGTGAACATGGGCTTGGACGAGATTTACGCACACTACCACATGCCGAGCAGCGACCCGAAGGACGTGGTGTTCACGTCGGCATTCACCAAGGGCGTTATTTCGCGCATGAAGAAGCAGAAGGCCGAGAACGACGCCAAGTGCAAGGAATGGATTGATTTCATGATTGATCAGCGCGAAAAGGTAATTCAGAACGTGTTTCGCAACAAGAACAACGATCGCGTGTATCTGCCAGTGGCGTTCGCCCACACCATCAACAACGTCAAGGGCCTGCAGCAAATCAACAACAACTCCATCGTGGACATCACGCCGCTTGAAGCGTTTGCCATGATTGAGGCGGCCTACAAGCGCCTGGAAAACATGCACTACTGTGCGCCCACCCAGCTCTTCAAAGTCATGTTCTACTACTACCTGTCGCCGAAGGACTTGCTCATGGTGAAGCGCTTCAACAAGAAGGCGCTCACGGTGCTGCTGGAAATGATCGTGCTGAAATACAAGAACTCGCTTATTGCGCCAGGAGAAATGGTGGGCATGATCAGCGCCCAGAGCATTGGTGAGCCGACTACGCAGTTGACGCTCAACAGCGTGTCATATGACACACGCGTGATGTTGCGAATTGACGGGCAAATCAAAGTGTTTCAAATCGGAGAATACATTGACCGATACATTGAAAAGGCGGAACGCATGGAAGATCATCCAAATGACACGAAACTTGGATACATCAATGCGGGCGAAGATGTGTTTGTTCCATCAGTTGATGCGTGGGGCATTACGAGTTGGAAACGCGTTGAAGCAGTCACACGTCACCCGGTTGTGAATGTGGATGGAACGAACACTGTGCTGCGAGTCACAACAGAAGATGGCAGACAGGTCATTGCAACGAAGGCAAAATCATTCTTATCCATTGATGCCAAGAACCAATTGGCTGCAACGAATGGGTCAGACCTCAAGGTTGGAGATTACATTCCGATCAACCAGAGGGCGTTTGAAATGCCAGAAAATGATTCTACACGCGAATACTTGGTGCAACATGCTGCCAGATATTCCAGTTTGAAAAACATTTCAGAAGTGAATGATGTTATTCCCACATTTGTGCACAACGGAAAGGTGCACACAAACATGAATCGCAAAAAACTGGCCGCAATCATTGGAACCAACCCATTCCCCGACGTTCGCTTTGACAAAATTGTCAGCATTGAAGAAATTCCAAACCCAACCGAATGGATGTATGATTTCACAGTTGAAGAAACGCGCACGTTCATCATTGAAAATGGCATGGGTTGTTATGATACATTTCACACTGCAGGTAGTGGTGTTGCCATGAAGGCGAACGTGACGCGTGGTGTGCCCCGCATTGAGGAGCTGTTGTCCATCACTGAAAACCCGAAGAACTCGTCGCTGACCATTTTCCTGAAGAAGGACGAGGAGACGGATTGCGAGCGCGCCAAGGAGCTCATTGCGCAGATTGAGCTCACGCAGCTGAGTGAGCTGGTGGAAAGCGTGTCCATTTGTTTTGACCCCGACGACTTGAACACCCTGATTCAGGAGGACCGCAGCACGATGTTGCAGTATTACGAATACCAGCGCATGCTGCAGGAGTGCGCGGGAATAGATGTACCGGAAGAGGCCGAGGCCGATCCGAATGATTCGGGCCGTTCCAAGTGGATCATCCGCATGGTCATGAGCCGCGAGGCCATGTTGGACAAGCGCATCACCATGGATGACGTGCACTTCGCCATTAAAAACAGCCACGGCGACGACGTGAGCTGCATTTACGCCGACTACAATGCCGACAAGCTGGTGTTCCGTCTGCGCATGAACAACATTAATGGCAAGAAGCCGCTGAAGCCGAAGGAGAACCCGCTGGACCAGTCCGACAAGATTTACCTGTTGAAGGCGTTCCAGGACCAGCTGTTGAACAACATTGTGCTGCGCGGGTTGAAAAACATCAGCAAGGTCACGCTGCGCAAGCTCATGGACACGCTGCACAAGGAGGACGGCGCATATGTGAAGAAGGAGACGTGGGTGTTAGACACGAAGGGGACCAACTTGATGGACGTGCTGGCGCTGGACTACATTGACGTGAATCGCACGATCAGCGACGACATCCAGGAGATTTACAACGTGCTGGGCATTGAGGCCGCGCGCGAGGCGCTCTTGTCCGAGATGACGGGCGTGTTTGAGAACGATGGCACATACATCAATTACCATCACTTGAGTCTGCTGTGCGACCGCATGACGGCGAGTTCGGGCATGGTGTCCATTTTCAGGCACGGAATCAATAACGACAACATTGGCCCCATTGCCAAAGCGTCGTTTGAGGAGACGCCGGAGATGTTCTTGAAGGCCGCGCGCCATGCGGAGCTGGACCAAATGCGCGGTATTTCGGCGAATGTCATGTGCGGGCAGGAGGGGTACTACGGCACCAGCAGCTTCCAGGTCATGCTGGACCTGCCGCAGATGATCGCCAAGATGGAGGACGTGGCGTTCCAGGCGCAGAACGAGCAAGCGGAGATTGCGGAGGCAATGGGCTCGGCTGCCGCGGACACGAGCGCGTGCGCGTTTGAGAAACTCACCATTGAGTCCAATGTGGGCAGCATTCAGAAGGTGGATCTGGGTCAGGGCGCGGACAACTACAATGTCGGGTTCTAATGCCCGCAAATCATGAAATGTGTAAAAAAAATGTTTATAATTTAGCATAACCCCCATATTTATGCTTAATTGATTGATTGCTTAATTTTTATATTTTTTGGACTTGTTGGATCTTTTGGACTTGTTGGATCTTTTGGACTTGTTGGATCTTTTGGACTTGTTGGATCTTTTGGACTTGTTGGATCTTTTGGACTTGTTGGATCTTTTGGAGGTAACACGCAGTTGTTTTCCACCACCTTCACTAGCAGATTCATCCTGTTCGCGCGGAGATTTAGCTCCAATTGGCAATTGGTGGTTCGGAACTCTGCATGCCAATACAACCACAAAGTCGTTATCTGGATCAATCACCCCCCTTTTAATTCCAATGTCCATTAAATCAGATAATCGTATTTCACTTCCGTATTGTTCTTTCATTTTGCGATTGTATTTAAAACTGGATTCTCGGTCCATACCCCGAATGCTTGTTTCCAAATTTTTGACATGTTCGGTCAACGCATGCGCCTTATAAGTTGCAGGATCGGCATCTTTCAATGCTTTTAGTGCATCCATTTTAGACTCTGTAAATGTGTCTACTAAAAACTGGCTTGGAGGATAGTCCAATTTTGGAGCTTCGCGAACACGTTTGCGAGACACCAGTCCGAAATCGTTTGTGACGTGGTTGATGCTTCCAGTTACTGGGTCTATGCTTACAATGCCTTCAACGGTTGCAGAAGCAACCTCTTTTTGAAATAATAACAAATCCGTCATGGGTTTTCCAGCGCGATGACACCGGTACTTGCATACACTTCTTGAACTCTCCGGAATGTGCGTGTCCCGCATTTCGCATAACGCTTTTTTAATCATTTTTCTGAAATCATGTTTTGTATTTGGCTCATGTGAAAGCGAATGACGCAGTTCTAATAATTTTTCAAAAAACACCACTTGAGGAGGGAGCTTTGACATTGTCCACCACATCGGTTTACCGAATTGGGCGGATGTATACGTGTCAACCCGAGCATCAACTTTGATAACTTGATTCTTCCGATACGTACTGGAACTCACAATCACGGGTTCCGTGCTAGGTCCGAGTGCTGCCCCCATGACAGGGACATTGAATGTGGGAAGAGTGGGGTCTTCTTCGTCGCCCGTCACTACCGGCATGAACCCATGCGTGTGTATAACTATGATCCGAGGTGGTTGAAATGGTGATGCGGCGCGTGCTGATGCGGCGGGTGCTGATGCGGCGGGTGCTGATGCGGCGCGTGTTGATGCGGCGGGTGCTGATGCGGCGCGTGTTGATGCGGCGGGTGCTGCGCGATTCTGGAATGGCGGATGGTCTATTGAATAAAGCTCCAACCCACCGTTGTGCACAATTGGCAAAAG
>Ga0214921_10012070_pt1 | contig 10396 bp, 16 predicted proteins | sample LL1505_MetaG_FD_177992 | JGI IMG/M metagenome (GOLD analysis project Ga0214921, IMG submission 177992) | Freshwater microbial communities from Lake Lanier, Atlanta, Georgia, United States - LL-1505 | ecosystem: Environmental > Aquatic > Freshwater > Lake | place: USA: Georgia | collected...
CTTCTAAAAATTCTGATGTGCAGGGAAGTCTATAGACACTATGATGTATCTTTAACTTTTCTATTAAACCTTCAATAAGAATATTCTTAATTGTATCTAGCACATCTCATTATAACTCATATCGGGACTATAAGCAAATATAGTTATTACATCCTATTGACATTATTAGACTGCTTGCAGTCGTATTGTGTCTTATGTTGGTTTGTTATCTCTATTTTCGGCTTTGTTGTTTCCCGCCGAATTTTATCTCAAATAATGATATAATAATTTATATGACACCACAAGATTGGGCTGCGCTCACACTCTCAATTTTATCAATTCTTGGAATTGTTGCTGGCGGAATCAAATGGCTCGTAAAACATTATTTAAGCGAACTTAAGCCAAATTCAGGATCCAGTTTAAAAGATTCCGTTAATCGCCTAGAGGAAAAAACTGACAAACTATTTGATCTTATTCTTGAACATTTTAAAGATCATTCTAAAAAATAATTTACTATATATTATATATAAAAGATATTTTAAAAACTTTACTTGCTAGTTATTCTTTTCTTTATATATTTTAAGTATACACTTTAATACTCTGGATTTTTACACTTTATGCAAAAGTCATTATAACAATTTGGTAACAATTTCTTAATACTCTGGTTTTATAACTTTTTGTTATACTTTATACTATTTATAACGTTTTGTTACAATTGTCCTATTTATCATAATATAATGTTATAATTTTTAATGCTAGCACCTAGGTTCTACCCCACCCCACTGCGCCTAGGTGTCTAGCCTTATTTTATGGTATAATCATTTATTATGTGTTCATCAACAATTCAAAAATATGGTAATAACCCAATTAACATACAGTGGACTGTTGTGCGTGGAGATACCGCAGAACTAACAGTAGATTTCTTTGAAAATGATGAGAAAACAGCGTTTGACTGTACTGGGTGGACATATGAAGCAACATCATATGACACAAACGGTGGAGTTTTAGATCAACTTATAACTAGAGTAAATGGCAACTCAGTAACCATTACAGCACCAGCATCAACAACTTTAAACTGGGGTAATTCATATAAAAGCGTAGTTGCAGAATTACCATTTGATTTACAAGTAAATATTCCAGTAACAGGAGAAAATACAATCTGGACTCCAATTATTGGTACAATTACTGTTATAGGCGATATAACTCCAGGAGGAAGTCTATGAGCATTCCAACAAATATAGTTGTTAAGATTAGTTCAGTAAATACACTTCTGCCACCCGTGGTTAAAGTAAATAATATTTTTTTTAAAGTTCAAAATTTAACAACACAGATACAGGAGTCATAAATGGCATTTCCAGGTACATATAATTTTAATTACTATCGTGGCGATACCGCTCAATTTGTGATTCGTCCAAGAGCAGCAAATGGAACAGCCTTTGATCTAACTGGTTATAACGCAGACTTTTTTATTGCAAACGTTAGAGGGCCAAGCGCTACAACATATCTTGAAGGCCAAGCAGTTGTAAATGGAACTACAGATACAGTTACTTGCACAATTTTGCCAGGTGTTGGAAGAAGCCTTGAGCCAGGCACATATGTTTATGATGTTCAAATTGACTCAGGGGCTTCAACAATCTATACAATTTTAACTGGAACAATAACGGTAACACAAGACATTACTGGATCAATTGAGTCATAATGGTTGATGTATTACTAAACACAGATGATGTAGTTGTTCTTGGTCCTCCAGAAACAATAAACCTTCAAGTTGATATTGGACCAACAGGACAAAGAGGAAGTCAAGTTTTTGTTGGTTCTGGAGATCCAAACGTTGTTGATATTGGACAGACACCTATTTACAATGATCTTTATATAAATACAAACCCAGGAACTGACTATGGATATATGTATCAATATATTTCTCAACCTGGAGGAGATGCTTGGGTTGAGATTTTAAGTATTAATCCAGCAATATATTCATCAATTGAAACAACAACATTTACAACTGGTAGCGCAAGTATTACAATTCCAGTTGCTAATATTGTTACAGTTACTGGCTCTCCACTTACCGCTTCAAATTTTAATATTCAATATTCAATTGAAGGAACAGACCCAATCGCTTCATCAGTTGCAATTCCAGCACTGGTTTCTCCAGGAACAAATTTAGTTCTTAATTTTAAAGGAATTTATTATAATGGAAGCGCATGGGCAAACCTATCTGGAAGTAAAAAAATTCATTTATTTATTTCTATAGTATAAAAATGGTATAATCTAGTAGAGGTGAAAACATGGCTGTAGAAAATATCGGAATACTTATACCAACCAAGATTCCTGCATACGTAGACGATGCTGATATCAAGTCAGCCTTAAGAGCATACCACTACGGTTCATATGATTTTGACCCAAACGAAACAGATCCAGCAGAACTTTTAACACCCTCTATTGCTAAAACAATTTATGATATACAGACAGATATAACTGCTTTAGAAAACAAAAAATTTGCATCAGCACAAAATAACGTACCAGTTGCTGGAGATTTTCCACCAAATGCTTTACAGGATGATTTTATTTGGGTAGATAAAAATGGTACAACTCCAACAGTCCCAAACTCTGCAACAGCAGTATATACAAATACAGCACCATCTTCAAGTCTAGCCAACGGATTAATTTGGGTAGATAAAGATACAAGTCCAAAAGAAATGTATGCCTATAACTCTACAACAAGCACATTTGATTTAATTAATATTGGTCCTTCTGGAATAGTTGCAGTAAATGCTCCAATAACTAATTCTGGTACCAACACATCTGCAAACCTATCTTTAGGCTACGGTTATGGTTTAACAATAAGTTCTAGCAACTTAGTTGTAGATAGTACGGTACTTATGCCAATTAGCACAATACAGTCTTGGAGTGGTCAATCATCTACCGCTTTAGATATCATGCCAAGATGGACAGTTAATTCTTCATCAACTATTTCTAATGCAACTATTTATTTCTATTACTTTACTCCATTATTTAATTTTACTGCAAATAATATTTCTATGTCTTCCGCAGAAGTTGCATCTAATGGAGCAACGCTAGCAAGGATGGGTGTTTATACAGTTAATCCATCAACACAAGCGCTTTCACTTGTTGCAAGAACAGAAAATGACACAACACTCTTTCAATCAACAAATACCGTTTACACAAAAGCATTTAATACAACTGGAGGATATCCATCAACTTATTCATTTGTTGCTGGAACTAGATATGCAGCATCAGTAATTCTTGTAGGTCAAACAACAAATGCAAAACTAGCATCTTCTGGATCTGCTGGGTATTCACAAATTGCGGGATTGTCTCCAAAGATGGTTGCATCAGTTTCAGCAGAGTCTGATCTTGGACCAACAATTACTAATGCAAATGCTACAGCAAGCAATAATTCACCAGCATGGGTTAGGTTCACATAATGCCAGTGCTATATGACGAAACAGGAAAACCAGCCTATATCTATAGTTCAGAGTCAGATACTTGGTATTTAATATCTGGTGTTGTAAATACTGCTGCATCATATGAGTGGCAAAGCGATCATACATTTTTATCTACAGTTAGCATTGTGGATCACCTTGTAGGAAAAAAAGGTATAAACAACTTTTTAAATCCAGCAGCCAGAGATGCAGCAATTACATCTCCAACTAGTGGTATAATATGTTTAATAAGACAAAATTCATCGGGAACTATTGTTAATGAAATACAATATTATGATGGATCTTCTTGGAGAAGTCTCATTCCTAGTCAAACAGGAAAAGATGGTAAGTACTTAAAAACAAATGGTACAATTACTTCATGGGACGATGTTCCAGAAGCGTTAACAGCAACGCTAATGCTAATGGGAGGATAAACAGTGGCAAGTGTATATAAGGTTTTAGCACAGTCAAATCCAAGTGCGAACACATTGACTACAGCATATACTGTTCCAGCAGATAGGGCCACAGTAGTTTCTACAGCAGTTATAACTAATTTTGGTCCTTCACCAGCAAGTTTTAGAATTGCAATTCGTCCAGCAGGAGCATCAATTGCTCAGAATATGTATATTGCATATGATATTACAGTTCCATCTCTTGATGCAACAGCACTTACACTTGGACTTACACTTGCAACAACAGATGTTATTTCTGTGTATTCTTCTACTGGTTTAGTAAATTTTAATATTTTTGGAAGTGAGATTTCATAATGGCAGTTAATAATTTTAGTCAAGGCGTAACACCATCAGCAGTTCCGTTACCAGTTACAACTGCTACAGCAACAACATCAGCAACAACTACAGATGTTACAGTAACTTGGACTGCAGATACAAAAGGGGCAGTTCCAACAGCATACACAGTAACTGGAACAGCATCAGGTGGTTTTACAACCACTGCTACAACAACTGCAACTTCAGTAACACTAACTCGTCAAAATGGTGGAAGAGCATATACCTTTGCAGTTGCATCACAAAATAGATTTGGAAGTTCAACAGCAAATGCTGCACCAGTAACTCCTCCTTTTGTTTATAAAGAAGCGCTTACTGCAACATCAAGTACAACATACACAATTCCAACAGGATACAGCAAAATGGCTGCAATTGTTTATGGTGGTGGAGGAAATGGTCAAGTAGCATCTGGAAACTCTGGTGCTAATAGTGGTGGCGGAAAAGGTGGTGGAGGAGCAGGAGCAGTTGCTTTTCAAGAATATTCTATAACACAAGATCAAGTTTATACAGTAACTGTTGCAGCAGCAGGCGGTCAATCTAAAATTACTAATCCAAGTTCAGTTATTATTGCTTCAGCAAATGGTGGAGCACAAGGTGGATTTGGAACAGGAACAAATGCTGGAGGAACAGCAACAAGTCAAGTGGCAACCAATGCAACAATTACTGGTGGAACTGGCGGTGGTGGATCATCAGGCTTGAATGGAAGTAATACAGCAGGACAGGCTGGTGGTTCAGCAACCGCAACAAGTTTTACAGTTTTAACAGCATATAATTTACCAAATCCAGTTGCAGTAAACTTAAATGGCGGTGGCGGTGGTGGATCTGGGTTCCAAGTTACTGATTATAGATATAGTGCTGGGTTTGGTAGCAATCAACTAGGTGGTTCTGCAACTAACGGTGGTGTAACAGGAGGAACTGGTGGTTTCGGTGGTAGTGGTTCAGGTGGTGCAGGTGGTGGATTTGCTGCTGGTGTTGCTCAAGCAGGTGGCGTAGGAAGAGTTGTTATTTATGTTTGCTAAGGAGTGTAAATAATGTTACATTTTATTGTTGTTGAAGATGGAAAAATATCTAATTTAATTCTTTCACAATCAAAAGAGGTTGCAGAAGAAGTTACTGGTGCAGAATGTATTCAATATGATCATACGCTAGTCAATCCTCATATTGGACAATCTGTTATAGATGGTGAAGTTGTTGATTTAGAAGTGTATCCAGTAATAGAAGAGCCTCAAGATGAATCAGAATTAAACGATGAAAATGGAGAATCATAATGGCTACTAATGAAACAATTTATAGAGGATCTCCTCATCTTAATTTAGGTACGCAAAACTATTATCAAATTAACAATAAAGTAATTACATCAAATGTTGCTACTATATCAACTTCAGTAGTCCATAACATTACATCTGCTGGAACATTAGCAGTAATTCAAGGAGTAGATTCTACAATTGATGGAACTCATATCGTTGCCACTATTCCAACATTAGCATTAGATGTTCCTGGCCCTGGATCAAACACTTTTACATATTCAACAACTGCTGGAAACGTATCAACTGCAGCAGTTTCTCCAACAGGTCAATTAATTTGGAGCAGTTATTATGCAGGAGGCACAGTAACTAATATTGCAGTTGTAAATTACATTGGAACAGTAACAACAGGTGCAGCACATGGTCTTGTAGTTGGAGATATTATTGGGGTGGAAACAAAACTTAATCTTACATTAGGTGCAAGAGTTTTAACAGTACCAACATCAACAACTTTTACATACGAAAGTACTACTCAAACAGTTGCAAATTCAGCAACTACTGGGGCATGGACAAAGATTCCACCAGTTTATGTAGCGCCAGCAAATGCTTCAAAGAAAATTAATAATATTGTAGTGGCAAATAAGGCACCTATTATTGGATCATATAGCATTTATATTGGAGGATATCCATTAGCAGAAAATACATCAATTGCTGGAGGAACAACACAGTATATTGATTTAGAACAGGTTATCTTTAATGGTGAAAAACTTATTGTTTGTGCATCTAATAATGACATTAAGTTTCACATTGCTGGAGAAAATGTTTAATTATGTCATTAACTCTTGGAGCAAGTTCACCTAGCGATAAAGTTCCAGTAGGAGCAATTATTCCAATGGCTGCCCCATCAGTTCCAGCAGGATTTCTTGAATGTAATGGTGCAACTGTAAAACGTGCAGACTATCCAGCACTTTTTTCATTAATTGGTACAACATATGGTGCTGGAGACAGTTCTACAACATTCACACTTCCAGATCTTCGTGGTGAATTTATTCGTGGTTTTGATAATGGTCGCACAGTAGATAATGGAAGAAGTTTTGGTTCTTTCCAAGATAAAGATACATCTACACAGTCATCATCACATACACATGGATATCAAAGAGGAACTACTGGCGGTGCAACAACAGATGGTGGAAACCTTGCAACAATTACATTTCCAGTGGCAAGCCGTGTACGCAATATTGCCATGTATTACATTATTAAATTTTAATTGACATTCTTTAGTTTTGCTGTATAATTATAACTGGGGGTATTTATGAACATTTTAAATTTTAATTCTGTTGGTGAATATATGCCAGACATCAAACCAGCAAAAAGCCATATACCAGAGTGGTATAAAAATATCAAAGGGTATAATAAAAATAATTTAAAAATTCAAGAAGGACAGAATATTCCAATAACAAATTTAAAATCTTGTATGCCATTTTTTGATTCATTTAATATTGGATATATTGTAGAACTTGCTCAAGATTTATATGTTGAAGTTAAAGATGGGCAGCCAAAAATTAATTGGAGAGAAAACCCAGATCCATTAGGGGTTAGAGAAGTTGGCGAAAATATTATTCCTACTCCACACGGATATTCAGAGACTCATTTTATTTGGAAATATCCACATATTTTAAATGCAAAAAAGGGGTATAGTGCAATAGTTACTCATCCATTTAATAGACATGATCTACCTTTTATTAGTCTTACTGGCATTATGGACATTGATACACTGGTTGGAAATGGTAATATACCGTTTTATATTCAAGAAGGTTTTGAAGGTTTAATTCCAAGAGGAACTCCAATACTTCAAATAATACCTTTTAAAAGAGAGTCTTGGAAAATTAAAAAAGATGATTCACTAATAGAAAAAAATAATAAAGAAAATATTGATAAAAACCGATCAATGATTGGCTGGTATAAATCTAATCGTTGGCAAAAAAAGGAATTTAATTGATAAACACACAAGAAGAAACACTAACTATTGCTTGGTGCGATAATGGAAATACCGACGGTAAATTTACAGAGGGACTTTTATATACAGTTATTCATGCTCAGCATCTTGGAATTAAAGTTCATGGCTCAGTACGTGTAAGTGGAAACCAGATAGCAAGACAAAGACAAACACTATTTGATAACTGGGCAGACAATATAAAGACTGACTGGATATTATGGGTAGACTCAGACATAGTTTTGACTATAGAGTCTTTAGGAAGGCTACTAGAGGCTGCAGACAAGGATTCTGCAAAGATTGTAAGCGGTCTATACTTTGTCTCTAACGAACCAGAAAAACCTTTAATGAGACCAATTCCATGTGCTTATAAGTTTATAAATGATATGGAGCAAATAGAGTCTTTAACAGATCTTCCAAATGACCAAGTAATAGAAACAGATGCTGCTGGTATGGGTTTAATACTTATGCATAAATCAATTATTAAGCCAGTTAGAAATGTAAGCAAAGATAATTTTGTTTTTGCAGAAACAAACGGCATAGGTGCTAAATTTGTTGGTGAGGATATATCATTTTTTAAGAATGTTAAAAAGGCTGGAATTCAAGCATATATTCATACAGGTGCTATTGCTGATCATATCAAGAGATTTACTTTTGACATTAACTATCATAATTTTTATTGGAAAAATATAAATAGAGATTAACAATACAACGTGATTAATTTAAAATTTTTTCCAGATTTTGAGCATTCCAATAAATATCAATCAATGCTTTATTGTGAATCTCATATTAATAACTTTAATATACAAAAATTAGACAATCCATTTATAATACCTTTAGATACAGATATAGTCCACTTTCATTGGCAACATACAATTTGGGACTTTGTAAAAAATAAAAAAAAGTTTATTGAAAATGATTTTTCAGAGTTATTTAGTTATAAGATTAATAAAGAAAAAAACATAAAAACAATTTGGACTATTCATAATGCTCTTCCACATCAAAGTAAAAGTTTAGAACTAGACATTAAATTAATGCAAAAGATAAGCGATGAAAGTGATATTATTCATTTGCTTTCTGATGACAGTTTAAGCGAAATAGAAAAACATATAACAATAAATCATAAAAAAATAATAATAGTTCCTCATTCAAACTATGATAAGTTTTTTAAGATAGAAGAAAAAAGTATGTTTAAAGACAAGATTGTTGTAGGAGCAGTTACAAAAATAAACTCTTATAAAAATTTTGACTTGCTTTTTAAAGCATATGTAGAGTTAAAAAAAATACACAATGATATAGTGCTGTTAATTGCTGGACTTGGATATGATGTAGAAATAATGAACAAATTAAAAGCAGAGTCTAAAAATGATAATAACATAGTTGTTATAGATAAATTTTTAAGTGATGAAGAATTTAATCGGATATCTAATCTAATAGATATTGCCGTATACCCCTATAGCAATATACTAAATTCAGGATCAACGCATTGCTCGTTTACCTTTGAACACCATGTTGTCGTACCAAAATTTAAAACTTTAAAGGGTTTAAATGAGTTAAAGTTTGTATCATTTTTTGAACCACATTCTTTAAAAGATTTAGTAAAAACCTTAAACTTTGTAATTGAAAATAAAGAATATGCAAAACATAAAGATGATATAAAAAAATGGAATAATGAAAACACTTCAAGCATAATGTCTAATAAATTTTTTAAAGAAGTTGGTAAACTTTTATGATTTATTCACCAGACCACAAGTTTTTACTTTTAAAAAATCGTAAAGTTGGAGGATCATCTCTTGAACTAGTCCTATCTAAACTTCTACCAGAGAACGCTATAGTTACTAAACTTACCAGTCCAACAAACACAACAGACATTGTACCTAGTTGGCATAAGGAAAGAAATTATGGAGAAAATAATAAATTTTATCATCATATTAAGTATGAAGAGATAAAAAATTACATAGATCTATCTGAAGTTAAATCTTATGTTTTTGTAAGAAACCCATATGACTCAGTTTTGTCAGCATTTTTCCATAGACTCAGCACTTCAAAAATATTATTAAATCCATCTCAGTGGAATGGTCTATTAAATGAAAAGAAAGAAGAATTAGTTAAAAAATACTTTGATAATAAAATTGGAGACCTTCCATGGTATAAGGGTGATAAATATATTTATTTAAATAATGATAATCAATTGCTTGTTGATAAAGTTTTATATTATGAAAAGGGCATAGAGAATGAAATCAACCCAATTTTAAAAACCCATGAAATTCCAGAAATACAGATGGACGTTAATTTTTTAAATCATAAACCAAAAGAGATTAACTATACTGAAGTATTTAAAAATCAACACTTGGACTTAATTAGAAATGAATGGTGGTGGGAGTTTGAAAATCTTGGATATAAGGCATAAAAATACCCCCCCAAATTAATGGAGGGGCATTCCTATTATTAAATTTTTATTGTTTACAAGGGTACTTGTTGTACCACTCTTTGTACCGTTTTCCATTTGCAGAACTCCAGGAAGACCAGTCAGAGCCTCCATCTGTCATATGTAGAGCAACTTTTGCGTTTGTAACTGGATTCAATAATTCAACGTTAGAACCCAACTTAAACAAATCTCTACGTTCTGGACCTAATTCTCCGATCATGTTTATTTGAAACATTCCATAAGAACTATCTCCAGTTTTTTGATTTCCGTTAAAAGCCAATGGACGACCATTGGTTTCAGCCTTTGCTATAGCGCAGGCACTACGAAGACCACTTTTTTCAAACCCAACAGCCCTTAAAAGTTCAATAAGTTGATCATCTGTTAAAGATGTCGCATTTTCATACTTTTTAAGAATGTCCTCCTTAGAAACTGAAAAAGCCACCTTTAGGGTGGCGACTTTAGTCTCAAGGACAGGTTTACTTAATAAATTGTTTTCAGTAGTTGCTTTTGCTGCTCCAGAA
>Ga0214921_10012071_pt1 | contig 10396 bp, 12 predicted proteins | sample LL1505_MetaG_FD_177992 | JGI IMG/M metagenome (GOLD analysis project Ga0214921, IMG submission 177992) | Freshwater microbial communities from Lake Lanier, Atlanta, Georgia, United States - LL-1505 | ecosystem: Environmental > Aquatic > Freshwater > Lake | place: USA: Georgia | collected...
TCAGGGGAGGCAACAAAAGGCGAAGAAGGGACGCTGATCTATCTCAATTTATCAACTGACAAAAGTCCGGATTTAGAAAAGCTAGACAGATTGAAGAAGGTCTTAATTCAGGGGAAGGAAAAATTGTTACTGAAGAGTTAATCAATGAGATAATGGAAGGGTCTATTAAAAGACTTGAAAAAATAAAAACTCTAGAAGAAAAAGGTCTAGCAGGTAATCTTCCGTTACCAGTTGAGCTTTATGAATTTATAAAAGAAAAGATTGCTACTAAGGAATTTTCATCTCCGACTGAAGTAGTGCTTGCATCGATTCCTTTTCTGAGAAAGTATCGAGAGGCTCAATTACAGGAGGCATCTTCTTAGGCAGCAAGAACACGAACTTCAGCGCATTGCGATGATCGTGATTTAGGTTTCACGATGATCTCAATATCTTGATCAAGGGCGTTAAGGAATCTGAAAAGCCTTTCTGTAGAAAATCCATCAAGACGGCCTCTAAGGAGATTTGAGATTTTAGGTTGATCAATATCTAAGATAGCAGCAGCTTGCATTTGAGTTAATTTTCTTTTTTCAAGAATTTGAGCAATACGAAACACTAATCCAGATTTCGCATGAAGATCTTCAGCATTTTCTAGACCTAGATCGGCAAATACATTGCCCTTGGTTTCGTGAACTTCATTCTTTGATTTATTTTTCATCGTTATTAACCCTTTTGAAATAGATCTTTTCCATTCCTTATAATCTTCCTCAGCAAGTTTTAATCGACTCTTCACGAGATCAATCTCTTGCTTTGGTGTTGCGATTCCGCTTTTCGACTTCTTCTGAAAAACGTGGAGTACATACACAACACCTTCAAACTTAACGGTATAAACTCCTCGATACGTATCTCTATCAAAGTCATCAACGATCTCAAGAGTTCCTGCACCACCAAATCCTTTTAGAGGCTTCGCATCAGGATGCTTTCCACCTCTTTGAGCTTGGTCTAATGCAAACCCCATGAACCTTGTCACTTCATTCGGCAAATCTACGAGATCTTTATAACTCGAACTTATCCACCGAAGTGGTTTTAGATCCTCTTTCATATTATGCCATAATTAGCATATCGACTCAAAGCTGTAAATACTAAAGTAGAATGCTGATTCTGGAAGAGATGGTACCTGACCAAAAACACTAGGTTTCGGCCAGTGTGGTTTTACCCCTAAAATACCCCTACTTTTCAGTGTTTTTACCCCCTAAATTGTATGGGGTTTTTGGCCAGGGGTGTTTTATGCGTGTTGGACTATATGCAAGGGTATCAACCCACGATCAGCAGACTCTAAAGCTTCAGCTCGATGCTATGAGGAAGTATGCAAAGAGCAGGAAGTGGCAAATCACTTTAGAGGTAAAAGATATCGGCTCAGGCGCAAGTGATCGCCCGAAGCGTGAAGAGTTACTACGCGCAGCGCGTAGGCGTGACATCGATGGTCTGATTGTCTGGAAGTTAGATCGTTGGGGTCGCTCTCTTTATGATCTCATTGGCACACTAAAGGAGCTCTCTGATATCGGAGTTGCTTTTATCTCTTTAACAGAAGCAATCGATCTTACAACTCCGTCAGGTCGTGCAATGGTGGGATTCTTATCAGTGTTTGCAGAGTTTGAGCGTGACCTATTAAAAGAACGTGTAAAAGCAGGGCTCTCTCATGCAAGATCTGAAGGAAGAATCGGAGGAAGACCAAAAACCTCCGCTCTTCGTGCTGATGAGATTAAAAAGCTCTCTAAAAAAGGACTCTCTAAATCTGAGATCGCTAAAACTCTTAATATACCTCGCACCAGTGTAAGAAGAGCACTCGATGCTTAATCTTCTCGCCATGAGAAGATATTTTTTACATTTTCAGAAAGCTCATGCGTATCAGCGTGAGATAAGATCCCAAGATACGATTGAAGAGACTGGTTTAATCCCTCCCCTGTTACCTTACCTTGATAAAATTCATCGTGCCTGATGCCTAACTTTCTAAACATTCTTCTTTTTGTAGTGGCTCTCATCACTCTGTGATGTGGAAACGTAACATATCCAAGAAAATCAATTCCTTGGTGAAGTGGCCTTAAAATAATCTTATCGGGGTGAAGCCTTAGTTTTAGGTGCTCACCTAAAAACTTTTCAATCTCTGGGATTAGGGCTTGAAGCTCACTCTTTTTATCAGATAGAAAAAGCATGTCATCTGCAAACCGCAAATAATGCTTCACTTTAAGCGAGTGCTTTACGAACTGATCGAGCTCATTAAGGTAGATGTTTGTAAAAATCTGGGATGTAAGGTTTCCAATCGGTGCACCCTTACCCTCAGCTTCTTCAACGTGAAAGCTGCCAATCACATTTTTCAGCAACGAAAAAACACGATCATCTTTTATAGTTTTTTGAATTAGTGAGAATAGGATCTCATGATCTACAGAGTCATAAAACCGCTTAACATCACACTTTAACCCCCAGCACTCACGCGTATCGCTTCGGCTCACCTTCCAAGTAAGACGGCGAAGGGCTTCTACAGCTCGGTGAGTACCTTTTCCTAATCTGCTTGAGTAAACAGTATCAATAAACTTTGGCTCATAAATCTGCCTCAATGTGGTGTAGAGCGTTTGATGCACCAAGCGGTCTCTTACACACGCTTTTCTGATATGTCTTAGCTTTGGATCGTGAATAAAAAATGATGTGTATTCGCCGTGCCTGTATTTTCCAGAGATAAGATCACGGTGTAGCCTGAAGATGTTTCTTTCAGCGTAACGTCCGAACTCTTGAACGTCCTTTCTTTTGGTCTTGCCTTTTCGAAATTCGAACCAAGCCTCGAAAATTCGTTCGGCTGAAGTCAATTCATCGAATATACTTCTGTATATCTTCACGGAGTAGTTTTTCCTTATGCAGCAGTTTGATATTCCAATAATACACCGAACATACGAGCTTTACCGAGAACTTCATGATCTTCAAAAGACAATCCCAAAAGTAGAGCGTTTTACGCTTTGGGTACGGTGTGAAGATACAACATTGAAGATTTTAGAGGGGCTTATTCGAGTTGGATACATGCACCAAGAGGCACGCCCTTCGCAGCTTGTAGGGGTTAGTGCTGAAATCGATATGCTTCGGGTCTTTTTGCGCCTCTCTGTTGATATAAAGGCACTAACTCAAAAGAAAGCCCTTCCCCTTCAAGAAAGACTTGATGAAATCGGGCGCATGCTTGGCGGTTGGATTAAAAGCAGCCGAACAAAATAAAGGAAAAAGGAGACAGAAGTTCGAGGGGGAAGAGCCAGCAGCGACAACATTGTCATTACGATTGTCATCGTTGTAGTTGTTGTCGTTGACGCCATTATCATTAGACCTCACCGCACCAGAGCGAGCACCCATTTTTGACCCTGCCCTTCAGGACTCACCACCGATCGACCTCGTACGTTGATCCCACGGTTGAATTTTATTTGGAGGGGTTGCGGTGTCTTAATGTTTCCAGACATTTAATCAGAAAACTCTGACGCAACATCATCCGATGTTGCCCGACAAGATCCCCTCACGAGGCAGAGCCAAGAATTTCTGTCTCCGCACAGTGTTGCACGCTCTTTGAATCCGTAAACGCAAAGACTCTGGCAGTGTTTGAGAAATATTTTTCTCAAACGTTACTGTGGGAACAACCTCGGGTGAGGAACCCTTAAGCGCCTCAACATTACCAAGATGTGATTAGTCTACCGAATTAAACATTCGGAACAAAGAAAAAAATTTTGAAATTTCCAAGGATCAAATTCCAAGATTCATTGATGCCAAGAATCCAATTCTCAACTATCAAATTTTTAATTCGAGGGGGAAGAGCCAGCAGCGACAACATCGGCAAAACGAGGGCCAACGTTGTCGCTGTAGGCGTAGACGCCATCAGCATAAGACCCCACCGCACCAGAGCGAGCACGCGCTACTTTGCCCTTGAAGAGATCGCCCTTGTCTTTTGAAGTGCCTATCTCAAATCTGTCTTCTGGAAATCCATTTGCATCTCTGTAAAGAGCTGCTGCAACTGTAGTTATCCATCTATCTGTAAAGCCTAAGCCGTTATCCTTTAGATATGTTGCCTGCTCACTACGGTTACGATTATTTGAGTTAAAACATACCGTGGTCGTGTACTTGGTATCTTGATCTACGATATCACTTAAGCCTACATCTTTTAGAAGTGCACTATCAGGCCAGACGACCCCATCGCCTTCGGCTCTTGGATTAGCCTTCTCAATAGCATCAAGCACCATTTTGCCACTCATCCCCTTTGGAATAGTGAATGTTACTTGTGTGCCAAGTGCTATCTCTTGAACTTCCAAGTTGCACAGTTTATGCGGGGCTACTGTGGCCTCTGCTACTACGCCTTTTGACTTCTCTCCTTCAGGCAATAAGACAAGTAGAGCCTGACGAGCTTCCGGTGAAAGCTTTTTAAGATCTTTTGCGTTTAATTCTCCTAGTAGATGATTTAGAACTTCTACTTTCCCCTCTACAGGTAATGCGCTTGATAAATCTTTAACTGCCGTTAGAGCTGTTTGTTGTAGTGTATTCATTGTACTGCCTTTTCTGTTTCATTATCTTCGATAACTTGAAGAGCTTTTTTAGCGATTGCAATCTTATCAGAGATCGAGATCTCATCTGTATTGACCAGATAATCAATTCTTCGTTTTATCTCTTCGATCTCTTTTTCTTTTTCGCTATCGTTTGTCATAAATTTCCAAATACCAAAATCCAAAATTCATTGATGCCAAGAATCCAACCTTCAACCATCAAATTTTTAATTCGAGGGGGAAGAGCCAGCAGCGACAACATCGTCAAAACGATGGCCATCGTAGTAGTGGCCGAAGACGCCAAGATCATAAGACCCCACCGCACCAGAGCGAGCACGCGCTACCAAGCCCTTAAGAAGATCCCCTTTATCCGTTGTGCTTCCGATATTATCAGCATCTTTAGGGAAGCCTTTTCCTACGCGAAATGCCCCAGTAGCAGCCGTAATATACGGTCTATCTACCCAATCCATTCCGTTTTCTTTTAAGAGCGCATCTTGTGAAGTATCTCCAAATTTAGCTTTATTGCTTGAGTTTTTTACAACAGGAGTAAATGTAATAACTTTTGTTTCTTTTAAAACTTCCTTCACGCCTTCGTCGTTATAAAGAGTTCCTCTGTAGATCGCATCACGACCATATTTTTCTTGGCTCTTTTGATTAATCTCATCAAAAGCTTTTTCCAAGCTAGATCCTGCATTAATAGTAAGGCGTACTTCTCTACCTAAACGACCTGATGATTTCACTTCAAGCTTACAATGCTCACCTGAATAAACTTCACTGAACTGGCTTCTTTTTGTTGGCATAGAGACTGAAGGTTGTCCTTCTGTTGCTGATGCTTGCGGTAATATTGCAAGAAGGACTTTACGAAGCCCATCAGGAAGTTGATCGAAGTCCTGTCCTTGCAGTCGTAACATGAGAAATTCTGCTGCTATAGTTTCAGCATTTTGTGGAGCTTTTGCGAGCTCTCCTACGAAATCAAGCACCTGTGCTTTTTGTTTTTGAAGATTCATTGTACTGCCTCTTTAATTTTTTTCTTTGCTCGTGTCGCGACTCACCCTGAGCTTTCATTCTCTCTTTGTGCGTTATGGCGACATAACACGCCGAGATGACTTTATAATTGTAAAGTATTGTATTTCTTAGTCAAAAAAATTTATTAAAAACGATTAGCCTCAAAAAGAATGACACCGTACGAAAAGGATTCGAATAAATTAGTGTAGCCATTGCCTCATAAATCATGACACCGAAACAGGAGGTTCATGATGATAAGCGAGTTAGAAAAGCAAAGTATCTTAGAGTACTTAAGGAGCAAGCACCGGCGTGGCAATAAGCGTGTAAAGGGACAAATAATCACCGAAGTTTGTGAGCGACTTTCTGTCGGTCGTAAGCATGCGATAAAGCTCCTAAGTCCATTGACAGTAGGGCGTCCTAAGAAACCTGTCAGACGCGGCAGGCCTGGTAAATACCAAGATAAAGCATTTCAAGATTCCTTAAGACTCATGTGGACCCTTACAAAGGAGCTTTGTGGAAAAAGACTTAAATCAGCGATCCCTCATTGGATAGAAGCAGTAGAGGAAGAGAGAGGAAAATTTCCAACGGATATCAAAGTTCGACTTTTAAAAATTAGCGCGCCAACAATTGATCGTATTTTAAAACCGTATAAGAAGCGCTACGGACTTAGCGCCACTCGCGGTGGCGGATTTCGAGATGAAATTCCAATTCAAGGTAACATCTGGAACATACAAGTACCAGGACATATGGAAACAGACACTGTTGCTCACTGCGGAGGTTCTTTAAGTGGTGAATATGCTAACTCTGTTACGATGGTTGATATTGCTACTTTATGGACTGAAGTAAGAGCTGTTTATGGAAGAGGCTCTAATGCTGTATTTGATGGCATTAAAGATATTGAAGAGCACCTCCCATTTCCCATGGAAGGCTACGATGCTGATAATGGTGGAGAAGTATTAAATATGCAGCTCTACAGCTATTTTGTAACGGAGCGCCTTTCTAAAGGAATAAAGCCAGTGCCTGTTACACGTTCACGTGCTTATAAGAAAAATGATAATGCACATGTAGAGCAACGAAATGATTCAGTTGCAAGAAAATATCTTGGATATGCAAGAATTGATTTTCAAGAACTCATTCCTCTTATCAATCATTACTATGCAAACTTGGTATGTCCGTTTCTTAATCATTTTCTTCCATGCTTTAAGCTTACCGATAAAGTTAGAGTAAACAGCAAAACAAAACGTATCTATAAAATTCCTGTGACTCCATATCAAAGGATTATGGAGTCTCCATTTGTATCTTATGAAAATAAAAAGCGTCTAAAGGAAATTCACCAGCTTCTTAACCCTGTAAAACTATCAAGGCAAATCGATAACACTCGACTCTTAATTGATGAATCTATGAAAAGACTCAAAGAAGGAAAATCTCTTCCAAAAAACATCCCACATTATCAGTTTTTAAACCCTCTCATCCCTTATAACAACACCGTTTCTGTTTTCCAGATTTTTCATCACGCTAAAGCACTTCAACTCGATTAGCCCCATATCCTTCGGTACGATGATTTATGATGCAAAAGGGCTAAGAGGGGTAAAAGCCCCAGGATTCAAGGATGCTCAGTTTTTTGCCAATCTACAAACAGTGAAGCCTGTTTCAAGCTTTCGTCATCCGCAGAGATTGCCACTGATATCAGTATAAGCAAAAATGAAAAAATGGGGTCTGGAGCTCCCTTTAAAAGCCCCCTAGATGGCCAATCCAATTTAGAACCTTGGCAGTGTATCTCGCAGTAATCAAGCGTCTTCCTAGTTAATCTTAATATTGATATCTTAGCGGCAATTAGCCCAACTAAACTCACAATATGGCCATCAAAAAATCCGAAATCTACTCCTCCCTCTGGGCAAGCTGCGACGAACTCCGCGGAGGCATGGACGCATCTCAATACAAAGACTACGTCCTAGTCCTCTTATTCATAAAATACATAAGCGATAAATACGCAGACGTCCCATACGCACCAATCACCATCCCCAAAGGCGCAAGCTTTAAAGACATGGTCGCCCTAAAAGGCAAACCTGACATCGGCGATCAGATAAATAAAAAAATAATCGCCCCGCTTGCCAGAGAAAACAAACTCTCTGACATGCCAGACTTTAACGACGCAACAAAGCTTGGAAGTGGCAAAGAACTAACCGATCGCCTAACTAACCTAATCTCAATCTTTGAAAGAAAAGAGCTAGACTTTAGTAAAAATCGAGCAGACGGAGACGACATCCTAGGCGACGCCTATGAATACCTAATGCGCCACTTCGCAAGTGAAAGCGGAAAAAGCAAAGGGCAGTTCTATACCCCATCTGAAGTAAGCCGCATTATGGCAAAGGTCATCGGCATTGGTTCATCTAAAACAACCAATAACACCACAGTCTACGACCCAACCTGCGGTTCTGGTTCTTTACTTTTGAAAGTAGCAGACGAAGCAAAATCAAAAGTTACCCTTTACGGACAGGAAAAAGACGCAACAACTTCTGGCCTTGCCCGCATGAATATGATTCTGCACAACAATCCAACTGCCCTTATTGAGCAGGGAAACACCTTAGCAGATCCAAAAATTAAAGACGGCGACACGATAAAGTCATTTGATTACGTTGTTGCAAATCCGCCCTTTAGCGATAAAAGATGGAGCACAGGACTTGCTGCAAATCTTCTCACCGACGATCCACACGACAGGTTTAAATCATTTGGAGTTCCACCAAACAAGCAGGGTGACTATGCCTATCTTCTTCATATCGTAAGATCCCTTAAGAGCACCGGAAAAGGCGCATGTATCTTGCCGCACGGAGTTTTGTTTCGTGGAAACGCAGAAGCAGAGATAAGAAAAGCACTTATTAAGAAAGGTTATATAAAAGGAATAATCGGACTTCCCGCGAACCTGTTTTACGGAACTGGAATTCCTGCATGCATTATCCTTATCGATAAAGAAGATGCACAAAGCCGAAAAGGCATCTTTATGATTGATGCAAGTAAAGGCTTTACAAAAGATGGCCCTAAAAACCGGCTTCGCGATCAAGATATTCATAAAATTGTAGATGTCTTTACCAAACACCAAGAAGTACCAAAGTACTCTCGCATGGTCGGCTTAGAAGAGATCGAGAAAAACGAATATAACCTAAACCTTCCTCGCTATATCGATAGCCAAGAGCCAGAAGACCTTCAAGACATCGATGGACACTTAAACGGAGGCATTCCAGAAGCAGATGTTGATGCACTTAAAAGCTACTGGGATGTCTGCCCAAATCTTCGCACTGCACTTTTTAAAAAGAACCGCCCTAAATATCTTGATTTAAAGGTAGAAAAATCAGCGATTAAAACTACTATTTACGAGCACCCTGAGTTTTTAAAGTTTATCACTGGAATGAATGAGCACTTTAGCGTGTGGAAGAAAAAGAGTGCAAAAACGCTTGGTGAGTTAAAAGTAGGATCTCATCCAAAAGAAGTAATTGTTAAACTTGCAGAAGGTCTTTTAGAGCACTATGCGCAGATGCCGCTTATCGATAAGTACGACGTCTATCAGCATCTTATGGATTACTGGGCAATCACCATGCAAGATGATTGCTACATAATTGCAAGTGAGGGATGGAAGGCAGAAACGTACCGACTTTTTGAAGAGAAAAAAACTAAAAGTGGTGATGTTAAAAGAACCGATAAGGGATGGGCATGCGATCTTATCCCTAAATCATTAATCGTTTCAAAATACTTTCAAGACAAACAAGATGCAATCGATGCAATGAACGCAAATATAGAAAGCATAAACGCCAAGATGACTGAGCTTGAAGAAGAACACGGCGGAGATGAAGGATATTTTGCAGAGCTTGAAAAGATAAATAAAGCATCTGTAGCCGCCCGTATTAAAGAATTGAAATCTGATAAAGATGCAAAAGAGGAACTTTCAGTTTTAAATGAGTGGCTAAAATTAAACACCGAAGAAGGTGAGTTAAAAAGAAAAGTAAAAGATGCAGAAAGTGCGCTTGATGAATTAGCGCTTAAAAAATATCCAGAGCTTTCTGAAAAAGAAGTTCAAGAGTTAGTTGTTGAAGATAAATGGCTTTCAGTTCTTGATAGTGCAATTCATGGTGAGATGGATCGGATTAGTCAGGGGCTTACACAGAGGGTTAAAGAGTTGGCGGAGCGATATGAATCGCCGCTTCCTAGGTTGACAGAGAGGGTGCATGAGTTGGAGCTGAAGGTGAATCGGCATCTGGAGAAGATGGGGTTTGTATGGCAGTAGCGCGTAAAGTTGAAACAGAGAGTTTCGTTCAAACTGAAGTTGGGCCCCTTCCATCTGATTGGCATTTGAATTCAATTTCAAACATGTCTACTTCTGTTAGCTCTGGAAGATCTCACGTTGATTGTGACTACGGTGGCGTTCCAGTTTACGGTTCTACAGGTATTATTGGCAGCTGCCGTAAAGGTGAATATGCCGGTACATCCATCTTAATTGCGAGGGTCGGGGCAAACGCTGGTAAGCTAGCCGTAGTTGAAGGTGCTTATGGCGTTACTGACAATACGATTATCGTTAAAATTAAAGACACTTTCGAGCTGCAATACATATGGCGTCAATTAGAAGTCAAAAAGCTTAATTCTCTAGTATTTGGATCTGGTCAACCGCTGCTTACTGGTACACAAATTAAAAACTTGATTATTCCGCTTCCCCCAACCAAAGCCGAACAAGAAGCCATCGCCACGGCCTTAAGCGATGCGGATGCCCTTATCGAATCCATTGAGCAACTCATCGCCAAAAAACGCCAGATTAAACAGGGTGCGATGCAGGAGTTGCTTACGGGGAAGAGGCGGTTGCCGGGGGT
>Ga0214921_10012072_pt1 | contig 10395 bp, 13 predicted proteins | sample LL1505_MetaG_FD_177992 | JGI IMG/M metagenome (GOLD analysis project Ga0214921, IMG submission 177992) | Freshwater microbial communities from Lake Lanier, Atlanta, Georgia, United States - LL-1505 | ecosystem: Environmental > Aquatic > Freshwater > Lake | place: USA: Georgia | collected...
GGTAAAGAGGGTGAAAACGGACATTTTCACCCCTAAAACATCACACCTTTGTCTGTTGTTTGATGCGGGTGGTTAATTCATTAACTTGGTTATAGATCGAGCGGCGCTCTGCCATAAGTTCGCGGATCTTTCGATCGGCATGCATCACAGTGGTGTGATCGCGGCCGCCAAATGTTTGACCGATTTTTGGCAGGGACAACTCAGTGAGCTCGCGGCAGAGGTACATCGCAATTTGGCGAGCATTTACAAGTGCGCGAGAACGAGAAGTTCCACAGAGGTCATCAAGGGTAAGACTGAAATATGCAGCGGTTTGAGCCATGATTGTTGGCGCGGTGATTTCAGATGCAATATCACTCGGTATTAAATCCTTCAGAACTATTTCAGCAAGGCCCATATCAACTGGCTGGCGATTCAAGGAGGCAAAAGCAGTTACACGAATAAGTGCGCCTTCAAGTTCGCGGATATTCGTCGAAATTTTGCTGGCGATAAATTCCAGGACATCATCAGGTGCGTTTAATTTATCTTGCGCAGCTTTTTTGCGGAGAATAGCAATACGGGTTTCCAGTTCAGGAGGTTGAATATCTGTAATTAGACCCCACTCAAAACGGGAACGAAGACGATCTTCCAAAGTTGTTAACTGCTTTGGTGGGCGATCAGATGAGATAACTATCTGTTTATTAGCGTTATAAAGAGTATTAAATGTATGGAAGAACTCTTCTTGGGTACGCTCTTTATTTTCCAAGAATTGAATGTCGTCAACGAGCAAAATATCAAGATCACGGTAGCGGCGCTGGAATGCTGTTGCTTTATCGTCACGAATCGAGTTAATAAAATCGTTTGTAAATTCTTCAGATGAAACATAACGCACGCGGACATTGCCATATAACTCTTTTGCGTACGCACCGATTGCGTGAAGAAGGTGTGTCTTACCAAGACCAGATTCGCCGTAAATAAAGAGCGGGTTGTATGCCTTAGCGGGCGCTTCAGCAACAGCGACAGCTGCGGCGTGAGCGAATCGGTTGGATGCACCAATAACAAAAGTTTCAAAAATGTAGCGAGCATTTAATTGTGAAGGCTCATCAGATTTACGAATATCTAAATCATCGCGGCCAGTACCTGGGCGAGATGCAACAGGTTCAACAGTAATTTGCGGAGCTGGAAGATCGGCCAATTCGATACTTTCATCGACCATCACGGCGATATTTGCTTTCTCACCTAACTCGGTGGTGAGAACTTCATTGATCACTGCGCGAAGGCGGGATTCCAGGACATCTTTTGCAAAGGCATTTGGGGCGGCGACCAACAAACTGGTCGCCCCACCCTCTTTTTGTAGAAGACCTAGGGGTTTAGTCATAGCCAAGAAAGCTCGGTGCTGGGGTTCCCCAGTAGAGACATGCTCAACAACGCGATCCCAGAGTTGAGATAGTTCGACATCAACAACAGCCATCTGCCAACCCCCAGGTCTATCCACAGTGTTATCCACAGGCTGTGGTCTAAAGTAGGGGTTTAGCCTTAATTTAGACCGATTTCGACGGATGCCTGTGGAGAACCCGCAAAGTAGACCCGATTCCAGTAAATAGCAAGTGGTTATCCACACCTTGAGACTTAACTGAGAGCTAATTGGGGCGATTGAGCCGGTTTGACCAGCGGCTATCCACACCCTTACCGTTACCTCCTTGCTTCCCCCGTATTTATGACCAGCAGGGCCGTTAAGCCCACAACATTTTGGAGTTCTCATGACAAAGCGCACCTTCCAGCCAAATACACGTCGCCGCGCCAAGAAGCATGGCTTCCGCGCACGCATGGCTACCCGCGCAGGACGCGCAGTTCTCTCTGCTCGCCGCGCTAAGGGCCGCGCAAAGCTCTCAGCCTAAGGTTTAAGAGCGCAACGGATCTTCTCGTGCTCCCAGTAGACGCACGTTTAACTTCAAGCTCAGATTTCGCTCGCGCAACTAAGAGCGGAATACGAGTTACTACAGAACACTTTGTTGGATATCTCTACATCTCACCTGTCACAAATAACGCATCTGCAAAATGTGGACTCATTGTAAATAAAACTGTCGGCGGATCAGTCAAGCGCCATCGCCTAGCGCGCAAAGTTCGCCACGCAATTGCACCACATGTCGCGGACTTGCCACCCGGTTCACTTTTTGTTGTTCGCGCCTTAAAACAAGGTGAAGATAAAAATGTAGCGACAGAAATCTCAGAACTTATTGCAAAGTTGAAATCTCGTGCCGAGAAGATTGTTTCCCGCTCATGAAATTCTTACTGTGGTTTCCGGTGCGTGTGTATCAAGTTATCTCATCAGCGTTTGCACCGCGCTGTAAGTATTACCCATCATGTTCAAACTATGCCATTACTGCGATCCGCAGATATGGCGTTAAAGGAATCATGATGGCAACCTGGAGAATTCTTCGCTGCAACCCTTGGTCGCAAGGCGGAGTCGATTACGTAGATGAACACTTAGATTGCGCAGATGCCCGTAAAGCAAGCACAAAAGAGCTAGTAGGAGCTATTTAATGAACTCAATTCTTAACCCGCTGTATAACGTTGTATCTGGCGTTATTGTTGCAATTCATAAAGTGCTCTCGCCAGTCTTTGGCGCTAACTCTGGTGTGACCTGGTCACTTTCAATCATGGGCCTTGTTGTTCTCATAAGAATTATTTTGATTCCACTTTTTGTAAAGCAGATTAAGAGCCAGCGCGCACTTACTGCGCTGCAGCCACACATGAAAGAGATTCAAAAGAAGTATAAAGATGATCGCCAGAAGCAATCAGAAGAGATGATGAAGCTCTATAAAGAGCATAAGACAAATCCACTTGCATCATGTTTTCCTATACTTGCACAAGCACCAATCTTCTTTGCACTCTTTACTGTTCTTAATGGAATTGCACATAACAAACCCCATGGTTATCTCAAAGGTGAGTACTTAGTAAGCGCGGCACAAGCGAAATTCTTTGGTGCGCCAATCTCAGAAACTTTCCTTGGCTCAGACAATTTGACTGTAAAAATTGTTACAGTTTTATTGATTGCATTTATGTCAGGAACGACCTTTACAACTCAACGTCAGTTGATGGTTAAGGGAATGCCGAAGATGGATTCAAGCAACAACATGATGTTGCAACAACAGAAAATCATGTTGTATTTATTCCCAGTTATTTTTGCAATTTCAGGTGTGAACTTCCCTGTCGGTGTTTTAATTTACTGGTCGACAACAAACCTCTGGACATGGGGACAACAGTTTTATGTGATTAAGAGAAACCCAACTCCGGGATCTCCTGCATATGAAGAGTTACAACGTAAGCGCGCTCATAAGGCAAAGCTTGATGCGAAAAGTAGCGACGGAAATACTGATATTGAATCAACTGAAGAACAATCTTCAGAGATTCAGGGACAACGCCAGCAACCAAAGAAGAAGAAAAAGAAGAAGTAAATACGGACAAATAGCATTAATAACGCTTTAAATAGGACAAAAGGATAATAAAATGCCAGAGTTAACTGATGCAACAGATGTAATTGAAGAGGTAGAAAGCGCCACTGATGAGAAGGCGGCAAAGGCTCCGAAGAGCCCAGCCAAACTTGAAGAAGAGGGCGATATCGCAGCTGACTACTTAGAAGGCTTACTTGATATTGCAGACCTTGATGGCGATATCGATATCGACGTCGAAAATGGGCGCGCAGCACTTGCAATCGTGGGTGGAAAGCTCAAGCACCTAGTAGGCGCAGAAGGCGAAGTTCTCGATTCGATTCAAGAACTCACACGCCTAGCTGTCCAGACAGCTACCGGAGATCGCAGTCGTTTGATGCTTGATATTGATGGATTTCGTGCCGGGCGCCGCAAAGAGCTGACCGCACTCGCCGAGAAGATGGCAGAACAGGCTAAGACCACAGGCAGCTCAATTAAGTTAGATCCGATGAACGCCTTTGAGCGCAAGATTATCCATGACACTATCCAGACCCTGGGCCTTACCTCTGAATCAGATGGCGAAGACCCAAATCGTTTCGTAGTCATCTACCCGGCTTAGCCCTAGACGACGTTTCACGTGGAACAGTCAGTAGAGGGGCTAGTCGGCCGCTACTTCCCAGAACGCCAGGCGGAAATCCGCGCTTTTGCGGAATTTCTGGCAACTGCCGGCATTGAGCGTGGCCTGATTGGGCCCCGCGAAGGCGAGCGCATCTGGGAACGCCACATCTTTAACTGTCTACCCGTGACTGAGTTAATTCCTCAAGGTGCCTCTCTCTTTGATATCGGATCAGGCGCCGGCTTACCTGGAATTGTCATCGCACTGGCCCGCCCGGATTTAAAGGTGACCTTGATTGAGCCCCTAGAACGCCGGGTCGAATTTCTGAAAGAGGCCACAGCCGGAAGCGAGATTGAGGTAATCCGCGGCCGCGCCCAAGATGTGAAGAAGACGGCGGAGTATGTAACTGCCAGAGCTGTTGCCCCGCTTGAAAAGCTGAAGAAGATGAGCTGGCATATGGTCAAAACTGGGGGAGCCTTGCTTGCGATGAAGGGCGAATCCGCTGCCACCGAGATGGTCGGGGTAAAAAATGCGGTCTTACATGAGATCAATCTTGAGGGAGTTGGGCTCGGTCGTATCGTCGAGCTACGCAAACCTGCTTAGATTGCACCATGCCTGGCGATGATTCACGTGAAACACATAACCCGAAAGTTGTAGGGGTTCGCCGCCTGAAAGAGGCAATGGCTAAGCCGGCATCGACTCGAATCTTCACCGTCGCCAACCAGAAAGGTGGGGTCGGCAAGACCACCACGACAGTCAATATTGCAGCAGCCCTTTCAATGGGAGGCCTTCGCGTTCTCGTTATCGATTTAGACCCGCAAGGAAATGCATCCACTGCCCTGGGCGTTGAACACCGCGAAGCTTTAGGTGTCTATGAAGTTCTTATGGGCAGTGCACAGATGTCTGAAGTCATTCAAAAAGTTGCAGGTTTCCCGGCACTTGATTGTGTTCCATCGAATACCTCACTAGCCAATGCGGAAATTAATTTAGTTTCGATGGTTGCACGCGAATTACAACTGAAGGCTGCCATCGATGAAGTGAGTGCAAATTATGATTACATTTTTATTGATTGCCCACCGTCACTTGGATTGCTAACAATCAATGCATTTGCAGGATCTAAAGAGTTATTGATCCCAATTCAAACTGAGTACTACGCACTTGAAGGATTGTCACAATTACTTGAGACATATTCTGTAGTAAAGAAGCGTTTGAATCCATCACTTAACCTGTCAACAATTGTTCTTACAATGTTTGATGGACGCACACGTTTATCCAATGATGTTGCAGCAAATGTTCGTTCGCACTTTCCAAACGAACTTATTGATATTCCAATTCCACGTGCTGTACGCGTATCAGAGGCACCGTCCTATAACCAGACAGTAATGACGTATGACCCACTTTCTCCAGGTGCTATTGCATATATGCAGGTAGCGCGGGAAATTGCAGAACGTGGAAAAGCGAAGGATGAAGTTGTATTTGATGGAAATGTTGTCAGCATTAATTACAAAGGTGGGATTGCATAATGGCTGTAAAGCGCGGCGGACTTGGAACAAATCTTGATTCACTTATTCCAACCTCACTCACAGTTGCCGGGACTGAGGTCGCGCAACAAAATGAAGTCCCCATCAATCAAATATTTCCAAACCCACGCCAACCACGTACAGTCTTTGATGAAGTTGCACTCAATGAATTAATAGCATCAGTGAAATCAATTGGTATTTTGCAACCTCCTGTTGTTCGTAAAGTTAGTGAAAGTAGATATGAACTTATCATGGGCGAGCGCCGCTTCCGCGCGGCAAAAGCTGCCGGACTTACATCAATTCCTGTCATCATTAGACAGACTCCAGATAATGAATTACTACGCGATGCACTGATTGAAAATATTCACCGCAGCAACCTCAACCCACTTGAAGAAGGCGCTGCATATGCGCAATTACTCAGTGACTTTGGCTGCACACATGATGAACTAGCACTCAAACTTGGGCGCTCTCGCCCACTGATCTCGAACACAATCCGCTTACTTAATTTGCCAGATTCTGTGCAACGTAAAGTTGCAGCCGGTGTAATTTCTGCTGGCCATGCACGCGCACTGTTAGGACTTACCGATGCCACAGATATTGAGAAATTAGCTTCCCGCATAGTTGCTGAAGGCCTCAGTGTTCGCGCAGTTGAAGAGATCATGGCAACGATGAAACCAACAACGAAGGGCGCGAAGAAGAGTTCGGCCAAGGGAGTATCGGGCGCGGGGTTAGCTGCTGCGGAATTACTCAGTGATTATCTAGATACTCGCGTCAGCGTTGAAAGCGGAAAAGGTAAAGGAAAGATTGTTATTGAATTTGCGGGCAGTGAAGATTTACAGCGAATCGTTGATCTTATTGAGGGTAAATAAAAGTTAGTTAAGTGCGGTTCCGCGGCGTGACATCTCCTGTTTGATGACACCGCCCAACGCCTTGACACCGTCACGAATACGTTCTGGAGTTGGGTGACAGTATGAAAGTCGCATCGACCATGAACCCAAACCATCTGCATAGAAAGCATTTCCAGGCACGTAGGCAACCTTTGCAACAATCGCCTTAGGCATCAAAGCTTTGGTATCGATTTCTGCAGGCAAATTAACCCAAACATAGAAACCGCCACCAGGCTTTGTCCATGTTGCTTCGGCAGGAAAGTGTTGTTCCAAAGATTCCAGCATTGCATCGCGACGAACCTTGTAAAGCTCGCAGAAACTTGCGATTTGATCGCGCCATGGCTGATCAGCTAAATAACTCGCAATAGTGAGTTGAGTGAAGTTTGACGGACATAAAATTGAAGATTCAGATGCGATCACTAACTTATCTTTAAGTGATTGCGGCACAAGTGCCCAACCCACACGAAGACCGGATGCGATTGTCTTTGAAAATGAACCGAGATAGATGACATTCTCTGAATCTTCTGCGCGCATCGCATTAGGTGATGGCTTATCAAAACCAAGCAGACCGTAAGGATTATCTTCAACGACAAAAATCTCTTCTTCGCGGCAGATATTGAGAATTTCAGTACGGCGATCTGCAGGCAAGCAGACCCCCGTTGGATTCTGGTAGTTAGGAATCAGATATAAAAATTTAATTTTGCGCCCAGCAGCACGGACGCTATTAATTGCAGCCCGCAGTGAATCAGGAATTAATCCATCTTGATCCATTTCTACGTGGACAACGGATGCCTCGTATTGGCGGAAAGTGCCGAGTGCGCCAACGTAGGAAGGTGCTTCAACAAGTACAACATCACCTGGATCGATAAAGATACGAGAGATTAAGTCGAGCGCTTGCTGTGAACCAGTTGTCACAACGATATCGTCAGGGTTTGCGCGAATTCCTTCAAGCGCCATTACATCGCAAATCTGTTCGCGAAGTTTTGGATGACCTTGGCCGCTTCCATATTGAAGCGCTTCGGAGCCATTGGTAAGAATTAATTCATTAACAACTCCTGCCATCATCTCCATTGGAAGAGCCGAAAGATTTGGCATTCCACCCGCAAGTGAAACAATTTCAGGACGTGAAGCAACTGCAAACAAGGAGCGAATTTCAGAAGGCAACATACCGGCAGCTCGCGCAGCAAATCTTTTCTCAAGATTCTGCGGAACACCGGTTTGATAGCGAATTGAAATATCGGACATAAGGAGAAGTCTCCCATACCGCCCGAGATGCTTGCTAATTGATTTTCTTGATTATCTGCGAATACCGGCGTTACGAAGGTCTGAAATACGAAGAGTTCCGGTCTTGGCATCATCTTCGGTTGCTAAATAGAGTCGTTGAATCGCAATAATGAAGCTTTCTGCCACGGTATCTCTAAATTCTGGTCGCGCTAACCGTTCGGCATCCCCAACGTTTGATACATATCCGAGATCCACGCGAACAGCAGGGGCTTTCGTTAAACGCAATGAATCCCAAGTCTTGGCATGCGAGCGGCAGTTGAGGAAATCTGTCCGTGCACATATTTCTCTTTGCACCAAAGATGCGAAACGTTCACCAACTATTGAATGAATTCCATGTTGGTCATTGCCATAGAAAAAAGTTGCAACACCATGAGCTTCTGGATTTGAATGCTTTTCTGAATGTAATGAGATCAATAAATCAGCATTGTTCTTATTTGTGAAAGAAATTCGCTCAGAATCAGAAGGGTTGTTATTTGCACCACGAGTAAGAAAAACACTTGCACCGAGTGCAAGCAATCTTCCTTCTATGCGCTGTGCAACATCGTAGACAAAGTCTTTTTCGAAATCAGCAGAACCTGGATCTAAAACAATTACTTTATTGGCTAGCGCAGGACCACGATTTTTCTGCAGCGCACTTTCACGAAGAGCAGAAGGCGCACCACCGGAAACAATCTTTGTTAATCGAAGCAGAGCGATAATGGTTGCAGGTCCACATTTCCCATCAACTTTAACTCCGACAGATTTCTGAAAATCTTTTACAGCAGATTCAGTCATTTCACCAAAGATGCCGTCGACGCGACCGCAGTGAAATCCCATTTCAGTAAGGCGCGATTGCAGTGCGGCAACATCATCACCGCGCATCATCGGAGATGGTTGCAGGTAAAGGGAACGATCACCAATTTTCCACCGAGCTTCTTCAATAGCGCGAGCAGTCGCGTCATTGAGTTCGCCAGTTACATGCAGACCACGGTCTTGTTGGAAAGAGCGAATCTCATCTGGAGACATCTCTTTCATAATATAAATCTTCCCTGGTAAGGGTTAATTAAATGTAGCCTTCGAGCTCTTTAAGAAGAGCAGGCTTTGGCTTTGCACCGATGATTGTCTTTACAACTTCACCGTTAACATAAACATTAAGCATTGGAATTGATGTGACTCCATACTTAATTGCAATCGCAGACTCTTCATCAGTATTGAGTTTTACAATCTTTAGCTTCTCACCATGCTCAGCTGCGATGTCATCAAGAATTGGAGCAATTGCGCGGCAAGGACCACACCATTCAGCCCAAAAATCAACGAGAACTGGGATGCTGCTCTTTAATACAACCTGATCAAAATCTGCGGCTGTGACCTTAGTTGGTGCGCTCATTACTGCTCCTATTTTTTATGTGAGACTTTATTAATATGCCTCAAGGTTACTAGTGAGATAAGAATTTTTCAGCGTCGAGGGCTGCCTGACACCCAGAACCTGCAGCAGTAATCGCTTGGCGGTATGTGTGATCGACAAGATCACCGCAAGCAAATACTCCTGAGAGATTTGTACGAGTCGAGCCTCCTTCAACTTGAACATAACCCTCGCTATCGAGAGTCACAGAAGATGTAACAAGTTCAGAGCGAGGAATATGCCCGATTGCAACAAATAAACCAGTGAAGTCGCGCTTACTAACTTCTCCTGTCTTTATATTGCGAAGTTCGAGCGCTTCAACTTTTTCGGCACCCAAGACATCGATGACTTCTGTATCCCAGAGCATTTCAATCTTAGGGTTTGCAAAGGCGCGCTCTTGCATAATCTTTGATGCGCGAAGTTCACCGCGACGGTGAATCAAAACTACTTTGGTAGCAAATTTAGTAAGGAAGGTTGCTTCCTCAACTGCAGAATCTCCTCCGCCAACAACAGCAATGGTTTGGTCGCGGAAGAAGAAACCATCACATGTTGCGCACCAAGAAACCCCTCGACCTGAAAGACGCTTCTCATTCTCTAAACCGATTTCGCGGTATGCAGAACCCATTGCGAGAATGACAGATTTCGCGCGAACAGTATTTCCTGAACCGTCTTTGATAATTTTGATATCACCAGTTAAATCCATCTCAACAACATCATCGGTAATTAACTCGGTGCCAAAACGCTTAGCTTGTTTGCGCATGTTATCCATGAGATCTGGCCCCATGATTCCATCAACAAAGCCTGGAAAGTTTTCTACCTCTGTCGTGTTCATCAGTGCGCCACCCGCGGTTACAGAACCCTCGTACATCACTGGATTTAATTGCGCACGAGATGCGTAAATTGCAGCTGTATATCCAGCTGGTCCAGATCCAACAATGACAACTTCGCGGACTTCAGTGCTCATGGGCTGAGAATATCCTGATGCATGCTCTTACTTCTTTCGACCGCGACGAAGCACAGACGTGGCGAAACCTTTGAGACCTGCGATTTCACTCACTTTTAGAACTTTCGCCATGTATAAATAAGTGGTGCCACTTCCTGCGAGAAGTAACGCTAATCGAAGTGCCCGAAGTGCAAGAGGTGCCTCAGAGTAGGACCAATCTAAAAAGTAGGAGATTGCAAAGAAGGGAAGCATGCCAAGAACCGCTGCAATAAAAAGACGCATGTGCTGGCCTGCAAATTCACTCACCCGTAAAGATCCAATATGTTTCTTCAGAAGTGAGATGGTAATAAAGAGACC
>Ga0214921_10012073_pt1 | contig 10395 bp, 6 predicted proteins | sample LL1505_MetaG_FD_177992 | JGI IMG/M metagenome (GOLD analysis project Ga0214921, IMG submission 177992) | Freshwater microbial communities from Lake Lanier, Atlanta, Georgia, United States - LL-1505 | ecosystem: Environmental > Aquatic > Freshwater > Lake | place: USA: Georgia | collected 2015-05-28
CCCTCGCATCCTGCTTTATTAGATTGGTTAGCGGTCGATTTCAAAGAACATAACTGGGACATTAAGAGATTGGTTAGGCAGATTTTAAGCTCTGCAACTTATCAGCAAGCAGCCTATGTCAGTCAGGATAATATGAAGAAAGATCCGGAAAATATCTGGCTTTCCAGAGCGCCAAGACTTCGTTTACCTGCTGAGCTTATCAAGGATTTAATTTTGGCTTCCTCTGGTCTTCTTATTCCTGAAATTGGAGGACCATCCGTTAAACCTTATCAACCAGACGGAATCTGGGAGGCCACCACTTCAGGAAGAGGTCAGTTAGCAACCTATATCCAGGATCATGGTAAATCACTTTACAGAAGAGGATTGTATAACTTTATCAAGCGTACCGCTCCGCCTCCTTCCATGCTAACTTTTGATGGTCCGCCACGAGATCAATGTGAGATAAGCCGGTCACGGACCAATACTCCACTTCAAGCGCTTATTTTATTAAATGATCCTATGGTAAATGAAGCGGCAAGAGTATTTGCTGAAAAATTAATCAAGGAAAAAAAGGGCAATATGGAGGAAATGATTGGACTCGCCTTTAGGAGAATTGTTTGTAGAAAGGCTAAATTAAATGAAGTTAATACCCTGATAACTTTTTATAAGGATCAGTATCAATATTTTTCAAATAAAACAGGTCAAGCTGAAAAGGTGTTGAATCAAGGAGAATATCCTCATGAAAATATAAAAGATAAAAACGCCGTTGCTTCTCTGGCTTTAACTATTTTAACCATTTATAATCTCGAAGAATCTATTTCAAAAACCTGATGATATGTCAAATCCCTTTTTCGAAAATCAACAGCATGTGACCAGGAGACACTTTTTAGGCAAACTTAGTGTTGGCATAGGAAGTGTTGCATTAGGTTCTTTGTTAACAAAAGATCTTTTTACTCCCAAATCGCTGGAGGATTCTATCATGGCTGGAATTCCTCATTTTGCACCTAAGGCAAAGAGAGTTATTTATTTATTTCAGAATGGTGCACCTTCCCAATTAGAAACATTTGATTACAAGCCTTTGTTAAATAAAATGGTCGGTCAAGAGTTACCGCCATCCATTCGTGGAGATCAGCGTTTGACGGGTATGACAGCGGGTCAGGAGAAATTTCCTTTGGTCGGTTCAAAATTTGCTTTTAATCAATATGGCCAAAACGGAACCTGGATTTCTGAAATTTTTCCGAATATTGCCAAAATGGCAGATGATATTTGTGTGATTAAAACAATTCATACTGAGGCAATTAATCACGATCCTGCGCTTACTTTTTTTCAGACGGGTGCTCAGCAAGGAAACAGACCCAGTATGGGTGCCTGGCTAAGCTATGGTTTGGGGAGTGAAAATGCTAATTTGCCCGCATATTGCGTCCTGTTATCAAGAGGGAAGGGTAATGGACAGGGTGTTTATTCTAAATTGTGGACTAATGGTTTTCTTGACAGTATTCACCAGGGTGTTCAGTTCAGTAATAGTGATGAACCAATCTTATACCTGGAAAATCCAGACGGAGTTGATGCTGTTACCAGAAGGAAAATGCTGGATAAACTAGCCATGCTGAATGAGGAGAATTTTAAAGAATTTGGTGATCCTGAAATTCAGTCCAGGGTGCAACAATATGAAATGGCTTATCGTATGCAGACTGCGGTTCCAGAAATGATGGACTTGTCGAAGGAGCCTGACTATATCGTCAATATGTATGGTGCTGAATCAATGGTTCCGGGAACTTATGCCGCAAACTGTCTTCTGGCACGACGATTATCAGAATCAGGTGTTCGTTTCGTTCAGTTATATCACCAAGGCTGGGATCAGCACGGGAATCTGTTCAATGAAATGTCTGGTCAGGCAATGGATGTGGACAGAGCTTCTGCTGCCTTAGTTCAGGATTTAAAGCAGCGTGGATTATTGGATGAAACCTTGGTTATCTGGGGTGGTGAATTTGGACGGACCAATTACTGCCAGGGTAATTTTTCACCTGATAATTACGGCAGAGATCACCATCCTCGTTGTTTTTCAATCTGGATGGCAGGAGGTGGCGTAAAACCTGGCATTTCTTATGGAGAAACAGATGATTTTGGCTATAATATAGTCAAAGATCCAGTTCATGTCCATGACTTTCATGCAACCGTTCTACATCTTTTGGGTATGGATCATGAAAAATTGATTTATAAACACTTGGGTAGAAGATTTCGATTAACTGATGTTGCCGGGAAAGTGGTTCCTGGCATTATTGCCTGATAAATTATTAGAATCCTTTTTATGCAGGTTTACAAACACTGGATTGGTAATATCCTTGTGGGAGGTAATTTCCTCCTTTTGTTTTTAGCATTTTCTGCTGACAAGTTGGTTTTACCCTCTTTTCTTGCCTGGTCTGGCCATTTTCATCCATTATTATTGCATTTGCCTATTGGTATTGCCATTCTCTCCTTGCTTTTATGGTTGCTGAAAAAACATTTTTTAGCCGATTCATTTAATGAAATTTACGATTTTTCACTTTCCGTTTCCGCAGTTACCAGTGTTTTTACTGCTTTAGCTGGCTTATTTCTCTCAAAGGGTCAAGATTATGAAGCGATACTACTAAGGAACCATTTATGGAGTGGCGTCGCCCTTTCTTTTTTTTCCTGGTTTTCCTGGTGGGCTTTTTCAAATTTTTATCGAATTAAACCTTTCTGGACTTTCCTTCAGCTTACAGGCTTAGCTCTAATGGCTTTTGTTGGACACGCCGGAGGTTCCTTGACTCATGGTGCCGATTTTTTAAACTGGCCGGAAGATAAAGTTAAAAAGGAGGATGTTCCCGTTCAGTTTTCAGATTCTACCACCTACTTTCAGGCTGCCATCAGACCGATTTTAGAAAATAAATGTGTAAGCTGTCATAAAAAAGAAAAGGCGAAGGGAGATTTAATCCTTGCATCTAATCCAAATGCTACCTCTCAGGTTTGGGTTGCCAGACACTCCAATGTGAATGAAATGCTGAAGGAAATAATTTATCGAATCGATCTTCCTGTTACAGATAAAAAGCACATGCCTCCCAGAGGTAAGAATCCTCTTGATCCTATTGAAATGATGATATTAAAAAACTGGATCCAGGCAGGGGGAAATACAGAAATCCTTTTAACTTCCATCAAGGAAAATCATCCTCTGTTTACGGATATGAATGCGCTCATTAATGTTAGTTCTAAGGTTAAAACTTATTCATTTCCATTTTTGCCTTCTAAAAAACTGGAGGAGTTAAACGATGCCTTCACTGTTGTGAGACAAATGGCAGCAGAATCACCAGCCCTTAAAGTTGATTTTTTTATTAGCAAGTCTTTTGACCCCAGTAAACTGGACAAACTGGGTGTTGCTAAAGAACAAATTATTCAGTTAAACTTAAGTAAAATGCCCCTAAAGGACCAGGATTTAATAAAATTGCAGGCATTTCAAAATCTTGAAAAATTGATTCTGAATCAAACAGATATTACAGATAAAGGGATAAAAGAATTACAAAAATTAAATAATATGGAAGTTTTAAGTCTTTCAGGAACCCAGATTTCAGCAAAATCAATCCCTTTACTGGCTCAATTTAAATCCTTAAAAGTGGTTTATTTATGGCATACAAATATTACAGAGCCTGAATATCAGGAGACCTTAAAGAAATATAAAAATATTAAATGGTATTTTGGATTTTCACCCAATCCCGATGATATTCTTCCTTTGAATGGACCAATATTAGAAAATAAATCTCTTGTTTTGGCAGAAGGCGATAGTATAAGATTCAAGAAATCAATGCCAGGTGCCCTGATAAGATATACCCTTGATGGAAAAACACCAGATTCTTTGACAAGTAAGACTTACACCAAACCGCTGGTTTTTTCAAAACCTGTTACTTTAACTGTTAAAGTTTTCAAAGAAGGTTGGATTTCCAGTCCTGCATATTCTTTTTCATTTTTCAAGGAAGGGGTTAAGCCAGACAGCATTCGATTACTTTCTCTGCCCGAACCGGAGTATCTTGGAGCCGGAGCTCAAAGTATATCAGATAATAATCTGGGTAAAATTGATCAGTTTAGGTCAGGAAACTGGTTAGGATTCAGGAATAATAAAATGGAAGCTGTTTTTAGGTTTAAGACTAAGGATATTCCGTCAATTCGTTATGTTTCTGTTCATTATGGTATAAATGTTCAAAGTTATATCCTCGCTCCTCATTATGTTGAGCTTTGGGGAGGAGATAATGAAAATAAAATGACCTTAATTAGCAAACAGGTATTGCCACCTTTAAAGAAAGAAAATTTGAACGAGGTAGGTACCAGCGCCGTTATCATGGAGGTGAAAAATAAGCCTTCAAAATGGTATAAAGTGGTAGTTAAAAATGTAGATATATTGCCAGCATTCCATCCTGGTAAAGGGAGTAAAGGTTGGATTTTTATTGATGAGGTGTTTTTTAATAAATAGTTTTAAAGATAAATTATGTCCGATTTTTTGCATTTGCATTGTCATACACAGTATTCCTTGTTGGATGGTGCATCGCCAATTTCAGATATGATGGACAAGGCAAAACAAGATGGTCATTTAGGGGTCGCTCTGACAGATCATGGAAATATGTTTGGGGCTTTCAAATTTGTTTCAGAAGCAAAAAAACAAAAAATTAAACCTATTATTGGTTGTGAGTTTTATTTAGTTAAAGACAGGCATAGAAGGGCTTTTTCAAGAGCAAAAGGGGAGCAAGACGACCGTTTTCATCAATTGCTTTTAGCAAAAAACAAAATTGGGTATGAAAATATTTCTAAACTTTGTTCCCTAGGATTTATAGAAGGTTTATATGGGAAATTTCCCCGAATTGATAAAGAGCTTTTGCTTCAATATCATGAGGGATTAATTGCAACCAGCTGTTGCATTGGTGCAGAGATACCACAAGCAATATTAAAGGGAAATCTTGAGGATGCGGAGAATAAGCTCAAATGGTGGATTGATCTTTTTGGCGATGATTTCTATATAGAAATTCAACGTCATCGGGGAATGGAGAATATAGATGGATCTGGCATAAGTCAAGAGGATGTTAATCAGGTCTTATTGAATTTTGCCAAAAAGTATAATCTCAAAGTTATTGCAACAAATGATGCTCACTATATCAATGAAGAAGATTATTTACCTCACGATATTTTACTTTGTATCAATACAAATAGCTTTATTTCAGACATAGATAGATTTCAATTTCCCTCTTCTGATTTTTATTTTAAGACAAAAGCTGAAATGCAATCCCTTTTCAAGGACGTACCATTTTCCCTTGAAAATACGATGGAAGTATTTGAAAAAATTGATACGCTGGATCTTGCCAGAGATGTTTTATTACCTGCCTTTCCTATGCCACCTGAATTTAAAGATCAGGATAGTTATTTGAGGCATCTTACCTATGAGGGGGCAAAAAGGCGCTATCCGGAATTGACAGGTTCCCTTTGTGAGAGAATCGATTTTGAATTAAAGGTCATTCAAAATTCTGGGTATCCAGGATATTTTTTAATCGTTCAGGATTTTACCTCTGCAGCACGTAAAATGAATGTATCAGTAGGACCGGGAAGAGGCAGTGCTGCAGGTTCAGTCGTTGCCTATTGTACGGGCATCACTAATATTGATCCCATCAAATATGATCTACTTTTTGAAAGATTTTTAAATCCGGAAAGGGTCTCCTTGCCCGATATAGATATTGATTTTGATGATGAGGGAAGGCAAAAAGTTTTGGATTATGTCATCGAAAAATACGGGAAAAACAAAGTAGCACAAATTGTTACTTATGGCACTATGGCTGCTAAGTTGTCTCTGAGAGATGTTGGAAGAGTTATGCAGATCCCTTTGCCTGAGGTAGATAAAGTGACTAAAACTTTCCCCAATGCCTTAAGTGCAACTTTATCAAAAGTGCTGGAGGAAAAGGATATTAATGCAAAACTAAAAGAGGATCTAAGAAATGAAGAGACAGAAAAAGCTTATCAGTTTAGAGATTTGGCAAAAGGTAATGATGCGATTGGTAAGATGATTCAAACGGCAAAGAGGCTGGAAGGTTCTGTTAGAAATACTGGTATCCATGCTTGTGGCGTGGTAATTACACCAGATGAAATAACAAAATACGTACCTGTAAAAGTTGACAAGGATAGTGGTATGCTTGTAACTCAGTTTGATAACAGTGTGGCGGAATCAGCAGGGTTGTTAAAAATGGACTTTTTAGGGCTTAAGACCCTTACTATTATCAAGAATGCGGTTAAAATGATTAATCTTAATCATGGGATTGATTTAGACATGGACAGCATTTCTTTGACTGACGAAAAAACCTTCAGATTATTTCAGCTTGGTGAAACAGTGGGTATTTTCCAATATGAAAGTCCTGGCATGCAAAAATATTTAAAGGAATTATTACCTACTACCTTTGAAGATCTGATTGCAATGAATGCCCTTTACCGACCTGGTCCGCTAAGTTATATTCCCAATTTTATTAACAGAAAACATGGCAGAGAAAAAATTACTTATGATCTTCCAGTTATGGAAGAAATATTAAAAGATACCTACGGAATTACTGTTTATCAGGAGCAAGTCATGTTACTTTCTCAAAAATTAGCTGGATTTACTAAAGGGGAAGCCGATGTTTTGAGAAAGGCAATGGGTAAAAAGCAAAAATCAGTGCTAGATACCATGTTGCCTAAATTTTTAAGCGGTGGGAAAGAGAACGGACATCCTGAGGATGTTCTATTGAAAATTTGGAGTGATTGGGAAGCTTTTGCTTCCTATGCCTTCAATAAATCACATTCCACCTGTTATGCCTTTGTTGCTTTTCAAACTGCCTATTTGAAAGCTCATTTTCCTGCTGAATTTATGGCTGCTGTACTCACCAACAACAAGGGAAATATTTCTGACGTGACTTTCTTTTTACAAGAATGCCGAAGAATGGGACAGTCAGTCCTAGGTCCAAATGTAAATGAAAGTGGAGCAGATTTTACAGCAAATAAAATGGGAGCGGTCCGCTTTGGACTCGTGGCATTAAAAGGAGTGGGTGAAGGACCTGTGGAGGAAATATTAAGGGCGAGATCAAAGGATGGTCCATTTAAAGATTTCTTTGATTTTATGAGAAGAATGACTTCTCAGGCTGTGGGAAAAAGAGTAGTAGAAAGCCTTGTCCTGTCAGGGGCTTTTGACGAATGTAATGAGGCCTATAGATCTCAGTATTTTGCTCCTTCTGATAAATATGAATCTTTCATAGAACATGCTATAAGATATGGCCAGGCTGTTAGACAAGGGGCTGCAGGAGGCGGTTTGTCCTTATTTGCAGATACAGAGGAAATCATGATTCCAGAACCTGTATTTCCTTCTGTTCCCGATTGGAATCTTTTAGAAAAATTGAGAAGGGAAGAAGAAGTAACTGGATTTTTTATTAGTGGTCATCCCTTAGACGATTATCATTATGAAATCAAACAATTCTCCACTTGTTCATTAGATGCCGTCTTAAATCACCAGCAAAAGCCTTTTCTTCTTCTGGCAGGATTGGTTTCCAAAGTCTCTCATAAGGTTTCCAAAAATGGGAATGGCTGGGGAGTATTTGAAATTAGTGATTTCTCAGGAATATTTGAATTTAGATTATTTGGCACAGAATATCAACAATTTAAATTTCTACTCGATGAAGGGATGTGTATTTTTATCAAAGGTAAGTTTCAAGAAGGATGGCGCGACAAGGAAATGGAATTTAAACTGCTTGAAATTACGCTATTAGAAGATGTTTCGGCAAAACTTACCAAAAATCTAACCATTCGACTTCCCCTTGAGCGAATAGATCATACACTTATTAGTGATTTAGAAGAAATTGTTAGCAAGGAAAGAGGAAATCACCCAGTAAAAATTGACATTTTTGATATATCCTCAAGGAATAAAGTCTCATTTTCTATGAGGGAACATAAGGTACACGCCAATACCCATTTAATCAGAAAATTGGAAAAAATGGGTATTGAATGTGTTCTTAATATTACATAAACTTTAAAGCCTTAACGAAATAAGTTAGAACAAAGGGTAATGCCAACCAAAACCACTCATCTGCATAAGCCAGTAGTGCAATCATTCCAGCAAGAGAAATCAGGAAAATTACCCAATCACTTTTAGTTGTATCTTTAACAGCTTCCATGTTTTGAATTTTTGACAAAGGTAAAACGAAATATGTAAAATACCAATTTGTTTTCTAAATGATTGTTTCTTGTTCAGGACCTAATTCACCCTCCCACTTACTGATTACGCTTGTTGCAAGCGCATTTCCTATAACATTGGTTCCTGAACGAAACATATCACAGAAATGATCGATAGGTAAAATCAAGGCAATACCTTCTGGTGGGATATTAAACATAGATAAAGTAGCTGTGATGACAACCAATGAAGCTCTGGGAACTCCAGCAATTCCTTTACTTGTGAGCATTAATACCAACAACATAGTGAGTTGGGTTCCAAAATCAAGATGTATTCCATAAGCCTGGGCAATGGCAATACTGGCAAAGGTCATATACATCATGCTACCATCTAGATTGAATGAATAACCTAAAGGTAAAATGAAGGATACAATCTTATCTTTACAGCCAAATTTTTCAAGTTCCTGGGTCAGTTTTGGAAATACGGCTTCGCTACTTGTGGTGCTAAAAGCAATAATGATGGGCTGAACAATGCGTTTTAACAATCCTGTCAAGCGATCCCTCAAAAACAATCTTCCGAATAACAATAGGACAATCCATAATACGGCAATTCCAACCAGGAAGAACCCCATATATTTTCCGTAAAAATAAAATATGCCTAATCCTTTTGTTGCAATGACTGCAGCAATGGCACCAAAAACACCTAATGGGGCCACATTCATAACATAACCTACCATTTTTAATATGGCATGGGCAACGGCATCAAGTCCTTTTACGATGATTTTTCCGCTTTCCCCCAATCCTGCAGTTGCAACGCCAAAAAGAATGGAAAAGATAACAATTTGAAGGATTTCATTTTGAGCCATTGCCTCAAAAATGCTTCTCGGGAAAAGGTGAACAACAAAATTTTCCAGTGAAAATACCTGCGTTTTACTAAGTACATCCGCCGCTGCATTGGCATCAGCATTGTCTAAATCAATACCAACCCCTGGTTTTAAAATGTTAACTAATACCATTCCAATGAGTAAACTCATCAAAGAGGCAGAAATAAACCATAGCATTGCTTTTCCACCAATACGTCCTACAGTTTTTAAATCACCCAATTTTGCAATTCCCACTACAAGAGTTGAAAAAACTAATGGTGCTATAATCATCTGAACCAGTAACAAAAAAATCTTCGTTAATATTTTGATTCGGTTTGCAAATAATTCAATAAACTCAGGAGAGGACTGGGTATGGACTGCGTACCCAAGCAGAATACCCGCTATCATGGCAATAATAATGTATAGCGTAAGATTGTTGGCTTTTTTCACGTTTTTTAAGTTTGGTTAAATATAATCATTCTTAAACTAAATTATCATAGATGGTAGTATTTTCTCTTGTACCATCCAGTCATTTAAATCTTCTGCAGTCGTAAAGTGTTTCGCATCCATACCTGCCTCGATAGATGCATTTACATTCCTAAGATTGTCATCAATGAAAAGTGCCTCTGCAGGATTAATTTGAAACCTTTCAAATAATAGTGCATAAATTTTAGGATCGGGTTTTGCCAGTTCTTCCCTTCCAGAGACTAAAACACCCTCAAACCAATCTAGGAATGGATATAAATCCCAGGCTATCGGCCAGGTTTCTGCTGACCAGTTTGTAAGCGCATACAATTTATATTTTTTCTGTTTAACCAGATAATCGAGTATTTTAACAGTGGAATCGATGGGTCCATTCAGCATTTTTTCCCACTGTCCATAAAAAGCCCTAATTTCTTTTTCCCAAAGAGGATGATTCTCAATAAGTAAATCGGTGCCCTCCTTTAAACTTCTTCCCGCATCCTGTTTTTCATTCCACTCAGAGGTACATATTTTAGCCAGAAATAATTCCATGGCTTCTTCATCGTTAAATATTTCTTTATAGAGATATCTCGGATTCCAATCAATTAAAACACCTCCCAAATCGAAGACGATTGTGGTTAGATTTTCTCTGTTATTTTGCATTTTGTTCTTGTCTTGTACTTTTATTAAGTTTATCGGTTAATCGTAGGATATTCAGAAGTATTAAAGGCAGTATGGCAATATGAAATTCCTGAGGCAGGAATTTCCATCCTATAATTACTAATAAATTCGTTGCCATTAGAAATAAAATAAGATATCGTTCTTGTTTTTTTGGAATTATTTTAAAAATAAAAAATATGTATAAAGGACTAGCCCATAATAAGTTCATGTTTTTATGTGTAACAAAATGGTCTGT
>Ga0214921_10012074_pt1 | contig 10394 bp, 8 predicted proteins | sample LL1505_MetaG_FD_177992 | JGI IMG/M metagenome (GOLD analysis project Ga0214921, IMG submission 177992) | Freshwater microbial communities from Lake Lanier, Atlanta, Georgia, United States - LL-1505 | ecosystem: Environmental > Aquatic > Freshwater > Lake | place: USA: Georgia | collected 2015-05-28
TTCGCTGATGGTGAGATAGCCGCCGTGATCGTTTGGCACCGGATTGCCCGAATCATCGACAACTTGAGCATTGATTCCCGGTAGCGCAACCTGCGCCGAGCCCGGCTTGGTGCGCGTGACTCCTGGCAGTGGGCTGATCATGATTGCGCCTGTCTCGGTTTGCCACCAGGTGTCGACGATGGGGCAGCGGTTGCCGCCGATTACCTCGCGGTACCAAATCCAAGCCTCGGGGTTTATCGGCTCGCCAACCGAACCCAGCAGTCGAAGCGAACCGAGGTCGAAGGCATCCGGGATGGCGCGACCGAGCTTCATGAACGAGCGTATTGCGGTGGGAGCGGTATAAAGCTGTGTCACGCCGTACTTCTGAATGATTTCCCACCAACGACCTGGATGGGGGGAGTCGGGGGTGCCTTCGTAAATCACCTGGGTAGCCCCATTGGCGAGCGGCCCGTAGGCGACGTAAGTGTGCCCGGTGATCCAGCCGACATCGGCCGTGCACCAGTAGATATCGGTTTCGGGCTTCAGGTCGAACACGTTTCGATGCGTGTAGGCGGCCTGGGTTAGGTAGCCACCGGAAGTGTGCAAGATGCCCTTTGGCTTACCCGTGGTTCCCGAGGTGTAGAGAATGAACAGCGGATTTTCGGCATCAAAGGCCTCTGCCTTGTGTTCGTCGGCCGCCGCGTGCAAGGCGTCTCGCCACCAGATGTCTCGGCCTTCGACCCAGTCGACCTCGGCACCGGTGCGCTCGACCACAACGACATGTTCGACGGTTGGGCAGTTGTTGCCTCGAAGTGCTTCATCAACCGCTGGCTTGAGCGGCGACGCTTTACCCTTGCGGAAGCCACCATCCGAGGTGATCACCAGCTTGGCATGCGCATCTTGAATTCTGGAGGCAAGTGAATCGGCGCTAAAACCGCCGAAGATAACCGAGTGGATAGCTCCTATGCGAGCGATGGCGAGCATAGAGATTATGGCTTCGGGAATCATCGGCAGGTAGATGGCGACTCGGTCACCCTGAACCACCCCGAGGTTGGTTAGCGCGTTGGCTGCCTTCTTTACGGCCGCGAGCAATGTTGCGTAGGTGTAGACCTGCTCGTCGCCGGGCTCGCCCTCGAAGTAGAGCGCTACCCTCGAACCGATGCCGGCCTCGACATGACGGTCTAGGCAGTTGTAAGAGACGTTTAGTTTTCCGTCGGCAAACCAGCGAGCGAATGGCGCGTTGGTCCAGTCGAGAGTTTCGGTGAATGGCTTGTGCCAGTGCAGTTTTTCGGCTTGGCTCTTCCAAAATGCCAGGCGGTCGGTTGATGCCTGGTCATAAAGCACGGATGTCGCTACCGCGGTTCTGGAGAAGGCTGCGCTGGGCGCGAAGGCTCGGTAATCGTGTGACAGGTTTTCGATAGCATCCGAAGTTGACATGCTTCTCGACCCTTCGATCTTTGGCGCGACGCCAATGCCGTGCGTTTTCATTCTGGCACAAAAGGCTTCCTGTAATTTGCCTGCAAATAGTTGAGATATCTATCAAATGTGTGTTTTTTGGCGTTATGCGGGCGTTACACTTTCTCTTGTCAGAATTTATTCTGACCTGCGGTGCCGGTTCCCCCCAATGCGGCACCGCCTGGCGGCAGTCCTTCCCCCAAGGGCTGCCGCCCCCTTTTAACCGGATGTTTTGCTGGTTGAGCGTTGGCCAAATTCAAGGAGTCACTCCTAGGGGCCCGAGTTATCAACAGATTCGGCAACTTTCGCCACTTATGCGCCATGGTTTGAAAACTTGGAAGCATGCCCGCCCTGCTGGAACGCTTGCAACCGCTTCTCGCGACGCCGTCTCTAACCGACCTGGCAGTTAACGGACATCAGAGCGTGCACATTCGAGTGGCCAACGAGTGGCTCTCGTGTCCAGCGCCGTTTGATTCGGCAGAACAACTCAGAGATCTGCTCATCGACGAGTTTGAGCTGGCCGGTCTTGGGCTCAACTTTAAGAATCCGATGGCGTCGATAGTGGTTCAAGGCTTTCGAATTCACGGGGTGTTGAGTTTTGGGGTGTCACCAAACATTCAAGTATCGATAAGGCGGCTGGGTCTAGAAGGAGATCACGTTCCTGCACCCTTTTCGGTTGGCACACCTTCACACCGATGGTTCGAGGCACTTGCGGCAGCCATGCTGCAGGGGCGGTCGGTTTTGATCGCGGGAGGTGCCGGTTCAGGCAAGACCACCATTTTGCGAGCCCTGCTCAGTCGAATGAACCGCCTTCGAGTGGTCACTCTAGAAGACGCCCCCGAACTCGGTTTCGCCAACAACAACTTCGTATCACTGCTCACCCGCCCGCCGAACCAAGACGGGGCGGGCGAGATCACCCTAGACCGACTGCTTCGCGAAGCGCTGCGAATGAGCCCCGATCGAATCGCCGTCGGCGAGGTGCGGGGCGACGAACTAGGAGTCATGTTGGAAGCGCTCAACACCGGTCACTCGGGCGCTGGAGCAACGATTCACGCGAACAGCCTCAGCGATTTGGCCTCTCGCCTAGAAGCGCTGGGCATGCGCTCCGGAATCGCACCGCAATCCTTAGCGCGCCAGGTGGTTTCGGCCTTCTCTTTTGCCGCCTTGGCAACCAGAGCCGACGGGTTCTCAATCTCTCAGGTCGCCAAACCGGTGCTCGGCCCGAGTGGACTGGAGTTTTCGGTTGTCAGTTGAAAGTCGAATGCAACTTGACTCTCTCATTGCCGGGCTCGAAGCGGGCCTGGCCCCAACGGATGCCCTGGAGAAGGCAGGCTTGGGCGTCGGGCAGCGCGTCCCAGGTGAAATCGCCCTGAGCGTCAAGTCATCTAGGATTTACGGCTCGAGCCTGTTGCCAACGCTCCGTGAGATTGCTGAGACTTGGCAAAGCGAGACGATTCTGCAATCCGAACTCGATGGTGAGTTTGCCGCACCTCGTGCCACAATCAAGCTCGTCACCTGGTTGCCGGTTGCGACCCTCGCTCTTGCCCTGCTACTGGGCTTCGACCTAACCACAACGGCCCGATCGCCAATCTCGCTTGCTTCGATGGCGGTGGGTTTGGTTTTGATTTGGGCAGCACGGCGTTGGTCAAAGTCAATTTTATTGAAGGCCCAACCATCACAGTGTGAGCAGATTTTGCAGTTGCGCCAACTCTGTATTGCACTGGCGTCAGGGGCCACCGTGAGGCAAGCCATCGCACAGGTGGACTTGCCTTCCTCCGCCTATGAACTGCTGGTCGAAGATCTAGCTTTCTCGCGAGCGACGGGGGCGAATGCACTACCTGCAGTCAAAAGGCGCATCCAACAGCTCGCGCAAAAGAACTTCGACAGCAACCGTCAACGGGTTCGAGAAGCGGGGGTCAAACTCACCCTCCCACTCGGTGTCGCAGTGCTACCGGCGCTGGTGTTTCTGGTGGTAATCCCAATGTTCAACTCAGCGGCAATATCGCCCACTGTTGGCGGATAGATAAGGAAACTAATGAAGAGAGCCATTCATGTTGTGCATCGGTGGCGCACATTTTTGAGCAACGAAAGCGGGGCGGCCACCGCCGAGTATGCAATCGCAACCATGGCAGCAGTGGCCTTCGCCGGGCTGCTGGTCGTCATCATGCGAAGCGAAGAGGTTAGGCAGATCCTGCTCAACCTCATCCGCGACGCGCTTACGCCCGATCTGAAACCTTAGCCGGTGCGGCTAAGTCATTCGGATTTCGAGAAACTAAACCTTGCGACGTCTAGCCAAACCGATTCCCAGACCGGCTAGCAAAAGAACTGCAACCGATGAGAAGATCCACACGCTAGCGCTTGATTCACCTGCGGCAACGGTGTCATCCATCGGAGCAGCACCCGATTGGCTCTCTTCGCCGCCGGTGCTAGGCATCTGCGTCGGTTCAGGCTCAACTGGGGTGTCAACAACATATGGCTCTGCGTCATCAGAGTCTGAACCGGTCAAAGTGCGCTTTACCTCGTCTGTTGCAACCGGAGCGTTTTCGTAGGAAACGACGCCACCTTTGATGTAGAACTCCTTTGGCACTTGGCGGTTCACGAGAATCAAATACTGCTTGGTTTCGGTCGCATCTGCTGAGGTAACTTCTACCACCACGTCGTTGCCTTCGTAACTTAGATCAACAGAAGACATTTCTTTCTGCGCAAGAGGGTTGTTTCCTAAGGTCATCACTGAATTTGGGTTCAGAGCAGCAGCCGAGAGTGAAATGCTTTCGGTTTCGGCCGGCACAGTAGCGGTGTAACTGAAAACATCCGGGCTGAAAGGTTCATTTAGCTCGACACCTTCGATGAACAGTCCACCCAGTCGGGCATCTGCGTTAGATGCCGAAGTTTCTGAGGAGCTGACGGCCTCAAGACCAATTGGATAGGCGGATAGCTTGACCGAGTCCCAGTAAACACGGGTAATCCTCACAAAGAATGTCTGGCTCGCCGGTAGCTCAACATCGAACTCTTTTGCTGGGGTGGTGTGGAACCAAGCCATGCCAGCGAAGTCTGCTGTGCCGGAAATCTCGATGTGATACCAAGTTTCAGGGTTCGGGTCGCCGATTGATATGTGCAAGGCACCGGCCACGCTGGATGGGCTAACGCTAAGTTCTGGAACCACGGATGAGACTGAGCCCGAAACAGCGCTATCGGTTACCTCTTCGGTCGAAAGTTGCCAGTCTTCAGTGTCGGCAATCTTTGCTGTCGCACGAGCCTCTACCCAGTAGGTAGTTGCTGGTTCTAGCTCAGGAGTCAAAAACACACCAGCAGACTCGCGATTTTCAGACACCAGATTCGACTTAGCCTCATCGCTGTAAATGGATACGAGGTACTTGACCTCAGGAAGGCCCTCGTGTGGTCCGTCGTCTTTGAGCTCAACCTGGATGCGTCCCGCAACTTCACTGGTGGTGAGAGACATCTCGGGGGTGCCGAAGTAGCAAGCGCAGGCGTATGCGGGCGCACTCAGAGAAAAAAGCGCTAGTGTGGCGGCCAGCACCATGGATGCAAAAAGTCTAAATTTCATCGCGATACGCACACTTTCTATCGGGTTGTTAACATTATCCCCCCTGGGCTGGCCGTCAAGGGAAAACTTATGGTTCTGTTCAGTCATGCGAACCCTAAACGACGACAAGGGCACGGTTACTGCCGAGGTTGCTGTTGCGCTGCCTGCGATTGCTTTGATGCTGATCTTTGGATTGACCCAGATGCGAGAGTTTTCCGAACGATCTGCGCTTCAAGCAGACCTGGCCCAGTATGCGCGAGCCCTAGCGAGGCAAGAGCCCGAATTCATGGTGGCCCGGTGGTTTACTAAACAGCACCCGCGAGCACACATCGAGAAGTCGCGGCAAGGCGGAGCGCTGTGCCTTGGCACGGTGGTTACAAGCCCGCTCGGAAAAACGCCGCTACGTCATTGTGTTTGGGTGGGTGACTACTGATTTCCGCGCAAAATAAGGCGAAACTCTCCGAAGAGTGCGGCTCGGGAACAATCCTGTCGGCAGGCGTATATAGCATTCTGCTTTTGGCGGTGCTGTTTTGGCTTCGCTGGCAGTTAGCAGTCGATGCAAGCGGTCAAGCTGCTACGGCAGCCGAAACCGCGGCCATTGCGGCAGCCGATGCGCTGAGCGGTTTTCGCACCGGACATCCGTGCGAGGTCGCGGAACAAATTTCACAACTTAATATGGTGAGTGTGGTCGAATGTCGTATTGTCGGTTTCGACGCATACATTCGCGTTGCAATGAAATCACTTGGTATGGTTCATTTCGCGAGTGCAAGAGCGGGACAACCGTAAAGCATTAAAAAGAAGTCAGGAGCCCAATTGGCGCAGAGCCAAAAGCTAGTAATCGTAGAGTCGCCGGCAAAAGCTAAGACCATTTCACGCTACCTCGGTGACGAATTCACCGTTTTGGCCTCGGTCGGTCACATCCGTGAGCTTGTCGAACCGCGCGACCTACCCAAAGAGCTGAAGAAGGGTCCGTTCGGCAAATTTGCCATCAATATCGAGAACAACTTTGAGCCCTACTATGCGATCACTCCGGGCAAATCCAAAACCGTTTCAGAGCTAAAGGCGGCCCTCAAGGATGCCACCGAGCTCTACCTTGCCACCGATGAAGACCGCGAGGGTGAAGCCATTGCATGGCACCTGCTGCAGGTTTTGAAGCCTAAGGTTCCGGTCAAGCGAATGGTGTTTCACGAAATCACCAAGGAAGCCATTCAGGCAGCTCTCGGTCACACCCGTGATCTAGACGACGACCTGGTTCAGGCGCAGGAAACGCGAAGAATCGTCGACCGCCTATTTGGCTACGAGATTTCGCCCGTGCTTTGGCGCAAGATCAACCGAGGGCTAAGCGCGGGGCGCGTGCAGTCACCGGCTGTTCGCCTGGTGGTCGAGCGTGAACGTGAACGTATGGCTTTCGTTTCCGCTTCATACTTCGATGTGAAGGCTTTATTCAAACCATCACAGAGCGATTCGAGTTTCGAAGCGAAGCTGGTGAGCATCGATTCCAAGAAGATTGCCACCGGCGAATCATTCGACGATAAGGGTGTTCTCACCGCCGATGTCATCTTGCTCGACGAAGCCACAGCAGAGGCATTCGCCACTGGAGCAAAAGACGGCTCGGTCGGCATCAAAGTGGTTTCGGTCGAAGCCAAGCCCAGCACCCGTCGACCAGCTGCCCCGTTCACCACGTCTACCCTCCAGCAGGAGGCATCGCGCAAGTTGCGCATGTCGGCAAAACAAACCATGGATACAGCGCAGGGCCTCTACCAAGAGGGTTACATCACTTACATGCGCACCGACTCGCCAACACTCTCACAGCAAGCGATTCAGGCTGCAAGAGCTCAGGCTGCACAGATGTTTGGATCCGAGCTGGTTGCTGACAAGCCGCGCCTCTATGCCGGAAAGTCAAAAAACGCTCAAGAAGCCCACGAGGCCATTCGTCCAGCCGGCGAAGTTTTCAAAACCCCAGCCGAAGTCTCGTCTCAACTCAGTGGTCGTTCCTTCGACCTCTACGAGCTGATTTGGCGACGAACCGTTGCATCACAGATGGAAGACGCGAAGGTTTCCACCACAACCGCTCGCATCCAGGTTGCCCCGGTTGCTGGCAAGTCACTCGAGTTCAGCGCATCCGGCACCGTGGTTACTTTCCGCGGATTCCTAGCGGCCTACGAAGAGGGCCATGACGAACGCCGCAACGAAGAAGATTCAGAAGAAAAAGAGTCGAAGCTACCAAACCTTGAGGTGGGTCAAGCACTAACCCTCGATGAGATCTTCGCTAAAGGTCACCAGACCTCACCGCCACCTCGTTACACCGAGGCGAGTTTGGTAAAAGCGCTCGAAGAAGACGGTATCGGCCGCCCTTCAACCTATGCCAACATCATGTCGACGATCATCAACAAGGGCTATGTTTCCAAGCGCGGTCAAGCGCTTGTTCCCGAGTGGATTGCTTTTACCGTTACTCGCTTTCTGGAAGAGAACTTCGGTAAATTGATCGACTACGAGTTCACCGCGGCAATGGAAGAGGACCTCGACCGCATCGCCGACGGTGAGCTCAACTACCTCGACTGGTTGAACAAGTTCTACTTCGGGGCATCCGAGAACGAGGGGTTGCAGTTCACCGCCACCCACATTCTCGATCAAGACCCTCGAGCAATCAACTCGTTGGCCATCACCGACGGAATCACCCTGCGCACCGGTCAGTACGGCCCCTACTTGGAAATTTTTGGCGACCCTAGCGCCGAAGGTGCCGACGAGAACGGCAGACGCATCGTCAACATTCCCGAAGGCCTCGCACCCGACGAACTCACCCCGGTGAAGGCGCAGGAGCTGGTTGATGCGCCAGTTGTCACCGACAAAGTTCTCGGCATAGACCCTGAAACGGGTTTCGAAGTGCTGTTCAAAGACGGCCGCTTCGGGCCATACGTGGTTCTTGATGACCCAAAGGCCGCCAAGCCTAAGACCGGTTCGCTATTCAAGACCATGGACCCACACGCCATCGATCTCGAAACCGCTCTGCGATTGCTCGCGTTGCCGAGAGTGGTCGGAGTCGACCCCGAAACCAACTTCGACATCACTGTGCAGAACGGCAAGTTTGGCCCTTACCTGCTCAAGGGCAAAGAGTCGCGTTCTCTCGGCAGTGAAGACCAGATCTTCTCGGTCACTCTAGAAGAGGCCATCGAACTCTACAAGCAGCCGAAATACGGAGCCCGCCGAACTGCGGCAACACCGCTTCGCGAGTTTGGCGAAGACCCAGCCAGCCAGGGCGCAGTGACCATCAAGACCGGCCAATTTGGCGCATACGTGACCGACACTTTTGTGAATGCAACCATTCCGAAAGACGACAATATTGAAGATATGACTGCCGATCGCGCCTTCGAGCTGCTCGCGATTCGCCGTGAAAAGCTCGGTCTCGAGCCGGGCCAAGCTCCAGCCAAGACTGGTAGGGGCAAACGCCCAACCGCTACTCGCGTCGTCAAGCGCGGAACCACCCGAAAGAAGTAAACGTGGCTGGTTTGTTCATCTCGTTCGAAGGCATCGACGGCGTCGGCAAGTCAACTCAAGCCGATCGTCTGGATGCCTATTTTGTTAGCCTCGGTCTCACCGTGGCTCGCACATTTGAACCCGGTGGCACCGAACTCGGCAAGTCGATTCGCCAGTTGCTTCTGCACAGTGGTCACGTCGATGCCCGCGCAGAAGCACTGCTCTATGCCGCCGACCGCGCTCACAATGTGGCAACGCTAATTCGGCCAGCCCTCGAACTCGGTCAGGTTGTAATCACCGATCGATACCTCGATTCATCGGTTGCCTACCAGGGTGCCGGTCGTGTGCTGGGAGCCGATGAGGTGCGTGACCTTTCTCTTTGGGCGACGGGCGGATTGCTTCCGCACCTAACCGTGCTGCTCGACCTTGATGCCGAGGCCGCAGTAACTCGCAGAAGCAAGACTGGAACCGCACCCGACCGCCTCGAAAGCGAAAAACTGGCATTCTTCGAAGCGGTTCGCGCCTGCTATCTGGAGATTGCGGCTGCCGACCCAAACCGTTTTCTAGTGGTCGATGCCCACGACTCACCCGACTCCATCGAGTCGACGATTCGAGTTCGAATCGATGCACTTCTCGCAGCTGGAGCCTAGATTGGCGGGCGAGCACAAACCAATTTGGCACGAACTCCTCGCGCAAACCGAAGCTGTCGAAATCGTTGAAACCGCGGTTCGAAATCGCGACGAAGGCGTGTTCCATTCCTGGCTGATCACCGGCCCACCCGGGTCGGGTCGCTCCAACCTCGCATTCGCCTTTGCCGCCGCGCTCCAGTGCAAAGAGCAGGGATGCGGTCGCTGCCAGTCGTGCGTTCTAGCCAAGGCAGGCACGCACCCCGACATCCAGGTGTTGTCAACGGAGAAGGTGCAAATCACCATCGCCGAGATTCGCGAACTCGTTGCAACTTCGATAATGGGCTCCTCGGTTGGTCGTTTTCGCATCATGATCATCGAAGATGCCGACCGAATGACCTCAACCGCATCGAATATTTTGCTGAAAGCGCTCGAGGAGCCACCGGCCGGCACGCTCTGGATTCTGTGTGCTCCATCGGAGGTAGACATGCTGCCGACCATTCGCTCTCGAGTTAGGCGCGTTGGTTTGAAGGTGCCGTCAATCGAAGACGTGGCTCAGTTGCTGATTACTCGAGATGGCATTGAGCCGAAGCTCGCGCATCAGGTGGCTGCCGAGTCGCAGAGCCACATCGGAATGGCAAGGCGTTTGGCCACTAGTTCCGAGGCCAGAGCCAGGCGCAAAGACACTCTCAAGGCTGCAATGGCGATTCACACGGTCACTGATGCGGTGCGAGTGTGCGATCGTTGGCTCGATTTGGCTCAAAAAGACGCGGATGCCCTCACCAAAAGCCGCGACGAGGAGGAGCGAACCGCTCTTCTCGCGTCAATGGGGCTTGGGCCGAGCGACGTCATTCCGCCAGCCTTGCGCACCGAGGTCAAAAACCTTGAAGAAGCTCAGAAGCGCCGAGCCAAGCGAAGTTTGCGCGACGGCCTAGACCGTATTTTGGTTGATTTACTGGCGCTCTATCGTGATGTCATGACCGTTCAGTTGGCGGCCAATGTGCCACTGGTAAACCAAGACTTAGTCGCTGAAATCACCGAGCTGGCTCACCGCACCAAACCGGAGCACACCATAGCCAAGCTCGAGGCCCTAGAACTCGCTCGCTACCGCATCGATCGGAATGTTCGCGAGCAGTTGGTGCTTGATTCGCTTGCGGTATCACTTCAAGTTAGACAGGGATGAGAATGAACATCGCGCGTAAAGTCATGGCAGCCGCTGCTGCAATCGCCACACTAGTTGCCTTATCCGGATGCTCACTCAACTCGAGCGCACGCGAACTCGGGGCCGGTATCGACCAAAGCCTCGCCAAGTTCTA
>Ga0214921_10012075_pt1 | contig 10393 bp, 8 predicted proteins | sample LL1505_MetaG_FD_177992 | JGI IMG/M metagenome (GOLD analysis project Ga0214921, IMG submission 177992) | Freshwater microbial communities from Lake Lanier, Atlanta, Georgia, United States - LL-1505 | ecosystem: Environmental > Aquatic > Freshwater > Lake | place: USA: Georgia | collected 2015-05-28
GTTTTTTGATCTGCCCTGGGTGCCCATTTATCTTGCCGTATGTTTTCTCCTGCACCCCCTGTTGGGCTGGCTCGCAATCCTGTTTGCCTGCATTCAATTGGCGCTGGCGTGGTCGGGCCATCGGTCCAGCGTGCTCCCAGCGGAGGCCGCCCAGCTCGCACAGACCGAGGTGACGCAATTTGTCCAAAGCAAGCTTCGAAACACCGAGGTTCTCGAGTCGATGGGGATGATCGCGAATCTGCGAACCCAGTGGGAGAAACGCCATCGAATCAGCCTCGACCAAGGCTCGATTGCAGCCGAACATGCCCACCGAATGACCACAGTGAGTAAATTCGTTCGCTACACCCAACAATCACTGGCATTGGGTGCTGGGGCCTTGCTGGTCATCGAAGGCGAATTGAGCCCGGGCGCCATGATTGCCGCGAACGTGCTGATCTCGCGAGCACTCGCGCCGATCGACCTTGTCGTCTCGGTCTGGCGGGTCGCAAGCACGGCTCGGGAAGCGTTCAGAAGGCTTAGCAATCTGCTCGATTCCCATCCGGCTTGCGAGTACGATCCTGCGCTCCGGCGGATGCCACCGCGCGCTAGCCTCAGCCTTCGGGGCGTCGTCGCCACGGCCCCTGGGCGTCACACGCCCATTCTTCAAGGCGTTGACCTTGCGCTCGCGGCCGGAACCGTCCTGGTCGTGCTTGGCCCGAGTGGTTCAGGCAAATCGACTCTTGCACGCGTCATTTTGGGCATCTGGAGCGACGTTCGCGGAGAGGTGCACCTCGACGGGGTCACGGTCGCGAGTTGGAACCGCGCGGATCTCGGGCCACACCTCGGCTATCTGCCCCAGGATATCGAGCTTTTCGATGGCACAGTCGCTGAAAACATCGCCCGCTTCGGTGAGGTTGATGCCACGCGAGTGATTGCTGCCGCGCGGAGCGCAGGCCTGCACGAGACGATCCTACAATTTCCCAATGGCTACGAGACCGTAATCGGTGAAGCCGGTGGGGCGCTCTCGGGTGGTCAACGTCAGCGCATCGCGCTCGCACGTGCCGTTTACGGTAAGCCTGCGCTGGTTGTTCTCGATGAACCGAACGCCAATCTGGATGACGCGGGAGAAATTGCTCTGGCGCGGGCGGTGCAGGAGCTCAAGGCGGGGGGTAGCACGGTCGTGCTGATCTCGCATCGACAGGGGGTGATCGCACTGGCCGATCGTTTACTGTTCCTGAATGAAGGTCGGGTACAAATTCAAGGGCCACGAGATGCAGTGATCGCGGCGCTGCGTGGGAATCCATCAGCCCCTCTTCAAGGGTCGATCGCAACGGAACGAAATGATGGCTAGTGAGAATCTCGTCGACGAGAACAATTACATAAAAAATAAATATCCCGATCAACGTAGTCGCCGCAGCGCGCGGCTTGTGCGGGCAGGCATCTGGGTGTTGATCCTTGGTTTACTAGGTTTCGTGGCCTGGGGGGCCCTCGCACCACTGGACGAAGGCGTCCCTACATCCGGGCAGGTCACGATCGACACCAAGCGCAAAGCCGTACAGCATCAGCAGGGCGGCATTGTCAGCGAAGTTCTGGTGCGCGAGGGCGATGAAGTCAAAGAGGGGCAAGTGCTGATGCGCTTGGACGATGCGGCCACCCGCGCGAACTACGAGTCCGTGCGCCAACGTTATTTATCGCTGCGAGCGACTGAGTCCCGACTGATCGCCGAGCAGGCCGGGAAAAACCGGATCGAGGTTCACCCCGATGTGAACGAGGCGCTGGGGGACCCCATCATGCGCCACCAAATCGAGGCGCAGGCCCATCTCTTCGAGACTCGACGCCTTGGGCTAAAAGCGGATATCCAGGCGCTAGAAGAAAACATTCGAGGGCAAGAGGGTCAAATCCTGACGTTTAACAGCATGCTCGAGAGTCGGCAAACGCAGCGCCGTCTGGTCATCGAACAAGTCGACAAAATCCGCGACCTGGTTGCTGAAGGCTACGCGCCGCGCAATCAGCAACTCGATCTTGAGCGCCAGGTGGCCGAACTCACTGCAGCCGTCACAGAACTGCAAGGCAATGCGCTTCGCGCGAAACAAACGATTGCCGAACTGCGCCAGCGCATCCAAGCGCGACAGCAGGACTATCGCAAGGAAACCGATAACCAACTCGTTGACGCTGCTCGCGACGCCCAGTCCGATCAGGGAAAGGTCGTCGCACTGCTCGGGGAACTCGAACGGACAATTATTAAATCGCCAGCGACCGGACAGGTGGTCGGGCTGGCCTACCAGACCGTAGGCGGCGTGATCACGCCCGGACAAAAACTGATGGATATCGTTCCGGCCAGCAACATCTTGCTACTTGAGACAAGAATCCCTCCAAATCTGATCGATAGCGTGAAAGCGGGTTTGCAAGCCGACGTGCGCTTTTCAAGCTTTGCGCACTCGCCGCAACTGGTTGTCCAGGGTAAGGTCATCTCGGTATCGGGAGATCTAATCTACGAGCCCCCCCCCGCAGTCAGCTACTTTCTGGCTCGGATCGAAATTACCCCAGCTGGCATGGCGGTACTCGGTCAGCGGCAATTACACCCCGGGATGCCGGCCGAGATCGTCATCCGCACGGGTGAGCGAACGCTGTTCACCTATCTTTTAAGCCCGCTGACACGCCGGCTGGCGGCTTCGATGAAGGAGCGCTAAACCGATGAAGTCGTGGGCCTCCGGATGGGGACTTAAACTGTTTCGTAGCCTGGTCTTTGCATCGCTCGCGCTATGCGTCGCCGCAGCTCACTCGGAGTCACCGCCGAAAGCCACCCTGGGTTTACTGGAGGCTTGGCGTCTCGCCCTCGACAACGACCCGACACTTCGCGCTGCCGGTGCCGGGGCCAGAGCGGGACGCGAGCGGCTGCCGCAAGCCCAGTCGCAACTGTTGCCGAACATCGCTGCCAGCGCTGCCATTTCGAGTAATCACGTCAACCGCGACGCACTCGATGTGATTGGCCAAACGGTCAGCGATCGGAATACTTACCTGAGTAAAAACGAGACTCTGGTGCTGCGACAACCCATCTTCCGCCAGCCACAGTGGGTCGGTATGCGACAAGCGCGCTACCAAGTCGAAGATGCTGAAGCGATGTTTGAGCGTGAATTCCAAAATTTAGCGGTTCGAGTCGCCAGCGCCTACTTTGATCTCATGCAGGCAAGAGATCAGGTTCAGCTTCTTGATTCGCAGAGTGAATTTCTGCAATCACGGCTGACCGCAGCAAGCCGTGCAATCACCAGCGGCACCGGAACGCGAACTGATCTGGACGACGCGCAGGCACGCTTCGACCTGAATCGGGCACAGAGACTCGAGGCCATCCAAGCGATTCAGGCCCGGCGCCGTCGGCTTCAGGCGATCGTCAACCGCCCAATCGGCGACCTTCCCTCGCTAGACCCGGGGCGCCTGAACCTTGACCCACCAACGCGCGGCACACCGGAAGCCTGGGTGCTTCTTGCGATCGACGGTAGCCCGGAGATGAGGTCAGCGCGTGCCCGGCTCGAGGCAGCGACTGAAGAGGTACGCCGCACCCAGGCAGGCCACCTACCCTCGGTCGACGCAATTGCTCAATGGCAGCGCTCGCGCAACGAAGTCATCACGCAGCCTCGGACCGGATACACCAACGCCAGCATTGGCATCCAGGTGAACCTGCCACTTTATGGCGGGGGCTATACCGAAAGCACCGTGCGGGAGGCCCGCGCGCTGCAAGTCAGGTTCAGTGAATTACTCGAAGCCACAAAGCTCGATCTCGGCATGCGGGTCCATACGGAATACAACGCTATCACGGAAGGCATCGACCGAATCAAAGCACTGGAAGTCGCCGCGCGCTCGGCCGACGTGGCGCTGGATTCTGCCCGCAAAAGCGTACTGGCTGGGGTGCGCTCATCACTCGATGTGCTGAATGCTCAGCAACAACGAATGCAAGTCCTCAGTGCTCTTGCGGGGGCACGCTACGGCCTGCTGCTCGCACGGGTCCGACTGTTGTCGCTGGTGGGACAGATTGACGAGTCCTCATTCGCTCCAATCAGCGAATCGCTGCGACCGTAACAACACACCCACAGCACCTAGTCTCAATTCTGTAACGAACGTATAAAATCGAAGTACATATTGAGCCGCTGGGAGCCCACGCCAACAAGATCTCTCGAACCTTGTACCCAATAATTTTTTCAATGAATGAGTTCTAATGTCGGCCGGAAACCCTTTTTGATGGCGTACTCATTGTGCTGACCGTGTTTAATAGCGTCAATATCGTTGCCTTCGCGGCCTCTTGTTTGGCCGCCGCTTTTATTTACTGGACGTCAACCAAGACGTCGATTGGGATTGATCAGTCGAACGGAATTCAAAAATTTCACTCTAAACGTACGTCCCGACTTGGCGGTGTTGCAGTCATGATGGGCGTTGCCGTTGCCACGTTAATGTTGGGTGACGCCATCGGGCTGAAATTGGCACTCTGCGCCGCACCTGTCTTCGCGGGGGGACTGGTTGAGGACCTCACGGGTAAAGTCGGTCCAAATTTACGACTGTTACTGGCCTTTCTCTCCGCCGGATTGGGATTTCTTTGGCTTGGAATCGGCGTCAACCATACAGGCGTCTGGCCAGTCGACCAGCTTCTCACCTTACCGGCTGCGCCGTTTCTAGTGACCTTGCTGGTGGTCGCTGGCTTCACCAACGGCATCAACATTATTGACGGCTTTCATGGGTTGGCCGCTGGCACAGCGATCATCATGCTGGGAGGTTTTCTTGGTTTGGCGTGGAGCGCTCAAGACGCGCCCCTTGCGGAACTTTACGAATTATCAATTGCCAGCATCGCCGCTTTTCTCCTTTGGAATTGGCCACGGGGCAAGATTTTCCTTGGTGATTCAGGGGCTTATCTGCTCGGATTTTGGGTGGTCGAAGTTGGCCTGCTACTCGTCACGCGCAACCCCGAGATTTCACCCATCACACCTGTTGTGATTGGGGTCTTCCCCTTAATTGAAACCATCTTCTCGATGTACCGACGCAAATTTTTGCGGAAGCACCCTGTCAACCATCCGGATGCGTTACACCTCCACACCCTGGTGTACCGACGGTTGGTTTTGAACCCAAAAATCCACCGAACCCCGAAGGGAAAAAATATTGCGAATGCCCGAGTTGCTTTTTATTTCTGGCTGCCGGCCAGCCTATTCACGGCACTTGCACTGACCTTCAAGCAAAACACCCCAGTCCTACTGATACTGCTGATTGCGTATCTTGGGAGTTACCTCTGGCTCTACCGCCGCCTCGTAAAGCTGCGGGCGCCGGTTTGGATGAAAGTGCGCTCTTAATTTAACGAGCAACGTCTGCGTATTCACAGCGGACAGAACGCCGTGTTTTTTACAACGATTAAACCAAACGCGAACGGTAGTCGGGCGCATCGAACCCTGGCAAATCGAGATCGTACTTGGATAGCTCAAAGACGAATCATCACCGTTCGCCCATTGATTCACTGAACGTTTTGACGAGCGGCTTGGTCAGATACTTCAAAACGGTATTCACGCCCGTTTTAATCTCGACCGTAGCCGTCATACCCGGTTGTATTTCCATGAGGTCGTCCGGCCTGTTTTTGAGTGCCTTACCCGTCGTTCGGACCTGGACTCGATAGTAGGGAAGTTCTCCCTGTCGAAGGTTCTCATCCAGAGTGTCGGCACTTAGATAAGTGACCGTCCCGTTCAGCGATCCGTAAATGGTGTAATCGTAAGCATCAATCTTGACCTGTGCGGACAGGCCGGGTTTGACGAAGGCCACGTCCGCCGGTTTGAGCTTAACCTCAACGACAAGATCGTCATCAACTGGCACGATCTGCATCACCTCTTCACCCGCCCGGACAACGCCACCCTTCGTTGTGATCCGAACGTTTTTCACGACCCCATCCACCGGCGCAAACAATTCCGTCTGTTCAAGCTGATTCTTGCGCTGGGCCAGAATCTGGCTAGCACCGGCCAAATCCTCTTCCGCCTTGGCCAATTCAGCCTGAGTATCCTGAAAATATTTATTACGCCGGTTAGTCATTTGACCCTGTAACTCAGAAGCCTGTCGTCTGAGTTTCAAAATTTCGGTCTGGCTGACATCACCCGTTCCCACCAGTGGCAGATTCATCTCAAGCTCACGCTGAACAAGATCCAGGCTCTCTTTATAGATCCTAATCTCGGCGTCAACGGCCTCTCGCCGACGCTGGTAAAGAATCGACTGGTTGTTTACAAAGTCTGAGTAGTGCCGCTTTAATGCTGGATCAAAGGACGGCTTTTGATTCAAGACCTCTGCGCGAAGGCGTGCCACCTGGGCTTGTAAGCCCGCGCAACGTGCTTCAGCCTCAAGAAAAGATGCGTTCACCTTCGTGGAATCCAAACGCGCCAACAGATCACCTTGCTTGACCTTGGCGCCCTCCTTCACCCGTAAGTCGATCAGGATGCCACCATCCGATGCTTGAATAATCTGGGACCGAGAACTCGCAATCACCTGCCCAGTCGCCCGAGTTACCTGTTCAATTTCGCTGACATATGCCCAGCCAAGCATCGCAACAAGGCCAATGGTCAAGACCCATAACGTGATTGACCCCCCCCATCCGTAGCTGGTGCCGCCCGCGTCGGATTTGCTGACTCTCACTTCGCACCTTGCTGAGAAGTCGAACTAGTGGCCGAAAGCCTTGCCAAGACCTGGTCGCGCGGACCGTCGAGAACCAGGCGTCCGCGGTCCACGACGATCACGCGGGTGACATGTCTCAAAAGCGCCGCCTTGTGAGTGACCACGACGATCGTGGTTTCCGTTGGCAGCGCCTGGAATAAACGATCGATGACGAAATTTTCAAGGGCCGAATCCATCGAGGCGGTTGGCTCGTCCAGTAGCAACACTCGGGGCTGGGCGATCAGCATTCTGGTCAACCCAACCAACTGGCGCTGGCCCCCGGAGAGCCCCCGGCCACCCTCGGCAATCTCAAGATTGAGGCCCTTGGGATGAGCTTCAATTGAGGCTAAAAGACCCGTCAAACGAGCCGCACCGAGCACTTGCTCGTCGCTAGGATTGGGCAAACCAATCGTAATGTTGTCGCGCAGGGTCCCCTGAAAAAGCCGAATATCCTGGGCGAGGTAGCCCACCTGTTCTCGCACGAATTCGGGAGCGATCTGTGCAATATCCAATCCCCCCAGAAAGACCCGACCGCCCTGCGGCCGATACAAACCCGACAGAATTTTTACCAGGGTACTTTTCCCAGACCCTACACTACCCAAAATAGCGACTCGCTCACCCGGGGCAATCTTGAGCGTTGCCACCTCAAGTGCGGTCGGAGCACTCGGCTGGTAGGTGAATTTCACCTGATCGATCGATAATTCACCCGTCGTTGACTCCGGAATCATCGGCCGCTCGCCTGGCATCTGATCGGACGGCAACGCCATGATTGCCTCGAGCCCTTTCAAAGCGGCAACTGCCTGAGCCCACTGCACAATCATCGAAGCGATCTGCGCCATGGGTGCCAGCGCACGTCCACTCATAATGGAGCAAGCGATCAGGCCGCCGGTGCTTAGCTTGCCATCTGAAATCGCCAATGCACCAGCCGCAATGATTCCAACATAGGCAATTTGCTGAATGAATTGGGTCAGGTTGCCCGATAGGGCCGTGATTCTTCTAAGCGCTAATTCGTTTTCCGCCAATTTTTCACTGAGCTGATGCCATCTTGCGCTCAACTTCCACTCGCCCTGAACCGACTTAATGGACTCAATCCCGTCAATCGCCTCAATCAGCAATCCGCTCTTTTGATTACTTTCAACCAGATTGGTCAGTGAAAGTCGATTAATCATTGGACGGAACGCAAGCCCCAGTGCGATGGCGCAGGGTAGTAGCAGCAAAGGAACCAAGGCCACCGGACCCGCGAGTGCCCAGATCACCGCGATAAAGACTAGTGCGAAGGGCGCATCCGCCGCAACAAAAAGAGCCGTCGAGGTCATTGCCGAGCGGACGACCTCGAACTGACGAATTTGGGACGCAAACGTGCCGACCGTGCGCGGACGAACATCCATGCGGATGGAAAGTGCTTTGCGGAAAAAAACGTCCGACAATTCGGTATCAATCGATTTGAAAGCATGATCCACCATCGAGGCGCGAGTCTGCTTCATGACAAACTCGAACACGATGCCAAGCAGAACTCCCAGGGTCAGCACCCAAAGGGTCGATAAGCTTGAGGTTGGTATCACCCGATCGTAGACGTTCATCGTAAAGAAGGAAGTTGCAAGCCCAATGATGTTTACAAACACCGTGGCAAGCGTCGCTTCCAGAAAAACCCGACGGCGGCGATAGATGGTTCTAAGGAACCACCCCTTCGCGGTCGTCGGAAGCGCTTCAGAAGCTTCCTCCCCGACCTCCGCCTGATCGCCAAATCGTAAGGAGATGAAGTGCCCCTCTTTCGCCTGATCAGGCGCCAGAATGCTCGCTTCACCCTCCGGCGCGTCAACAACCCAGCCACCGCTGGAAACTCCTCCTCGAACCACCAGTGGACTCGCGTCCGCCGATTTACCCATCCAAAGGAGTGGGTAATCCTCAATTGTGGGTACTGAAACCCGCTGCGCACCCGTCGCCCCCGGGAACAGCGCTGACCAGATCTTCACCGCGCGTTCGTCACGTGGCAATCGATGGAGCTCGAGGCCATCAACCTCAAAGACGGCACCGAATCGATGGGCCGGTACGGCTTTGCCCAACAGGGCCGCTAGCCGGGAGAGCGCCCTTGCGAGTACTGGATCAGCAAGCAATTCAAGCGGAGGAGGCGCCAACGAGCTCATCGTGTCATCCGGGGAATCACAAACTCATCGGGCGAAGGCCCCCGGGGGTTGGCGTCCATCGTCGAATCATTCAGTGGCGATGGCGGCGCAAGCAAAGGAAGTGGGTCCAGGACAAGCGATTCCAACGTATCCGCCGACAGGGCACCAGAGACAATACGTACCCTTAATGCTCCGGACAAGGCCTGAGCGTCGACATCGGCAAGGGAATAGCGGGCCTGTACCGCCTCTCGTTGCGCATTCATGACGTCGAGCCAGTTCTTCCGACCAACCCGATATTGCCGCAAGAAAGAATCGACGATTGCCACGTTGGTGCGGGCAAGCAACCTGAGGGGTTCACGCTGCGTAGCACTGGACTGCGCATCAATCCAGGCCGAGTTGAGTTTCTGTTCCAGCTCGAGCCTCGCCCCTGCTATTGCAGACAAGGCAGCGAGACGGCGAGCTTCGGCCTCACGAACTGCCGAGAAGGATGAAAGTCCGGCGCCCGGTTGAAACTCAAACGACAGCAGCGCCCTATCGATACTCGAATGAACGCCGATGATTGGGTTACGAAGATGTTCGAATTTAGCGGCCAGGCTGGGCAACAACTGGCCCTTACGGACGTTCAGATCGCTTGCGGCAGCATCCGCCAATGATCGCTGCCTCGCGATTTCGGGGGCAAAACGTTCTGCCGCCACCATTGCCTCTTGGACCGTCGCAAAGCCGAGAGGGGGCGCATCGAACGCCAAAACCGTCCGTACCTCCTCACCTGTCAGAGACTGCAGCGCGGCACGGGCATTGCCGATCGCCGCCAAAATTTGCTGCCTCTCGGCCTGGGCCTGCGAAAGTCGCGCCAGAGCGAGCGCTGAATCCGCCGCTGAGCTCACCTCCTGGCCGACGCGGCGGGAGATCAGACCGTACAGATCCGCATGCCGACGAACGTTGTCCTGTGAAGCAATCAGACGCTCCTGCTGCCTCTGCAATTCAACATAGGCAGCGATCGTGCGCTCCAAAACAGTCTGTTCTTCAACAAGCGTCCCCGAACTCGCCGCAACCATGCGTGCGTCAGCCGCAGCAATCCCGGCATCAATACGTCCGCCTGCCCACAAAACCTGCTGAACCGACACCGTTGAAGGCGCCGCGCCGTTGCTACCCAACGCAGCGCCAGAAACACTCAGGCTGGGATACCGTTGCCAGCGCGCGCCGTCAAGCGCACTCTGGGCTGCGGCAAAGTCCTGACGCCTCGCGGCTATCGAGGGATAGCGCTCGAGAGCGTACCCCAGGAGCACCTTGAGATCCTGAGCCGCGGGACGACCCGAGTCTACCGCGCGGGCGGGGCTTGGTTGGCCAAGAGCGGGCGCCATGAATCCCACAAACGCCGTCGCGCAGATGCCCCTCGTCAACAGCCGCAGAAAATCATGCGACGAGGGGTACGAAAGTTGAAGGCTAAACAAGATCAAAACAGCCTGAGTCTCATCCAACGTTACCCTTGAATTGACCAGACATTTTCAAAAGCGGGTCTAGAGTCAAATGGCGGAAGGTGTGAGATTCGAACTCACGGATGCCTTGCAGCATCGCCGGTTTTCCGTACTTCTATGGCTTTCGCCACCAGACGATGCTTTGTCTGT
>Ga0214921_10012076_pt1 | contig 10391 bp, 12 predicted proteins | sample LL1505_MetaG_FD_177992 | JGI IMG/M metagenome (GOLD analysis project Ga0214921, IMG submission 177992) | Freshwater microbial communities from Lake Lanier, Atlanta, Georgia, United States - LL-1505 | ecosystem: Environmental > Aquatic > Freshwater > Lake | place: USA: Georgia | collected...
AGTAATTGTAGATACTTTTTCAGAAATTTTTCCTTTTAGATTACCAAGTTTTTTGAGTTTATCAGTAGCACCAACAACCTCTTCTTGTTCATTAGTAAATTTTAATGTACTTTCATCAAGTGTAGTGTTTTCACAAATATAGTTGCCATTTTCATTCATTAAGTTTGTAATTTTTTTCTTATTGGCATCTATTTTAGTATTTCCTCTTTTCTCCAACTCTTCAATAAATTCTTGCTGCATTAAAATCTTTTCTTCAATTGATTTCTCAAATAGAACAAACTCCTTAATCTTTTCATTAGAACTTCTTATCTTTTCTTTAAGAATTGAATTCATCGCAGAAAAGATTTTAATGTCCAACAAATCCTCAACAACTTCACGGCGATGTGCTGTTGAAAGTTGCATAAAGGGAACAAAAGAAGCACTACCAAGAATAACAATCTGAGTAAATGATTTATAGTTAAGTTTTAGTATTGTATCTTCTAATTGTTTCTGTTGATCTACTGTTGCTGCGGCTTGATTTTGTATTTCTCCATTTATCCAAATTTCAAAAATATTTGGTTTAATTCCTCTAATTACTTTATATTCTTTATTTCCAACACTAAACTCAACTTCTACTAAACAATCTTTTTCATTTGTAGAATTAACTAATTGTGATTTATTAATTTTACGAAATGCTTTATTGAACAATGCAAAGCACAGAGCATCAAGCATTGTGGAGTTATGTGACAATATTCCATTAGTATAAAATCTATGATTGTCCGAATTTACACTAATATCATACATATTTTCATATTCATCATATGATGTTACGCATTTTACCAATTTTGGTCCAGAATTAGTCATAATATAAGATTCGTTAGAAATCAAATTTTTGACGAAAATTTCATCGCAATCTTGTGTGAATACTATATGGTCATCGGCACATTCCAATGCCAAACCATTACAAGTTTCTATTCTCCATTTTTTATATGGAACTGTTTTATGAATATGTGTGATTTCTTCCCATCCAGTATCTGTTTCAATTTCCCAATCATTGAGTTCAATTGAGTTGATGAATTTTCTATTTACTTTTTCAGAAAGTTTAAGCATTCTTCAATTACCGTTTCTTTTTTTGTTTTGTAATCATTTTCAGATACTCTATAAATTAAATATCCATTTTTTTTATAAATCACATCTCTTTCAATGTCTCTATTTTTATTTCCCTTACCCACCAATCCGTGCCAATAAGAACCATCAAATTCAATTATTTTTTTGCTATTTGTGTCTATAAAATCTGGCAGTAACAATTTATCTAATCTTAATTTCAATTCATTATTTTTTCCAGATTTATCCGGTTTTTTATTTCCGTCAAGTTCGGCAAAAAATATATCATCTAATGAGTTTAAGTGTGGACAAATTTCCCAAAATAGTAATTGCGACACTTTAGAAAAATTTGATTTTTTGTAGGATTTATGCCATTTTTCTTGCCTATCTAACCATCTTCGTTTTCCGTCTTCTTCTCCATATTTTTCTATACATTTTTCAAGTGTAAATGTTGCCTGTTGTTTGGATACTTGTTCTCTGGATTCATCTTCAGTATATCCTTTAGCAATCCAATAATCAATACATCTTTTGGATGTAATCTTTTGAATTTCTATATTTGATTTTGAAGTATTTGCTCCAGATTTATTATTTTTAATTTTAGTATCTTGTGCTTTCATTTCAGCATCAAATGCAGAATATCCTCGTTTCATCCAATATTCTTTTTTAATTGGTCTTCTTGAGTTTCTTTCATAATCTGCTTCACAATCAGTATAATATACACCAGTATTTGGATTTATTTTGGAAGTCCAAAATTCTTTTGAATATGGGCCAACTATTCCTTTTTGGCAAAATTGTTTAGATTTAATATGTGCCTTCCCTTCAGACCATCCACGGACAATCCAATATTCTTTAGTGTGCTTTCCCATTTCAGGAATGGATAATAATTTACTCACATATATTTTACATTTTGCGACATTATTTGCCACTGGTTCAGTCAATAGTTTATCAAAAAGTTTTTCATAAAGTTCTGGGTGTAAATTACACACCTTTTCATTTAAACATTCTTCAATCTTTTCTTGAATCGTTCTGTTTCTCTTGTGCTTCATAAAATTCTCCAACAGTAGTGTCAATAATTTCTCCGGTTTTTTTGTTTCGGAGTCTTATTTTTGTATTTATACAAAAACACTTTCCACTTCCATTGGTTCCAATAATTAAAGTAGTTGTTTCTCCCGTAAGGTTAATTTTAGTGGGAGTATTACCTGACGATAAAAAATTACGATAGGCTATTCGTTTGAATAAAATCATTTTGTCTTGGGGGTATTACAAATTCATCTGAATTGATTATAACATAATGATATCCATACATCTCACAGGTACGTATTGCGATTTCGTCCTCTACTTCAACCACTGACATTCTAGGATAATCTTCTGCTTCTAGCAACCCAGCATAACGTTTAGCATCATCTTCCTCTTCAAAAAGATATAATGCCTTTTCGCCATCATTGTCTGTTACGGAATAAACACCTTCTTCTTCTTTTCCTTTGATTGCTAGTATATACATTATTCTAATTCTAATGCTTCTTTATAGACATCTCGAAGTAGTTTTTTAATCATCACCTTATTCAAATCAAACTCTGCTTCTTCTACATATTTATCCAAAATGGATAATGTATCTTCTGCTGATATTTCTTCACAATCCACATCTCCATCATTAACATCAATAATTTCAACAACTTTTAAGTCAAGTGGATTTGCTTTTAATATTTTATCAATAAACTTATCGAACTTTAATTGATTTGATTTTTGACGAACAACAACTTTTACAATTTTTTCTTCCAAATATGAGGTATCAAATTTTTTATAATCATTATCTTCATAATATACCCTCTCAAACATATTATATGGATTTTTAAAATATTCCAATTCGTATGTATCAGTATCAAAAATATGGAAACCTCTAGTATCGTCTACATCATTCCAAAACATTTGATATGGATTTCCAAGATAATATATTTTACCATCATCACTTTTGGTGTGATAATGTCCCGAATATACTCTATCAAATTTTTTAAATATACTTGCATCCATCCCTTCTTTCATAATATGACCAGGATAAGCTACAAATCCAGATAATTCTAAATGTGAAAATATAACCTTTGCTTGTGTATTTTTTAATAGATAATCGGTTTTTTCCCGATTATCCGTGCAAATCCAAGGAAGCATTAAAGTATCTAAACCATCAATGCAAAATTCCTTTGGGCTTGATATTGGTATTACATTATCATACTCTTGCAATAATAAATCTATTGCATTTACATCATTAGTATTTTTGTGATAACAATCGTGATTACCTACAATGTTATAAACAAGAATACCAAGTTCTCGAAAACGATTGTATACGTTCTTCTGTGCCCATTCTAGTGCCCAATAGTCCACGCCCTTACGATTGTCAAATGCATCACCAAGATGGACTACTGCCTTGATATTTCGTTCTTCTAGTTTAGGAAAAAAAATATCATTATAGAACTTCGCAAAATAATCGTGAAACGATTTATTTGCTTTTTTTGCGCCGTAGTGAGTATCTGTAATTAAACCGATAAGCATAATAATTTATTTCCTTTACGGATGTTTTCAATAGCAGTCAAAATTTGCAAATTATCTGGGTGATGCTTACCACCTTTTGAGATTGGATGGATATGATCAACGTGATGGGCAATTCCAGTTTCTTCCGTGATCCTAGCACATTCTTGGTAGATAAGCAAGATGCGTTGATGTTCTTCTGGTGTTAGGATTGGTGCTTCACTAAACTTCTTTGCCCTATACCTATACGTTTTATCATTAGATTTTTCTTTTGTTCTATAAGGTTTCATCAACTCTTTATTATTAAGTTTTTCTAATCCAATTTTAATAGCACAAGGCACACATCCCTTACTACTAATATATCTTTCTAAACTTCCACATTTTTTACAAGGTTTTTTTACTTTATATGTTTTTTTGCCTTGTTTTATTGCTTCTAATCTAGAATAATTAGTTCTATCACATTTTTCTTTATTTTTTAAAAGATTTTCTTTTTGTATTCGTTTCCTTTCTTCTGGTGTGTATTTTGGTTTAGGCATTTTAATATTTATTCCATAATACACTACTATTTATGAAAAGGAAGAATTAATCATTGGTGAAGTTTGATGTGTACGTTGTCCTTAATTGTATTGTAATCTGAATTGATACCACCTTCATCAGATGTAAATACTTCTTCAAATCCACTACGTTCGATAATCTTATCTTTAATCTCCATTTGTCTCTTTTCTTTTTGTATTCTACGAAGAAAAGCATAATAAACAATTTGTGTAAAATAAGCAAATGGATTAGTACGTTCTATATCAAATCTATGAATATATTGAACACAATTCTCAATACCGTCAGAAATCATGTCTTCACGAAACATATAATTCACAAAGTTTGGACGATATGATAAGTGAGTAGCAATCTTTAAAAAACATTCTCCCAAGTAATTTGGTATTTTTGGTTTTCCTTCCCAAAATCCATTTTCTGGAGGATAAACATCGTATTTCTCAAAGTAAATATCTCTAGAAGCATCAATTCTCATATTATATACAACTAATGCATCATGAAAATCTTTATTATTTACATAATGTGGATTTTTCTTTACCTTATTCATTTTTTAAATTTGATTTGTTCTTATTATATCATAACAATCAAGTGCTTGACAACCTTTCCAAAACACACTAAAATAACTCTGTGGGTTTTGAAGAATGGGCTTATCTATTAGATCTATAAAGATTTTCTAAAGATATTCTGGCATCAGCAATAGATGACACATATCCCATATTTGGACTTAACTCTGATTTATTTGATACTCTGTCTCTTTCTTTGACATACTTATTATAAATCTTAATTATAGATTTATCATTTACTTCTGTCATCGTAATTATTTTATTCATATCTACGATAAACATCGTATCATCAGTAAGCTTCATCCAAGGAACTACTTTAAGTGCTGTCATTTTTAATTGACGCATAGTAACTGTTTCCATTGTAACTGGATTATCAAGTATTAAAACAATTCTATCTTTTTCTTCACAAGGACATACTTTGGAAAATACTTCTTCACCTGATACCATCTTGATTGCTGCATAAAATTCTTCTTCGTACATTACTTTTTTTCCTTAAATTCTATTTGTATAATTTCGTAATTGAATTTTTCTTCATTATAAATCTTAATTCTTTCAATCAAATGATTTAATGTATAATTTTTTTTTGATTTATAAGTACAATCGTCTGCAATATCATATAATACTGCTTGTGATTTGTTATCTCCTTTACGAAGAACTCTTCCAATACTTTGAAGATTTCTTATTCTTGATTTTGATGGTGAAGCAAAGATTACATTATGAAGATTTTTAATGTTAATGCCAGTAGAAAATGTACCATATGATGCAACAATAATTGCGTCTTTTTCTTTTTCAGTAATTTCTCTTACCTTTTCTCTTTCTTCTACATCTACCCCACCATAGACAAAAAATACTTTTCTATCTTTTGATGCTGAATTATTTATAAGTTCATAAAGTGGTTGTCCGTGACTTTCTACACGATTAAAAAGAACTAAACTATTTCCATTTAAATCTAAAACAAGATTTTTAATAAAGTTATTTCTTTTTTCGTGAGTAATTAAATATTGTATTTCTTCTTCATATTCATTAAATTTATGTTGATCGTGTTTTAAAAGAAGAACTTTAATATCTAGTTTAGATAAATGGCCTTTATCAATCAGTTCTTTTGTTTGTGTGACTTTATAAGAAGGGCCAAACAATCCTTCAAGCACCCACTTATGCGTTTGTGACCCATCCAAGGTGCCTGTAAATCCATAACGATACTTCGTATTATCCAATTTCGTCATAATCCCTACAAGCGATTTTGACTTGAATAGGTGTGCTTCATCGCCAATCACTACACTAAAATCATCAAAGAATTTTCTAGGAAGATTATAAACAGATTGCCAAGTTGTGATGATTACGTTTTTGTTTGTATCTTTTTCTTTTCCAGAATAAATTTTATGGCAATAATCTTCGGCATTCCAACCATAATCTTCAAAGTCCTTATACATCTGTTCTACTAATGATGTAGTAGGAACTACTACAAGTATTTTTTCATTCTTATCTGTAAAATATCTTACAATAGAATATATCATTAAAGATTTACCAGAAGCAGTTGGTGAAATCAAAAGCTTACGATTGTATTTTAAAGCATCATAAACAGCATTAATTTGATAATCTCTTGGTTCGTGTCTAGATATTTTTTTCATATAATCAGTCACACCTTCGTGTGAAATCATCACATTCTCTTCAAATGGGTCTCCATAAAATTTATTATGTTTAAACTCAATATTATATTCAGCATTTTTTGCCCAAGATAATATTTTATCTAAAAGACCAACATAAATTTCTCCAGTATGATTGCTGTAGAGTCTTATTTTTCCATCCCAATGTTTGCTACGATATTGAGGCATAAATTTTGCTCCCGGTACATCAAAGGTAAAATGATCAAATAACTCTTGATGAATATGCGGATCTGCTTCGACCTTTAGATATATTTCATTTTTCTTTTGTATAATAATATCAGTCATATCCTGCCGTGAATTTAAGAAATTCAATACTATTTTTGATTTGATAAGTTCTATTTAATATTGTTTTGAGAATACTATCCAAATAATTTAACATTGTTTGATAATATTCTATTTTGGATATAGATTTTAAAATTTCTTCATCTGCATCCATATACTTATCTATATCTTGTCTTAATACCTTATAATCAAATGGATGTTCTCTATAAACTTCTGGTTCTGCTTTTCCTGAAAAATACATCCATTTATTTTTTTTAATTATCTTAAATTTATTTTCTTCTAGTTTTTTTAGAAGAAGAATATTATTATAAATCTTATAATATTTTGCGTGAAGTGAAGGTATTTTAATGGATTCTGTGTGCAAATTATCTGGATCTATCTTTGCATCTTCTTCCCATAATGATTGTATTTCATCAAGATTCATAACTACAAAACAACTATGTCATATATAGAATACTTAAAACTAACCTCTGCTATAACATAGTTAATATCTGTAGATTTTGAATCAAATTTAATCGTAGATAAACTTATAGGAAACATATCTTTAAAATGAATATCAACAATTGGATTAAAGTTGCTATTATAAATTTTTAATGTTGCATCTGAATATTCATTAAATGAATTTTTTACAGATGTATTTGGAAAATACTCATCTTCTGCTTTTAAATCTATAAATTCTTGAATACTATTTGGATATCCAAGACCTCTTAACCAATTATGTACTTGAAGATAATTTTCTAAATTTTCATCTACAAAAAATTCTAAAGAAAAATCATCATAAGTTAATTTATCACCGGGAACCGGAATATCTTTAAGATACGTTGGTTGCATTGCAACGCCAAGATTAATTCCAGGTACTTGAGCAGAATTAGAAAAAAAATCAACCTTTGGTATTTTTGTAATTGAAAATTTAAATCCAGCAGGAGATAGATAATTACGATTTGATATTTGCTTTGCCCAAGGTGATTGCGACATTTTTATTTGTATTTAGATAAAAAAAGGGTCCCAATTGGGACCCTTGAACATATGTAAGAAAGACTTACATTAAATTGTCTACACGCACACGACGGTAGTAACGGTTTGCATTAGCAAGAAGACGACCAGAACCCTGAGCAGTACCCTCAGCGAATGGATTAGCAACCATACCATAACGAGTCTTGAACCCGATTTTTGGCTGGAAGCTGTTCTCACCAACGGCACGAACCATTTGGAGGGGCACATAAGGACAATAGAAGAGTCCTGCATCATAAGGCGAAGAACCTTTATATCCTACAACGTAGTACTGATTAGCAGATACGTTAGCAGCATATGGGTCAATATATACACGATACTTGCCTTGAAGAACACCAGCAAAAGTGTTGCCGGTATCATCAACATTCAAGTTTGCATTGAGTGCTGGGGTATAATCAAGAACACCTGCCATTGTGAGTGCCGAAGCAACGTCAGCAGAGCAGAGAATCATATTACCCTTTCCTCTACGAGTTCTTTGTGCGATTGCGTTTGCATCGCGCTCGATTTGGAATAAAAGACCCTTGAACTTTTCAACTGACCAACGACCATTAGAATCAACATCAAGGTCAAAGATACCTGCGGTAGCAGTGTTGACAGCAGCACCTTGCTCAGCAATCTTGTAGATTGTACGAATAACTTCTCTGTTGATTTCCGCAAGGATTTCGGTTGAGAGAATGTTAGCAAGTTCTGCTTCTGCGTTTAGACCGTGGATTGCCTTGAGGTCTTGTGCGAGTTCTAATGAGTACTCAGCCTTGAGTGCTCTTGACTTCGCAGTAACAGTAACCTTCTCGATTGAGAAAGCCATCTCGTTGAATACGCTGGTGCCATCGCCAAGCGATTCAGCATCGCCAGTGTTCATTCCTTGACCAGTAGCATATCCAGCAGTGCTTGCGGTTCCAACTGGGTTCAGAACACCTGGATTTGTTCCTGCTGGGTTTGAAGTAGTACCGAAACCAGCAACACCATCAGTGAATCCACCTGTGAGGTTTTGAGCTGCGTTTTCACCAGAGAATGAAGTATCTGCTTCGTTGTAGAATGCTTCAGATGCAGCTGTTGTTCTATTTGTTCCGTAGCGTGAACGCATCGCAAAGATAAGTCCAGTAGGACCGTTCATTGGTTGTACGCCAGCGAGGTCATAAGCGACCAAGTTAGGCATTGAACGTCTGATCAAGGAGATCAGAACTGGATCGAAACCAGCAACTGGACCAGTAGCAACTGAACCAGTTCCTGTGTTTGAGAATCCACCAGTGCCTGCTGACATTGTTGGTGATTCGTAGAGGAATTGATTTTCCTCTCTTAAGAATTTTTCTTGGTTTTCTAACAGGACAGCGGTTACCATTTTGCGATGTGAGTCCTTGATTGAATCAAGACCCTCATAGTTAAGGAGTGGTGCCCACTTCTCCTGCAGACGTTCCCCATCGAACATTTGCATTTGTTTTACCTCTTTTTAAGAAATTGTTAGTTTGATTTATAATTTAAAAATCACTTTTTAGAAACTCGGCTCAGGGTCTGAAGATAAGAACCCATTACACCAGAAACTGGTTCGTTGTAATTTGCTTCTTCAGATAACATTTCCGAATAATCTCTTTGAGTACCAGTATTTCTTGGGAAGTACGACTCCCTTAGAGTTACTAGTTTCTCACGATAGTTTGCTTCACTTTCAAACTCAACACTTTCAGATAGGGAAGCGAGTTTATCTTTCTGAGAAGTCGCTAGACCTTCAGAAACATCACTTAAGATTACATCTGCAACCGACTCTGCTAGTCTTTGGTTTAGAGCAACATTTCTTTCGATTTGCTCGTTGAGTTTTGTCTCCATTTCATCAAGTTTATCTACCATACTCTCAAGTACATCATATCTATCTTCAGGGATTGTTACATAATGATCTTCAAAAAGACTCTTCATTCCAGTAAGGAATGATTCGGTCATTTCAGTCTTGAGACCTTGCTCTACTACAAGAGCATTTTCTTGTAGCCATTCGTCGGATACGTACTCAAGATAAGAATCAACTCTTTCTACGAGTTGTTCTTTCATAGCATCAACTTCTTCAAGAAGTTTGGATTCATAATGCTCTTCTAATGATTCGTAGATTTCAGAAATCTTAGAATTGATTGCTGATTCAAAAATAAGTTTTGCCTTTTCTCTGAATTCTTCAGAAAGTTCTTCACCAGCAAGAAGAGCATCAACATCTTCTTCGATGTTGATTGATTCTTCCATTTTCTTTTTCTTTTTCTTGCTTTTATTTTCGTCTTCGTCTTCTTCCTCGTTATCTTCTTCTTCGTTATCTTCTTCTTCGTTATCTTCTTCGTCTTCCTCGTCGTCTTCCTCTTTAGCGGCTTCTAAAAGTTCTTCATCTTCTTCGAGTGCTTCAATTGCTTCTTTCATTTTCTGCATTGCTTCTGCAGATTTAGCACCTTTAGTCACAACATTCTTTACGGACTTAAGTGTTCCGGTAGGAGTGATGAGTTTTGCAGAATCATCATCTGGACGATAATTCTCTGGTGTTGGACCTCCAAGGTCTTCCCAATCGCCAGTTTGACCAGGAGCAATACCTGTAGTCAACTTCTGCATTGGTTCGCTTGCTTTTGCGTTTGCATTTACAGCAGAACGAGATTGTTTGGTGCCTGTTTCCATTTCTTGTAAGTTCTTACCACGGGACATTTGATCTCTCCGATTTACCTATGTTAAATCTATATTTATTTATAATTTAAAGATTTGA
>Ga0214921_10012077_pt1 | contig 10391 bp, 6 predicted proteins | sample LL1505_MetaG_FD_177992 | JGI IMG/M metagenome (GOLD analysis project Ga0214921, IMG submission 177992) | Freshwater microbial communities from Lake Lanier, Atlanta, Georgia, United States - LL-1505 | ecosystem: Environmental > Aquatic > Freshwater > Lake | place: USA: Georgia | collected 2015-05-28
CAGAGGGCATCATCTCGCCATGGGCGCGGTACCAATCGCCGCCCCAACCGAAATGGGCAAATTCAAACGCAAAGCGGCCCTGCGCTTGGGCCAAGGTGGACAACACCTGTTGTCCGGCAGGGATCACCTCTTTGCCAATGCCGTCTCCCGGGATGCAAGCGATGCGGTAGGTTTTCATGCGGAGCCTCTATCAGCCAAGAAAACTGCTTTATACCTGAGGTCGCCGCGCTGGCAATGCCCGGTCACCCGGGGCGTCCCTGGTCAACGCAACACGTCGAACAAATTGTTGTGGTGATCGGTCCAAACCTTCAGGCCCGGCAAGGCTTGGATGGGTACAGCGTCCTTCAAACGGGCATCTGCGATCAGCTTGGGGTTGCGGGTGACGATCACAAAATCGGTTTGGTAGTCATCACCCCGGGCCGCTGTGTCGGAAATCAAGATCGCCGTCATCCCTTCCTGCTCAGCCAACAATTTCACCATCGGCGCCAGGTTGATCAGGCGGTTGGTCACGTTGTAGACGATGGCCCCATCGGGTTTGATTTGCTTTTGGTAGACCCGCAAGGCCTCCACTGTCATCAAATGCATGGGGACGGAGTCGGAGGAAAACGCATCGATGCTGAGCATGTCAAATTGCTGCGGCGGGTCGCGCTCCAGGTTCAGTCGACCGTCTCCCAAACTATAAGAAACCTTGGCCTTGGCGTCGGTGAGGTACCAAAAATATTTTTTGGCAATGTCCAGCACCGATGGCACCAACTCATAAATGCGGTAGTTGTCTGCTTCGCGGCCATAAGCGGCCAGCACCCCAATGCCCAAACCCAAAATACCCACATCGATGGCGGGTCGCTCTTGGGCATAAAAATCCAATACCCGCGATATGCCAGCGCCTGGCCCAAAGTAGCTGATGGGTTTGGTGCGCAATTGGGCATCGGTGTACTGCCAGCCATGGCTGATGGTGCCGTGGTAGAGGTGGCGTAAAGTGTTTTTGTCTTCTAAGGGGCCCGTTTGTGTCACGCTCAAGGTGCCATAAAAGTCGCGCTTGGACACAATGGTTTCCGGGCTGGGCCGCGAATAGTCCCACAGATACCAGCCGGTGACGGCGCTGATGCCCACGGCCGCTGCGGTGATGGCCTGCGCCCCGCCTTTTGAAACAGGGGTCGACGGGCTTTGCCACCACAAATACGTGGCCAACAAAGCGCAGGCCATCAATGCCAAGGGCAACTCGGCAAAGCTGTCAAAAACCAGTGGTGCCAACACCCCGACCAGCAAGCCGCCAATGGCCCCGCCCACCGACAAGGCCAAATAAAAACGGGTCAGGTATTGCGGCTCGGGCCGCATGGCCGCCAGCTCACCGTGGCAAAACATGCAGCCCACAAACAACAGCACACAAAACAGCGGCAGGGCGACATAGATGTTCATGGTCGATGCATAGCCCTCCACCATGCCATAAGCGGTGATGAGCAACAACACCATCAGCAGAGGCATGAACCATTGCCGCGCGTACCAACCGCTTTGCGAGCGCGCGCCACCCACATCAAACACCAAAATAAAGGTGGCCAGGTAAATCACCAGGGGCACGATCCACAAAAACGGCACCGAGGCAATGTTTTGCGTCATGTGGTTGGTGAAGGACAGCAACAGCACCGAACCCAAGGTCGCCAACACGTACCACAGCACCACCTGTCCACGCTGGGGAGGGGTGGCTGGCGTGCTGAAGCCCTGGCTTGATGGCACCTGGGCACCGCTGGTCTGGGCCAGCAGCGTTCTCCAAGCCGAGACAATGACCAAAAGCGCGAAAAGACCATACAAACCGCTCCAAGCCACCGCCTGGGTTTGCAAGTTGATGTTGGGCTCAATCAAGGGCGGGTAGCACAGCAATGAAATCAGGGACGCCAAATTGGACAAGGCAAACAAGCGGTACACCTTGACCTGCGGATGGGTTTTGGCCACCCATGCCTGCACCAAAGGCCCGGTGGTCGAGAGCAAAAAGTAAGGCAACCCCACAGTAGCCAACAACAGCAACAAAATGCGCAACGAGGGCTCGGTGTCGGGGTCGGGCTTCCAGTGGTCACCGGCCACGATGGGCAACCACGCCAAGGAGATAAACACCAAAGTGGTGTGCAAAATGGCCTGCTTGCGTTGGTCAAGCCGGCGCACCACCCAATCGGTATACCCATAGCCCATGAGCAACACCATTTGAAAGAACACCATGCAGTTGGTCCACACCGCTGAAGAGCCACCAAACCAAGGCAAGATTTGTTTGGCAATGATGGGTTGCACCATGAACAGCAAAAAAGCGCTGGTGAACACCGTGGAGATGAAATAAAACATGCAGCTGACCTGTGTAATTCTAAAAACGGGGGATGGGCATGCCCCAAAAAAAACCACCCCGTGTCTGCAAACACGGGGTGGTCATTGTGGCTTAAATGGCTGCTGTCAGACCCTGGTATACATCCCCATTCAGGCCCGCTGAAATGGTCATCTGCGCCGCTTGCGGCGCAATGATGTCAGCTGGTTTCAGCTTCGGGGGGTCTGGTTGTCCTTGTACCAAAGCACATACAACACGGGCAGCACCACCAAGGTCAGCAAAGTGGCGGTGAACAAGCCACCAATCACCACGATCGCCAAAGGGCGTTGGGTTTCGGCGCCAATATCGTGGCTCAAGGCCATGGGCAACAAACCCAAGGCAGCGAGCAAGGCGGTCATCAGCACGGTGCGCAAGCGTTGCATCGAGCCTTCTTTGACCGCATCCAACACATTCAAGCCTGCGCTGCGCAATTGTTCGATCACAGAAATCAAAACCACGCCATTAAGGACTGCTTGCCCGGATAAAGCGATGAACCCAATGGCCGCCGATACCGATAAGGGGATAGAGAACATCCACAAACTGATGAAGCCACCAATCAAGGCCAAGGGCACATTGAGCAAAATGAGTGATGCGGTTTTGAGCGACGAAAAAGCATGGAACAACAAAATGAAAATCAGCAAGAAAGACAACGGCACCACCACGCTCAAGCGCTGCATGGCCCGCTCTTGGTTTTCAAATTCACCCGACCAGGTCAATTTGTAATCCGGCGGGATGGCCACATTTTTTTGCAAACGCGCTTTCATGTCCTCGACCACCGACCCCATGTCGCGGTCTTTGATGAAGATGCCCAATGCCATGGTGCGTCGACCCGACTCGCGGGCGATATTCATGGCGCCAGAACTCTCTCGGATGGTACTCACCGCGCCCAAGCTGACATAGCCGCCATCGGGCGTGGACAAAGGGACGGCGGCCAAACGGACCAATTGGCGCTGGGCATCGGGCAAGCGCACAGCCACATTGAATTTGCGCTCGCCCTCCCATAAGGTGGTGGCAGCCTTGCCCGCCAAGGCGGCTTCAATCACATCTTGGATGTCGCCCACATTGAGCCCATAGCGGGCGGCACGCTCGCGGTCAATCTCAATCAACAATTGCGGCAACTCACCAAAGCGGTCCACTTCGGCGCGATAGACGCCGCGCACTTGCTTGACCTCGTATTCAATTTCTTTGGCCGTTTTTCGCAACTGCGCCAAATCGTCGCCGGCGAGCTTGATCACGATTTGCCCGTCAATTTGCGAGATCGACTCCAACACATTGTCCCGAATGGGCTGAGAAAACGTTGGCTCCATGCCCGGCAGGTCTGTGACCACCTGGTTCAATTGCTCGATCAAGGCTTCCTTGGTCATGCCAGGACGCCATTGTTCGACAGGCTTGAGATCGACAAACACCTCGGCCATGCTGATGGTCTTGGGGTCGGTGCCGTCTTCGGGTTGGCCGGCTTTGGACACCGTGGTGTTGACCTCAGGCACGGTGAGCAAGGCGTGTCGCACATCGTGCAAGATGCGCGCCGCTTCGGGGTTGGACACGCTGGCGGGCAGGCGCAGGTTGACCCAAATTGTGCCTTCATTGAGCTCGGGCAAAAACTCAGAGCCCAAGTGATAGGCGGCGACCATGGCCAGCATAAACGCACCCAAAGCCATGCCAATCACCGCCTTGGCATGTCCCAAGGCCCAAGCCAAAACAGGTTGATAGGTCCGCTTGCAAAAGGAAACCAGGCGGTTGTCTTGGTGGGGCAAGCCTTTGCGCAACACCCAAAACGCGATCAAGGGCACCAAAGTGAGCGAAAAAATCAAGGAGCCTATCAGTGCCGAGGTGACCGACAAGGCCATGGGCTGAAAGATGCGGCCCTCGTGGCGTTGCAGCGCAAAAATGGGGATGTGTGCGGCAATGATGATGAGCATGGAAAACAGCGTGGGTCGGCCCACCTCGTTGGTGGCGGTGGCGATCACATGGCGACGCTCTTTGTCGCTCATCCCCTCACCACGTTGCGCCAGGCGATGCATGATGTTTTCAACCACGATGACCGCGCCATCCACAATGATGCCAAAGTCCATAGCGCCCAGGCTCAACAAATTGGCGGGCACGCCCATAATTTTCAAGCCCATGAAAGTCGCCAGAAGCGACAGCGGAATGATCACCACCACCGCCAAACTCGCGCGCAAATTGGACAAAAACAGGTACAGCACCAAGGCCACCAACAAGGCCCCTTCGACCAGGTTTTTGAACACCGTGAACAGGGTTTTTTCCATCAACCAAGTGCGGTCATAAAACGGCACCACCTGCACCCCTGGGGGCAAGGTTTTGGCGTTGAGGTCGGCAATTTTTTCCTTCACTTGCTTGAGCACTACGCTGGGGTTTTCGCCCTTGCGCATGATGACAATGCCGGTGACCACATCGTCGTCGCCGTCTTGACCCACGGTGCCCAAGCGGGGCACGGCCCCCACCACCACGCTGGCCACATCGCGGATCAAAATCGGCGTGCTGCCACGGCTACCCACCACAATGCGCCCAATATCGTCGGCGTCGCGCAGCAAACCAATGCCGCGGATGGCGAACTGCTGCGCGCCCTGAGCAACGTAGCTCCCGCCGGCGTTGGCGTTGCCCCGGGCCAGTGCATCCAACAGCTGTTGATAGGTGAGCTTGAAGGCCTTGAGCTTGTCCAGATCGGGCTGCACTTCGTATTGCTTGATAAACCCACCCATGGCCACCACATCGGCCACCCCGGGCACTTGGCGCAGGGCGCGCTCTACCACCCAGTCTTGTAAGCCGCGCAGTTCGGTGGTGGACAGGCCATCGCCACGCAGGCGATAGCGCATGACTTCACCCACCGGTGTGGCGTTGGGTGCAATATTGGCTTCAACACCCGTGGGCAAATCCACGCCGCGCAACCGCTCATTGACTTGTTGGCGCGCCAAATTGACGGGGATGCTTTCGTCATAGGTGATGACCGTGAAAGACAAGCCGAACTGTGTGTGCGAAAACAAGCGAATCGAGCTGGGCAGGCCTGACAAAGCCACTTCCAAGGGCAGCGTAACTTGTTTTTCCACCTCTTCTGCGGCGCGACCCGGGTACAGCGCGATCACGGTGACTTGGGTATCGGTGACGTCGGGAAACGCCTCGACCGATAAATTTTTAAACGCAAAAACCCCGCCAAACACAAAAACCACGGCAGCCAAACCCATCAGCAATGGCTGTGTCAATGCATACAAAACAATTTTTTTCATGGCTTGGCTTTGCCCGCCTCAACCACCCGGGTGCGGGCTGCGACTTGTGCCATGTTGAATTCGCGCTCGAGCAGCAGCACATTTTGTTTGACCACCATTTCGCCAGGTGTAAGACCATCGGTGATGTGGGATGTTTTGCTGTCAGCTTGCCCCAGCATCACATCGCGCGATTGGTACACACCGGCTTGGTTTTGCACATAAACAACGTGCTGGGCGCCGCGCAAAAACACCGCTGAGGAGGGCACCATCGCCCCACCGTCGAGCTTGCGCTTGACTTGCACGGTGCCAATCATTTCGGCCTTGAGCAATCGTTCAGGGTTGGCCACTTTGGCCCTGACTTTGACCACCCGTGCCACTGGATCGATGGCGTCACTGCTGCCGACCACGATGGCTGAAAAGCGGCCATCGGCGACGCCAGACACCCGCAGCGGCAAAGACACACCCGTGCGCAAATGGGGTAAATCTTCGGCCTTGGCGTCAATCAGCAGCCACAACTCACGCGGATCCGTCACCACAAACAAAGCAGTGCCTGCAGGGGAAGCCGCTTCAGGCCGCACCTCTTGACCCGGGTTGAGGTTGCGCTCCACCACCACACCCGTCATTTGCGTGGTCAGGGCAATCAATTGGTCCACCCGTTGCCCGCCACCATACATGGCCACCCGGGCTTGTGCCCGGTCCACCTCGGCTTGTGAGCGCTGCGCATCGGCTTGCGCTTGATCCAGCTCTTTGCGCGCCACGATGCCGGCGCTGAACAAATCTTGTTGCCGGGCCAGGTTTTTTTGCGCCACGGACGCATCGGCCAGGGCGCGTGCAGCGTCGGCTTGGGCAGCGCCAAACTCGGGCGAGCTCAAAGTGGCCAAAGCACTGCCCGCTGTCACGGGTTTGCCCACATCGGCATGGATTTGACTCACGCGGGCGGCAAAAGCCGAGGTGATGCGCTGGGTCCGGTCTTCGTTCCAGACCAAGCGTGCGGGCAATTCAAACACCAGGTCTTGTGCGGCTTGCGCGGCTTGGGCTGACAGCAATGGCAGTTGCGGGTGACTGGGCGGGTATTTGATTTGACTGGCTTCAAAAATCGGCTGCGGCACCCCCACTGCCACAGGTGCTGAGCGGTCGCAAGCGCTCAGCAAGGCCAAGCCCAGCCAACAAACGGGTAACAGGTTTCGGTGTGTCATGGTCATGGGGTGGTGGCGGTTGTGGTGGGGCGCACAGCGGCAGCACTTTGGGTGCGGATGTCCCATTGGGTATGGGCTTTGGCATGCTCTGTGCGAGCGATCAAGGCGTCCATTTGGGTGCCGCGCAAGGTTCGGCGTGCTTCAATCAGGTCGGTCAGCGACAGGGCGCCCTTTTGGTAGGCGTAGTCGGCTTGAGCGGCTATTTTTTGGGCCCGCGGCAATATCTGTGCTTCAAACAATTGCAAGCGTTCTTGGGCATGGCGCAACACCTGTGCGGCGTCGCTGATATCTGTTTGTGCAGCGATGCGGGCACGCTCCAGCGCCACTTCGGCCTGCTGGAGTTGTGCGGTGGCGCGGCCAATTTCACCTTCAAAGCCGTATCCCCAGTGCAAAGGGATCTGCACCCGCAACTCGACCAAGCTGTTGGAGTTGGGCGGGTAATGGTCGTAGGCCCCACCCCAGGTGATGTCTTTCTTTTTCAGCGATTGGGCCAACTCCAGCGCGCTGCGCGCTGCCAGCCAGCGCTGTTGGGCGGCGATCACATCGCTGCGTGCTTGTACCCAAGCTTGTAACTGTGCGGCGCTCATGTCCAGCGAGCCCGCAAGGGTGGCGCTGGGCCAACTCACCAGGGCTTGCCACCCATTGACGGGGCCTGGCAAGGAGGTGACTTGCTGCAACACCAAGGCGCTGCGGATTTTGTCGCTTTGCGCCTGTGCCACATCGCCTTGGGCCTTGGACCACTCAATGGCAATGCGGTCAGCATCTTGTTCGGACACGTCACCAGCTTTGAGCCGTTGCTGTGTCGCTTGGTGCAGTTGCTGGGCGCTTTGGGCCATCGATTGCATCAAGACTTCGCGTTGCTGGGATGCTGCCCAATCAAAAAACGCCACGGCCGCTTGTATTTGTTGCTGCGCTTGGGCTTCTTGCACATCGGCTTGGGCGGCCGAAACCATCTGCACGCTGGTTTGGGTGCGCAAAGCGCGTTTGTTACCGCGCTCCCACACCACATCGATACCGATCGATTTGTCCACCCGCCAGTCGTTGACAGGGTTGCCTGAGGGTGCGCCCAAGCCATTTTGCAAATCGATCGATGCGGCCTTCAAGGTCAAATTGGGCAAAGGGGCGTGATTGGCCGACAAGACATCGGCGCGCGAGGCATCCAGGCTGCGTTGGGCTTGTTGAACGCCCAGGTTTTGGGCCGCACTTTGCAGGACCAGCGCCAAGTTGATGGCTCTTTGGGCAGTGTTGGGTGCCAACTTTTCTTGCGCCCCCACCCAAGAGTTACCAGTGGTCAGCCCACACGCCAACACGCACAGCGGCAGCCAGCCTTGAAAAAAGGTGTGTCGTATCATGGAATGGATTGGCGCACAGCCAACCTGACCTTGACCTGACCAATCGGGATGGATGAACTGCCATGCGTGTGTTGTTGGTCGAAGACGACGATGTTTTGCGCGACGTGTTGTGCCGCAGCCTCACGGCGGCGGGGCATCGGGTCGATGTGGCGGGCGATGTTCAAGACGCTCACCATTTGTGGGGCATCCAAAGCTACGACGCTGTTTTGCTGGATTTGAACCTGCCTACCAACGCCCAGCGCACGGCCTTGCCTGCCAGTGGCTTGGAGGTGCTGCGTGCCGCCCGCGCCCGTGGCGACCACACACCGGTGATTGTGTTGACCGCCCGCAACCGCACCGAAGAGCGCATCGACGGACTCAATGCGGGTGCCGATGACTATTTGGGCAAACCCTTTGACTTGGCGGAAGTGGAAGCACGCTTGCGCGCTGTGGTGCGCCGTGGCATTGGGGTGCAAGATGTGGTGCAAGTCGGTGCTTTGTTGCTGGACCGACAAATGCGCCGCTTGACCATGGCGGGCCAGGACTTGGAGTTGCCCAGCCGCGAGTTTGAAGTGCTGTGGGAATTGATGAGCCCGCCTGGGCGGGCGGTGCCCAAGCGCGAGCTGGCAGAAAAGTTATCGGGCTTTGACGAGTGGTTGGGCGACAACGCGCTGGAGGTGTTTATCTCGCGCTTGCGCAAACGGCTGCAAGGCAGCGGCACGGGCATTCGCACCTTGCGTGGCATTGGCTATGTGATCGAGGCCCAATCTGGTGACGCAGCACCATGACAGAGCACTCAATGCGCACGCGTTTACTGCAGCACATTTTGCTGCCCGTGGCCTTGACTTGGTTGTTGGCCAGCCTGGTGGTGATCGCTGTGGCCAGCCACTTTGCGCAAAAAGCCTTTGACCGCAGCTTGCTGGATGATGCCTACCTCTTGGCCAGCCGGGTAGATGCTGGTTTGGGCAAGAACAGTGCGCCACTGGAGCTCAAGTTGTCATCGCAAGACCTGAACACCGTTTTGTTTGATCAAAGCGAGTCGATATTTTTTGCCATCTATGACCAAAATGGCGGCTTGGTGTCGGGCCACCCAGGGTTGAGCGCCAGTCGTGCCCCCGCACAGGTCACGCCTGTGTTTGAAGACGTGGTGTTTCAGGGCAAAACCATGCGCAGCGTCACGATCCACAGAAGCCAACCCCTGTCTTTTTATGTGGTGGTGGCACAAACCACAGCCAGCCGCAGTGGCTTGTTGCAAAGTCTATTTTGGGTCACCGTGGTGCCGCAAGTTGTGCTGTTGATCTTGTTGGGATGGGGCTTGCGCCGCGCCATCCAAAAAGAAATTGACCCCTTGCTGCACTTGGAGCAAGGCATTTTGAGTCGCGATGTGAGTGACTTGAGCCCCTTACCCCCCATGGGTGGTTCCCGCGATGTGCGCCGGCTGGGTCAGGCGTTCAATGATTTGCTGATGCGTTTACAAGACGGTGTGCGCGCGCAACGCGAGTTCACCGGCAATGTGGCCCATGAATTGCGAACCCCTTTGGCGGGCATTCGTGCCTTGGCCGAATATGGCTTGCAACAAAACGACCCGGCCCAATGGCGTGCGCAGTTGCAAGCCATTGTCAAAAGTGAAGAGCGCGCATCTCGCCTGATGGATCAATTGTTGGCTCTGGCATATGCCGACGAGGCCGAACAAGGCTTGCCCTTGCACGCACTGCGCTTAGACACCTTGGTGCGCGAAGGGGTGATGCGGCACATGTCCCGGGCCACGATGCTCAACGTGGACTTGGGCGCTGAAGGCCTGGACGAGCCGGTTTGGGTCATGGGTCAAGCGGCCTTGATCGAGGGGGTTTTAGGCAATTTGTTGGACAACGCTTTGCGCCATGGCCGCCCAGCCCATGGGGAGAGTGCCTGTGTGACCGTTGCCATAGCCCGCCAGCCTCACCCGGGCACCGCCGGGGCCGGGGCGCAGGTGCTGTTGTCGGTCACCGACAACGGCCCAGGCATCGATCCGGCCCAGCAAACCCGTGTGCAAGCGCGCTGGGCACGCACGGTTGTACAGGCCGACGTGCAAGCTGGTTTTGGCTTGGGCCTGTCCATCATCAAAGCCTATGCCCATTTGCTCAAGGCTCGTCTTCAATGGCAGGCTGGCCCGCAAGGCACAGGCCTGAGCGTGGGCTTGTTGTTGACCGTGGTGGCCGAACCCACGGTTCCGCTACATTAATGGCTCCATCAGGAAGAAAGCCTCACCATGCCCCGCATTGAAGCATCTGCCCCTCCCCCCCCCCCCCCCGGAGGCAAA
>Ga0214921_10012078_pt1 | contig 10390 bp, 12 predicted proteins | sample LL1505_MetaG_FD_177992 | JGI IMG/M metagenome (GOLD analysis project Ga0214921, IMG submission 177992) | Freshwater microbial communities from Lake Lanier, Atlanta, Georgia, United States - LL-1505 | ecosystem: Environmental > Aquatic > Freshwater > Lake | place: USA: Georgia | collected...
ATTCAACCCATGTTTTCAACCCATGTCATATTTGTTGTTCTTATAAGAACACAGTTGTAATTTTTTCCACTTCCGTTACCGTCCTCCACACCGATCAATTAGGAGGACATAATGAAACGTATCGCACTTTACGCACGAGTTTCAACTGATAAACAGACTTGTGAGAATCAACTTCAAGAGTTACGCACGATTGCTGAACGTATGAACTACACGATAGTCACAGAGTTCGTCGATAACGGCATTTCGGGGATGAAAACTAGACAGAATCGCCCCGCACTAGATCAACTAATGAAATCAGCAACACAGAGAAGATTCGATATGGTGATGTGTTGGTCAATCGACAGGTTAGGAAGGTCACTACAGAATCTCGTAGAAATACTCAATGAACTACAAGCACTCAAAATTGACTTGTTCTTTCTTCAACAGGGAATGGATACATCAACTCCGAGTGGACGAATGATTTTCTCGGTTTTTGGAGCAATCGGCGAGTTTGAGCGAAATCTAATACGGGAGAGGGTAATTGCTGGTCAAAAACGAGCGGTGGCAAATGGAGTGAAGATTGGGCGCCCTTCTAAGATGAATGATGGGTTACGGTCAGCAATTCAGTTACTGAGAGAAAAAGGGATGGGAATTAAGCAGATTGCGAGGGAGTTAAAGGTGGGGATTGGTACAGTTTATTCGGTGATTTAAACACTGTTGGGTATTTAAATTTAACTTTGATCAACAATTAGACCTAATAACTTTTGGCAATCACATGAACCTAACTTAAAAAACTTAAGTGATTTTTTGAGACAGTAACCAACATCATTACCATCAAGTTCTAGGGGCGTGTCATATTCAATGCATGGTAATAATTTATTGTTCACAATCTGCCAATTAACCCAAATTGCTAAGGGACGTGGGCCGTCCCATTTATCTTTGTTAGATCGATAATTTAGTGCTGTAAACCCTGCATTAATATCAAATTCTGCTGAGTTAATTAATTCATCAGGCGTTTTAAATTTTGCTGAAAGATCATTTATGTTTAATGCCCGTAATGAATTTAAGCTTGAAGGGATTTCTAAAATAAAATTTGCCTCGCCAGAATCCGGAATAAGTTGTCCACAAACCGTTGCATTTTTCTTTATGGGTGGCAAGTGAGTGCCGCATAAAACTTCTTTTTTTTGAGTTTTTGAAAGATTTAACGAAGCTTTTAGTTTTCGTGTGGTGTTAAAAAAAAGTTCCAGCTTCCAACCTAATAAAATTTCATAAGTACCGTCTTTTTTAATTTGAACAAGTTTAATTTTTTTTATTTCATCATCTAGGGATTTAGACGCCGTACTTATTATTGATAGCGCAGATGACCCAAGAATTTCTATAGCCCTATCTTTTTTTATTTTATTTTCTAAGAATTCATAGTTATCTTTCTTAATTGAAATTTTGAACTCATTAGTTACCCCATCTTTAACTTGTGTCTTTAGGTAAAGATCGGTTTTACCTTCTCCCGATGAGTAGGTGGGCTTACCTGATAATAAAATTTTATTGGAATCGTTTTTGTATACAAAGGATTTGCCTACAGAAAACTTGTCTGCGATAATTCTTTCTGCTTCGTTATTTGTTGGCATACAAATCCTTTGCTATGCCGATTAATGATAGCAAAAATACTTGAGGAAGTTAAATTGAAAATTTGTTCTTTTTTTTCAGGTGCTGGTGGTTTAGACAGGGGCTTTGAAGAGGCTAAATTTAAGATCATCTACGCTAATGAATTTGATAAGTCAATTTGGGAAACATTTGAAAAAAACTTTCCCAAAACTCCTCTTGATAAGCGAAGCATTACTCAAATTAATCCGCTCGAAGTCCCTTCTTGTGATGGGATAGTTGGCGGTCCCCCATGTCAGAGTTGGAGTGAGGCGGGCGCATTAAGAGGCATCAATGATCACCGAGGTCAGCTCTTTTTTGATTACATTGACATTATTGAGGCTAAATTACCTAAGTTCTTCTTAGCTGAAAATGTATCTGGAATTTTGGCGGCTAGAAATAGGTCCGCTTTTATAAACATTCTTGGAAGAATGGCAAAGTTAGGATACAACGTCACTTTTTCATTACTAAATGCTAATGATTATGGCGTACCTCAAGACAGACAAAGGGTGATTATTGTTGGTTATTTAACTCAATTCGAAAAAATTTTTATTCCTCCAAAACCTGATGATAAAAAACTTGTCCTGAGAGATGCAATTTATGATTTACGTAAGAGCGTTGTTCCTGCCGCAGAAAAAAATAAATCCAATTCAAAACAAAAAATTGCAAATCATGAATACATGACTGGTGGATTTTCAACAATTTTTATGTCTAGAAATAGAGTTAGAAATTGGGATAGCCCGTCCTTTACCATTCAGGCAGGCGGTAGACATGCGCCGATTCATCCACAAGCTCCTGAAATGGTGACTTTTGGTATTAATGATAAAAGATTTGTGTTGGGTAAAGAAAATTTGTATCGACGACTTTCTGTTAGAGAGTGTGCAAGAATTCAAACTTTTCCTGATGACTTTATTTTTTATTACTCAAAAGTTGCCGATGGATATAAAATGATAGGTAATGCAGTTCCTGTTAATTTTGCCTTTCATTTAGCAAAGCAAATAATGCGTGACTTGAGAGATACACCTAGCGTTAATAAGAAAAAAATTAAAGCTGGAAAAGTTATTGATCTGGTTTCAAGAAATAAAAAACAGCTTGATTTGTTATAACTTTTCTTTAAATTGACATTATTTATTTAATAAACTAAATCCTTACCGAACCCTCTGATTTAGTCGTTTTTCATCTCTCCAACCCTTATTCCATCAATACCCATTTCTGACACTTTCTGAACTTACTCAAAAGTGCTAATCTAGTGAGCATGAGTAATGTGGAAATCCTTAGAAGACCTCTCTATCGTCCTGTTAAACATCGGTTACAGGAAGAGCAAAATCCTTTAGTTCAACTCAAATCTGAAGAATCAAAGAAAACCCCACTCAATACAAATGTTGTCTATGAAAGGGATGATTCATTAAGTAGTAATACGTGAAACAAACTACAACTATTACCAATTGCATATCGTGAAGAATTAAAATGTTAATCCTACATTTAGAAATCAACCAATTGAGTCAAATAATTCAGTTTCAACTTCAACACAAACAATACCAAAAAATATATCTAAAATTGATGATACTAAAAAGAAGTTTTCTGACTTAGGTTTCAAAACATGAACAGAAGGATTTGGAAAATGCGTTCTTCAATTATCAAAATAAGTTTAATTACTTTAATTGCAGCATTTGTGTCTTCTACATTTGCATTTGATACATCTGTTGAAGAAAAAACTTGTAGTGAAATTGGTTTTAAGAGAAAAACTGAACCTTTTGCGAATTGTGTATTAGAGTTAGTGCAACGAAAAGGTGGGATTCATAATACTGTTCAATCTACACCAACAAAGTCAGTTACTAATAATCCTGACGATTCAACTTGCGTTAACTTTGGTTTCAAAGTTGGTACTAATGATTTTGCACAATGTAAATTACAAATTAATACTGCACGACAACAATCACAATTACAACAAAGACAATACGAAGAGCAAAAGCGACAATATGATGAGCAACAAGCAAAAATAGCGGCAGATAAAGATAAGCAAGACCGCAGAAAAGCAGCGGAAGTATTTTTAAGATACGGAAGCGGTCAAAGTGTAACTAATGCGATTGCAGACACTGCTGCTGGAAAACCATTTCCACAGACTAGACCTCAACCTCCTCAACAAACCACATTAATGTTACCCGGTGGAAAAATGGTACATTGCGAAACTGTTGGTAATGTTACAAATTGTTTTTAATTAAAATGAATTAGATAATAATATGAAAATATTTTTACTTCTGTTAATTACATTTTTAGTCGGTTGTGCAGGACCTTCTATCACTTGGAAATCAGATCCACCAGGCGCTACTGTTACGGTTCAAAATATAAATGGAGAATACTTAAGTTATCGGACACCAATAAAAATTCTATACCCAAGTTTATCCACAAATGGATATAGGATAGACAAAGGTAAATGTATGATGACACCTCTTGTAAGATGGTCTGATGGAACCACATTAGATTCTTTTCAATATTGCCCACCTTTTTTGTGGGATTCAGAATACACATTCACCAAACCATCTGCACCGCCAATTTCAACTTTTCAACCTAACGCAAGTCCTGTTCAACAAAATTCAACAAGCATGGATAACGCTAAGAAAAAATGCTCTGATTTAGGATTCAAAAATGGAACTGAACAATTTGGGAAATGTGTATTGCAACTTTCAAAATAGTTTATTCACTTAGAATCGCCACTATCACCGCTACATAAACTACCTAGCCTGATTTCTCTTTCTTTACTTGACCTTCTAGTTCTCTAATAAATACTGCATTCTTTTTACTGAGTGTCTTAGTGAGTATTCATAGGTAAAGAAGTAATTCAAAAAATCAAAGAACAAGAGAAACTTCAGAAAGAGTTTGAAGAATCGGTGGAGGATGATTTAAGGAATAGGAGGGGTAATTTAATCATAGTAATAATCTAAAGATACTTGAGGAAAGAAATACTGTAATTGATATTCTCCCTCTTCCTTAATTTCTTCAGCATAATCTAATTCACTACGTCGTTCATTGATTTCATCTTGTGATATTCCTTCATCCTCGTCTTTTGGATCTACATCATTCCCCTCGTCTTCATCATAAAAATAGTTTCCATTTTTACCTTTATATAAATCATCAAGTTCGCCCATAGATAAACCATCAAGAGAAGGGTGTATTCCTCTAGCGATTTCTTCTTGACCTTCTCTTATCCAATTTATAACTTTCATATAGTCAAGTAATTCAAAATTCTTATCTAAACCAATATTTGGTGGATAAAGAAAAGATTCAATAGTTTGTGCCTTTCTTTTCCACATTCCAAAACAAAGTATGGTTCGATTTTTTAAATTTATAAAAATAAAACTAGGTGCGTTATGTCTCATCAAAATTGGATTGGTTGAATCGTTTACACCTGCCAATTCAAGTACCGACATCATTTTTTCCGTATTTTCATGAAAGCATCCTACTAAAAGATGATGTGTAAATTCTTCGCCATGTTTCTTAATTAAGTCATGAAATGATTCTGCATTAAACTCATCATCATTTCTTTTTTTGAAATATTCTTCTGAGTAGACATCAATTAAATCTCCTGATGCCTTTAATTCATTGATGAGTTTCATTGCCTCTGGGGTACCATCAATTAATTTCATTACCTATCTCCTGATTGCTATCACCACATAATCTTCTGACTTTTTCATAAATTTATCAATCTCAATTCTGTAATTTTTGAAACTATTTTTATCTAGGGTATTTACCGATAAAACAAGTAAATCATTGGGTTTGGTGGAGGAGAGGAGGGAGATGAGTTTTGGTTTGTCAGTCATAACCCTACCTCATCATTTACTTTAACCTTCACAATCAGATTCTTTTCACGAGACTCCAGAATGATGATTTTCTGGAGTTCATGGAAATAGGGTTTGAGTTCAGATTCGGACAGGTCTGCAGGGATATTCATAGAGTGGAGTGAGTACACATCTTCTTTGAAATGGGATCGAAAGGGTTTCATTTGGATTTGATCTCGTTTAATACCTGAGTAATGCCTTTTTCATCAATTTCATTAAGTAGTCGTGTAATGCCAATACGACCTAAGGTTGTCTTGGGAATCTTGGTCATGGAGGCAACTTGGGTAAAGCGTTGATATAGATCATGGTGAAGGCGAAGGGGGAATTGGATCTGTGGAGTGGAATGGATGGGAAAAGACATGGAATCTCCTTGGTAGATAGAAACTAAGACTAGGGTAGGAACATGGGTAGCGACTGGTAAAGCGATTAGGTGAGTAACTACTTGGTTCTCAGGAGTATTTAGATGAAATTGGAATGATTAGAGATAAAGTGGTCACTAGGAATTGTTCTTGTATGAACAAAATAGGAATAGGGCTCAATGTCTGGATCTGGAGGGGTTTTGGTTCATGTCTTCACTGCGTTCAGACATCTGTTACTGCGTAACAGGGTTTCTATTGGGGGTAATTACTAGGATCAGGTATTGGTTTTATTCATTTCAAAGGCGGACATACTTACTTATCCATGTTTTGCTTGACTTACATTTCACCTGATGACAAATACCACTTTTTCAGAATTGTGCTTATCCGCTCCCGAAAAAAATTTGAAATGATGAAAATCCCCATCTTCAAACTTAGTTATTGAAATGCAAGTTTGGATGGGGAGAAAAGTTCTTACACTCTCATTTCTTGAGCATCTAAATCAGCAAGAGATTGAAAATACTTCATGTCGTCATCAATTTCATCTTCAGTTTCTTTAGGAGTATTTGAATGAGATCCATACTCGGTAACAGTTGGCACTTCAAAGTTAATCCAGCCTTTATTCTTGTAGTTTGTTAATGTATCGACAATTTCATCAAAATCTTTTCTGTGTAAATCACGAACAATAGTAATTTCAAAGAGATTAATCTTTTTCAAATACTTTGCCACTTGAGTTCTTGGAGTTTTCAAGAATGGCGGATTGTAGAGATTATTTTTTGTAGTTTGATACGACTTATTAATTATTTTCTTAAACTGCTCCAAAGTAAGTCTTTTATCAAAAGTAAATTGAATTACATAATGTTCAAAATCTTCGGCATCAAGAGTCGTCATTTCATAAAGAACAGAGAAGGATGAGGGTAATTTATCGAGGACTTGACGAAAGCGAGGAGCGTTCTCGCCAATCGCTTTGTATTTACGAAACGTTGAACTCTTTGGATCAAGATGAACAGTATGGCAAAAATACTCTAAGTCAGAATTATCGAGCTCTTCAGACTTTACCTTACGATAGATCTCAAATACCGCCTCGCCCATACAGAGAACATTCTCAAGTGCGTTCTGCGTGTGAATACGATATCGTTTGACAAACTCATCTGCAATTGATTGATTCGTGCAAGAGGTAAGTTGTTTCTGTTTTGTTACTAATGAATTCTTCATACACTTCTCCTATTCGTTAAAAAATGAGCAAAGAAAGGGCCAACTCAGTAAAGAGTTTTCATTTTTTTGCTCGTTTGAACTGAAATTACAAAGTGACTTTTTTGTTATTTTTAGTAGTCACTATCTCGTAGTTTCCATAGACGATTAGAGTCTATTTGTGGGAGGTACGATGACTTCTACAACTTGAAACTATTATAGCAAAAGAGGGGTCAAAAGTCAAGATAAGTGCTTGATTTGATTCAGAAATGTGGTATTTTTGCATCAAAAAAAGACAAGCAAAATCAGGGAGTTGAAGTGTTCATAGTAAGAACAAAACGAGGAGGGTAAAAAACAGATAAAAATAATAAATACTTTATGGCTCAGTTCATAAGATTAAATAAATGTAAAGATTTTTTGAAAGAACTCATCAAAAATCATGATTTACGTTGTAATCTTTTTTCAATTGCATCTATTGACATTGAACTGGGTGGTTGATAGTCAAAATCACTTTTCAATTTTCTTAACAACCTACTCCAAGACTTATTTCTAGATTCCTCAGTATCTGCTGTTTTGCGATAAAGAGAATCAAACGTTAGGAATTCAGATCTAAAATCACGGTATTCTTGAAAATTCATATTTTGAATTTTTTTGAATAGTTTATATTCATCTAATTCATAAGAAATTACTTCTCTATACAAATCTTTCATTTATGATGCTCCCATACAATGTATCTTGTAAGTAGTCTGATTACAGGATTAATTTTCTGCTAAGTTTGCCCAAAAAATAATAAGTAATATAAGGGATTTCTCGTATCAGGGTTATCAAGTATTAATCAAAAAATATTTCTGCCGGCCCAAATCGCATCGTGTGCTGCTTACATCTGGGACATAAATTTCCGTGCCAATAAGCTTCATATTCGTAACACTGGATAACAGGATATTCATCAGACATGTTTCTGATTGATATTGGCTCTTTTCCGTATTCATTAATTTCAAACGATAAACATTCTGGACACTTTAATTCACCTTTTATATTTATTGATACTAATCCACATTCCTTACAATAAAAAGGGAACTCACATTCAGTATTACCACCAATACTCACTGACGATTCATGTCCACATTCGCATCTAGTTCCATGAACTGATCCACCCATTATTCTTCCTTTAAATATGCTAATGTACATATTATGAGAATTCCTTTACTTGCGCTACTGTCCCTTTGTTTAGTTGTATCTAGTGAACTTTTCGCTAAATCCTATGATTTGACTGTTACTCCATGTGATGTAGGGTCTAACTGTAAAAATTGTTATGAAGTTATTAAGATGACTTACACCGTTGATACAAAGACAAAGCAAGTAACTATGGCTGGGAACGCTATTGATGGGAAACTACATAAAGAGACTAATGATAAGTGCAAAGTATCTGATGAAAATAATTGGGTTTGTGAATCTTTTTTTGTAATGATTCAAGCAAAAAATGGAATCATCAATATCACTAATAGATCACATTCTAGTTCGACATCGAGTAAAAAAGAAATTTGTATAGTTAAATAACTATTACAAGTAATCCAATAACGCCCATTAATACATAAAGTGAAGTAAATATTTTTATATTTTTAGTTAATTCTTTTATCTCAATTTTTTTATATTTCCACAGATAGAGTGTATGAATGATAGGTGCGAGCAGAATGACTGCAAATTCAATGAGTAATTCAATCTTTACCCCAGTCATTTTTGCCTTTTATTGATGAGTTACATATTCGATATTTTTGAACTAGTTTAAAACTCATTCCTACGTAAATTTGTACCTTATTTTCTCGATCGCCTCACGCATTGTTTCTAGTGTTGAACCGCCACTGTAGAGTCCATATGTAATTCTTGGTTTTTCGTGACCGATGATGTCTGCTGTGATGTTCTCACCTACCCCTGCATTCTCTAATAGAGTTGTAAATGTCTTACGAATCGAATGAAACCCATATTGTCGAGTTGTAAATCCTAGTTTTTCTTTCATTCGTCCAAATCGTTTACCCAAAGCATTTGATCGATCGCCGTATTTGTTTTTATTCAATTCTGTAAACAAGTAATCATCTGTTGATTTCTCAATCATTTGTTCAATTCGATCTTTAATGGCACTATGAATCGGTATAACTCGTTCGCCTGCTTCAGTTTTTGCATTTCGTATCGCAATACTGTTTTCATGAAGATCAATATCTTTACAAAAGAGTGAGCAGAGTTCTTCAATGCGAGCGCCTGTATGCATACCCAAAAGAATTAAGTCTGCTAACTTTTCATCTTCATCTAGTAATGCTTGTTGATAGAGTTTTACGACTTCTGTAGCGGAGTAGGGGAGATATGATTGTGTCTTGTTCAGAGTCTTCGAGTTAGGTTTATTACTGATTCTGAACTCATCAGGCACGATAAATGGATTGATTTCTATTTTCGATACCTCCTTAATACTTTGTAGATATTTAAAGAAGTTTCGACCTGAACCAATAATTCGAGTGACCGATGATGCCGTGAGTTTGCCTTTTCTTGCAATGTGCTTAATCCATAGTTCAATACTTTCAATCGTTAAGAGTTTCGCAACGGGGAACTGTTTGGTAATCAACTCAAGATCGCTACGCATTTGATCAATTGATTTTGTTGCTAATCCACGTTTTTGTTCGTGCTTTTCCCAACCCTTAATTACATCGACTAGATATTGTTTACCCGATGTGATTTCACTAAAGACTTCAAGATGAACAACTTTCTTAGGATCATGTAGTTTTTGTCGTTCTTCTTCAATGATTTCTTTCACGAGATGTTTGGGGGAGGATTTCAGTAACTGTCGGAGCTCTTTAGCGGATTGAATGAGTGGCTCATCAGATTTCGTTCTAGCAGACTCAATTTCTGCTTTCCAACCCATCACATAGATCTCAGCAATCTTCTTAGCAAGTTTGAGATTATCGGTTTGAGTGCTTTTAGAGAACTTTGCTTTACCTAAAACATACTGAACATCTTGAGGTACATACAACACAGCAAAGTACGTGTTGTAGCGTTTTACGAGGTGAGATGGACTAGCGGTCTGTTTTGCCATAATATGTTCTTAATAAGAACAGATATATGATAATTCAACCCATGTTTTCAACCCATGTCGATCTTGAAAACCCTTATCCCTATTGACCTAAAGAGCTTTTTTGCATTCGTCAAACCATCCCGCCCTCTCCGCCATTACCATAATAATCAATAAAAACAATAGCTTATAAGATTAAATTTTATTAATTCAACCCATGTTTTCAACCCATGTCATATTTGTTGTTCTTATAAGAACACAGTTGTAATTTTTTCCACTTCCGTTACCGTCCTCCACACCGATCAATTAGGAGGACATAATGAAACGTATCGCAC
>Ga0214921_10012080_pt1 | contig 10390 bp, 11 predicted proteins | sample LL1505_MetaG_FD_177992 | JGI IMG/M metagenome (GOLD analysis project Ga0214921, IMG submission 177992) | Freshwater microbial communities from Lake Lanier, Atlanta, Georgia, United States - LL-1505 | ecosystem: Environmental > Aquatic > Freshwater > Lake | place: USA: Georgia | collected...
ATAATATTATTATTAATATTATTTTTTATTTTATTAATAATATCTAATATTTTGTCCGAACAGTTTTTAATGATTGAAATATTTTTATTATCATCAAATAATGACCCATTAAGATAATAATTTATAATATTATCTGGATTTTTAATTATGTCTTCTTCAAAAAAAGATTTTGACGTTTTATTTTCTTCTTTAAATTTAGATACAATTTGTTGATTTAAATCATTAACTAAATCTTGATTTTCTCCATATAAAAGAATTATTTTTTCTTTAAAAAAATCTTTTTTTTTTAAGCTTATCTCTTGTGATTTTAAGAGCATTTGAACTAATTTAATACGACTCTAGATTTAAATAAGATATTTTGAATTATGGAATCTAATAATAATTTTTTTTCATTATTTTTTATTAGAATATTATTTGATAAATTGTCAGTTACAGAAACTCTTTTGTCTTTGGTTATAGCATCTTGGTAAATGATAATTCCATTTTTATCTTGGAACTGATAGCTTATAGTTAATTTAATAATTTCTTCGGAAGGAATTCCCCTTCCATCAATAAGAGAGCTTTCAGCCGTATCATAGATTTGAGCTTTAAATATATATGCATTTAAATTTTTTTCATCTTTTTTAAAATTTAATTTTTGTTCTAAATTAAAAGCCAGGTCTTTATCACCAATTATTTCTGATTTAGAAATTATTACTTGTTTAGGGGTTCCAGTGTAAATAGGGGAAAAACCACAATGATTTAAAATTACTGATATTATAAGAACTAGGAAGAATTTATTTATCATTGGTTACAATATTAAGTAATTTATTTTTTATAAAAATCTTTTTTATTATTTTTTTTTCTTTTAATATAACTTTAATATTTTTAATTGCTAAGGATTTACTAAAGATATTTTCTTCGTTTTCGTTATTATTAGCTTTGATAATTGCTCTTTTTTTACCATTTATTTGAATTACAATATCATAATAATCCTTTTTTATAAGGTCATTTTCAACTTTAGGCCATTGTTGTGAACTTAGATTATTTTGTTTTGTAACTTTCTCCCAACATTCATTTGCAATGTATGGAATAAAAACGGATATAATAATTAAATATTTTTTGTAGGCATCTACAATAAATTCTTTTTCTAAAATTTTCTTATCAATTTCTTCATTAAGATTGTTTAAAAAAACATATAATTTTGCAACAGCAACATTGATATGGAACTTTTCTATACATATTGTGATTTCGTTTATAAGAAGATTAATTTTAGTTGAAAATTTATTTTCAGAGTCATTATTTTCTTTTTTATATAGTTCTAGTTTTTCATAAGTTCTCCAAATTTTTTGGATATATTTAAATGCACCTTGAATTCCATTATCACTCCACTGTATGTCACGATCTGGAGGACTGTCAGATAAAATAAACCATCTTACAGCGTCTGATCCATACATTTTGATAATATCATCTGGATCAATAATATTTTTTTTAGATTTAGACATAGCTTGACTATCGCCTTTTAAAACCTTTTCTTTATTTTCTAAAAAATAAGATCCATTCTTTTCAATAACTTCTTTTGGAAAAACCCATTTTCCCTTTTCTGTTTTAAAAGTTGGGTGACAAACCATACCCTGAGTAAAAAGATTTTTAAAAGGTTCAGAAAATTTTAATTTAAATTCGTCTTTTAAAGCTAAAGTAAAGAATCTTGAATAAAGAAGATGAAGTATGGCATGCTCAACTCCACCGATGTATTGATCTATAGGCATCCAATAATTAGCATCTTCTATATTAAAGGGCTTATCTTTTTCTTCTGGTGAACAAAAACGCAAAAAATACCAAGAGGAGTCTACAAAAGTATCAAGAGTATCAGTTTCGCGAATTGCCTTCATTCCAGTGGTTGGGCATTTTGTGTATTTCCAGGTTGGGTGATTTTCTAATGGATTTCCTGGCTTATTAAAGTCAACATCTTTAGGAAGCTGTACGGGTAAATCTTTTTCTGGAACTAAAATAATTTCACCATCCTCTCGATACATAACAGGAATAGGACATCCCCAATATCTTTGTCTAGATATACCCCAGTCTTTTAAACGATAAACCGTTTTAGAATTACCAAAGTTTTTTTTTTCTAATATTTTAATAATAATTTTTTTTGCTTCTTCTGTTTTTAAATTATCAATAAAATCTGAGTTAATAATATAGCCATCTTCAGTGTAAGCTTTATCTTTGATATTAATATTCTTAGATTTTTCAGGCGTTACAACTGGTATAATTTCTAAATTATATTTTTTTGCAAATTCTAAGTCTCTCTGATCATGAGCAGGACAACCAAATATAGCGCCGGTTCCATAATCCATAAGTATAAAATTCGCCACATAAATTGGTAATTTTTTATTTAAAAAAGGGTGAAAAATGGAAAATTTTGTCTTAAATCCTAATTTTTCATTTTTAGATAAAAAGGACTCAGTTCCGGGGTTTTTAAGAGCAAGATTTTTAAAATTAATAAAATTTTTATCATCTTCAAGATTTTTTGTGAAGGGGTGATCAGGCGCAATTGCTAAAAATGATGCTCCAAATATTGTTTCTGGTCTTGTAGTAAAAACTTTGATCTTGATATCTTTAAAGTCAGATAGAAATTCAATTTCACATCCTTGAGATTTTCCAATCCAATTTTTTTGCATCAATTTTACTTTTTCTGGCCATCCTTCTAAATTATTTAAAGAATCAAGTAATTGATTTGAATATTTTGTAATATTTAAAAACCATTGATTTAATTTTTTTCTTTCAATGATCGCTCCAGACCTCCATCCTTTACCATCAATAACTTGCTCATTTGCTAAAACAGTATTATCAACAGGATCCCAATTTACGTAACTTTCTTTTTTATAAACTAATCCTTTTTTAAGAAAAAAAAGAAATAAACTTTGTTGGTGTTTATAATAATTTTCATTACAAGTAGATAACTCTTTGCTCCAATCAATAGAAAGACCAAGTCGTTGCAGTTGGGATTTCATTGTAGAAATATTTTTTAATGTCCAATCCTTGGGATGAAAATTATTTTGTATTGCTGCGTTTTCTGCTGGTAAGCCAAAAGCATCCCAACCCATTGGATGCAATACATTATAACCATTTAATCTTTTGTAATTAGCGATCACATCTCCAAGAGTATAATTACGAACATGTCCCATATGAATATTTCCAGAAGGGTAAGGAAACATTTCTAGACAATAAAATTTTTTATTTTTATTTTGATAAATTGTTTTAAAAATATTATTTTGATCAAAATATTTTTGCCATTTTGACTCAATAACTTTTGGATTGTAGTTATCCATTAATTAGATGTATTATTTCTTTTCTTTTTTTGCTTCTTCTATCTTTAAGGCTCTAGCAGCAGTCAAGATGCTATCTTTTATTTCTGAGGATAGATTATCGTTTAATTTGCTAATGGAGCATTTTTCATTAATACATATTTTTTTGTGAGAAGTTACCAAAATAGACTCTGATTTTACTTCATTGCTTAAAAATCTTACTGTTATTTTTATTTGCTCGTTTGAGTTGTTTTCTGAATACCAATCATAAATAATTATTCCTCCGGAATAATCAGCATTTAGAATAGGCAAGAATTCTAGAGATTTAAGGGTTGCTCTCCACAAAACATTTGAAGTTCCAAACTCAAAAGTATTAGATTCCTTTTTGTTGATAATATTATTTAGTAGACCCCCACCTTTATCAGCATATTCTCTTGCCCTATTTTTTGGATTTGGATCAATAATGACCTTTTCTCCAGTAACAGGATCTTTATCAGCAGGACTGCTTGCGCAATTAATTAAAATTAAATTTAAAGGGATTATAAAAATTGATATTTTAAGAAAATTTTTAAAAATACCATTGAATTTATTGAATTTATTGTGTTGCATTAATAACACAGTAAAAAAGAGATTTTTTGGCAATTTAAACATAATATTTAAAATATATATAAAAAAAAATATAAAAGCACTTAATTAATAATAACTAATAAGGAAAAAAATGAAAAATAAACTACTTATTACAACTGCTTTAGCAGGTGTTATAACTGGTAGCTCGGCGTTTGCACAAACGAGTGTTACTGGTAGCTTAGACATTCATTACCGATCACTATCTTTTGATGGAACAGGTACTGCATCAAGAAATGGTTTTGGTAGAGAAACTCAGCTTAACGTTCAAAACAAAGGAAAATTAAATAATGGCGTTGATTATGCCGCTGGTTTTTCTTTAGAGTTTGATGGACAAGGTTCTCAAGCAGGTGTAGCTGGATCTAGTGGTGGCCCTTCACTTACTGAAACAGCATCAATATCAAACGAAAACGTCTATGTTGATTTTATTATGGGAAGCACAACTTTAACAGTTGGTGTTGACCATGTACAAAACTCAACAACTCACTCTGCTCCAATGGTTAGAAACATATTGGACGATGTTGTAGCTATGGGCGCACTTGCGACTGACCAAATCGGTGCTAAAACAAAAGAAGCTATGTACTTTGGTATAGTGCAAGATATTCCAGGAACTGGAATCAAATTGTCTGCTATTAAAGCTCCACAAGGTGGTGCTTTTGGTGCAAATGACCAATCAGTTTCTGCTACTGGATATCGTAACGGTTCTTACGAAATTGGTTTAACTGGAACTAATGCTTTTGGAGTTAGTGGACTAAAATTACATGCGTTCACAAACAAAGAAAAAGCTGAACTTTCTACAGTAACGGATCTTAAAGGAACAACTTATGGTATAGGTTATACTTTTGGTCAATTTGCTGCTGGAGTTGATATTCATAAAACAAATAGATCAACAACAAATACAGCTGTAGAAGCTAATATGAAAAACACAATCGTAGGTGTTACATATGCTGCAACTAAAGATGTAACTATTGGTGCCCTTTTGTCTAGAAACACAAATAGCATTGTAACCGAAACTGAAAAAGTTAAATCAGTTCAAGTTGGTTACAATTTAGGACCAGTTGCTATCATCGGTCATTACGATGTGTTTGATGGTATAGCAGGATCTTCTGCTTCAACTGCTGAAGGAAACCAAATTGGAGTTAGAGTTAGTTCTAGCTTTTAATTAGTTTCTAAATAGATACTTTAAAAAACCCGTCTGTTAAAAAAACAGACGGGTTTTTTTATTTTAAAATCATTAATTAAAGATATAAATCCAACACCGTAACATTTTGTTAAGTAAGTTCTTTTTAAATTTATTAAATTAACTCCCCCAAGAGCATATTTTCTTGTAGCCCAACCTAATGATAATAAATTAAATTTGATAGGATTTAATATTTTATTTATTGAATATTTATAATTATAGTAAATAGGTGAAATTATTGTATCATTAAAGACTTCCTTTTTTTTCTGATAATATTCTTTTTGTGAATGAACTCCTATAATAGTTTTAAAATTTAATTTTTTATAGTCAATTAATAGTTTTCCTTTAAATTCTTGATTTAAAAAAATGCCGTCTGCTTTGATTTTTATAGCCAATTTATGATTATTTTTTATGTATAATTTTATATTATTTGTTTTACAAAATAGTTGTATTTTACTTAATTCATTTAAAACTTCGTTATTATTTAATGTGTTATAAATAATACTTATATTTTTAAATTTCAAAATTTGATTAATTATTTTATTATCTATTCGATCAGTAAAAAAAAAAAAATTTTCAATATATTTTTTATTTAAATGTCTGTTCATAATTTAAAAAATTTTATAAATATCAGCAATAGTATTAAAAAAATTTCAAATAAAGTAAATATTATCGCTGTAACAAAAACATTTCCGTTAGAGATTGTTAGGCCACTTATTGATTATGGTCATCTACATTACGGTGAAAATCAAGTTTTAGAGGCAATTAATAAATGGTCTAATCTATTAAAGAATAATAATGCAATTAAATTACATATGATAGGTCATTTGCAAAGTAATAAAGTTAAAGAAGCTGTGTCTATTTTTTCATATATTCATTCTTTAGATAGTGAAAAATTAGCTTCAAAAATATCTTTTGAACAAAATAAAATTAAAAAATCGATAAAATTATTTATTCAGGTTAATATTGGCAATGAAAATCAGAAAAATGGAATACGAATTACAGAAGTAAGTAGTTTTCTTAAACTTTGTATTTTTAAGTATAAATTAGACATAGTTGGATTGATGTGCATTCCTCCAGTAAATCAAGATCCAAGTCCTTATTTTAATTTATTAAAAGAACTAGCATTAAATAATAATCTTTCAAATTTAAGTATGGGTATGTCAGGAGATTACCTAAAGGCTATAAAATGTGGCTCAAGCTACGTAAGAATTGGATCTGCAATTTTTGGAAAAAGAAATTAAATTATTTTAACTTTTTCATTTTTTTTTATTTTTTTTAGAACTGTCAGCAGATCTATTTTATTTAATCCAATACACCCACGAGTGGGTTGATAATTATCTTTTGCGATATGGATAAATATGGCACTACCTTTATTTTTTATAATTGGTTTCATATTGTAATTTAGCACAATTATTAAATCGTAAAGATTGTCATTTCTATATAGTTTTTCATGGCTGAAATTACTAGGTAATTTTATTTGTTTGTTATAAAAAACGCTCTTTGGATCATCACACCATGCTAATTTTTTTTTAATCTTGATTTTTTTTATCTGAGTTTCAATTTTGCCTATTTTATCGGCTCTATAATAGACTTTTGTTATTTTAAATATACCTTTTGGTGTAATATTATCTCCTTCTTTTAGTTTTTTTTTAATCCCAGCTTTACCTAAGCTGCAACGAAATTTAAGTTTTTTATATTTTAAATATCCAGATTTTTTTACAATTATCATATTAAATGTAATATATAATTATTTATGAATAATATTCATCTTTATATTATTGGATCAAAATTTTTTTTTAATTTATTAGATGAATTAGATCTTAATTTAATTGTTTCCTCTGATAAAAATAAAAAATATAATTTACATAGTCCGTTAGTTAGAGTTATATTTGTTGAAAACTTTTCATTAACAGAAGCAACAAGATTTTTTCACGAAAATATTCCAACTATTTTTTTATTAAAAGATCGAAATTATCTAATAAAAAATAAATTGAGTTTACTACAATTTCATGTTGCTTTATTTACCCCTATAGAAGTTTTATCATTTAAAGAAATATTAAATATTTTAGTTGTAAAATATAATTTTTTTAAAAAATCTAAAATTACTATCAATAATTATGAGATAGACTCGAATCAAAGAATTATTATAAAAAAAGGAATAAAAGTTAAGCTCACTGAAAAAGAATTAGAATTAATTTTGATATTAAATCAGAATAATGGCTTAGATAAATCTTTTTTATTAAAAAATATATGGAATTGCAACTCAGATTTAGAGAGTCATGCTTTTGAAACGCATTTGCATAGATTAAGAAAAAAAATAAACAAGTACTTTCAAGATAATAAATTTATTATAGAAAAGAATTCTTTGTATTATTTATATAAATAAATAATTTATTCCAACCTTGCTCCGATTTTTTGAATTATTTTTGAGGCAAGCATTGATCCTGTTTCTAGACATTTTTTAATATCAGAATTATCTAAGTATTCTTTTAAAAATCCTGCAGCAAATAAATCTCCTGCACCTGTCAAATCTAGTACTTTATTAACTTTTAAGCTATTGCAATTTATGATTTCATTATTTTTAATAGCTATACTCCCATTCTCACTTCTTGTAATTACTATTAATTTATTAAAGTTTTTTAGTTGATTTATAGAATCTAATAAATTTTTTTTATTTGCTAATTCATTAATTTCATTTTCATTTCCTATTAATATATCTAGATCATTCTTAAGAAGGTCATAAAAGTTTTGCCTGTGTCTTGTAACGCAAAAAATATCAGATAAGCTCATTGCAATTTTAACCTTACTTTTTTTTGCTATACCAATAGTATGTTTAAACATTTTTTCACTTACTCCTTTATCCCAAAGATATCCCTCTAAAAAAATTAATTGATGGTTGATAATATCATTTTCATTTACGTCATTGGCTGAAAGATGAGAAGATATTCCAAGATAAGTGCACATGGTTCTTTCTGAATCTGGGGTAATTAATATGATTGAGGCTCCAGTAGATAAATCTTCTTTTTTTTCATTATAAGAAAATTTTACATTTATATCCTGAAGGCTTTTTCTATATAACTCTCCAAAACTATCAGAGTTAATTTTTCCGATGAAAGATGAATTGCCTCGAAGATAAGCAATACCAGCCATAGTATTAGCAACGGAACCTCCAGCTATAACTTTTTCGATTTTAATATTTTTTTTAAGATCTTCAAATTCCGATTTATTAATAAGCTTCATAGAACCTTTGATGAGTTTATTTTTTTTTAAAAACTCTTCATCTACTTTTGTTAATACATCAACAATTGCATTTCCTATCCCTAATATTTTTTTATTCATTTTTATCTTTGTATAGGCAAATTTTACTAATTACACACTTTTTACATAATGGGTTTCTAGACTTGCAGGTATATCTTCCATGCAAAAGTATTAAATGATGAGCTTTTTTTAGATGTTTTGTAGGTAATATTTTTAACAGTTGTTTTTCAACTTGCTCTGGGTTTTTTCCATCAGAAAGACCTGTTCTATTGCCAACTCTAAAAACATGTGTATCGACAGCAATAGTTGGTTTATTAAATGCAGCGTTCAAAACTACATTAGCTGTTTTTCTACCAACTCCAGGAAGAAGTATTAGTTCTTCAAATTTATTTGGAACTTTACTTTGATATTTTTCTAATAAAATTTTAGATAAATAAAATAAGTTTTTAGCCTTATTGTTAAAAAGACCTATTTTCTTAATAAGATTTCTTATTTTATTTATTCCAAGATCCACAAAATGTTTAGGGGTATAATATTTTTTATATATAGTTTTAGTGACGTTATTCACATTAACATCGGTGCATTGTGCAGAAAGAACAACAGAAGTTAATAGAGTAAATTTATTTCTATACTTTAAAGAGGTCTTTGGATTTTTTATTGATTTATTTAATAATTTAATAACTTCTAAAGCTTTATTTTCATTGAGAAGCATTAAAAGTAATTTAAAAAATTTAATAAGGTTTATTTTAGGCTAAACATATCTTGCATATTAAATAAGCCTTTATTTTTTTTACTTATCCATATAGCAGCATTTAATGCTCCATCAGCAAAGAGCTCTCTTGAAAAAGCAGCATGTTTTAATTCTATATTTTCTGTCTTATTACTGAACAGCACTGAATGTTTGCCAATAGTATTACCTTTTCTAGTAATAAAAAAATTAATTTTATTTTTTTGCAAATTACCTTTTTTATTTAAAAACATTTTTCCTTTTATTGATTCTAAGTTTTTATTTTTACCTTTAGATATGGCATTAGCTAACATTAATGCCGTTCCTGATGGGTAATCAATTTTTTTTTTGTGATGATTATCATTAATTCCAATATCATAATAATTAGGTATTTTTTTTGATAAAATATTAACAATATATTCAAGTAGATTAATACCCAGACTCATATTGCCTGACTTAAATATAGCAATTTTTTTAGAGTAATTTTTAATTAAATTATTTTGCCGTTTAGTAAAACCTGTTGTTCCTATTACAACTTTTTTTTTTAATTTTTTTGCGTAGCTTAAAATTTCAAGGGAGCCTTTGGGTCTTGAAAAATCAATAATAACATCAGTTTTTTTAAAGGCATCCCAGTTATTTTTTTGTGTCTTAATTCCACTTATAGTTTTTCCCGATTTTAGATCTGTTAAGCTAAATAATTTTAGATTTTTATTTTTTGATATTCTTTTAATTAGAATTTTTCCCATTCTTCCAAGAGCACCAGAGATTGTAATATTAATTTTTTTCATTAATTACCACTCCAAAACTTTTTAGCTTTATTTATAAAATTTTTTATTTCTGAATTGTTATTTAAATCTTCTAAAGATTTAAATTTTTCGAGCAAGTCCTTTTGTTCTTTTGACAAGGATTCAGGAATTATTACATTTGTTTCTAGATATAAATCTCCATAATCATCACTTCTTATAATAGGCATGCCTTTGCCTTTTAGCCTAAATTGTTTACCAGATTGTGTTCCAGCTGGAATTTTAATCTTTGATTTTCCACCATCAATTGTTGGAACCTCTATTTCGGCACCAAGCGCTGCATCAGTCATTGATATTGGTAATTTATAATATAAGTTTTCTTCAGATCTCTGAAAAATTTTATGTTTTTCAAGGGTTATAAATACATAAAGATCTCCATTAGATCCTCCTCTATAACCAGCATCTCCTTTTCCAGATAATCTTATTTGTGTTCCATCATCAACTCCTTTTGGAATTTGAATCGATAGATTTTTTTTTGTCTTAATAGCCCCAGATCCTCTACAATCTT
>Ga0214921_10012081_pt1 | contig 10390 bp, 8 predicted proteins | sample LL1505_MetaG_FD_177992 | JGI IMG/M metagenome (GOLD analysis project Ga0214921, IMG submission 177992) | Freshwater microbial communities from Lake Lanier, Atlanta, Georgia, United States - LL-1505 | ecosystem: Environmental > Aquatic > Freshwater > Lake | place: USA: Georgia | collected 2015-05-28
GATTTGCCTTCATTTTAAATTAGCTTAGTTTTTTTAAAACCTTTATGAAAACCACCCCCCTATTGACCCTTGCAGTCACAGTGATTGCGAGCGTCCTATTAAATTCTTGCAGCTTAATCAGCAGCAGACATTACAACTTAAACTTGGTTAAAGTTCAAAAGAACAAGCTTGAACAACAAAAACCAAAACAAGTAATCAATGAAATTTCTGAACTGAATTCTTTTGCTTCAACAGAAAACAGTTTCATTCCTAATTTAACTTTTAAAGAAGAAAAAGGTGCCGATGAAATCAAACAAAAACAAACTGATGTAAAAGAATTAAAGTTTAAAAACTTAAACTCAATAAAAGCTTTAAAAAACAGCCAATCAAATCCTATAAAACCAAAGTCTAGTCGAGAATATGAAGTTGGGATAGACCCTTATGCAAGTTTTTCATTTTTAAGTGGATTGTTGTCTATAATACTGCCCTATATAGGGGCAAGTCAATTCCATTTTGCAGCCACAGACACTTTATCTTTACTATTTATATTAAGTGGACCAATATTAGGCATCACTGCATTAATAACAGGGCTAATCGGCATCAACCATATCAATAATGGGCGATCAAAAGGATACGGCTATGCAATAGTTGGAGTGACTGTTGGCATAATCTATCTTGCCCTATTTCTACTTATTTTTGGAATTGGATTTATGTATTTTGGGTTAAAATAATATAATTCAATAAACTTGTTATGAAATGAACAACAACGATATTTTAAGACGCTTGCGCTATGCTTTTCATTTAAACGATACAAACATGCTTGAATTGTTTGCTGAGGGCGGTGCATTGATAGAAAAAGAACAATTAAAAATTTGGCTAAAGAAAGAAGAAGATGAGGGCTTTCAAGCCATCTACGACAAGGATCTGGCTGCATTTTTAAATGGGTTCATTATCTTAAAGAGAGGCAAAAGAGAAGGAGAATTACCCAATCCAGAGAAAAGCTTGAACAACAATACCATTTTCAGAAAATTGAAAATTGCTTTGAGTTTGAAAGACGAAGATATTTTAGAGATATTAAAATTGGCCGATTTCAAATTCAGCAAACACGAACTAAGTGCCTTGTTTAGAAAACCTGAACAAGAGCAATACCGTGTTTGCAAAGACCAGGTTTTGAGAAATTTCTTAACAGGTTTACAAGTGAAGTTTCACCCGAATAAAGACTAATATTGCTGCAATTCGTCGTGTATAAAATCAAGTTGAATTCCTGCTTGTTTGAACATGCGTTCTGTTTCTGAACCGGCATGGTATTTTCGTTCACAAACCACACGCTTAATGCCACAATTGATAATTAACATTGCACAAACCCTACATGGAGTCATTCTGCAATACAATGTTGCACCATCAATTGAAACCCCATTTTTAGCCGCTTGACAAATGGCATTTTGTTCTGCATGAACGGTACGCACACAATGCTCGGTAATGCTTTCGTCTTCATGCAAGATTTTTTTCATTTGATGACCTACCTCATCACAGTGCTCCATACCAATGGGTGAACCTACATACCCTGTTACCAACAACTGATTGTCTTTGGCGATGACACATCCACTTCTACCCCTCGAACATGTTGCTCGTTTACTGATGGCTTCCATCACTTCCATAAAATAAGTGTCCCAGCTGGGTCTTTGGTAGTTAGTTGTTGAACTCATCTATCAAATGTCTGAATAAAATTTCAAAAATTAAACTTCATAGTTGCTGCAAATTGATACGGATTTCTTGCTTGAACTAAATGAGTCATTTTTTTCATAGTCTCTTGAGCAAAGAATTGGGGCGGCCTTCGGCCGCCCCAATTCTTTGCTTGAAACAGTTTATATTATTAATCTTGCTTCACAAATCTTTTACTAGAAACCAACATGTTGTTTTGATAAAACTGAATGACATACATGCCAGCAACTAAAGACCCCGTTTGAATACTTGAATTTAACAATTGGTTTTGTTGCATCATTTTTCCATTCATATCAAAGATGGAATAACTTAAAATTGTATTGCCATTGCTCAACACCTCTAAGGTATTTGAACATGGATTTGGATAAATTTGTAATATAGGTTTATTGGACAAGTACTGTCCCAAACCGGTAGTATTCAATGGCTCTGACTTGAGCGTTACTTCGTCTATCCACAATTCACTTCCAAGATGCGCCGATGTATTACCCGTTGAAACCCCAAAACCCAACATCAAAGAATCAGGTGCTTGAAAGGATACAATAGGTACTTCCATTCTGGTATATACATTGGTAGCTTGTAACAACACATAAGCACCTCCTATGGTAGAAATATCCTTTTTACAAGAAGCAAATACAATTGCTGTATCTCCTCCAACTTGCTTGTATTTGTAGTAAAAAACCAAGGTGTCATTTTGTTTGGTATAAGGAAAATACGCTTGACCATTGAATTGATTCTGAGAGACAGTACCGTAAAATAATGCTGAACCATAAGCCTTGTCTCCACCCATTTGTACACTTAATTTAACTGCTGCTCTACCTTTGTATGCATCTGTGCTGCGCGCATTTTCACCAACGCCCATCACCGTCCAGTTTTGCAAACTGTAATAGGTAGTTGTTTCCCAGCTGTCAAAATTGCTATTGGGCAATTGTTCTGTAATTGATGCCCCATCAAAAGACAATTCATCAAAATAAGCGATGCTGCCAATTGGTGGATTTTGATTGTCAACTACATTTGATGCAGCACCTGCTAAAATTACTGTATCAGGGCTTTGAGTTAAATTAATTGAAAAGTTGAAAGCGGTATAAGCTACACGGCTTTGACCAAACTTAAATTGTTGGTTGCTGATAATGACACCATTCTTTTTAAAAATTAACAACAAAACAGCACTGTCACCATTGACAATTGTGCCTTTGAAATACCCTTTCAAAGAACTTGGTTTTTGAGAATAAGGTGTTCCGCCCTGTCCTTGCGTTGGATCTCCATCTGTATTGACAAAATAGCCAAATGCTACACGTCCGTTTCCAGCTTTGGTTTCTAATTTAATGGCTGAACCACTGAATGCATCAGTAGTTTTGATCGCTGTGTTTAAGCCAATACTCTCTCGCTCGGAAGTGAGCCAAAAGCTTGGGGTAGTAGTTACTACAGAATCCCAGTTTTCGAAATTTCCATTCAAAAGGGTCTGTTGGGCTTGTGATGCAAATGCTAAACCGCATGCCAAAAAAGTAATGAGTTTTTTCATTGTGTTGGGTATTAAAATCCCAAGTAAAGGTACCATACTAAGTAGGTCGCAAATGAATTTTAATAATGATATATATTAGGTTTATTTATAACTTTTAGCAGTATTTTTACATTTTAAAATCAACTAATCAAATTCAAGCCAAATGAAAACCATTAAAATTTTAACCCTTAGCTTTTTAACCTTACTCTTTATTTCTACAACCCTAAATGCCCAAGACGCTGAATATTCAAAAAAATCTAAACACTCTTTGGGTGCAGGCCTTGGCTTTACTACAGGTTATGGTCTATCGTACAGATACACGCCAAGTAAATGGGGTATACAAGTAAACTTTGCTCCATTTAAAAACAGCACACAAGAAATTTATAGCTTAGGTTGTACTTTTCTTTATAAATTAAACGATAAAAATAAAGTGACCTTGTATTTATACGAGGGCAACCATTATTATTATAACCAATCTTCTATTTTCAATGATTTGAAACAAAAAAACGAAACCAGCACAGAGCGTTATATGAATAATGGTTTTGGTTTTGGAATTGAAATGCCTTTTTTTGATCAAATTGGATTCAACTTAATGACTGGTTATGCATGCTATAATAATTTCAAGATGTATAATTTAACAGGCGAGGCAGCTTTGTATTTTAAATTCTAAGCTTTTCTTTCAATTGAACCATCTGCATGTTTGGCAAATCTTCCTGCCTTACGTTCATGCACTTGGTCATATCTAGGCCAAGGCCAACCTCCAAATTGAGTAGCATGGTAATCTTCAAATGCCTTTTCAATTTCTTCTTTGCTATTCATTACAAATGGACCATATTGTATGACATGTTCTCCAATAGGTTTGCCTTGTAATACCAAAACTTGTGTTGCGCTTTCACCCGCTTTCAAATGTATAGTTTGGGTTCCATCCACTTCAACTGAATGATATGCTGGAATTTTTTGTTGATTGATTTGTAAATGTTCGCCCTCATATACGTAAATTTTCCTATTGATACCGGCTGAGCATATTGGCAAGGCTATATTTGAATGTGCATCTAATAGTATATTCCAAATTGCAACTTCGTGGCTTGGGTCAGCCGCCCAAGAATCTGGAGGTGGTGACAAGGCTTTTGTTTTGTTGAATTTGCCTGCAATTACTTCTACCAATACTTTGGTACCCTGGACCGAATTCAATTCTATTTTAGGGATAGATTCCGACCATAACATTTTAAAATGAGGTTCCACCATTTTGTGCTTTGCTGGCAAATTGAGCCATATTTGAAAAAGCTCCAAAGGATTCTCTTTCTCTTGATTCAATAAAGGAAACATTTCTGAATGTTGAACCCCTTTACCTGCCGTCATCCATTGCACATCTCCATTCCCATACCGGCCTGCGGCACCCATTGAATCAGCATGGTCAACCAATCCCTTTCTCACCACAGTAATGGTTTCAAAACCTCTATGTGGGTGACCTGGAAAACCTGGTACTGTTTTACCATGATACATTCTAAAACCATCTTTGATAATAAAGTCATCTCCTAAATGTCTTCCAGCCAAAGAGGATTGAGGCCCACATTGCATATTGCCTTTTGGAAAATAATCTTCATGATGAACACAAAACAAAAATGGATCTAAGGTTTCCCATTGGAAGCCCATTGGAAGTACTTTTAAGATGGCTTGATGATTCGCATTTAAATCCGCTTTTTTTGCCAGAGAAACAATTGGATTAGCAATTAAAGCGCCACTTAGTGCAAGTAACTTATTTATAAAATTTCTTCTTTGTTTTGGCATTTTTGAATTTTCCATGATTCAATTTTTTACTCAAAAATAAGCAAGATTCAATGCTAGTTTGATTAAATTTAGCAGTGTACAATAAATACTACTTTTCAACATTTCTGGTGCGTTACTCGAATTGCATTTAATGATTTAATAAAGAACTTGCATTTGTAAATTTATTACAAACATGAAAAAATTAATCCTTTCAAGCGCATTTGCAGCATTAAGTATGTTGGCATTTGCTCAAAAACCAACTGCTGGTTCTAAAACTGCAGAGGTAAATTTCACTGGTGCTGGTTTGAATTCATTTTCTTACACTACACCTGAATTAAGGTTTCGTCACTTTGCTACAGACAACATGGCTTATCGCTTACGTGTAAATTTAGGCATGTCTTCTTCAACTGACAAAGAAAGCACAGGTGGTGTTGATGTAGAAAGAAAAACAAACACAGGTTTTGGTTTAACTATTGCCCCTGGTATTGAAAAACACTTTGCTGGAACAGCTAAATTGTCTCCATACTATGGAGCTCAATTAAACTTAGGATTCAATTCTGGTTCTACAGTTGATTACACCAACGCAGTTGGTGGAGGTCCTGGTGCATACGCTGGTGTTGCTAGTGGTAACAAATCAAGCACAAAATCTGGTAGCACTTTAGGTGTTGGTATTGGTGCATTCATGGGAGCTGATTACTATATCACTGATGGTGTATATGTAGGAGGTGAATTTGGTTTAGGTATTTTCAACTTCGCAAATACTGGAGAGGGTGAAACTTCTGAAACAGTTGGTGGAGCAACAACTACTACAAAATCTGGAACTTCAAGTTCACTTGATTTATTTGGTGTAACTTCTGGTGGTGTTCGTTTAGGATTCCGTTTCTAAGCTTACATCATTTGATTTTAAACCCGATTGCTTTTGCAATCGGGTTTTTTTATGCCATGATCTTAAGTTTCAATTAAGTTATTTTTTAGTTTTATTTAAGCTATATTGCTATATAACACTATTTACATGAGAAAAAATTACAGTTTTATTTTTATGTTGTTACTTGTTGTATTCAGTAACATGACAAATGCACAACAGTTGACAATGGGCAGCCAATCAATCACATTGCCCAGCCAAACTGTAAAACCCAAAACCACTTACCATCTCAAAACAAATGGGACTGCAAATAGAAACACACTTTGCGGCCCAGATACCATAGAGTTTGGATTGGTTAAGGCAACTGCTTTGAAATTGTTGAACATCAATAACAATACTACAATTACAGCCTCTCCGGCAAACGAGGCACACCAATGGTTTCCTGCACCACAACCTATTTTGGTAAGTGGCATGAATTTTTATGGCAGAATGGCTCCTGGCCTAGGTATTGCAAGCCAAAATATCACCATCAATATTTACCAAGCAGGCCCAGACTCAATGCCAAGTGGTTTACCGCTACAAAGTGTAATATTCAATTTAGATACCAATACTGGTGCTGGTGGATTGGCCGATTTCAAAAGAAGAGTGCAGTTCAACTCACCTATTTTAATCAATAATACACTAGGCTATGTCATCAGTATTCAAAACACCAACGCCAATTCTATTCAACTGGTAAGCAATGACCCAAGCGTAGGTGATGGTGCAAAAGATTGGTGTTCGTCTATTAAATTTGGATCAGTAAATACCCGTTCTTATTGGATAACATTTAATAATGGAACAAGCACATTTCCATTCAATGCAGATTGGCTTTTTGAACCCGTTGTTCAATATGCATTGAATGCAGATTTTAAAACCACGCCAACCTGTTATACACCAGGTGTTCCTGTGAGTTTTGTAAATTATTCATCTATCATTACTGTGAGTAAATTTTACAATTTAAGGGCGTTTTTTAAATCACTTAACGAAACTTTTCATTGGAATTTAGGGAATGGCGTAAACGGTTTTGCAATCGATACGCTTACAACTTACAATACCTCTGGCCCCTTTACGGCTACCCTAACTGATACAATTAGTGGTTATTATATCAATTGTATTGATGTAAAAACAGCAAATGTTGAATCCTTACCTGCAAGCCCAATACCTGGAGGTGCGGGCTCGTATTGTCTTGGCTCAACAGTTAATTTAACTTGTAATGCAGTTTCAGGTGCAAGCTATGTTTGGTCAGGTCCAAATGGATTTACTTCAACTTTACAAAATCCAACACTGACAAACTTTTCAATGTTACAAGCAGGAAAATATGATGTTTTTATAGTTGTAGGCTCTTGTTCAAGTGCAGTTGCATCAATAAACCTGAATTATATAGACCCTCCTGTTGCTATAAGTGATGGACCAATTTGCTATGGACAAATGCTAAGCTTAAGTACTGGTGCTATACCTGGTGCAAGCTATAGTTGGACCGGACCTAATGGATTTAGCGCTACTTCTCAAAATCCAATTCGTTTAAATTTCTCTAAATCAGATACTGGCAACTATACCTTAAATGTGAGTTTAACGGGTTGTAATTTCTCTCCTGCTGTTGTGAATGTAAAAGGCAAAGACAACCCAACTAAGCCAACAGTTGGAAATGCAATTTCAATTTGTGAAGGTGGCAACATCAATTTAACAGCATCAGGAACATATTCAAATCCCACATACAATTGGACTGGGCCAAGTAATTTTAGTAGTACCCAACAAAATCCAAGTTTTAGCAATGCTTCTTCATCTCAAGCAGGAACATACAGCGTATATGTAAACAACAATGGTTGTATTTCACCTTCAGAAAACATTTCAGTTCAAGTCAGTATTATTCCTTCTACCCCTCAAATTACCAATAATGGACCGCTTTGTGTTGGTCAAACTTTAAGTTTATCTACTGCTGCTGTTGCAGGCGCAAGTTACAATTGGTCTGGACCTAATGGATTTAGTTCTACCAGTCAAAATCCAACCAAAGCAAATGTAGGAGCTAGTGATGGCGGTTTGTATTCATTATACATAACAGTGAACAATTGTAATTCTCTTACCAAAACAGCTACAATTGGCATCAACACATCTGCTCCTGTTCCAACATTGAGTAGCAATTCACCTGTTTGTAATGGTAAAACTTTAACACTTTCAGCGTCTACTATTACTGGTGCAACCTACAACTGGTCTGGGCCTAATGGATTCAGCTCAACCAGTCAAAATCCAAGCATTGATACTGTTTCAAAAGCAAATGAAGGAATTTATTCAGTTACAGCAACCACTTCAACTTGTGGTACTTCAGCTCCTGCAACTATTACTATCAGCGTAAATGCATTAGCTAGTTTGCCAACTGCAGGTAATTCTGGTCCAATATGTGAAGGCACTGCTGGCAATTTAAATGTCAATACCATTGCTGGGGTAACGTATGCTTGGTCTGGACCAAACGGATTTTCATCTTCATTGCAAAATCCAAATTTAGGCATAGCAAATAAACTTATGGCTGGAGAATATACAGTTAAAGTCAGTACCGCTGCATGTGGTTTGATGGCAACCAGTAAAACCATTTTGCAAATACGAACCAGCCCTATAATTAACCTAAGTAGCACTAATGTTAGCATATGTGAAGGCGATAGTTTTTTAGTGAAAGCAAGTTCGACGAATGCTGGGCCTAACATAACTTACAATTGGTCTGGGCCTAATAATTTTACTCATTCTGGAAATCAGTTACTCGTTTTAAATTCAAAAACAGCAGATGCAGGAAGTTATCAATTGAGTGCTACTGATTCTGGTTGCAGTGCAGCTAGTTTGAGTTGTAGTTTGTTTGTAAAACCAATACCCGCAAACCCTTCTATTTCGGCTCCCGATGCTGTATGTGCAGGCGACAGGATTGATTTAAGTACTGCTACTGTTTCAGGTGCTACTTATGCATGGACTGGACCAAATGGCTATAGCAGTAGTTTAAGAACACCTTCAATTTTAAACAGTACTATTGCAAACAGTGGTTCATATGTTCTATATACTTCAGTTAATGGCTGCAAATCTGCTGAAGAAATTAAAACCATTGTTGTAAATGTAAAACCAATAAGCCCAGTACTTACCAATAACAATCCTGTTTGTGAAGGCGACAATGTTACCATATCTACTCCTTTTGTAAACAAAGCAACTTACAGTTGGGTTGGACCAAATGCCTTTGTTTCTAGCTCACAAAACATTGAAATGAATGGCATACTTCTTAATCAAGCGGGTCAATATACCTGTGTGGTTACTTTAGCCAATTGTGCAAGTGACCCAGCAACCACAACTTTACAAGTGAATCCCGCACCAAAAGCCCCAAGTATTTCAAGCTTTCCTGCAAACAAAATATGTAGTGGAGATAGCTTGCAATTGTATGCAGGTTTTGTAGATCAAGCCGCCTACAATTGGACTGGTCCAGCTGGATTTACCTCTAACCTGAGGGTACCAACCATCAAAAATATACACCAAGGATATACTGGAACTTTCCAATTGAGTATTCTAAAAAATGGCTGTAATTCTCCGGTGGTTAGTCTTGAAATGCTTGTCAATCCCACACCAAATACAAGTTCAATTTCTGGACTTACAAACGTATTTAAACTTGATACAACTTCTTATAGTGTAGATGGATTTAACAATTCAGCTTACAATTGGAAATTAACTGGTGCTAGCGTGTTGGGTGGTGTTGGAACGCATCAAGTGCAGGTAAAATGGCTAAGCAAAGGAACTCAAAACATTCAGGTAACAGAGGTTTCAAACCAGGGCTGTACTGGTTCAGCACAAACTTTAACTGTTGAAGTTGAAACGCCAACTGGAATTGCAAGCTTAAATAGTGGCAATGAAATTGTAATATTTCCAAATCCAGTAAAAGATGATTTACACATCAACTTGAGCAATCAAAAAACAATTCAAACCGTAAAAATTTACTCTTTAAAAGCTGAGCTATTGCTCATATCTCATCAAGCAGATATCAATAGCAATCAAATGGCTGCAGGAGTTTATTTGGTTGAGGTTATTGACGAAAATGGTGCTATTTACCGCAAAAAAATTATCAAACAATAAAGGTTTTAGTGGGCATGTAAGGCTTTCAGCTTTACATTGCCCACTAACATACTAAAATCAAGTATGAAATTCTGCTTGATATGAAAATCCATATCTACTTCTTTTTCTTGTTTTGAAATAGAAATTGGAAACAAAAGTTCTAATTTTCTTTTATTGGTTGGATAACGGTTGTCAAAATCCTTCTCTAACTCTGCTATAACCAAAATATGCGTACTACTCAATTTAATTTTATTGCTTTCAAACTGAGCGTCTCCAATTTGACCATTCACCTGGCCTTTTTCAATTGTAATTTGTATAGGGATAGCGCCAAGCGTCTTGTTTAATTGTGCATCAAACAAATGTCCATTTCCCTCCCAACTACCCTGAATTGTTGAGAGTTGATTTTCTAAGTTCTGTCCAGACAATTCTTGTTTACATGCACCTAAAAG
>Ga0214921_10012082_pt1 | contig 10390 bp, 13 predicted proteins | sample LL1505_MetaG_FD_177992 | JGI IMG/M metagenome (GOLD analysis project Ga0214921, IMG submission 177992) | Freshwater microbial communities from Lake Lanier, Atlanta, Georgia, United States - LL-1505 | ecosystem: Environmental > Aquatic > Freshwater > Lake | place: USA: Georgia | collected...
TTGCAGCATGTTGTTTTGAAGGATCCACTGCAAATTGTTGCTGTTGATAATTTTGTTGAGTTTGGCTATATGCTTGTTCAGACTCAGCATTATCAGCAGACATTTGGGACATAATTTTTTTAATAAATTCACCATCATTCTCATTTCCCTGGGGTCCTCTTGGTAGAGCATTTAAAGGAGTTGCTTTTGGATCAGCCATATTTTAAAATACTAAATATTTAAAAATATAATGGATTACGCATTGACTTTGTTTTGTTTTTCTAATTCACGCTCTATGTATTTCTTAAATCTCATTTTACGTTTATAGCGTAAATAACCTTTTGAATGAAAAGTCACCCATTTTCCAGAATTATCTACTTCAGGGTCATATTTGAAAGTTGGTACATTCCTTTGATTCACAATAATAAATGTTTCGCTATCCATTTTATATAAATATAAATATGATTTTCTTTAAATAGGAGTCCTAAAATATGGGATTATTATTACAAACCGCAGATTTTGGCATATAAGTATAACAATTTCCGTCACCCCCTTTAAATATTTTTCCCATTACTTTATTTGGATGTAAAGCACGAACTTCTATTTTATCTTTCTTAACAAAAGCTTCTCTAAATATACATGCTAAACCAAACCCCCAAATTATAGATATCATAATGATAAATGGTTTTTTTTTGAAAAATTCTGAATCCATTGTTAATTATTGAGAAAAAATTTAATTATTAGGTGTAATAACAATTTCATCATTTTTTTTCACGCCAATCATTTTTTGAAATCTTGATATTGCACCCTCTCTCTCTTTATCTTCTGAATCTATTTTTTGAATTGGAATAATTGATATTTTTTTTTCATCTTTTGGACAATCTGTTTTATTAGACATATATTTATAACAATTACTGGCATTATCAATATAAATTGTTGAATTAGAATTCTCTGGAGTTGGATATTTATAAATAATTTCTGGCATAGGAATAGAAATATAAGCAAAAAATATTCCAATTCCAAATGCAATAATAAACCAAAAAATGTCAAAATAATCTTTTATCATATTAATTCTTACTTAGATTTATTTTTGGTGATTCTATGATAAAATGAGCATTTATATTTTGAAATTTTAATTTAAATTCTTCAATTCTTTTATTTAAATCATATAGTAATGCATTTTCTTTGAGATAATCAATAATAAACTTAAAATATTGTATCCAATTTTTTGTATCCTTAAGTGTTAAAGAAACATTTTTCGCAATTTGAGTAAATCGTTGTTCTGTAATCTTATCTTCATTTTTTGCTATTTCTTTCAATTTTATAAAATTTTCCTTAGATATATCTATGCAATTTACGAATTGATTATTTTTCTTTATTTTTATTTCAGCTAAATTTTTTAAAATTTCTTGTCTTTTTTGAATTATATCATCCATTATTGATTTTTCTTTGTCAAAAATAGTCTTAATATCATTAATATTTTCTTCCAATTTTTTTAAATTAGACAGCATTTCTTTTATTTCTTGGTCATTATCTGGATTATAGGTTGGGCTTTCCATATTTTGCTTCAATTTGTAAATAAATAAATCAGAATTCTTTTTGTAAGTATCTGATAAATTTTCAAATAATAAGACTAAATTAATAATAATTGGTTTTGTAATTGATACTTTCCAATTTTTACACCATAATTCTAATATTTTATCATCTTGTTTTCGCTCAAGTGTAGTTTTTAAATCCTTGGGACATTTTGCTCTATCATTATAAAATATTTTTACATAAGTTTTATATTCATCCATTTCTTTTGTAAATTTATGATTCAAATTATCTTCTAAATATTTTAAATACATATAATTATATTAGAAGTTTTTTTAACTATTTTTTTCTAACTTAACAATATACATTTATGTATGTTAGTGTAAAAGAATATTCATTGTTTCAATCTATTTATAGTATTAAAGCAGACATAATAGAAAAAAATAAAAAATTGCAGAATAAATCATTCTATTTCAAATACAAAACCCATATTTTAGAAGATAATAAAACATTGTATGAATATCATATCAAAAAAAGTGACAAATTAGAAATTGTTTTTAAAAGTAAAGGAGGTACATTAGCAAAAGGTCTTTTAATTTTTATATGGGTTATGGTTTTTCTTTTTTATTTTTTTACTTTAATTATGGGATTTATGCCATTTATTGCATTTATTATTCCAAATATATTAATAAAAGGGTTGCTGAAAATTGTAGATTTTTTTTATGAATTAACGAATCCCAATAATTTTATGAATAGTGTATTATATTTTTTGAAAGCATATATGATTCCTTTTATGAATTTTATTTTTGAATATTTTGGATTATTTATATTTGTTTATATTTTGACATTTTTTTCTTTATATCATATCTATTATTATGCAAAAAAAGAAAATGTTTGTGGTGCATATAGAACAACCCGCGTTGTTAGTTTATTAACTAGCATTTTAACAGTAATTTTTTATTTTATAGCAAATATAGCATCAGTATTTAGAACTTTAGCAAGTTTTGTGCCAGAAATTATTAGACAACCTTTTATAAATATTGCAAATAAAATTTCTGGACTTCGTCTAATATTTATTGGCATGATTCCATATATCGGTAAGCCTCAAGTTAGTATGATTGACAGTTTATCTTTAATGTTTAAAGGTATTGGTTATTTAAAATTATACGGAAACCAGTTATTAGATAATTGGGATCTTGCAATGGAACTTATAAAAAGTGATGATGCGCGAAGATTTACACAAGAACAAGGAATTGATAAAATTATAAATTATATTCGCACGATTGAAAAAGCAGAAAGTCATTATGTAAATGGTGCTAATATAACAAATAAGAACAGAAAGAATGCAGAAGAAATGGATGAAATTATACCTTGTGTGAATCCTAGTGCAACTTCTTATTTTTTAAGATTTTTATTTCAGAATATGATGAAAATGACAATTGATATGACATTTTTTATTGATATATGTAAAGCGAATGGTGAATATGAGAAAATAAAGGAACAAATGAAGGAAGATTTTATTCAAATGATAGAATCACAAAAGAAAAGAAATTTAACAGATGAACAACGGAAAGAAAAAATAGAGGAATTTGTCGAAAAAATTAAAAACATTCGATTAGATGATGTTATTAATATCGATTGTTTAATGAACACTTTAATAAATGGAGCGACTTTTAGTTCCATCATTACATTTTTCTTTTTAATACTTTTTATAGTATTCTTTTTTGTTAAATTATAAATTTCTATTATAAAAATATATGAATATCATTCATAATATTAGTGCATATCATTATTTATCTTTACATATTAAAAAAAATATTGAAAATTATTATTTAGAAAATTCATCTGGGAGGATTTTATCTAGTCATGAACCATTAAAAAAAGATGAAAAATATATAATTAAAGAAAAATGTAGAGGTGGGACTGCTTTAAATCAATCAGGAAATTCATTTATTATTACTATTGGAAGCTCTATTATTTATGGTATAATTACAATTTTATATTATAATTATTATATTACAAATATACTCATTGGTAAATATTGTTATAGTAAAGATGTTCCTGGAGCTTTTGCAAATATTCAAAATGGAGGAAGTGGTGAAAATAATAATCAAAAAGAAGAAGAGGTTGGGACATTCAAATATATAATGAAAGAGTACTTAAAACGTTTTATTTGCCATATAAAAGATAATTGTTATGAAACTTTCACTAGTGATTCTTTCCCCTATAAAAAAGAAAAAATAATTAAAAATACGCAAACAAGTGTCGGATCAATCCTAAGTTTTGCAATTTTTGCTGTATTTATTTTTATGCTTATGGCGCCAATATTTTTAAATTCAGCAACATTAATTTCATGTGGAAGACCAAAGGCAACTAGTATTATTTTTGCAATTATTTTTATTTTACTTCCAATAGCAATTTGCAAATTTATTCCAAAAATAATTTTATTCATTGAATGTTTCGCAAAAAAAAGGGGGAAAATTATTAATCTGGGAAATTATAAAATAGCAATTAGTAATACAATATTACTAGTCTTATTAATTATTTATATGATTATAAGTAGAAAAGGACTATCTAAAATGATGTATGGAATGTTTCCAATTGCACTAATTGTATTTATTGGAATTAAATTTATTGCAGCTATCCCAAAAATAATACATGAGTTAAGTAAATTTCTTTCCAATAATGTTACAACTATTTCTCCACCTGTTGGAGATGATAAACCAGAAGAAGCAAAACGCTATACATTCTTTTATACAATTTTTGAAATTGGAATATTCTCATTGATTGCATGGATTTTATACACAATTGCATTTATTGGTCAAGTAAAAGAATTTTGTAGCACTTAAAGAAATTGAGATTTTATAATTATATAAAAATGTGCGGTATATTTTTCTATAAAAATGGAGAACAAATTTCAGCTGAATTAGAAGAAATACTTTTGAGTTTTTTCAATAGAATTCAACATAGAGGTCCGGATGATACATCTTATGTTATTGATGAAGATAAATTTATAGGTTTTCACCGTTTAGCAATTAATGGTCTTTCAGAAAAAGGTGATCAACCATTTGAATATGATACTGAAAATGGATTAAAAGATTATTTAATATGCAATGGAGAAATATATAATTGGTGGGAATTGAACAAAAGATATGAATTAGGATTAGATGAAGATGACAGTGATTGTGCAATTATTTACCCATTATACAAAAAAATAGGTTTAAAGAAAATGATTGACCTATTAGATGGTGTTTTTGCATTTGTAATCATTGAAGGTGAAAATATTTGTGCTGGTAGAGATCCAATTGGAGTGCGACCATTATTTTGGAGTATGGAAGATGATAAAATTGGTTTCTGCAGTGAGGCAAAAGGATTAACAGATAAAATGCGTATGAAACCTTTTCCACCTGGAAGTTACTGGAAATCAAATTGGAGAAATGAAATACCAAAATCATTTTTCAAGATTGATGAATGGAAGAATGTAAGTCCAAATCCATATTTATCTATTATGAGTGATTCACAAATGAATAAAGCCATTGTAGATACTTTTACACAATCTATTAAAAAAAGATTATTGAGTGATCGACCAATAGGATGCCTCTTAAGTGGAGGATTAGATAGCAGTTTAGTTGCAGCAATTTTGCAGAAAGAAATGAATGGCAAAAAATTGAACACATATAGTATTGGTTTTAATGGTTCGCCTGATTTGGAGGCAGCTAAAAAAGTTGCGGATTATATTGGAAGTAATCATCATGAGGTTATTTTAAAATGGAAAGAAATAAAAGAGAAACTCCCGGAAATTATTATGAAATTGGAGACTTATGATACGACAACTATTCGTGCAAGTATTGGAATGTATTTTGTAAGTAAATATATTCATGAAAACACTGATGATGTAGTTATTTTCAGTGGTGAAGGAGCAGATGAATTAGCACAAGGATATTTATATTTTCACAGACAACCATCAAGTACTATGGGTCATTCAGAATCAGTTAGATTAATGAATAATTTATATATGTATGATGTTTTAAGGGCAGATAGAACAACTGCTTCTCATGGATTAGAAGTTAGAGTTCCATTTTTGGACAAACAATTTATGAAATTGATTATGAGCTTGCCTTATAATAAGGTTTGTCCTCAAAAACAGACTGAAAAGTATTTAATTCGGTCCGCTTTTGCGAAAACTGGGCTTTTGCCGGATGAAATATTATGGAGAAAGAAGGAAGCTTTTAGCGATGGTGTAAGTAGCCAGCAGAAAAATTGGCTAGATAAAATAAAGAAGATGGCGAAATTATTTGTATCAGATGAGGAAATGAATAATATAGGAAAAGTAATTAGCCATTGTGTGCCACGAACGAAAGAAGAGTATTTTTATAGAAAGATCTTTGATACATTTTATAATAATGCCGAGGATTTTATATCAGAGTTTTGGATGCCAAAATGGAGCCCTGAAACTATTGATCCATCGGCGCGGACATTGGCAATCTATGAAGCCCCTAGTTATTCTGATAAATAATATATAAAATTATCGAAATATATAAAAATTATATATTATATATAAATGCCGTGTTGTAAGAAATGCAAACCATGTCCAAAATGCAAAACGTGTCCAAATTCAGCTGGGTTTAAGTTATGTAACCAACCTTATGCCTTATGTTCCAAAGCAAATTGTGTTTTAGATAAGAAAACAAATACATATACTTGCTATTGTGAAAATTTTAAAGGTTGTAGTATGGGTACAAAGAATTGTAAGGAATTAAAGCCTTATACGGATAAGAATGGGAATAAAATAATTTTCAGTACTTTTAGTCCTGAATTTGGTAAAAAAGGATATACTATAAATACTGGTCCTGCTAAGAGTTGGGCAAATTGCTTAAATCAAAAATGTGTTGTTGACCCTAAGAATCCTAAAAAAAGTATTTGTAAATGTATTGTTGCAACTGGGACAGAAGTAACTTATAATGATAAAAATTTAGAGAATGTTTCTGGGGCTTCATTAGATAGTTTTTTACAAACAGTTCAATATTGGGATAGTTGTTTAGGAGTAAATATATTAGAAATAAATCAAAATGCTTATGTAAAGAAAAGATGCGTGTCTAAATGTTCAAAATCATAATTTAACTCTCATCTTTTCAGACTTTAATGCATGTTTTATTTTACTTTGTAATTGAAGGTAATAAGTTAATTTTTTATCAGTTTTCCCATTTCAAAAAAGAAATAGCGACTCCGTATTTGGGGTAAGCCCATTTCTAATAAATAGGTTTAAAAAGAATAATATAAATTATATATATAAAATGGACCCTCATAAACAAAAACAGATGGTTGTTCAATTATTAGAAAGTTCTGCAAAATCCCAGGAAGAATTGGAAAAAATGTCTCCTGAAGAAAAAAGAGAATATTTAAGAGGGCGACTAAAACAAAGAATGTTTTTTAGTGGAGTTTCACGCCAATCAACACAACAAAAGAAAAAAATGCAGGAGAAAATGGAAGAAGTTACAAAACAACCTCAAGAAGAAGAAGAGAAGCCTTTAAGTAAAAGTGCTAAGAAAAATAAGAAAAAGAAAGAAAAGAAAAAAGTTGCACAACAATCTCATCATGATGAAGAACATGATGAAGAACATGATAACGATGATGTAGTTATAGTTAAGAGAGAAAGTGAATCAGATTATGAAAGCGATGATAATTAGTTTTTAGTATTTCTAAAATCATCATTATTTGCTATTTTTGTATTTGTTTGGACTGCATCAGGAATTCTAATTTGTTTATGATTTGAATTCATTATAATTAATTGATTCAATATTTTTTCCATTATTTGATTATGTTTGTCAAATAATTTAGACATTTTTTCAATATTTTCACTTACACTAATTCCATTACTATCAGTAAAAATGCTATGTAATATATCAAATAATTTACTTTGACTTAAATCAATAACATCGGGTTCTGCAACAGCTTCTATTTTAGGCTCTACAATTGATTCTTCACTAGATTTTTCTACAGAGTCTTCAAAAGATTGTTCAGTAGATTCTTCACCAAAATTTTGAATAGATAAATCTTCATTATTATTTTCAGATAAATAACTTTCTATATTTGTTTTTGAATTTGAAATTGGCTGAGGCGGCTTAGATTGCAGAGATGGCTGTTGCTGATGTGGCTGTTGCTGAGGTGGCTGTTGCTTAGATGACTGTTGCTGAGGTGGCTGTTGCTTAGATGACTGTTGCTGAGGTGGCTTAGATTGCAGATATGAATTCTGCAGAGGTGTATTCTTTTGAGATGGCTGTAGCTGATCATTTCCTCCATGTAATTTAATAACTCTTATAGATTCAGAATCTGAACCTGAACTTGATTCTGAAACCACACTAGTAGTTGTTTCTGAACCAGATGATAATGATTCTTCATTTTTTCCTTGATTAATTATTTTAAAAGTTTTTGGATCAACTCTAATTTTAGTATTCATATAATAATTATAGAATAAAAATTTTAATAAAATACAATATTTAAGAAAAATAAAATTGCAATAATTTAGATATATAAAAAATAAGAATACTTAATGTTATAACTATAATTGGCAAAATATACTTTTTATCTTTATACTTATTATTAAAAAAAATAATATAAATCACAATAAAAATAATATAAATAATAATGGATGTTTGCACTGGCTTATTTATATCTAAAAATAAAAATCTTTTCATTAATGTTTAATTTATAGAAGAAAATATTTATATATAGTAATGCATAATGTAAAATTTATGATAATCTTAGTAGTTTCAATATTTTTTATTTTTTATAGATATCCAATTCAAGAAAATTTAATTACTTGGTTTTTACCATTTTATAATAAAGGCACTAAAGGTCTCACAATCGATACACCCCCTTTTATAACATCTAATTTAATTTATAATCAGCTAAAATTCGATTATGTGAAATATTTATATTTTTTTATTTATAATAAAAATACAAATAATAAAATTGATAATTACTATAGTTTTTTAATTTCGAGTTTATTAAGATCAACAAAAATAGAAAATATTATTATTCGTAATGCTATTAATCCTGATAAGGTTTTATATTCAATTTCAAAAAATAAAGATGCATTTGGAATTGTAAGCACTCCATATTTAATAAGAGCTGTTCAAACAAATACAAAATTAGTAAAAAACATTAATTTTATTGTTATCCCAAATTACAATTATATTTTTTTTATTACAAATGTAAATTTAAATATATCCTCATTATCACAATTAAATAATAAAAAAATAAATATTGGTCCAGAAAATTATGATTCAAATATTTTTGGAGAGGATTTATTAAAAAATTTAGAAGTATTAAATAATTTTAAAATAGAAAGACGTTATGATAAAGATTTAATTGCAATTGAAAAATTACAAAATAGAGAAATTGATGGAATAATATTTACAGATTTATACCCAAGTAATATTCTAAATAAAATAATTGGAAATAATTTAGAAAAATCCTTTTTTATATTACCGATTAAAGAAATAAATCAATCATTATTTAAAAAAATGCATCCTTTTATTAAGAATGTTTCACTTGATTTAAATGCTCTTCCACCAAATTATTTACCAATTAAAGTGAATGATTTAGAATTTACTAAGTTTCGCCCAAATTTAGATACATTCCAATATCCTGTATTTTTTATTTGTAATAAATCTTCAAATCCATTAGTAAGTTATGAAATAGTAAGAGGAGTTGTAAATAATTTAGATATTTTAAATAAATCTGAAATGACAATCAAAAATCCATGGAATTACTTGGCTTTACCAGATGTGGGAAATGATAATTTGATTCCTACACATATAGGTGCAAAAATATTTTATAATCAGCTTACTGTTAATACAACAAATCCGGATGAACTATGCAAATATTATATTGGAAAAAGTAGATGTAGTCCTGAACAAATTGAAAGTGCTAGAATCATAATGGGTGATGACTAATCAGAAAATGCTTGCCATCTGCATTGAAATCAATAAATGATGTTAAGTAATGGGCAATTATTTGGGTGAATATTTCTAGTAATGTTCTGTCTGATGTACATCCCTGGATGCTCAAGTTAATTTCTTCACGATATACATACCCAGCTGTTTTGAATTTACCTTCTCTTATTTTAAGAATAGTATGCTTCTTGATAGATTCTGAATCATCCAAAAAATCATAGAGAAAATACAATACTTCAGAATTGCTTTTGGGCTTATGGATTATTCCTTCAATATCTATCCAATTTATTTTAAAAAAAGATAGATTGATTTGCTCAAATTTAAATTGATGTATTTTCAGATAGTAAATATCCAGTTTTTTGGCTTTTTGAGACTTTTCAGGCTGTCGCACAGGTTTTTCAGTAATTTGCAAATTACTGAAAAATTCACTTAATTTCATCGGTATTTTTGTATGTTTTGGTGACATATTTAAAAAAAATCATTTTTTATTCAAAAAAAAAATTGATGGGTAAATTATTCGAATTTTAAATCAATAACGATAACATGCCATTTTTATCTTCTTTTGCTAAGCCTTCATCTGCATTTGTTAGATTTCTTTTAGCACGACTGTTTATGAATCGCAAGAAACATAACAAGTTTATGAAAGAATTGCTTAACGAGCAGGAATACCGCATTTCTTTGCAAAGAATGCGAAAGATCGGCGGCGGAGGAATCCCACATCCGATTTTTTCGAAGATTCGACTTAACTTTAGTCATCTTGCGAACATTTTGTTCGCAAGAAGCCCTCAGATGCAGCAGATGCGATTGGATGGCTTGAAATGCCTGTTGTCCACAGGATTTTTTCCACAAACAGTGCATTATTTGCGCAAAGTCTTTGCTAAATGCATAGATGAGAAAGAGCCATTTGTGCTGAAATTACG
>Ga0214921_10012083_pt1 | contig 10389 bp, 9 predicted proteins | sample LL1505_MetaG_FD_177992 | JGI IMG/M metagenome (GOLD analysis project Ga0214921, IMG submission 177992) | Freshwater microbial communities from Lake Lanier, Atlanta, Georgia, United States - LL-1505 | ecosystem: Environmental > Aquatic > Freshwater > Lake | place: USA: Georgia | collected 2015-05-28
TAAAAGAAGAAATTATTGATATTATTTGTCAATTGATTCGATCGTCAGATTCAAATATTAAAGTTATTGGTTTATGTGGAAGTCCTGGTGTTGGTAAAACTAATTTTATTAAGAATGGATTGTCAAAGATATTACAAAGACCATTTCAACATATTTGTATGGGTGGTGTTACTGATTCGGCTTATTTAATAGGTCACGAGATGTCATATACTAATTCAAACTATGGTATTATTGCAAATAGTTTAATGAATTCAAAAGTAATGAATCCGATTATTTTCATGGATGAATTAGATAAAGTTTCAAAAACAGATAAAGGAATAGATATTGAAAATGTTTTAATACATTTAACAGACCCAGTTCAAAATATGAGTTTTATGGATAAATATTTTCAAGGAATTGAAATAGATATGAGTAAAGTTATGTTTATATTTTCGTTTAACGATGAAAATAAAATTAGCCCTATTCTTAGAGATAGAATGCATATAGTATATGTAAAAGATCCAACAGATAATGATAAGATAGAGATAGCAAAACAATTTTTAATGCCATCTTTATTAAAAAATATAAACTTAGAAAACGTAAAAGAAATAGATAAAAAAGTTATTAGAAAGATAATTACAGAATATTGTAAAGAAGAAAAGGGAGTAAGAGAATTAAAAAGATGTTTAGAAAAAATATTATTAAAAATTAATACGTCATTGTATTCAGAAAAAAGTAAGTATAAATCATTAGAAAATATTGATATAAATAATATAAAGTTAACAGAAAAGATGATAGAAGAAATTTTAGAAAGACCAGATAAGTTTGAGAGTCATAATTCAATGTATCTTTAAAAAAAGTTAATAAATATTTAATAAATTTTATTAAATATTTAGTTTTTTAATAGATATCTATTAAAAAACTAAATATCTATTGAAAAAATAGATATTTTTATTTTTATAGTTAAGACAAAGGTTAAAAAAAATTATCAGATTTAGTCTTTTAATAGATATCTATTAAAAAACTAAATGAGTATTAATAGTAAAAATTTAAAGGTTTAAAAGTTTTTTATAAAAATTTGTTCTACACACACATTTTTTTTGATTTTAAAAAGTATTTTTATGAAAAAATCATCAATAAATAACTTTCAAACTAAGAATAAAAATATTAATTTGTTTCGGTTTAGTAAAAAACTAAATCAGTTTAGTAAAAAACTAAATGTATATTTTTAAGGGTGATTTGAAGAATTGTTTTTATCGTTTTTCATTTAGTAAATTACTAAAATATTTAGTATTTTAATAAATATTTAGTTTAAAACTATATATTATTAATAATAATGTTTGAATGCGATTTCTGTAATAAAAAATATTCAAGTATATCAAGTCTTAACTTTCATAAAAAGACGACTAAGAAATGCATAGAGATTCAAAAAAAATTAAATATAGAAACAAGTTCAGCAAAATTTAATTGTAAATTCTGTAATAAAGAATTTTTATTAAAACAATCATTAGAAAGTCATGAACATAGTTGTAATCAAAAAGATAATGAAAATAATTATGTCAAAATATTACAAGAAAACGATTATTTAAAAAAAGAACTTGAAAGAATGAAAGAAGAAAATAAAAAACTATTAGAAACTTCTAAAAATACTACTACCAATAACACTACTAACAATATAACTAATAATAACTATAACATTAAATTTAGCGTTGAATTTGATAAAATGCCTCAGTTTATTAAAGAAAATGTTAAAGAATCTCTTCTCGCTAACATTGATATTAACTCTATAAAAGGAGGCGAACAACAATATATTAACGACTTTGTAGATGGTATTAAAAAATTTGTTATTGTAAAAGATATTGCTAGAGGAAAATTAATTACAAAAGATGAAGAAGGAAACGAATGTAAAACTACATCTAATAAAGTAGTTCAAAAATCTTTGAACTTTATAAAAGATGAACAAGAAACACTTATAGAACAAGTTCAACAAGATATGCCTGAGTTTGACGGAACAAACGTTAAAGAAAACGGTAGAATAAATGGTATGGTAAACACTATAAAACAAGTACATAGAGATATAGAAAAAGATAAGATAAATGATTTTGTAAATACAATAGCAAATAAACTTACAAAAGAAGGTATATTAATATCTTAAAAATAAATTGAAATATTAATTAAAAAATATTTAATTAATATCTTGAAATGTCTTATTTATTACAATTTGATGGAGGAGCTGTACCTAACCCTGGGAAAGCTGCTGGTGCAGCCGTTTTATTTTTTAATGGAGAATTAATACATGAACGTGCTAAATATTTAGAACATGCTACTAATAACGAAGCTGAATATACAGGATTAATAGTCGGTTTAGAATTATGTTTAGAATTAAATATAAAAAATTTAAAAATAACCGGTGACTCAATGCTAATCATTAATCAAATGAATGGAAAATGGAAATGTAGTAAAGAACATTTAAGACCTTATTACGACCATTGTTTAAAATTGTTATCACAACTTAATAGTGTATCTGTAAGTCATGTATTAAGAGAATTTAATAAAAATGCTGATGCTTTATCAGATCGTTGTATAAGTTTACAAGAAGATATCGATCAATTTTATTTATAAAATATTTTTTTTATTTTATATTAATTAAAATGGCAATTGACTTAAACATTATTGTTCCTGTAATCTTATTTATCTTGTTATCACCAGGTCTTCTTTTAAATATTCCTCCAGTTGATAATCAATGGTTAATGAGTGGTAAAACTAGCATTCCATCTATAATCGTCCATGCAATTGTACTTGGTATAGTTTATTTCTTACTTAGAAAATATTTCCCACAATACTATTAAAAATAATTATAAATAATAACTTTTATAATTATTTATTTTTTAATGATATAATTAACTGTTGGAAAACAAGATAAATCTTTTCCACCTCCATATGAAATAGAACTTTGCAAACATTCTTGTAAATATTTATAATAATCTAAAATTGATTGATTTTTATATGGTACTTTCATAACCTTTCCTTCTACATGTTTGTTATGTCCTTTATTTAAAGCGGATGCACTTCCAAAAAATTGTTTATATAAATTTTCAGGATAGAGTGTACTTGCTTTCCATTTAGTAATTGGAATACTAGTATTATCAACGTCCATATAAATATCTCCAGGAGAATCAAAAAATCCACTTAACATACCTCCAATCATAACCATCTTTGCTCCTAATACAAGACTTTTTGTAATATCTGCAGGTTCAGTTATTCCTCCATCTGCTATAATTGGCACTTTAAATTCTTCCCAAGCAACGGTAGCACAATCATGAACGGTAGAAGCTTGACAACCTCTACTTCCAAAACCAGTTGATGGATATGTTGTACATGCTGATCCGTTGCCAATACCAGCCTTAATACAATTAGCACCCCAATTAATTAAATCTCTAGTAGCATCTATAGTAGAGACATTACCAGCAATAATAAAAGAAGAGGGAAATTGTCTTTTTAAAAATTCTAACATAAGTTTCATTTTAATGCAGTGACCGTGTGCAATATCAACAGTGATATAATCAACATCTAATTTTTCTTTAATAATTTTATAAAGAAGTTCATAAGAATCTTGATTTACACCGATAGAAATAGAAGTAAAAAGTTTTTTTTTATTCATAGTTTTAATGAAAGATATAACGTCTACATCAAACCGATGAAGAATATAAAAATATTCTTCTCTTGCTAATTTTTCTGCTAATACTTCGTTAATACAAGCTCTCATATTTGCAGGAATAATTGGAAGTTTAAAATTTCTATTACCAAATGTAATAGAAGTATCGCAATCACTTCTTGAAGTGACTTCAGAATATTTAGGAACTAGATTAATATCTTTATAATCAAAGTGAGGTACAACTTGTTCTTCAAACATTTTATATATTTTAAAATGAGTTTAAACTTTAAACTATAAATAGTATATATATATAAATGTCTGAAGACCAAATTTTTAACGATTTTTGCCTATTACACAATGGAATATATTTTGGAAAATTTCCAGATAAAAATATTTTTAAAGAATTAGAGAAAACTAATGTTAATTGTATTATAAATCTTACTAATAAAGATATTGATTATGATTTTTCAGGAAGAATTATTTCATTTCCTTTAGAAGAAAAAATAGTTCCTAACGAAGAAGAAGTTATAGAGTTTATTAAAGATATAACAGTGTTATTTTTGAGAGATGATTTTAAATTTTATATATGCGATGATAGAGGGACTTATAGGGCACAATTTATAGCAGGATTAATTTATGGATTTTTTGATAATCATAATTATGAAGTAGTAATAAATTTATTAAAAGAAAGATATGAAATGATTAACAATAGATCTTCAGAAGAAGTGTTATCAAATAAAAAATATGAAGTGTTATTTAAGAAGTTATTAAAGCCATATAATTTTTATAATTCAAGTTTCTTTTTTAGTAATTTTAGTAAACATCTTGTTAATTCAAGTTATTTTAATTTAGTTTTTAATAATTCGGAGGCTCTATTTCAGGCATATAAAAATCCAACTGATAAAAAATATATAGAAAAGATGGTAAAGGTAAAGACTCCGCAAACTGCAAAGAAATATGGTAGAGAAGTAAAGTTAAGAGAAGATTGGAAAGAAAAAGTAGATGGATTTTTTGAAAGAAGATTTCATTGTATGGTAGATACATTGGTAGATAAGATAAATACAAATACATTAGAATGGGATATTGTTAAACAAGAGGTAGGACTGAGACCATTATACGAATATACAGATAAAGATTTATTATGGGGTAGTGGTAAAGATTATAGTGGAGAAAATTGGTTAGGAAGAGCATGGAAGATAGCATATATAAAAAGTATGTTTTAAAGTTAAGTAAAAAATTTTTTAATTTATAAGTAAATTAAAGAATTAATAATAAATATATAAAAATGGAATATTCACCAACTGATTATACAAATTTATGTGCAATTACAACTTATTATAAAAGTAATAAAGGTAAAGATGTAAATAATTATTCTCCTTTATATAATAATATTTTAGAAGCATATAGACAGCATGAAATCAGAATATTAGAATTTGATACTTCTGTAGAAACTGAAAATGTTAAACCAGGAGGTTCTTTACAATCTTGGTCTTTATTTTTAGAAAAGGCAACTATTTTAGGGTTGTATCAAGATGAAAGAGCAAAGTTTGAAAATGAAAAGGTAAGGTCATTTGTATGTGAAAATATTACTGAAGCAGATATTATGAAGTTATGGGAAATTCCTGAATTAGAGGCAGATTTTGATATTATTGTAGATAATGGTATTGAAAATTTTAGAGATAAGGCAATCTTTTTTAAGAGAGCTTTACCAAAGCTTAACGTCCAAGGATTTTATTTTATGGAAAATTTAAAGTTAGATGATATGAATGCAATTGAGTTACAAATCTCAGATTGGAAAGAATATTTTCCAGGTTGTGAATACTTTTTAGAGGTTGTAGAAAACCCATTAAATGGTAATAAAAGTCCAGTATTGATAGTTCAGAAATTATCTGAATAAAGAATGAGAAGAGTTTTCAAAAATGATAAAAAAGTGTGAAAAAGTGTCATATTTAGAAACGATTATGACATTTTTTGATTTAAAAATACGTTAAAATTAGAAAAACGACCACTTTATTGAAGGTCAGATTTCATTCCAAAATAAGATGACAATCTATATCTGATGTCAAGGCGAAAATGTATTGTTAGAATTAATACTAGTATTTCTAGCTAATCTATTATAACATTTAATAATTAATATTACACGTATTGTTTATTAAAATATTGTAATAAACAATATGGTTTTTAGTTGTCATATATATCTTTTAATTGATTAATGTGATCTTCTGTTATTTTAAAATTAGTTCTATATAATTCTTCTAGTAACTTATATCCATCGTGCATTTTTTTTCTATAAGAGCAAGACTTATCTGAAAGTTCTTCAGCGTGTTTTTTATACCATTCTTTTCTATATGCTAATGTTTTTTCTTTAATAACTGCTTTTTCTTCTTCTGTTAATTTACTTTTCTTTTCAGCTATTCTTTTATTTATTTCTTCTCTATGTTCTTTATGATATTTTTTAGCGTATTCTTTTTTTTTTATTTTTTGAATTGCCTTTTTTTGTTCTCTTAATTTATTAATTTCTTCAGTTAATCTCTTCCATTCTTCTTCGCTATATAGAAATACTTCTTTTTCTTCTTCACTCATAGTTATTTATATAGTTTAAAATATTTAAATTAAAAATATAAAGCAAAAAAATATTTATAATAATATTATTATAAATATTAATGACTGAATTATTACAACGCGTAGCTAATCGTGATCTCTTTATAAAAATAATAAATGCTCTTAACGAAGATGAAATAAATTACATTGTAGATTTTTCTACAAAAACTAATAATAAAAATTTAACAATATTAGACGATACAGAAACTGATATATATATATGGAATACAGAATTTAATATATTAAAATTTCATCAAACTTTAAAAAGATTTGAATATAATACTGAAAGTAATTATGTAATAATATTTGAAAATTTAGCAAAAATAAATATTTATTTTTTAAATATCGATGAAAGCGAACAAATAAAATTAAAAGATATAATTGTTCCAAAATCATTAATAAATAAAACACAAACAACTACATTAGATTTAAAAACAGAATTTTTAAAAATGAATCGTTCAGCAAATTGGGTAGAACTTTTAGAATATAAAGACAAATATAAAAAAAAATCTTGGTGGGAATTTTGGGGATTACGATGAAAACAAATCTTTCATATATAATTCCATTTCATATACTTCCCAATCTGGTAAATATAATCCTTTAATATAATTATTTTTTTGTGTTGATACAGGACTAAACCAAGGACTTGGAATAATAACTCTTTTATTAGGATTTTTATTAAGATACGCACCCCACCAACTATAACTACTTGCTCCAATAATATTATGGTCGCATTTAGTCATAATACATAATGATGTTGCTTCGTCTTTTATAACAAGTTGACAATCTACTTCTTTAAATTCATCTAATAACTTTTTTTCAGTATCTTGAATATCACTTGTAAAAATTAAAAATACTGTGTTATTTTTATCAAATTTATTTAATAAATCTTGAACGTGATGTTTATAATAAACTGTATAAATAAAATATTTATCATTCTTATTATCAGGCCTTCTTAAATGAAAACTTACAATTTCTTTATTAGGATATACCTTTTTTATCATATCTATATATACTTGTGCTTCTTTGTCAATGGTATCATTGAATTCAAATAAAGACTTAACATAATCTTCTTTTCCTTGATAATATTCAGCATTTTGAAACCAACCTTCTAAAATTATATTAGTATTTAACGAAGTAGTATTTACAAGTTCTGGTATTAATACAAATTCTTTATTTTCTTTAATATTTCTAAAATTATTTTTTAAAATACTATCGTTATATGACGTATCAAAATTAAGATTTTTAAAATATTTATGAAAGGAAAACATTCCGCTATTTAATCTTTTTTCATCTAAAACTACCGTTGAATTAGTTTGTAAAGCAAATAAATGAGCAACTGCATATTGAAACATCTGATTTGCAAGTCGGGGCCAGCCTACAGCAACAGGAAAAATAATTTGATACTTTTCACTCATATTAATTGAGTAAAAAGTTTATTTTTAAGCATTTTTAAAAAAACATAAAATGATTTTTTAAAAATTTTTGAAAAATTTAAAATATAAAAATACTTAAAGACTAATAATCTATTAATTAGAATATGACTTCCACTGTTTATTCCCAAGTTTGCGAAAACCTTAATAACACCGTTGCTTTACGTGTTAGTGTTCATAACACTGAAGTTATGATTGATAACGTCAAGATCGACACAATCATTTCTAACGAGAAATTTAGAATCCTTACCGAACAAGGAGTTGCTTTACAGTTTAATTTTGATTCTGTAGTAGAAGTTCGTACATCTTCTATGGATGGCGAACTTGCAACTCCTCGTGATATGGATGATGAATATGAAATCGTTGATAACGAAAATAGAGAAGCTTACTTGCTTAAACTCAATAATATTAAAAAAGCCATTTCAGAAGGTATGGACATGATTGGTCGTGTTAATAATTCTGAAGTTAGAATTTTACCTTGTTTAATGTCTTATGATAAGACTAATGATTACGTTCACTACTTTATATATGATGATATGACTTATGCTATATCTAATGTTAACGACTTTGAATACGAAAGAACTGAAGCAAGAAAACAATTGTTTTCTTCAGATGAAGTAGTCGCAGAACTTATAAAGCAATTAGACGAACATATTTCTAAGAAAAATAAAATTAACATTGTTCTTGTAAATGGTGTTACTCAGGCAGATTATTTGCCTTTAAATATTACAGATAGAGAACAAGTTCCTTGTGTAACTTTATTTAATTTTACTGCTGAACATTTAGATATTATCCCTATCAGAAATATCAAATTAATTACTAAGATATGTTTTGCACAAGCAGTTATGCAAGAACAACCTAAAATAGACGATGGAATTTATATTCAAGCTAATCGTCGTGTAATTGAAAAATTTAGAAAAGAAAATCGTTCTATTGCTTTTATGAATACGAATAAGGCTTGGGGAGTTGTTGATTTATCTCTTGATAATGATATTGAAATAAAAGATGAATCATTTGTTATTCATTGTAATAAATATACTAAATTAGTAGATAGTGAAGGAAGATATAATAATTTAGAGAAAAAGGATTTTTCTGTTGAAATTTTCTATGAAGAGATAGAATATCTTAAAGAAGTTTTAAAGATTGATAACCAAATTGATTTACAAATTTTTAATCAATTAAAATCAATAAAGAATAGTCCAGTTTATATTTATACTTCTGAATGGAATAGAAAATATAGTGAAACAAAACAATATTTAATTGAAGCAGAAGCAAACGAATATACTATAATGTTTGTATATAATGATGGAAAAAATATTACTGATAATATTGTAAAATTAAATATTAATAATACACCTGTATTTGAGTCTGACTATTTTGAGATTACTGAAAATAATAATACTATAAGATTTTATTATGATGATATGTATAAGCTTTGTAAATATGATGAAGAAGTATTTAAAAATTGGAATCATCAATTAAGAAAATATTTGGGAGAATTAAACTATGATAAATTAGCTTATGACATATCTCAATGTGAAAATATAACAAAAACCGTTTATTTTATGTTTAAAGTTAATAATAAATGGGTATCTATACCAGCTAATAATATATTTATAGAACAACAAACACCTATTACTAATAGTAAGGTAAAATTTCTTGACCTTAATAATGGTCATTATAAAATATGTTTACTTTCAGAAATACATAAAATTACTATGTTAAATATACTCCAAGAGGTTAAAATACCAGAAGTTACTGAAGAGGTATATCAAGATAATATATCAAGATTAGAGAAAAATATTAAAAATAATTATTCAAGTATAATCTATACTTTTAAAGATAAAAAGCCATTAAAATTGAGATTAGTAAATATTGATTATGAAAACAATTTGGTATGTGGTATCAATATTGAAACCGAAAAGACTGAAGCAAGAAGTTCTTTATCTATACTTCATGTAAAAGGTAATTTAGAAAAACCAGATCATCCAATTGTAGAAAAGATATCTGAAAAAAAGCAAGAATTAACCCACAAACAACAAATTACAGAAAACTTTAAAGTAGTAATAGACAAATTTCATAGAGAGAGTTCTATTATTAGAATTAAGGTGTTGAAGAGTCCATCAGATATTATTTGTGTTATATATAAGACAGGAGAACAGTGTATAGATGTTTATAATTTAGAGAATCGTGAGTTTAATATTATATCTCTTAACGATATTACTTATGCAAAAATAGCAACATTAGAAGATAATAAACGTTTCGCTGAAGCAAAAAAAGATTATTCTGACATAATAAAGTCAAAGCTATCTTTATATCAAAAGCTAGCCTATTCTCAAAAATTAGTTCAATTAACAGTATGGATGACTCATACAAATCATATAGAAATTTATCTTAAAACACCTATTGGCAATATTAAGATACAAGGTTATATTACATCTGTAAACACATCTCAAATTATATTTAAGAAAGATGATAATACTAATCTTACTATACATGTTTTCAATATTATAGATGCTAATAGAGTAGAAGACATATCTTCTCTTGATAAGCTTTCAGACTCTATTAGAACTAAATTAAAGAAATTTTATAATGATAAAGATCATATAGAAATTTATCTTAAAACACCTATTGGCAATATTAAGATACAAGGTTATATTACATCTGTAAACACATCTCAAATTATATTTAAGAAAGATGATAATACTAATCTTACTATAC
>Ga0214921_10012084_pt1 | contig 10389 bp, 6 predicted proteins | sample LL1505_MetaG_FD_177992 | JGI IMG/M metagenome (GOLD analysis project Ga0214921, IMG submission 177992) | Freshwater microbial communities from Lake Lanier, Atlanta, Georgia, United States - LL-1505 | ecosystem: Environmental > Aquatic > Freshwater > Lake | place: USA: Georgia | collected 2015-05-28
GGTAAGAGATGGAGGAATATATTTATTTCCGAAGCTGCAAAAGATGAGGATGCTGTGTATACCGCCACATCTAAAAAATTATTTGGAGGAACTGATTCAAGAAGCTCTAGGGAAAAAGTGGCGTCAAAGTTTTTAAAGGGCGAAGGCCCTGATGAATTTAAGATTGAAATGCCAGACGCTCTTGGTGGTCCAATTGATGAAACCCTGATATTTTGTCCTGGACTACTCTCGGGACTATTACCGGTTATGGCTTTTAAAGAAGAATTTCCAATCATTGAGAAAGAGTTTCCTATTAAAGTTGTACAATCTGATTCTCATCCAATGCGCACTTGTGAAGCAAATATGGCTGATCTCTTGAAAGCAATAGACGAAGGTAAAGGACTACAGGGCAATACTCAGCCTATACCAGATGAGAATGCATCTCCTCCTAAAGATATATTCATCATAGCCTATAGCAAAGGGATGGCTGATACTCTAGTACTTTTATCGAAGAGGCCAGATCTAAAAAACAGAATTAAATGTATATTTAATTGGGCAGGTGCACCAGGTGGGTCGTACCTTGCAAATTCTTTGTATGAATCAATTAAAGATATTCATATACATTTAGATTTACCTATTGAGGTGGAAGGTTTATTGAAATTAATATCTCCAGTGATACAATTCCCAGATCAAATCAAAAGACTTTCAGAATATGATATTCGTGGAGCAATGCATGATTTAACAACTACTAAGAGAGAAGAATTTTTAGAGTCTAATTTAAAAAATATAGATGCATTGAATATTCCAATATTTAATTTAACTGGTTCTACAACACCATTTGAAGTACCATATTTTCAAATTCAGGGTGTGTTGGAGTTAAATAAATATGATGCTAACAATGACATGCAAGTAACTCAAAAACATGCCAAAGTAAATTCTCCAATTGCAACCGATCTAGCCATGTTACATGGTCATCATTGGGATTTATCCTATGGGCCATTTCCAAAAAATATGAGATTCGGTTCACCTAACTTAGAGCATCGTTTTCCCAGAAAAGCAGCACTATCAAGTATGATAAAGTTTGCAAAGGAGTTGGGTTTACTTGGGAAAAGGTAATTTTGTAACAATCTCTATAATTTTATTAAATTTACTTATTTCTTATAGAGCTTATAAGGCATTTGAAAGTGGTGGATTAGATAGGGATAATTTTCTTCTAAGACCATATCAACTTTCTATTGGAAAAAATTATTTAGGGGCGTTTTTATCCCAATTCTCACATGTAGAGTTTTATCATTTATTATTTAATATGCTCACATTGTATTTCTTTGGACCAGTGGTAGAGAGAACAGTGGGTATTTTTCCTTTTTTGATAATCTATGCAATGAGTGGACTGGCAGCTATTTTACTTACATATTCGCAAAGAAAAGATGATCCATCGTATTCTGCGTTGGGTGCAAGTGGTTGTATTTCTGGATTACTTTTTGCATCAATTATCATTTATCCTCAAATGAGCCTTTATATGTTTTTTATTCCCATCCCCATTCCAGGGCCTATTTTTGCGGTTTTGTATCTTGGTTATTCTCTCTTTTATATGAATGATGGGGGCGGTGTGAGTCATGAAGCACATTTGGGAGGAGCACTAATGGGTTTTTTACTGGGCGGATACTTTGCGGGTGGGTACCAGAATTTTGTAAATCGGGTATATGAAATATTTAATTAGATTTTACTAATTCCACTATAAATCTACTACCTTTGCCTGGTTGGCTTTCAACAAAAATTTTACCATTCATTTTCTCCAAGAATTCTTTGCAGATGTACAATCCTAAACCACTGCCGCCCTCTTGGTTGGTACCTATCGAAATTCTGTCCCTTTGGTATTGAAATAAATATTTGATTGTATCACTATTCATTCCAATTCCTGAATCTTGAATTATAATATTACAACTATTTTCTGCATTTTCAATATCTATAATGATTATTCCATTTCTAGGTGTAAATTTAATAGCGTTTGATAATAAATTCCTTAGAATTAACCTAAGCGCATTACGATCTCCTATACAACTAACCTTTGCCATTGGATTTATTTTTATTTGAACTTTTTTTGAGACTGCAAATGATTCATGAAGAGCGTATACCTCCATAATCAATGGTCGCGGATCAATAATTTCTATTGCTAACTCAGAATCTTTCATGTGTGAAAGAGACCAATGAAGTAAATTTTCTAATAGAAATTTATTTGTTTCAATTGTCATATTTACAGTTTGGATATATTTTAAAAGTGAAGGTTTACTCATTTGTTTATTATTAAATAATTTGAGGGTTTCTTCTAATGCATATAGTGGAGTTTTAAGATCATGGGATATAATAGAAAATAGTTTATCTTTTATATTGTTACTATCTGAAAGTTTTTGATTGATTTCTATTAACTCTTTAGTTTTTTCTTTTACTTTTGTTTCCAGTTCAGTATTATTTCTTTGTTCAATATGGTATAATTTATCCCTAATAGATTTATAGCGTAATGCAAAAGCTATTGTAAAAGAACAAATCATAACTGTAAATCCTTCATTCATAAAAATTTTATTTATAAATCCTAGTAGATACAATGTTAATAAGAAAATCGAAAGTATTAAAGACATCGCACCTAAAAAAATAAATAAATTTCCAGATTTATTTTGTTTTCGAGCTAAAAGAATTATTCTTATCATTTCAATTCCTAGTAAAGAATTTAAAATTGATATCTGATAAAAATATATTAATGAATAATATACTTTTCGGATTTCAGGTATTACTCCAGCAAAAAGTGAAATAGAGAATAAAAATGAAAAAATAATAATTATTATTATAGAAAAAATACTTAGTTTAGATTCAAAAAAACTGTTTATAGTTAACAGTACAAATATACTACACAGATAAACTGAAGGGTGAAAAATATAAAAATGAACCTTATAATTTTCTGATAAATTATAAGTATATCTTTCATTTCCTAAGGTTACAAATGAAAATGCTATGACTGATATGCCAAAGTAAAGGTAAGAGTAATCATTCTTATTGGCAAAGAAAATTAAAATATTGTAAAGACCTATAAATAGAAAGAAAAATATAATCCCACCCAAAACCATGGTTTGTAATTGAAATTCCTTTTCACATAGCTCCCTCTCACAAAAAAGGGGTGCCATAGCCAATCCTCCTCCGCCTACATCGTCCGCTAATCGTATAGAAAGAACATTTAAAGATTTATATTTTATAAGATTATTAGGAATATAATGAACAACTGGTCTGGCATTTTTAATGACTTCATTTTCACTAATTATTTCTCCAGCACCACCTATTTTAATTCCATTTATATAAATTTCATGAGAATTAATCGCATTTTTTATAATAATTGCTAATTCTTTATTTTTAAAATTTTCTGAGATAGTAAAATAAAGTTTATACCATCCAATATTTCTATTGGAATATCCTTTAGTGATCCAGTAACCCGGAACATTTATTTCCCCCCAATCTTTATCTAGGAAATCTGTATTTTCTGGAGAATCTTGATCAGTGAATTTCCATAGTCCACTTAGCTTGTAAATAATTTTGGGATTAGATATCTTTATCATCCCCTCTCGTATATATGGTTCAAAAATTTGATTACAGCTAAATAAAATAAAGACAAAAAGAGATAGAATAGGAAGTTTTAAAGTAATAATAAATTTTATTAATCTCATTATTTAGTTAAATTATTAAAAATTAATTTTCAATTTCTATTTTTTTTGGATATTATCAGTTTATATCTTTCTTTCTTATTGATTTTTCAGTCGATATGAATTATTTTATCCGATAGTTTTACTAATGGGATGTATTTCTACATAAAAGACTTCTTCATTAAACTAAATGGAGCTTTTAAAAGCGATCTTTTAACTTTGATTAGTATTATAGATTCAAGAAAAACCTTTTTATTTACCTACAAATATAATGATTTTCCGCTTTTATCCTTATGTATACTTTTGGATCAATTGAATCTAAGAAAAATTATCAAAACTAGGTGTCAGAAGAGAAAATTAAAAAATAATTCATGCTATTTTATTGGTATAGATTTTGCATGATAAATAAATGAAAAATTGAGACAGGGCTCAAGTATAGTATTTCTGAAGTTTTACTTATAATTCTTATAGGGGAATCAATGTAAAAAATGGAAATATTAGTTGTGAACTAAAAATTTTGGTTAAAGTTTATACAAAAGGGTGAACCAATGAGCATGCAATTTAATTATCCAAAAAGTCTGTCAACTTTTGATGAAATGTTTTTATCTACTGACAATCCTCGGGAGCATTACCAAGAAGTTTTTGAAATACTAAAATCTTTAGGTATGTCACAATTCAAAGAAAAAGAAGCACTCTCTAGGCTGGCTTCTATTAACCAAGGAATTACATTTACAGTTTACAGCGATGGAAAAGGCATAGAAAGAATTTTCCCATTTGATTTAATCCCTCGAATTGTTCAAAAAGCTGAGTGGTCGATCATAGAATCGGGTGTAGTACAAAGAATAAAAGCATTAAATTTATTTTTAAATGATATATATCACAAGCAAACTATTTTACATGAAAAAATTGTGCCTAGATCTCTTATCGAGGAGTCAGAAGAATTTTGTAAAGAAATGATTGGTTTAGATGTACCGCATGGTATTTATACTCATATTTCGGGAATTGATATTATAAGAAATATTGATGGAGAATATTATGTTTTAGAAGATAATTTGAGAACTCCATCAGGAGTATCGTACGTGCTTGAAAATCGATTTATCATGAAACGAGTATTCCCTGAAATTTTTAAAGAAAGCTCTGTACTACGGGTGGATTCTTACCCTGGTATTCTATATGAGATGCTCCAAACGGTCGCAACAGATAAGAAAGAAAATCCTAATGTTGTTTTACTGACACCAGGAGTATACAATTCTGCATACTACGAGCATGTATTCTTAGCATCTCAAATGGGAATACAGTTGGTGGAGGGGTATGACTTAACTGTGGTGGATAAAAAGGTCTACATGAGAACCATAGAAGGACTAAAGCAAGTTGATGTGATCTACAAGAGAGTTGATGATTTATTTCTAGATCCATTGGCATTTAATCCTGATTCTATGCTAGGAGTTCCTGGGTTATTCGATGCCTATAAAAGTGGAAATGTAACTTTGGTAAATGCAATTGGAAATGGTATAGCTGATGATAAAGCAGTCTATTCATATGTTCCTGATATGATTAAATATTATTTAAACGAAGAACCTATTTTGAAAAATATAAAAACATATAGAATGGGTAATACTGAGGAAAGGGAAGAAGCATTTAAAAAAATGGATCAATTGGTTGTCAAGGCAACGAATCAATCCGGAGGGTATGGTATCTTAATTGGAAGGGATTCTACAAAGGAAATGATTGAAGATTACAAAAAAAAGATCATGCTCAACCCGAGAAATTATATTGCTCAACCCACCATAGAGCTTTCTACAGCACCATGTTTTATAAATGGAAGTATAGAGCCACGCCATATTGATTTTAGACCTTTTGCAATATATAGTCCAGATGGGATTAAATTGATTCCTGGAGGTCTTACAAGAGTGGCATTGAAAAAAGGCTCCCTAGTGGTAAATTCCTCCCAGGGTGGTGGAAGCAAAGATACATGGGTGGTAAATTAATATGGGTATGTTAAGTCGTATTGCTGAATCACTTTTTTGGTTAGGTAGACTTATGGAACGTGCACAGGGGATTTCCATAAGTTTACAGGTTCAACACTCAGCATCTCTAGAAGCTAGTGAATATTTTGATAATAGCAATTGGGAACCTATCTTAAATGCTGTAGGACAATTGAGTTCTTTTTATAGAACACATCCAAAAGCAAATCCTGATAGTGTTATGGATTATTTGATTTTTGATATTTCTAATCCCAACTCCATTAAATCTTGTATTTCAAAAGCAAGGGAAAATGCTCGGGGAGTTAGGGATATGATATCTAGAGAATCTTGGGAGATCATAAATGTTTTTTATCACGAATTTAATAACTACAATATGGATTTGGTGATGAAAGAAGGTCCAGATGAGTTTTTTCACTTTATTCGGAACAAGGGATATTCCTTTGATGGAGTTTCTGAAATTACTCTATTTAGGGGCACTGGTTACCATTTTATGCAGGTTGGAAAGTATATTGAACGTGCCGACCAAATAGCCAGGATTCTAGATGTTAAGTACCACATCCCATTGAAATCCGTTAGTGATGTGGGTAACCCTGTGGATATTTACCAATGGAGAACTCTTTTAGATTCAACAGGTTCTTATGAAGCCTATGTGAAATACTTTACAACTAAGATTACCTCCATAAAGGTAGCTGACTTACTGATATTTAACAGGCATTTACCTCGATCCCTTATTTTTTGTATGGATGAGGCAATGAAGTCTTTGAAGGAAATCACCCACCAAAAAGAAGTTTTTGCCTCTACAGCATCCGAACAAAAAATAGGGAAATTGTACTACCAACTGAACTATGCAAATATTGAAGAAGTATTCTTTTTTGGGTTACATGAATATCTGACTAATTTTATAAATGATTTAATCTCTATTGGGACTCAAATGAATTCAGACTTTTTTGGATCTAGGGGATAAGCATTTTTATATAAAATTTCAGAAAAAAACTTTTCTGTATTTATTTAGATTAAAAGAGTATATAATCTTTAGGTAAACATTAAATTTGATTTTTTAATAGATTCCAATGGATGATAATAAATTTTTGAAGAACTATTCCCTAAAAACCGAATTTTATAAAAGATAGATTTTTTTCTTTCTTAATTTAAAGTTCCATTCTAAATGAAAATGGATTAGGATGGCGTATGATTGATGAAACAAAGCTAGAAAACATATCAGAAAGACTAGTTACCATTGAAAAACTACTGGAAGATTTTCTTTCTAGAAACTCCCAACCAGGAAATTCCTACCAATCTAGGTTTTCACAAACCAATCCATTGGGTTTTATTTTAGATCTTATTCATAACAAAGTCCTAGAAAATAGAGGGGAACTAAAATCAGACAGACCGGTCTCTACGGATGAATTAAAGAAACTTCTTGAAAATGGAGAGTTGGCAAGTTCTGGAAATCTAATTAGAAATATGAACTATCTCCAGAAAGTACAAGGGGATGGTATTGAGCCTTTAAAAGCTAACACAAGCCTCGATTCCATCCAAAATGCCCTCTTGCATGTTTTGGTGTGGTATTTAGAGGATAAGAATAGGGATGTAACAGGAAGAATTGGAAGCACTGCATTTGAAAAACAATATAGAGATTTTGTAAAAATGGCTCTCTCAGATGGAATCATCAGCATTGAAGATAGGAGACTACTCGATGAAAAGTCTCAAGAACTAAATCTAACATTCCAACAGGCACAGAGAATAGAAAAAGAATTGATGATCCATGGACGAAAAAATCTAAATTCTGTCACGCCCGATACTTTAGAACATGCTAAGGAATCATCTCTCAATAGAAGAGAAACTCGAATCATTGAAGAAGCACTTGATACAATCTATAATAAAAATAATCCCTTAGAAGTGTTAGAAGATATTGAATTGCTTTTAAAAAAGTACCCCAATTCAAAAAAAATATCTGAAACGTACTACGTTGTAATAAAAGAAAAAGATCCATCCGAAACACTGAAGAATTTAGAATCAATTACAGAAAAAAGTAGTATTGAACATAGAATTTTAATAGATATATTAGCTGAAATGAGTAGGTTTAATGATGCATACGACGAATTAGAGGATATGAGCAATAAATTTCCAAATGAATCTGGTTTGCTTCGTTCAATAGAAGCATATATTTTATACTTAGAATGGAAGAAATTTGCTAAGCATAAACTGATTGAAGATGCTTCCAAAATGCTCATGGGAAGCAAAGCTAACAATGGATATGAATCATACGTAAAACATTTAATTTCTCTAGCCAAAGGTTCTATCAAATTAGAAAATATATCTTCAAGCTTAGAATTATTTTATAGAGCTAAGCTATATGATATAGAAAAGCAAACTACTTCAGAGCCTTCAGTTTTAAAACCATTGCAGACACAAAATTTTAAACATGTTGTAAATTCTTTAGGTATGGAGTTTATACTTCTACCATCAGGAGAGTTTCAAATGGGGGCATTAGAGTATGACACTAAAGCAGATCACACGGAAAAACCAATTCATACCTGTAAAATAAATACGCACTTTTACATTGCTAAATTTCCTACAACTCAAGAAAACTGGGAAAAAATGATGGGAAAAAATCCATCTAAATTCATAGACTCAGGTAAAAATGCACCCGTCGAATCAATCACTTGGGATGAAGTACAGATCTTCATTAAAAAGTTAAATGAAAAAGAAGGACTCATCTCAGAGAAAGGATATCGTCTTCCATCCGAGGCAGAGTGGGAGTATGCATGTAGGGCAGGGGGCAATTCAATTTTTTATTTTGGAGATGACTCTGGAGCAGCAGTGGAATTTGCATGGTGCGAAAAAAACTCTGAAAGTAAAACTCATCCTGTAGGACAAAAAAAGCCCAATAGTTGGGGTTTGTACGACATGGTTGGAAATGTATGGGAATGGTGTCAAGATTGGTATTCCGAATATGCATCACTAGAAACTAAAACAAACTCCAGAAAAGTAAGACGTGGTGGATCCTGGATGGACAGTGAAAGTTGCCTTCGTTCTTCAGAGCGAGGAAGTGATCGTACTACATTTCAATATAGTGATTTGGGTTTTAGATTGGTGTGCTCTGCAGAGAATTTGTTTCAATTGACTAAATCTTAGGGTTTTTGGAGGGAAGTAGTTTAGAGCGTGCAAGTCAGGGAAAGTTTAATATAGTATCCGTTGGGACAACTCTCATCATCCCAACGAACTTTTCAAAGAAAATTCGTACTACGAAAAAAATCTCTTCATAACTTCATCAGATAATTTTAAACCTGTAACTTTTGCTTTTTGTACAAGTTCCCAAAAGTATCGATAGGTGGCTCTATCATGGAGCTCCCCGTCGTGTTGGATGGGACCCCAATCTGCATCTTGTGCTTTTAGTAATATGTCAGACGCAACCTGTACTTCACTGTAGTCAGGAGCCATTGCATCAATGATAGCCTGTACTTGAGTAGGATAGATCGACCACATTCTCAAGAAACCAAAGCTATTGCGAGCTCTATGAGCATCTTTATAAGTTTGGTATGGATTCTTAAGATCTAGTGTTACATTGTGGGCGGGTATCACTCCATGAGCAAGGGCAGCAGCTACCATAGTTGTTTTTGCTTGGCGTAAGAGTTCATGCTCAAATTGACCGGGACTTCTCATGGCACTCGCTGGAATGGCACCGTGGTGACCGGAAATAAAATCCATGAGACCGAAATCTAAAACTTGCATCCAGGGGAGAGCTGCAATTTTTTCTACTTCCAAGAGGGCACCATGTGTTTCAACAAGAACATGAATGGGGATTTCTCGTTTGATTCCAGCTTTTGATGCTGTTTTTTGGATGTACTCTATCATTTCAGAAACTTGTGAAGCTTTTGTGGGTTTGGGGATGGTGATATATGCAATTTTATTGCCAGCACCGGGAACTATAATATCAACATCTAATTTCCAATGTGCATTGGTGTAGTCATGAATTCGAACACCACTCATACCCAATTTATTCAGGTCTGAATTTTGTATTCTCACGATCATTTCAGCGTGTTCTTTCTCTTTTCCGGTCTGTGCACCATCCTCACAGTCCATTGTAATATCAAACATACCACCCATTTTATTTTGCATTTCTAGTGCTTTTGTGATAAGCTTTTCAGAGCCAGCAAAATGCTCACATGCAGGGATGATTGGAAAGGGTTTTTCCCCCTCAAACAGTGCCTCTCTGGGATGTTTTAAATTCGCCATAATTGAATCCTTTGTTTTATTCTAAATAAACTACTCAACCTAAATCAATACTAACTTTTAAAAGCTAAAATATCACCCGGGAATTCCCTGGATATTAAAAACTTCTATTTTCTTCTTTTGAGAAGTTATTTGAATACTATGTTCAGAGGCTGGAAAGGATTGGTAAACAGAAAATTATAAGAATATAGAGGTAAGATAGAAATCCTTTTTTTACATATCTAAACAGTTTTCTATTTACAATAATTTCTTAGATCTCAGAATTTGAGATAGGAGAATTAAAATGGTCAAACGTAAATTATTCGTGTTCATATTACTCTTTTCGTTAGTAAGCTGTGCAAGTGGGGCAAAACGATTAGATTCTGAGTCGGATATGGTTTCTGATTCTGGCGGGCTCACCCGAAAAGAAATGGAAGAAGCCGCATTTTTAATTGCACGAAAGATAAACGTATATTTCCAAAAAAAACCATCCTCAAATGGTGTTTTTGTTGCACTGACTCCTA